>Ga0209624_10001112_pt1 | contig 22082 bp, 16 predicted proteins | sample JacPinW_OM2H0_O1_FD_188565 | JGI IMG/M metagenome (GOLD analysis project Ga0209624, IMG submission 188565) | Forest soil microbial communities from Algoma, Ontario, Canada - Jack Pine, Ontario site 1_JW_OM2H0_O1 (SPAdes) (version 2) | ecosystem: Environmental > Terrestrial > Soil > Boreal...
ATAATGTGAGGGGAGAATGGCGTCCATAGGAGATTCCCATGAACGCGCTGAACGCCCCTCACTTCACCGACGAAACCAAAGCCCGCGAGCATCTTGAAACCGTGCGCTGGCCCGATGGTCCGGTATGCCCGCATTGCGGCAGTACAGCAAAGCCGTACACGCTGAACGGCAAGGCTCATCGCCCCGGTGTCCTTAAGTGCGTGGACTGCCGCGAGCAGTTCACGGTCACGGTCGGCACGGTGTTTGAGCGTTCCAAGATCCCCCTCACCAAATGGCTCATGGCGACGTATCTCCTGTGTTCAAGCAAGAAGGGCATTAGCAGCCTTCAGATCATGCGCACGCTTGGCGTGACCTATAAGACGGCATGGTTCATGACTCACCGCATTCGTGAGGCGATGCGCGACGGATTCACTCGCAAGTTGGGCGGTCCCGGCACGAGCGGCATTGTCGAAGCGGATGAAACCTACTTCGGCAAGACGCGCGGCCTTGGCATGGGTCCGCACCTTTCCAAGAAAGAGAAGGTCGTTGCACTGGTTGAGCGAGACGGACATGTCCGCGCTTTCCACGTTCCGACTGTCACAGCCGCGACCCTCAAGCCGATCTTGGACGGTCAAATCGCCGAGAGTGCGCGCCTCATGACTGACAACGCGCGCCACTACGACAAGCTCGGCAAGGGCTTCGCGAGCCACGAGACGGTCAATCATGCCGCTGGCGAATATGCGCGCGGGGATGTAACGACAAACACCGTTGAAGGCTACTTCGGAATCTTGAAGCGCGGCATTGGTGGCATCTACCAGCACGTCAGCCCCGCTCACTTGAACCGATATGTGAATGAGTTTTCATTCCGTTACAACAATCGTTCCGCACTCGGCATCGAAGATGCACAGCGCGCTATCAATGCGTTGAAAGGCATCGAAGGCAAGCGCCTCATGTATAAGATATCTGGTGAGCAACAAGCGGAAGCCCGCTAAATAAGCGGGCCTGCGCTACGTGATATGAAAGCCATAACACGCGGTGCTCTATTCCGCGGCGCACGCCTTAAAGTGAAACGGGCCCAGCATCATATCGGTGACGCTCACCAGTTGGTTAAAGCATTTATCAGTCTCAACCCCTATAAAATCATCGTCGAGAAACACCCTGACGGGAGTCAAGAGTTGACCTTGACTGTGACTCAGTCTCTCGACAAAAACCTTCCACTTATTATTGGTGACGCAATTCATAACCTCGCATCTGCTCTCGATCACCTCACCTGGGAAATGGTCAGGCTCGACAACATAACGCCGAGCTGCCATTTGCAATTCCCCAGAGCGCCGAACGCCAAGGAATACATAAACACCGTACATGGAAAGATAAAGGGCGTCCGCCGGGAAACGATGCGCCTCTTTGAAGAAATTCAAGTGTACCCGGGAGGACACGGCGGGAGCCTCTACGAACTCATCCAAGCTGATATCACCGACAAACATACGGTAATGCTGCCCGTCGTCAGTGCGGCGCTTCTGAGTCCGTTTCGGGTTACGCGCGAGGATGGAACAAAAACCCTCGGATCCGGTCGGCACATGTGCAAATTCGATGCCGATGGCCGCATCAGACTCGTTAGTACCGAAGACCCCGGCTCTCAGTTTCAATTTGAGAATGAGCCAAATGCGACCCTCTTTGTAGTTTTGGAAAATTCCGGGTTGCGCTCCAGCTTGCAAATCCGCCACATGTTTGACCGCTTCGCCGAGGCCACTAAGGGCACTCTTGAACGGTTCGCTAACTACGTGATGCAGCGGACGCCTTAAGAGCGCGCTTTTTCTTTTTCCTTTCTTGTCCGCTGTTGCCGCTAATTTTTTCATGCGGCACCGGCGGCGAGCTGAGCATCCGCTTCAGCGTCGCGTCCATTAGCGCCGACGCCTCCGCTGGCGAGCGGTCGTCCGGCTCGGGTTTCTTTGGCATAAATGCCTCCTTTCCGGGGCGATGAATCTACGCTTTCCGGCCTGTAATTTCGGTATACTGTACAAATATCCATGGGTTTGTCAACTCCATATACTGGATATTCATACAGGATATGCAGTCTCCGCCGAAACCACTCAAGGGCCACGGTGCCATATCCAATCCCGAGGGCCGCTTTGAGTCGCGGCGTGTGCGGGCTGTCGATGATGGTTGGAGTGCTGATCGGGAGCAGGAGCCGCCGCCGCTCGAGACAACCGTAACGGCGGAGCATGCAAGATCAATCATCACGCGTAATGATTCGCCGGACATTTTATTTGCGCAATCGATCAACCCGTATAGGGGATGCGGGCATGCCTGCGTCTACTGCTACGCGCGCCCGGCACACTCCTATATCAATCTCTCCCCGGGGCTCGATTTTGAAACGAAGCTTTTCTACAAGCACAACGCCGCTGAGCTTCTGCAGCAGGAGTTGACTCGTCCGAACTACGTTTGTAAATCCATCACGCTCGGAGCGAACACCGATCCCTATCAACCCGTGGAGCGCAATCTCAAAGTCACGCGCTCGATTCTTGAGGTGCTGAAGAGGTTCCGGCACCCCGTCAGCATCGTGACCAAGGGACACCTGGTCGAACGCGACATCGATATCCTAGGTGACATGGCGCGCGACAATTTGGCCTCAGTGCTGGTCAGCGTCACGACGCTCGATCCGGATTTGAAGCGCAAGCTCGAACCGCGGGCGCCGGGGCCCGGCGCGCGCCTGCACGCGATCCGCAGCCTGCGTGATGCCGGCGTTCCCGTGGGCACATTGGTCGCGCCAATCATTCCCGCGATCAACGATCACGAAATTGAACATATTCTTGAGGCAGTTGCAGAAGCCGGAGCGCGTAGCGCCGGATACGTCATGCTGCGCCTGCCTTACGAAGTGAAGAATCTGTTTCGCGAGTGGCTCGCCGCACACTACCCGCTGCGCGCGGCGCACGTCATGTCTTTGATCAATGACTTGCGCGGAGGGCGCGATAACGACCCGAATTTTGGTTCCCGAATGCGCGGCAAGGGACCTTTCGCAGAACTTGTGCGTCGCAGGTTCGAGATCACCTGCAAGAGGCTCAATCTGAATGCCTCCCGCTATCCACCCCTCAATACGCAGCTTTTCAGCCCCCCCCTGCCCGGAACGCAAGCAACTCGATCTGGGGTTCTGAGTCTAACGGCCGTCGACCGTTCAACCTGCGACGAAATCGGGGCGTTAACCGACAAGGCCGTGGCATATTATTAACCCATGAAGGCTGCCATTCCGACGCCCGGTCGGCCCCTGCTGCTGAGTCGCTACACGCTGCTTGAAAAGCTCGGCGATGGCGGCCATGGCGAGGTGTGGCGCGCGCACGACGCAACGCTGAACATCGAGGTCGCGCTCAAGATTCTCAGCCCGGCCCTGGCGCGCAGTGAACTGGCCTGGCAGGCCCTTGAGGAAGAACACGAGATCGCGGGCCGACTGGATCACCCCTCGATACTCAAGGTCTATAGTCCGCAGCGCAACGCCGAATCTGCGGCGCTTCCAATGGAGCTTGCGACCGGCGGCGACCTGCGCAAGTTACGCGGCGGCAGCTATCTGCAGATCGTACCGCCGCTCCTTGAGATTGCGGGCGCCCTCGAATACGCACATGCCCAGGGTGTCGTGCACCGAGACCTCAAGCCCGGCAACGTTCTCTTCAATGCGCAAGGCCGCGCGGTCCTGGCTGACTTTGGCGTGGCCGGCACGGCATTTGCCGCCGGGCGCGAGAAAGTGCGCTCGGGTTTGTCTCCGTTCACCTCAAGCCCCGAGCAATTGCGCGGCGAGCCGCCTGCAGTGTCCGACGACATCTACGGTTTAGGAGCGCTTGCATACGAGCTCCTCGCCGGACAGCCGCCGTACTACCCGCACTTTGATCTGGAGCGGGTGCTCGATCTCAATGAGCCTGTACCTGAGCTGCGCACCGTGCAGCCGACGCCCCCGCAACTCGTGGCGCTCGTGATGCAGATGCTGCAGAAGCTGCCGCGCAAGCGTCCGATGACGATGCGCGCGGTCCTCGACGATTTTGATGCGACACTGAATGACACGCTGCACTTTGAGTACGACGGCAGCACTCAGGCGCAGAGTGCACGTCGCGACCCGGCGAAGCTCGGACGCCAGCCGCCACGAACTGCCGCCCCGCGCCCCGAACCCAAGCCGCGGCCGTCCGCTTCGCAGCCAACGCGATCGCTTTCATCATCTGATACGTGGCCGAGGGCCGCACCGGCGCCGATTAGGGCCGCAGGCCTCGCCGTCGCGCTCGACGCAAACCACTCGACAGCGCCGCCGACGGCGCCGTCGCAGCCCGCGTCGCATCAGTCGCCGCCGCCACCGCCCCCCGCGTTCAAGCCGCAGTCGCCCACGGGCACGCGCGAAGCGCCCTACGTGCCGTCACAGCCCGCGCCCACAACTGACGCTCCGTTAAGAGGGGCGCGGCCATCGCCCTGGGAAGATCTGCAGATCGTGCCGATGAGCAAGCTGACGCGGCTTGAGCCTATGCGGGCGCGCCGCTGGCCGTGGGTGGTGCTACTGCTGCTTATCGTGGCAGCCGCGACAGTGTTTTTTGCCTTGCCGCGGTACGGGCAAGCAATCCTCGACCGCATTAGCAACGATATTCCCGTGAACCTGATGGCTCAGCAGCAGGCCGCGCCGTCGCCTCCGCAGTCGCCCGCGACGGTGCCGGGTGACAAATTGATCCCGGCGCAACTTGCCGGAGCGCGTGCACAATTTGACCGGCAGCTGCAGGCGCTCGAAGCGCGCGATGCGGACAAATGGGGTGGCCGTGATTTTGACGACGCCAAGACGCGCTACGCGGAAGCGACGGGTGCCGCAGAGGCGGGCAATCCCGGTTTCGCACTCAAACGACTTGCTGATGCTCAGGCGCTGCTCGACGCCGTCGAAAGGCGCGGACCATCGGCGGCCGTCGCGATGCAGCTTGCCGCAGGCGAGCGGGCACTCGCCGCCGGCAGAACGCAGGCGGCAAAGCAGGACTTCGAGTCTGCGCAGCGCATGGATCCGGCGAATCGCAAGGCTGCGGATGACTTGCAGCGTGTGCACGCTGCCGAAGTGGCGCGGACACAGTCCCCGCCTGCCGATGCCCCAAATGTCGAATCTGCACCGGCCGGTGAATCCGCGCGCGCAGTGCCGCTCGATCGGGCGACCACCCCGCCACGTGCTACCCCCGCGCCGGCAACGTCCGCTGCCACAACGCTGCCGCCAGCGTCTCTTGCTTCCGCTGTTCCCACCGCGCCCGCGGCTGCAAGTGCTCCGCCGCAGGATGCCGGGCAGCGCGCGCGTGAATTCGACGCCGCGCGGCAGCGTGCTGCGGGACTTGAGGCTCAGGAGCGCTGGGATGAGGCGCTGAGCGAATACGAGGCGCTGCTCAAACAGGATCCGTCACTGACGTTTGCACAACAGGGCAAGACGCGCGCAACCGCGCGCGCGATTCTCTCGCAGCGCCTGCAGGGACTCATTGATCGTCCGGAGCAGCTGTCGAGCCCTGCGGCGCGTGCGGATGCGCTGGCTCTGATCCAGAGCGCCAACCAGCAAGACCCGTCGGGTCCCGTGCTGCGCTCGCAGGTTGCGCGTCTGCAAATCCTGCTCCCCGCATTTGATCAGCCTGTGCACCTCGCGCTGCTCTCGGACGGGGCCACTCGAGTCTCGATTCCGAGTATCGGCTTTTCGGGTGTGTTCTCACGACACGACATGCAGTTGAAGCCGGGCAAGTACACCGTGATCGGCTCGCGCGATGGCTTCCGCGAGGTCCGGCGCGACGTCGTGGTCGCGCCCGGGCAGGACGTGCAGACGATAAGCGTGAGCTGCGGCGAGCCGATCTGAAGCAGCGCGCCCGGATGGGCTTACGAGTCTCAGAATCGCGATACGGTTAGTCTCATTGCCGCTCGCTCCAGAACCACTGCCGAAGGTTGCGTTACTCGCCGGGGCGACAGGCCTCGTGGGCAGCTCTTTGCTCGATATTCTGCTAGAGACGTCTGACTTTAGCCGCGTGGTCGCAATCACGCGCCGGCCGCTGACGCGCGAGCACGCGCGCCTCGCCAATCGCACCGTACGCTTCGACCGCCTCGACGAGCAATTCGCAGGGTTCGCCTGCCACACGGTCTTCAGTTGCCTCGGGACGACCATCCGCGCGGCGGGCTCAGAGAAGGCCTTCAGGGCCGTCGACGTTGATCTCGTTCTCGCCCTCGCCCGCGCTGCGCGCGCCTGGCAGGCGCAGCGCTTCGTCGTCATCTCGTCCGTTGGCGCCGATCCTCGCTCAAAGAATTTCTATCTGCGCACGAAGGGCGAGATGGAGCAATCGGTTGAGCAGCTCGGCTTCGTGGCGCTCGATATCCTGCAACCCTCGGTACTTCTCGGCGCTCGCCGTGAGCTGCGGCCGCTGGAGATCGCAGCACGTGTCCTCGTGCCGCTCGTGAATCCGATACTCGTGGGAAAATACAGGGCCTGGCGCGGCATCTCCGCACGGACAGTTGCGCAGGCGATGCTCGGCGCAGCACGCTCAGGACGACGCGGCGTGTATCGCTACAGCCACGACGCGATTGTTGCCTTGTCCCAAAAAGGAGCCCAGCGCGCCATGGTGTGAACCGCTTCACACTATGACCTAAGCCTCGTGCGTCATAGTTTTTCGATCGTTGACGCAACACTCACCGGTCGCGGCCGGCAATGGCTTAGATTGAAGCGAGACAGCTGTGGAGGCCGTGATGGGCGAATCGCCGTTTGACAGCCGTATGGGACGGCGGATCGGTATCGCGCTTGGCCTGTGCGCAGTCTTGCCAGTGCTTGCGTTCGCCGCATTCGCGGCGCGCGATGCCTGGGTGGTCCTGGCGCTGAGCATCCTCATCGCGCTTGCAGGCGCGGGTCTTGCGAGTGCGCATCTCACGTGGCGTTACGGACCTGCGCTGCGGGCGCTCGCCGAAGGCTTGCGCACGCTGCGCACGCGTCAATTCGGGCCGCTTGAAGTGAGCGCCGTGGATGAGGCCAAGCTCCTCGTTGATGAGTTCAACCGGACCGCCGCAAACCTCGGCGAGCAGATCCGCGCACTCGAAACTCTGGCGCAGATCGATCATCTGCTCCTGCACTCGGTCGATCTCGAGCACGTTCTAGATGCCATCATGTCGCACCTGCAGTCGCTCACCCGTTGCCAGAGCGTCGGCATCACCCTGCGCGATGCAGACGCACCGGGACGCGGCCGGGTGTTCCTCACCGCGAGCGGTCTGAGCGAGCAGCCCGTGAGCCGCATTGCCCTTGACGGCGACATGCTCCAGGCCCTTGCCCAGCAGAGCAGCGGCATTACCGTCGTGCGCTGCGAGGAATCGCGCCACAGCTTTCTCAAGCCGCTCGCCGACACCGGCGCCACACTTTTCTGGGTGTGGCCGGTGATTGTCGCAGAGCGACTCGAGGCAATTTTGGCCGTAGGCTACCTTGAGGCGCCAACGGCGGACCCCGTCGTCGCGCAGTGCGGCGCTAAATTCGCGGACCGCCTGGCGGTGGCGCTCTCCAAGAGCGCCCGCGACGAGCATCTCTACCGGCAGGCGCACTACGATCCCCTCACCGCGCTGCCCAATCGATTGCTGTTTCGCGATCGGCTCGCTCAGGAGCTAGCGAATGCAGCTGCCGGGCTGTGCCGCGGTGCGCTGCTCTACATCGATCTTGATCACTTCAAGCGCGTCAACGACTCCGTGGGGCATACCGCCGGTGATCAGCTGCTCACTATCGTGGCGCAGCGGCTGCGCCAGTGCATCAAGGACGGCGACACGGTTGCGCGCCTCGGCGGGGATGAGTTCACCGTCATTCTGCGCAACGTCGTTGAACCGGACGCGGCCGCGGCGGTTGCCTCGCGCATCATCGAGTCGCTGCAACTGCCGGTGAACATCAACGCGCGTGACTGCTACGTGTGTGCCAGCATCGGCATCACGCTCTTCCCGGATGACGCTGCGACGATTGATGATCTGATGCGTAACGCCGATACCGCCATGTACCGGGCGAAGGATCTCGGGCGCGGTCGCCTGATGTTCTTTGATCCGAACATGGCGTCGAAGCCTGCAACGCCGACCGACACCGGCCTGCAGCATGCGCTGCGCGGGCGTGAATTCTCCCTGTACTATCAGCCGCAGTTCGGAGTTTCGGGGGGTGAGCTTGCGGGGGTCGAAGCGCTGCTGCGCTGGCAAACGCCGCGCGACGGCATGCGCTACCCCGGGGAGTTCGTGCCTGCGGCCGAGGAGAGTGGACTCATCATCGATATCGGCGGATGGGTCCTCGATGCGGCCTGTGCTCAGCTCGTGAGCTGGCGCGAGCGCCATATCGCACCACCGCGCCTCGCGCTCAATGTTTCGGCACAGCAGCTGCAGCACACCGAGTTTCCTAAGCTCGTGCGGCGCGCACTCGAGAAATATGACCTGTCGCCGACGCTGCTCGAGCTTGAGCTCACGGAGAGCGTGCTTGCTAACGCGTCCGCGGGCGCCGTGCTCACGCGTCTTGCGCAGCTTGGCGTGCACCTTGCGCTCGACGATTTCGGGACGGGATACTCCTCGCTCAACTATCTGCGCCAGTACCCGATCGGCACCGTGAAGATCGACCGCACCTTTCTCGAAGAGGTTCCGCAGAACCCGGCCTCCGCCACGCTCGTCGAGACAATCATCGCCATGGCGCATGCACTCGGTAAACGCGTCGTCGCCGAGGGTGTCGAGACAAACGAGCAACTTGTCTTCCTGCGCGAGCGGCGCTGCGATATCGCGCAAGGTTTCTACCTGGCAAGGCCGCTTGCTGCTGCGGCAATGACCGAGCTTCTCGAGGCGCGCGTGCAGTCCGCGCCCGAACGCTTGCTGCGCACAGCGAGCAACTGACGAATTATGTCGATTGCCCGGGGCGTCGCCGGGCTAACCTGGCAAAAGCGGCGCACTGTGCCCTTGACTCTTTTCGGCGACGCTTTGACACTGCGCGCGTTGTGAACAGGGCAAACCCGTCGAAAGGCGGGGACGCAAAGCCACCGGTCTAATGGACGAGTTCCTATGACAGCGGGGTTGCCACGGCCGAGGCGCTGCGCGCGGACGATTGGCATCCTCCGCATGATTGAACTTCCCCATTGTGCCGGTTGGTAAACCGGTATCGGGGGGCGCATGTCAGTGAAGCCACAGTTGGCAGATGCCGGCGAAAGTCAAAACGCCGCCGCGAGCCGCGGCGTCTCTGCGGTCAATGCCGATTCATTTGTCATTAACTTGTGTTCGTCGACGACGCCGATGGCGCTCGCGACTCCGGACACAGCTGAGCTGAAGCGCTTCAAATTCTTTGTCAGTCGCAGGCTCGAAGACGGGCGTGAGCGTTTTCGCCTTCACATGGGGCACTTCGAGAGCCTGGAGGAAGCCGAAGAGTGGTTGAGCGTCGTGCGCGACGTCTACCCCGGCGCATGGGCTGGCGAGGCCCCGGGGAAACGCCTGCGCGCGCGCGCGGCTGCAAAGGCGCAGCCGGTCACGCCCGAGCCCAAGGGCGCGCTATCGGAAGCCTCCCGTTCAGACATCAAGCTGCCGCCGCCGCCGGCAGCGCCGGCCGCGCGTGCTGCTGCGCCGCCGACGATTCTCGCACCCCTATTTGCACCCGCGGCGCTGCCGGCTGCTCGCGCGCCGCAGCCGGTGATTGCCGCACCTGCGGCACGGTCAGTGCCCTTGCCCAAGGCGGCCGCTGCCGCACCGGCGGCAGCGCGCGCCCCGGTCGCACCGCTGTCGAACGTACGCGAGGTGATGGCAGCCCTCGACAAGCCGGAGGGCAAGTCCGCAAACGTGGCGACGAGGCGCAGTGTCGCGAGCGCGCCGCAGGCGTCCCAGAGTCTGACCGACACACAAGTGATGCAGATCCTCGAGGCGCGTCGCACGCAAACGAGCCCGCCCGAGGCGGCGCTAGAAGCGCAGCACGGCATTGCGCTGCTGCGTCCGGACGATACCGGCACGCGCCGCGCGTTGAAGCAGGCGGTTCGGGAGAATGCCGCGGTCTCCTTTGCTGTGCAGCTGCAATCGGCCGCCGCGCCCCTCGCAATCGAGAAGGTCCCGCCGCTCGCAATTTTCAGCGCCTACACGCTCTATACGGTGGAAGGCACCCGCGAGGGACGCACGTGGCACGGCCTGCGGCTCGGATTCTTCAGCGACGCGAGCGCTGCAAAGCAGGTTGCGCGCTATGTGCGCTCGGAGTTCGCCACCGTCGCCGTCGTGCCGGTAAGCCAGGACGAGCGCGAGCGCGCCGTGCGAAAAGATCGCACCACCTGCGCTGCGAGTTTTCCGCACGCCGCACCGGCGCCTGCTGACGAGGAGATTCCACTCTTCGACGCCGAAGGGGCCGATCCGCCGCGAGTTTCGCTCAAACAACGCGGTGGCAACGCCAGTGCGGGCTCCGCGACTGCGCGTGCTGCCGCTGCCCGCAGCAAGAAGCTGCGCGCCGAGGCCACTGTGGCCGAGGTAGTCAAGGCGGAACACACGCTGGAGCAGACGCTGGAGATTCTGGGTGCCGGCGAACTCGAGATCGATAACGGGCGAGGCGAATTCATCAATCAAAGCGGGACGCACCAGCACCTCGAGGCGCGGAAGAACTCGCCCTTTCAGCGTCTGCTCGCGCGCCTGACAGAGCGCGTCCGTAAGGGCTGAGCGCAACCACCGCGAGGAGCGCTGCAGCAGCGCTTCCTCACCGTCAGCTCTTGCCGAAGAGCTTTGCCAGAGCGGCCTGGGCTTCGCTGACGGCGGCCGTGTCGGGCGCAATGTAGGCGCCGGCGCGCGGCTTGAAAAAATCACAGAAATTGGCCTGCGTCTTGTCACGCACCTCCTCGGCCGTGGGCTCGCGGCAGTGCTTCGCCTTGCTCGTATCGTATTCGACGCACATGCGACACACGTGCAGTTCCGCGCGACACTGCCGGCATTCATCGAGACGGCGTAAAGGCAGACTCAGCGACGCAAGGCTCGCCCCGCACTTCCAGCAAACAAGATCGTGCGCCATTCGAGTGTTCTACAGAGTACGCTCGCGCAGGAATTTGTCGAGCACACGGCCGGTGTGCGAGCTTGCCTTGCGGCGCGCGATCTCTGCAGGTGGTCCGGCGGCAACCACGCGGCCGCCGCGGGCGCCGGCTTCCGGTCCCATGTCGATGATCCAGTCGGCCTCTGCCATCACATCAAGATTGTGCTCTACGACGACCGCCGTATTGCCGGCTGCAACCAGCCGATGCAGCACGCGCAGCAGCTGCTCGACATCCGCCATGTGCAGGCCGACGGTGGGCTCATCGAGCACATAGAGCGTGTGCTTCTGCTTCTGCAGTCCGGCACGCACATCGCCGCGCACCTTCGCGAGCTCCGTCACGAGCTTGATGCGCTGTGCCTCGCCCCCGGAGAGCGTGGGACTTTGCTGGCCGAGGGTGAGGTAGCCCAGGCCCACATCCTGCAGCAGCTTGAGCGCGTGATGCACGCGCGAGTGGGCCTTGAAGAACTCGACGGCGTCGTCGATGCTCATCGCGAGCACCTGGGCGATGCTAAGGCCGCGCCATCGCACCTCCAGGGTCTCCGAATTGAAGCGCCGTCCGCCGCACACATCGCACAGCACTTTGACGTCCGGCAAGAAGCTCATCTCCACCGTCTGCATTCCCTGGCCCTCGCAGGCGCTGCAGCGGCCGCCGGCCGTATTAAAGGAGAAACGGCTCGCGGTGAAGCCGCGGATGCGCGCCTCGGTGGTGCCGGCATAGATGCGGCGGATCTCATCCCAGAAGCCGACGTAGGTTGCGGGGCACGAGCGCGGGGTCTTGCCGATCGGGCTCTGATCGACCTCGAGCACACGATCGACATGCTCGATGCCGCGCAGCGCGCGGCATCCGTGCAGCGCCCGGCGTCCCTTTCTGCGGCGGCCCTCCTCCACGATGCAATGTTTGAGATTGGCGAAGAGGACATCGCGCGCGATGGTCGACTTGCCGGACCCTGATACGCCCGTGATGACGACGAGGCGTCCGAGGGGGATGCGTACCGCAGCGTCTGTCACGTTGTGCAACCTCACGCCTTCAAGACGCAGGCTCGCGGTGCGTGTCGTGACCGCGCGCTGCGGCTTTGCGGCATGCTGCAGCGGCTTGCGCAGAAACTGGCCCGTCACCGAGCGCGGATTGTCCATGAGGTCCGCAACCGTGCCCGCGCCCACGACTTCACCGCCTTTGACTCCAGCGGCCGGCCCAAGATCCACCACGTGGTCCGCGCGGCGGATCGTGTCTTCGTCGTGCTCCACGACCACGAGCGTATTCTTGTGAAGCGCAAGCTCCGCGAGCGCATCGAGCAGCACCGCATTATCGCGCGGATGCAGCCCGATCGTGGGCTCATCGAGCACGTAGCACACGCCCTGGAGATTTGAGCCCAGCTGCGCCGCAAGGCGAATGCGCTGCGCTTCCCCGCCCGAGAGAGTCGGCGCAGAGCGATCAAGCGCGAGATATCCCAAGCCAACGCGCTCCAGGAACTGCAAGCGCGCGCGAATCTCCGCCAGCAGGTCGCGGGCGATCGCCGCTTCGCGCGTATTCAACTTGAGCTGCGCGAAGAACCTGCGCACCTCGTCAATAGGCTCGCGAGCAAGCTCGGCAATCGAACGCTCGCGAAAGAGCACGCTGAGTGCCACGGGGTTCAAGCGCGCGCCAGCGCAGGCGGCGCACCGCGGCGGCGCACCCTCGTACCACTCGTTCCACCAGATCTCCTCGCCCGTGTGCTCCGCGCCGAAGCCGCTCATTTCGACACCCGTGCCAAAACAGCTCTCACACCAGCCATGCTTGGAGTTGAAGGAGAAGAGGCGCGGATCAAGCTCCGCGAAACCCTTGCCGCAGGAGGGGCATGCGCGGCGTGTCGAGAACACCTCGACGCGTGTGCCCTTCGCGCCGAGCACGTGCACGACGCCCTTGCCGAAGTCGAGCGTGCGCTCAAGCGCCGCGTGCAACTCGGAGTCGTTCGATGAGTTGACGTCAATGTTTGCGACCGGCAGCTCAATCGTGTGCTCGCGAAAACGCGACAGGCGCGGCCAGGCCGCGGTTGCGACGTACGCGCCATCGACGCGCAAAGTCCTGAAGCCCTTCTTGGCGGACCACTTGGCAAGATCGGTGTAGTAGCCCTTGCGCGCAAGCACCAGCGGCGCCAGCAGCGTGATGCGCTCACCGCGATAATCGCGCAAGAGCCGCGCGGCAATCGCCGCGACGCTCTGCGGCTCGATCGCTACCGCACAGTCCGGGCAGTACTGCATGCCGAGCTTCACGTACAGGAGGCGCAGGAAATGATAGATCTCAGTCAGCGTCGCGACAGTGCTCTTTCTGCCGCCACGGCTCGTGCGCTGCTCGATAGCCACCGTCGGCGGAATGCCCCAGATCGCATCGACGTCGGGCCGCGCGGCCGGCTGCACGAACTGCCGCGCGTAGGCATTCAATGACTCCAGATAGCGGCGCTGCCCCTCGTTGAAGAGGATGTCAAATGCGAGCGTCGACTTGCCCGAGCCGGAAACGCCCGTGATGACCGTGAAGCGGTCGCGCGGAATCGTCACGTCGATGTTTTTCAGATTGTGCTCACGCGCCCGGTGGATCACGATCGCCTGCGCATCGTGGCCGTTGCCGGGCGCGTATGTCGCAGGCTCGGTCGCGAGGGCGAGCGCGGCTCCCGGCGCCGTCTTGCCGGCAAGCGCCTCCTCATAGGCGGTGAGTGCGACGCCGGTGAACGATGCGGAGCAGGCGCGCACCTGTGCCGGCGTGCCCGCACAGACAATCGTACCGCCGCGCTCGCCGCCTTCGGGTCCCAGATCAATGATCCAGTCCGCCGCGCGCACCACATCGAGGTTGTGCTCGATGACGAGAATGGAATGCCCGGTGGCGAGGAGTTTGCCAAATGCGCGCAGAAGCTTTGCGACGTCCTCGAAGTGCAGGCCCGTTGTCGGCTCATCGAAAAGAAAGAGTTTGCCCAGATGCGTCGTGCTCGAAGCGACGGCGGAGGCGAGGTGCCCCGCGAGCTTCAGACGCTGGGCCTCGCCGCCCGAGAGCGTCGGGACCGGCTGGCCGAGCTTCAGGTATTCGAGCCCTACATCGCTGAGGGGTGCGAGGCGCGCCGTCACCTCGCGCGCGTCGGCAAAGAACGCGCACGCCTCGGTCACCGTCATCTCGAGCACCTCGGCGATGCTCGCGCGGCGCCCATCGGCGCCCTCGTGCTTGATGTCGAGCACCTCGCTGCGGTAGCGGCGGCCGGCGCAATCCGGGCAGCGCAGGTAGACGTCCGAGAGGAACTGCATCTCCACGTGCTCAAAGCCATTGCCACCGCAGGTCGGGCAGCGGCCGTTGCCGGAATTGAAGCTGAAGGTCCCGGCGCTGTACTTGCGCTCCTGCGCGGCCGGCTCCGCCGCATAGAGCTCCCGTATCGCATCGAAAGCGCCCACGTAGCTTGCAGGATTTGAGCGCGTGGTGCGGCCGATCGACGCCTGGTCGACCATGATGACGTCATCGATGAGGTCCGCGCCGCGCAGGCCATCAAACTCGCCCGGGGCCTCGCTCGGCCGGCCCTGATACTTGAGGAGGGCAGGGTGAAGTACATCCTCGACCAGCGTCGACTTGCCCGAGCCCGATACGCCCGTGACGCACACCAGGCGCTTAAGCGGTATGCGCACATCGATGCTCTTGAGATTATGGGCGCGCGCGCCGCGCAACTCGAGCCACCGGTTGGGGCGCCATTCGGCGATGGGCTCCGCGGAAGCCGCGCGCTCGGCGCGCGGTGTCATGACGAGCTTGCGGCCGCTCAAATACTCGCCCGTTAGCGAGCGCGCGCTGCGCTTGATCGCCGCGGGAGTACCGAAGAAGACGATTTCCCCGCCGCGCTCGCCCGCGCCCGGGCCCATGTCGAGAATGCGATCCGCCTCCAGCATGATCTGCGGATCATGTTCGACGACGAGCAGCGAATTGCCGGCATCGCGCAGGCGCTTCATGACCGAGATTACGCGGCGCATATCGCGCGGATGCAGTCCGATGGAGGGCTCGTCGAGCACGAAGAGCGTGTTGACGAGAGAGGTGCCCAGAGCGGTCGTCAGATTAATGCGCTGCACCTCGCCGCCGGAGAGCGTGCGCGATTGCCGGTCGAGCGTGAGATAGCCCAGGCCCACGTCGACGAGGTAGTCAAAGCGGCAGCGGATCTCACGCAGCAGCAAGTCGGTCGCCGTATCAAGTGGCGGCGGCAGCGTGAGCTTGCGGAAGAATTCGCGCGCGCGCTCGATGGGCAGCAGCATGAAATCATGAATCGAAAGCCCTGGCAGCGCATTTAGGAGCTCTGCGCTCCATTGCACGCCGGGTGGCAGAAGGCGCTGGCCGCCCTCCACGGCGGCAGCGGCAAGCTCGGCGCTGCCGAGCCGCCACAGCAGCGCCTCGAGTTTCAAACGGGCGCCAGCGCACGCCGCGCATGGCGTGTAGGCGCGATAGCGCGACAAGAGCACGCGCACGTGCATTTTGTAGGCCTTGGTTTCCAGCCACGCGAAGAAACGCCGCGCGCCGTACCACACCCCTTTGCTCCAGTCGCCTTCGCCCTCGATGACCCAGGCGCGCTGCTCGCTCGAGAGCTCGCGCCACGGCCGATCGAGCGCAATGCCGCGCTTCTTGGCAAATTTCAGCAGATCCTCCTGGCATTCGGCATTGGATTTGGTCTGCCACGGCCGGATCGCGCCCGCGCGCAGCGACTTGCTCTCGTCCGGAATGACGAGGCCATAATCGATGCCCATCGTGCGGCCAAAGCCGCGGCAGCTCTCGCAGGCGCCGAGCGGCGAGTTGAACGAGAAGCTGCTGGGCAACGGCTCGCGATACGACAGGTCGCACTCGGCGCAATGCAGCTCGCTCGAATAGCGCCAGCAGTCAAGGCTGCGCGGCGGATCATCATCGCCGACGACATGGACATTGATGCGGCCGCGACCGACACGCAGCGCCGCCTCCAGCGACTCAAGCACGCGCGAGCGCTCGGCGCCCGCAAGTCGCACCCGGTCCTGGATGACCTCGAGCGTCGTTGCCTTGCGGCCGGCCCTGGCAGCGCCGGGAGCGCTCTCGAGAAAGCGCGTGTAGCCCTGCTTTTGCAGCAGCTCACGCACCTCATTTTCCTTGAAGTTCTTGGGCACCGGCACCGGGAAGCACACGAGAAGGCGCGGGTCGCCAGCACTTTGCGCGCGGCGCAGCATGAGCTCGTAGATGCTCTCCGGAGTATCGCGATTCACGGCATGAGCGCAGCGGCGGCAGAAGAGACGCGCCGCGCGCGCAAAGAGCAGCTTCAAGTGGTCATTGAGCTCCGTCATCGTCCCCACGGTCGAGCGCGAGGTACGCACGGGATTGGTCTGATCGATCGCAATCGCGGGAGGAATTCCCGCGATGGAATCGACCTGCGGCTTGTCCATGCGGTCGAGAAACTGCCGCGCGTAGGGCGAGAAGGTCTCGACGTAGCGCCGCTGGCCTTCCGCGTAGAGCGTGTCAAAGACGAGCGATGACTTGCCCGAACCGGAGACGCCGGTCACGACGATCAGCTCATGCAGCGGGATCTCAAGATCGAGCTGCTTGAGATTGTTCTGCCGCGCGCCCCGTATGGAAATGGCAGCAGCGGGGGCCTCGGTCATGCCTTCATCCTCAAGGTTAGCGGGTGGATGCATCAGACACGCTGTGAGTGCCTGGGTGGACCGACCATTCTATAAGAGACACGCCGTACGCGCATGGGCCGGGTTTGCATCCGAACGCGTGCGCGAGCCGTAATACACATGTCGAACGGCAGTCACGCTGCAAAACACCCCAGGAGTGGGTCCTTTATGGCGGCGGGCTGTCGGCCTGATGCGACAAACTGTGCGATTTTCCCAACCCGAGGCGTAGAATTCGCAGCGCGAGCGGGGGGAGCCCATCGCGCGCCGGCGCGAAAGGTTTCGCTCCGGTAACCGGTCTAATGACCGGGTTTTTGCAACTACCAACACCGGAGACGCGTTCTATGAATACCCGTAAGACTGGAAGCATCGCCCTGGCAGCTGCCGCGGCGATCCTGTTCTCAACCGCCTCGTTCACTGCAGCGGCGGCTGATGACGCTAAAGTGAAGTGCCAAGGCGTGAATTCCTGCAAGGGCCAGTCATCCTGCAAGTCATCCCACAACAGCTGTAAGGGCCAGAACTCCTGCAAGGGCCAGGGCTTCGTGGAGATGAGCAGCAAGGCCGACTGCGATGCTGCCAAGGCCAAAGCGAAGTCCTCTTCGTAACAGCTGAGAGCTGCTGACTGTAACGGCGCGGAAGGTGCGAGGCGCCTTCCGCGCCGTACTGTTTATCAAGACATGCGTACCTACCCGGCGCTGGGGTTCGGACTCGGTCTGCGGGTCGAACACTACGAGACGATTCTCGAAGAGCGGCCTGCCGTTGACTGGTTCGAGGTCCTGAGCGAGAACTACCTCGTTCCCGGCGGCAAGCCCCTGCACTATCTGACCCGCCTTCGCGAACGCTATCCCATGGCGATGCACGGTGTGTCGCTGTCGATTGGCAGCGCGGCGCCGCTCGATGGCGCCTACCTTGCTCAGCTGAAGGCGCTCGCCCGGCGCATCGAGCCCGCCTGGATATCGGATCATCTGTGCTGGACGGGAGTCGGTGGCAAGAATCTGCATGATCTTTTGCCACTGCCGTACACCGAGGAGGCGCTGAAGCACGTCGTGAGCCGCGTGCGCAGCGTGCAGGAGTTTCTTGAGAGGCGAATCTTGCTCGAGAACGTCTCAAGCTACGTTGGGTATCGCGACTCGCGCCTCACCGAGTGGGAATTCCTCAAGGCCGTGGCGGAGGAGGCTGACTGCCTCATTCTCCTCGACGTCAACAATGTCTACGTAAGCAGCGTCAATCACGAATTTGATCCTTACGACTATCTGCATGCCATTCCGCGCGAGCGCGTGCAGCAGATACACCTCGCCGGTCATCAGAACCACGGCGATTATCTCATCGACACGCACGATCACCCGGTGCCCGATCCGGTATGGGCGCTCTATGCCGCATCAGTGCGCCGTTTCGGCGCGGTCTCGACGATGATCGAGCGCGACGCCAATATGCCGCCGTTCGCGGAGCTGTATGCGGAGATGGAAGTCGCCCGCCGCGTCGCAACGCAAACGCTCGCCGAGCGGCCCCTACAGCGCGCCGGATAAGAGAGCACCGTGGCGCATCTCGCAGCGATCGAGAAGGATTTTCAGAGCTACCTTCTGCGCGGCGCGGCGGATATCGAGAAGAGCGTCGTCGGCACGGCGCGCGTGCCGCTTGCCACGCGCCTTGCGATCTACGGCGATGCCTACCGCCTGCGCCTGATTGAGACCCTGCAGAGCCACTATCCGGCGTTGCTCGCGCTCCTCGGCGAGGAGCAGTTCGCCGCGCTCGGCAACGCCTACGTGCAGGCGCACGATTCAACTTTTGCTTCCATCCGCTACTACGGCGCAACGCTCGATGAGCTCCTCGCAACCGATCCCCAATACGCCTCGCGGCGCTGGATGGCCGAGCTTGCGCGCTTCGAATGGGCGATGACGGAAGTGTTCGACGCTGCCGACGCATCGCCCATCAGCGCGCAGGCGCTGAGCGCGGTTGCGCCGAGCGACTGGGCGCAGCTTGGATTCGAACTTGATCCTTCCGTGCGCTGCCTCGAGCTCACCTGGAATGCGCCTGCATTCTGGCGCGCGCTGACCAGCGCCAAGGAGCCGCCCGCGCCCGAAGCACAGCCGCATCCGCTCGTCTGGCTCTTGTGGCGCCGCGATTTGCAGATCTACTTTCGGCCGCTGACGGCGCTTGAGGCCGAGGCGCTGGCGGGCGCGCGCGCGGGCCGCAGCTTTGGGGAGCTCTGTGATGAGCTCGCGAGCGCGCTCGATGCGACGCAGGCTGCGTTCCGCGCGGCCGCTTTCCTGCGCGAATGGGTTCACTCGGGCCTCATTGTCGGCATACACGGCTGCAAAGAGTAAAATGCCGCAAACCACCTGCTCGGCAGTGCGTGTATGCGTATCTTGCTGGTCGAGGACAACGACCTGGTCGCGGATGCGATCGCACGCGGACTCGGCCTGGCGGGCTTCGCCGTAGACCGCGCCGCGAGCGCGGAGCATGCCGCCTCGGCGCTCGCGGCCGAGCACTTTGACCTTGCCGTCGTCGACATCGGGCTGCCGGGGGAAGACGGCCTCACCTTCGTGCGTCGCCTGCGCAGCCAGGGCGAAACACTGCCGGTCCTCATCCTGACCGCGCGCGAAACCGTCGCGTTGCGCGTCGAGGCGCTCGATCTGGGCGCCGACGACTTTCTGATGAAGCCGTTTGAGCAGTCCGAACTTGCCGCGCGCTGCCGCGCTCTCATCCGGCGTGCCAATCTGCATACCAACGGGCAGCTCAACTTCGGCAGGGTGCGCATCGATGTCGCCGGGCGGCAGTTGCACATCGACGAGAAGCCGGTGGAGCTCACCGGGCGCGAGTGGCTGGTGCTCGAGTGTCTTGCCCTCTCGGCCGGCCGCGTCGTCTCCAAGGAGCGGCTGCAGCAGACGATCGCCCGCTGGGACCAGGCGATGACACCGAACGCCGTGGAAGTCTACGTGTCGCGCGTGCGTGCCAAACTGGCCGACGCCGCGCTGATTCGCACCGTGCGCGGCCTGGGATATCGCCTCGATGAGCCTGAAGCTTGATCCGACCTTATCGATCCACCGGCGCCTGCTGATCCTGCTGCTGCCGCCACTTACGCTGCTAATGGTGGCGGGCGGCTTTGCGGACTATCGGGCCTCGATGGTTTTCATGCGCACGGCCTACGATCAGAGCCTGGCCGATGCCGCGTTCGCCCAGGCAGGGCTCATCAAAGTCGTCGACGGCAAGATCGACGCACCGCTGCCGGTGCAGCCCTCAACGCGCGCCTCGCGCGAGAAATTCTATTACTCGGTGTGGGGTCCCGATGGCGCGCTCGTGAGCGGCAATGCGCAGCTCGCGCCGCCCACGGGGGAGGGAAATCCGCTCTATGCGGACGCATGGCTCGGTGAACATCGCATCCGTCTCGTAAGTTATCGCATGCCCACCGCCGCCGGCGTCGTGACGGTCAATGTTGCCGAGACCACCTATCGGCGCGACGCTGCCCGGCATTTCATTCTGACCAGCACCTGGCTCATGGACTTCATCCTGGTCGATGGCACGCTGCTCCTCGTATGGATCGGCGTGCGCTATGGCTTGAAGCCGCTGTGGGCCGTGCGCGATCAGATCGAGTCGCGCTCACCGCGCGAGCTGCGGCCACTCGACACTGCCGCAGTCCCCGCGGAGGTGCGCCCGCTTGTCGATGCGCTCAACGGGCTATTTGAGGTGCTGCGCGAGGCGGCGCGCGCACAGCGGCAGTTCGTTGCCGATGCGGCGCACCAGCTGCGCACGCCCATCGCGGGACTCGTCGCGCACCTGGAGCTTCTGACCCAGGATCCGGCTGCGGCTCGGCTCGGCGATCGGCTCGCATCGCTGCGCGATGGCATGAGCCGCGTGGCGCACTCGGCCAATCAGCTTCTGGCGCTCGCTCGCGCCGAGCCCTCGGCAAATCTTGCCGATAAATTTGAGATCACGGATCTCGTACCGCTCGTGCGGCGGGTGATCGAGCGCCACGTCGATCGTTCGGTGAAAGCGCAACTCGATCTTGGCGCCGACCTCAAAGCGGCAAGCGTAGAGGGCAGCGCGTGGCTGATCGAGGATCTGCTCGGCAACCTCGTGGACAACGCGCTGCATTACACGCCCGCCGGCGGACATATCACCGTGCGTTGCGGCGCTGATGAGAGCGCGGCGTATCTCGAGATCGAGGATGATGGCCCGGGCATTCCGGAGGGCGAACGCGGCCGTGTGCGCCAGCGCTTTTACCGCCTGCCCGGATCCCAGGGGCACGGCTGCGGATTGGGGCTCGCCATCGTGGAGGAGATCTCCCGCCTGCACCGCGCCAGTGTCACGATAGACTCGGGTGCGGGGGGTCACGGAACCAAGATCAGAGTGCAGTTTCCCGCTGTTAAAACGCTATTCCAAGGGAAAACTGCGACTGCCGTCACAGCTTGAGCACGGCGGGGCCCTATCGTCAGCTTCACGCAAGGTTAGGTCTCTATGGTGATGCGCATGAACACACGGGTATCCACGCGCTGCCCCTTTGCAGCGTGCGAACGGCGGCGCATCGCGGGCATCACGCTCCTCGAAGTGCTGACCGTGATTACCATCGCCGCCGTATTGATGGCGATAGCCGTGCCCTCCTATCAGTACATCACCAACGCCAACCGCATCTCAGGAGAGGTCAATGATCTCCTGGGCGACATGCAATATGCGCGTTCCGAGGCCATCAAGGAGGGCCAGACGGTATCGGTGTGCGCTTCGGCAAATTCGACCACGGCGAACCCCACCTGCAGCGGCAACATCGCCTGGCAGAACGGCTGGATCGTGTTCTCCGACGTCAATGGCAATGGAACCTTTACCGCCCCGGACGTGCTCCTGCGGGCGAAGAGCGCGTTCCCGCTCGGCGATACCTTTGACGCCAACAATGGCATGTCGACGGTGATCTTCAACCGCGAAGGCTTTGCCCTGGGGCTTAACAATATCGTCACGATCACGCTGCATGCGGCCGTGCCGGCGACGGCGACGACGCGTTGCCTGCAGATCACCATCATTGGCCAGCTGGCGACTGAACCGGCGGGTACGGGGAACTGCGCATGAAGGCGTACGCAAGCATTCGCGCCGCGCGCGGCTTCAGTCTCATTGAAGTGCTGGTGGCGCTCATCGTCGTCTCTATCGGACTTCTCGGCATCGCCAAGATGCAGGCGATCGCCTATTCCAGCACCGGCGTTGCAAGCAAGCGCTCGCTAGCGGCAATCGAAGGGGCGAGCCTCGCCTCCTCCATGCACGCCAATCGCGCGTACTGGTCCGTACCGGGCACGGCGGCGCTCAATACCACGGTGACCGGCACCGCGATCGCCTCCTCGGATCCGGGCTTGGCGGGGGGCGGCAACTGCACCGTGGGCGGCACGATTCCGTGCACACCGAATCAGCTTGCCGCCTACGACATGCAATCGTGGGCGGCTGCCCTGAAGGCGCTCCTGCCCAATAATCAGGCGACGATTGTCTGCCAAAG
>Ga0209624_10001113_pt1 | contig 22080 bp, 27 predicted proteins | sample JacPinW_OM2H0_O1_FD_188565 | JGI IMG/M metagenome (GOLD analysis project Ga0209624, IMG submission 188565) | Forest soil microbial communities from Algoma, Ontario, Canada - Jack Pine, Ontario site 1_JW_OM2H0_O1 (SPAdes) (version 2) | ecosystem: Environmental > Terrestrial > Soil > Boreal...
AGTGTAGCGCCGCGAGCGCGCGGAATCAAAATTCCGCGTTACGTGACGGCTTGGGGGAAACACTGATGTTTTCGACTTTAAATTCGCGCCTGCCACAGTCCTCGTTCTTGACGCGACTGTTGCAGACCACCGGACTTTCCTTGGCCCTTATGATGGCGAGCGCCGTCGGGGTTCGTGCGGAGGATGTGACCGTTCAGGGCGCTAATGGTGCAACCGGCGCGAATGGCGTCAATCCAGGCGATCTGGGCCAGCCGGGCGGCGACGCAGGGGGTGCAACCGCCAGTGCAGGGAGCGCCGATCCGATCAATGAAGCCACGGCGATTGGCGGTAATGGTGGCCGAGGCGGGACTAACTTCTTTGGTCCTCCTCCTAATTTCGAAACAGCCGGGGCAAAGGGCGGCAGTGGCGGCGACGCGAGCGCGGGGGCGACGACTACGATCATCTCAGGCCCAGCAGAAGCGGACGCTACTTCTATCGGCGGATCTGGTGGCATTGGGGGGGGCGTTGATGAGGGCCCTGACCAGGGCGGAGGGAACGGAGGATTTGCAACGGGGACGGCAACGGCCAGTTCGGGATCGGGGAGTGCTACGGCTTCGGCCGTAGCGAATGGTGGTTCCGGCGGCTTTTCGGACGGCGGTTCGGACGTGGTTCGAGGCGTGGGCGGCGACGCCAGCGCCAGCAGCATCGCCACAACTGCGGGTTCTGGCGACGCGTCGTCCTATGCGAGCGCCACCGGCGGCGCGGCCGGAGATAGTGAGTTTCCCCCCGGTGTTCTTCCTGCGCCAGGCAACGCCTCTGCGACAGCCGCTGCGTCGGCGACAGGCGGCGGGAAGGCGATTGCCACGGCGGTCGCGGCGGCAGGGTTTCCAAGCAACTCCGGCAGCTTTGGTCCTCCTCCCCCGAGCGGCACCGCGAATGCAACGTCGACCGCCGAGACCGTAAACGGCGCGATGGCCAAAGCGCTGTCGACCATCAATCCCAACACTGATGAGGCGACGGGCACCAGCGAGGCTACCGCGCAGACCAGCTTTGGCGGCGTGAGCGTTCAATCGGACGCTACGAATACAATCTTCCCCGACTTCGCGACGGTTGAGGCGATTGCGCAGGGTGGCTCGGGTCAGACTTCCCTCGACCAGGGCGTGTTTTTTGGCGCTATCTCGACCGCTCTTCCCGACAAGGCTTACGCTACGATGTTGATCGGCGGCGCGAGCAATGTCGCCGAAGCGTTGCTGGGACCGGGAGACGAGATTTTCGGGACCTCGATTATGAGCTTTCCCGGAAGTTCGACATTCGATTTCAGTTTTCGGGGCGATCTGATCCTTGGCGTGATCGACGGCGGAGCCGACATCATTGTCAACGGCACCGAACTATTCGCCATCGATGGCTTTGCAGAGGATACCGTCTTCGATCTGGGTTCCTTCGGGTCCAATATTGAGCTGACGATCACCGGCGGGTCTGGTACCTTCGCGTTTGGCGGCGCAGTCCCCGAACCCTCGACCTGGGCGATGATGATGCTCGGCTTCGCCGGGATCGGCTTCCTCGGCTGTCGCCAGACGCTCAAGGCCCGCGCCGCGGCGTAAAGGCTGAACACGAGACAATTAAAGGCCGCCTTCGGGCGGCCTTTTCTGTTAGGGAGCCGGACACGTAGAGGCAAGCGGGCAATGTCTTGCCCTCCACGTTCCTCACCGCTTCTCGACCCGAGCGTCGCCGACCTTATCATGCGCGCGTTTCACACGCCGCCCAGGCGATGCGGAAAGCGGTTCCTCCTGGCGGGGATGGTGCGCGCATGGGCGGCGTGTGCGTGATTGAATGCTTCGCGAAAAATGTCCTGGGCGTGCTCAGGAAGTTCGGACGAACCTCGGGTCAAGAGAGGCAGGAATTGTTATGTCCAATCAGAGTAATTCGGTTTGCAAAGCGAAAACCGTCAACCACATCGCGATCTCGGTCTCGGACCTGGCGCGCTCAAAGGACTGGTACTGCCAGATATTCGGTCTTCGCCTCATACAGGAAAGTGCAGAGAGCGTGCTGCTCGGATTCGGCGAGAGCATGATCGTGCTCCGAGCGGAAGGTACGCCCGGGATCATCTCCCACTTCATGTTCGGGATCGAAGGTTACGACGCCGACGTGTTGCGGGCCAAGCTGACGGCCGCTGGATTGGATCCGCAGAAGGACTCCGACAGTTTCCACGTTCGTGACCCGGATGGGCTGAACGTACAGGTGGGCGATCGTGGCCTTGGGCTGGCATCCGGCGTCGTCGAGAACGGCTTCAAGATGAAGTGAGCGGGCTCGTCGAGCGTGGTTTACCGCGCCGCCTAATACCACGACCCGTCCGGATGCCTTCCGTGGAACGGCGTGTTGCGGCAGTGACCCCACGGGCCACGCCAATAGCCGGGTGGGCAGCCGTTTCCCCCTCGCCACCCATAATATCCACCCGGATAGGGACCACGCCCATACAAATGGCACGCCCCGCCGGGTCCCCGGTATCGGTAGGGGCCGCACCCGTTAGCGACTTGAACGACCATTGGCGACGCATCGGGGAGGGGCTGAATCGGCATGGCCCGAAGCTCCGAGAATGTCGTCGCCGCAATCGCGGCGCCGAGGAAAAGCGTAAGCGTTTTCAGCAAAGTGGTCTCCTTCTGCCCGTGCCATCTGGATAACGATCGGCCTCGCGGCGGTCAGACAGCGTCGCCTCGATCGCGGCGAAGGGCGCTGGCGAAACGCTGTGAGCAAAAAAAGCCCCGCGAAGTACACACGCGGGGCAACGCGCGCTTAGTCTAGGAGGGGCGCAGAAATTTAAGCGCGCTCGACACGAAAACGCGACCCACACCATCTATTCAATCAAATCGCTGTGAGGTCTGTGAAAATAAAAAAAGCCGCCCCGGGCGCATACCTATCGATATTGCCATTTCTCGCTGTCGGCGAGTACTTCCCGGCTAAGCAGTTCCGCCTCACGCTGCATAGGCCCGTCGGAGAGACGGATAAGGTCATCGAGGATGGCCAGTCGGTCGGACTCTGGCCCGATATAGGCGGCGATCAGCCGTTCGCCTTCGTGTCGCAGCTTCACGTTGGCGAGAAGAGCGTCTACCAGCTTGGCTCGACGAGAGTCATCGACATTGCCTTCGTGGAAAAGGACCTCTTGCGGCATAATCGCGTAAAGGGCTTGGAGTTCCATCGGGTGGGATGGCGTCATGCGGCGTGTCGTTCAGCGTTCGGCGTCTGAGGCCGACAAATCGGCTCCATCGCGCCGCAGCCGGGCCCAACTCCCCACTTCCGCTGTTTGCCTCGCCGCAGCTCACCCAGCCGGTCGAGAGGCCTCCCTCGGGGCCCGCAATGGGTGCATGAGATCAACGGAAGACACTGCGATGATGATCAGCACAAAGGAAATCCTAAACCTCTTGCGTGCAAAGCCCGGCAGATTCGTTTTGGACATCGCTGCGGATGAGCTTCCTATAAAGGAAGGTGACGACACGGATGTGGTCATGTTCGTCAATGGCGCATACTACCCCGTCAGGGCGAGGATCGCGCAGATGAGGGACCTTGAGAAACAGGGATGCGTCGTAACGCAACCCGGGAGGTGGGTATTGAGCGCCGAGCTCCCGCCGCTAGCCTCAGGATGACGTCGCTGTGGCTCTCGATGGGGCCGTGCATCGGCTTCAGCCGACAATCCCGGTGGCCGTCTTGCCGTTGGGGCGAGGCTCAGCCTTTATATCCGTCGGGCAGCATCGCCTCGATCAGGGCCTCGTGCGGGGGAGACTGCGCGGGGCCACTGTTTGGCCCGGACGTAACATTAATGTTACGTGCCTCATGGGCGACGCCCCGTTAAAGCTAGGGTGGGCACCTGCCCAAGCCCCCCAGCCCTAACGGCGCTCGTTGGCCCCGCGCTTGACCTCTTGGGCGAGGGGTTTTCGTTCTTGCTACGTTCTCAAGCCTTGGCTATCGTCCGCGGATGCCCGACGATGACAAGCTCGCTCCAGCCAACCGGCGCGCTGGTTCCGCGTTGGTGCAAACCTCAACCCTCAGCGAATGGCGCACGGCGGCCTCCTTGTCCTGATCATTTTCATTCTCCTGCTCAGCGCCGCAGGCCTGGGCATGTATTTGCATGGGCGACTTGGAGAGCGGCATCGAACAAGCGAAACGGTTGACCATGTCCGACTGGTTGTCTCGATTCTTGTCACCTTCACCGCTTTGGTGCTGAGCCTTCTGCTTTCGGAGGTGAAGGGCACGTTCGACACGTTCGACGCTCGCCTGCGCGCCTTCGCCGGCGATCTCACGAATCTCGACATCCATTTGCGGGAGTATGGCGCGGACGCAGAACCGATCCGAGCGACGCTGCGGAAATATGTCGCGGCGGCGATCGCTGACAGCTGGCGAGACGAGCCGGCGCCCTCAGGCGATTACCCGCGATTTGAATACGCGCCTGGCGTCGAGCGTCAGCAGCTCGGCGCCCTCCTCATCCAGGTCGACTTCGCAATTCATAAACTCGACCCGCCCGACCGCTTCCGCCAACGGCTCGCCGACTCGTTAACCAATCAGATCGATGAAGCGTTGCACGCTCGGCGTCAGCTGCTTGAGACGTCGCGTGGTACGATCTCCTGGCCGCTCATGTTGGCGGTGTGTGCGTGGTTGGCGGTCGTTTTCGGCGTTTTCGGCTTGCTCTCGCCACGCAATGCGGTCGTCTATCTGTCGATTGTGACCTGCGCGATCTGCGTCGCCTCGGCCGTTTTCCTCATCGACGATTTCGATTCGCCGCTTGGCGGATTCATGCGTGTGCCAAGCGATTCCATGCACGCCACCTTGAGCCGCATCGACACGCCCTGAAGAAGCCGTCCCAGGGCTTCCTATGCCCCCGCGGGAAACCGATCGTCGCCCGAGTCTCTTCTTTTGAACGGTGCCCATCGTAAAATCAATAGGTTAGCTGAGTTTTATTGGCGTCGGAAATCGAGGCGATTATTTGCCGGGGTATCATTTGGGGTAACGCCAGCCCTCACCCCCTCGCAACGCGGATGATCGCGTCGTCGTAGCTCTCGCCCGGGTGCGAATCGCCTTGAGCCGGGAGATCACGGCAAATTGACACCTGAGGGATACCTCGGGACAAAGTTTTGGCGCAAATTGGATGCCGGTTGGCAGCGCCGCTCGGCATGAATTGCATGGGACGGCGCTGACCCCGCGCCGAGGGAGACGGCGCGGGGGGCACGGCGCGCGCCTTTTCAGAAGCGCGACGGGCGCGCGCCGCATCACCGAACTCAACGGATGCCACAATGTTCCGCCCTCAAAGCAGCGGTGGGGAGAGGCGGAGCGTATCGCCTATAGCGCGGAATCCTCGAAGCAGCTTCTTTTTTGCGGTCCTGCGCCGATCCATTTCGGGAGGTTGGTTGCCTCGGGCGCTCAATCGTTTGATGGCGCGATATCCTTTTGGGGCCATCTTCTGACACGACGGGCTCTGCTCTCATTGGACGAAACGGCCTCTGGCCGGCGAATTGCGCGACGCCGACGCCATCAGCGCCATGAAACCTCTGGCCGGCCGGAGTATCGAGCCAGCCTCAGGATGCGCCACAGCTTCCTCGTCAACGAGCACTTGTTACAGTGGGCTGACCCACTCTTTGCGCGCCGTTGCCAACCAGTCTTCAATCGCCTCCCGGCTGGCGAGCCCGTCCACCGTCTGTCGCAGCGCCTCGACGCCCTCGCTGTCGAACTCTGGCGCAAAAATCCACACCCTTAAGTAGGTGCGTATGGCGGCGATGTCTTTCGCCGTCATACGCTTGCCTTTGAGATAGGTCCTGACCGCAGGGCGCAGGACGCCGCTCGTCTCGTACATCCAGAAATCGGGATCATGGCGGTCATCAGCGATGATGGGGACGTTATTGCATCGTCGCCGCCCCGTCGAAAAGACAACCGATCTGGGGAGAGCTGCCTGGTCGCCAGCGCCTTCGCCAGCGGATTTTCTTGGGGCGGTGACGCTGTGGGAAAGCGAATCTATTGCGCTCCACCGGATCTTTAAGGGCCACAAATCATGAGCGCCTTCGAGGCGTTCGTTAGAGACAATCCCGCGTTGGCCGAGCGGCCCTACGGCGAGGCGATGACGGGGACGCTAAGGAAGGCGTTTCCATGCAGGCAAGGAACTTAGCGCGTCGTCAGCCCCTCGTAGCGCGCCTTGCAGCGATCGTAGATATTGGCCGACTGCACTTTTGGGCAGTTGGTGAGCTCGGCCAACGGGTAAAGGATCTTCGCGTCCCCGCGCTCCGCCATGAGCCTCTCGGCGTTGTACTGCCCGCATCGCCTGCACGGCTCACAGACAATCGTCAGCGTCGGGGCGCGCACGTCAGACAGGACCAGGGAGCCGTCTCGAGGCATTGCCCGGACGATAGCGCATCGATGAGAACGCCGTGCAGCCCCGCAGCATGTCGGCTTGAGGAACGGCTATCGGTAGGCTGTTCACGTCGCCGCCATGACAGCCGTCTGTCAAAGAAAAGCAAGGCGAAAGCACAATTCCGTCCCTGGAGTGTGACGCAGATCACAGCCAGGTAGTCGAGATTGGTGTAGCGGCAGCTAATCAGGGACGGGCCTCGCCATGAGCGTGCGGTCAGCGATGCATTCGAGCCTGCAGGCAACCCTCTATGTGCTGGCCATCCTCTCGGCCCTAGTGTTGCTGGTCGGTGTCTTAGTCTTCGGTGCGATTTTCGCCCTCGCCCACCGCAATCGTCGTCCTGGCTTCAGCTACTTCGCCTCCGGAATGAACGCCCAAGGTCAAGGATGAAGACGATCAAGATTTCTAGCATCCTCAAAGTGCAAGGCGCACCATCGTTGGCCCAACAATAAAAGGGCGACCCGAAAGCCGCCACTATCGCTCTTAATACCACGACCCGTCGGGATGCCTTCCGTGGAACGGCGTGTTGCGGCAGTGACCCCATGGGCCGCGCCAGAAGCCAGGTGGGCAACCGTTGTAGCCTGAAGCATAACCGCCTCCGGGCATTCGGCCTGAGAACGGTGTGTAGCGACAATGTCCCCAGGGTCCGCGCCACCCGCCAGGACCGCATCCTTCCGCCACACGGACGATGTCGCCACCCGGAGCGGCGTTGAGGACCGCAACAGGAAAAGCGACTGCGTTATCATACGCGGCAATAAACAAGGCCGCGGCAGTCAACGCGCCTAACAACTTTTGCATCGATTTCCCCCTTTGAGATTTTGCTACAATACGGATCGGCCAAGGTCGAAACACAAGCTCGTGAAATCAATGGCGCATCGCGTCGCGACCCCCACACATTCTATTCAATAAAATCGCCGTGATGAGCAGTAGAGCTCCCTGATACGCCCAAATGAAAAGGGCGGCCCGAAAGCCGCCCTCTCGTCATCGTACACGAGCCCGTCACAGCCCCATCAAAACGCGCAACAGAATCTCGCATCTCTCCAGATCCTGCCAAAGGCCCTGTTCCGGCGGCTGAGGCCCACGTTCAATGGCGTCACAGAGCTTGTGACTATAAGAGACGACGGCGCCCAACATTCGCTTGCGGGTGTCTTCGTCCATTTCCGTGGCGGCAGTCATCAAGCCGCCTCCTCGTATTTTTCGGCCAGCACGCGATCGGCGTCCGCGGCGATGGCTCCTACAAGCTGAGGCCGGAGCGCCCGGAGAGCGGCGCGGTAGGCCGCCAATACGTTCTCTTCTTCGTCGTCAGCCTGGATGCCGATCACTAGGCTCGCGGCGACCGCAAGAACCGAGGCTTCCGCATGCTTTCTGATCGCCTTCTCGATATCGAAAACCTTGGGCCAAACCCCCTCCGCTCGGGCGGTCAAACGGCTGTAGCCTACGCGGTCCTCCTCAGCTCTTTGCTGCTTCAGCCGCTCGTCGTGCGCGATGAGGGCCCGGGTAAGCTTAAGCCTGGCTTCATCACGATTCACCCGCACGTCCGCATGGAATTGATTGTATAGGTCCTCGACCTTAGGCCGAGCGAGGATCCGACCAAGGCGGTCAACCGGTTGCTGATGTAGGTCCACCACTTGGGGCCATCCGACGTCGCTGCCCGCGCCATCGACCCCGGGCACGAAGATTTCGCCCTTGGCCAGCACGTATTTCGGACCGCTCCTCGCCCACGCTGGCATTTGGGCTTCCGCCAAGTCCATTTGATCGGAGATGCGCTGCAGCGCATCTCGCATTCGGTTGCGCCTATGCCACAGGTCGAGGACACGGCGATCGGTCGCCGAGAGCGCCGACGGTCCAGGGGCCGCATAGGCTGGCAGCGCGGCCGTCGCGCCAACGGCGCCGACAGCGAGAACCCCGCCCAGAACGGCGCGGCGGTTGGTTGCTTCAGGCATAGCTCGGGCGTTTGCCCGCACGGTGGCGTTGGACATGATGATATTCCTTGAACTGGATTGGCCGCCAGCGCTCGCCAGCGGCGCACGGGATTGACGGGAAGGGTCAGGCCGCGATTGGCAACACGCGGTTGGCCGCCTTGATGCGGATCACGGTCAAGACGACGGCGACCTCGAAGCGCGAATAGGCCGTGCCGAGGTAGTTGCGCACAGCCTTCGCGTCGAGACGACCGGCGATCTGTTCCGTCGCCGTCACCGAGAAGGCGTCGCCGGTGGCGGCCGAAAGCCCGCGGGTTTTGAACTCGTCCTTAAGCGCCTTCAGTTCGGTCTCGGCGGCTTTGGAGATGGAATCGACGCAGCCGATCTCGTCGGCAAGCGCCGTGTCGCTGAGATTGTGGAAGCGGGATGTGGTATTCTGTTGAACAGCCATGTGCGAAGCCCTTTCGCTGTGGTTAGGGCGGCTTGAGGTGGTCTAGACCTCTTGTCGCCCGTTTTATTTAGCGCTATAAAAAACGCATGTCAATATCTAGCTCTAAAAAAAGAGATAGGCGCGGCCGGCCGCAGGTCGACAGCGAGGCCGTCAACGTGCGTTTCATCCGCGCAGATCTTGATCGCCTCGACGACTGGCGCGCCAAACAAGAGGACGAGCCGACGCGCCCCGAAGCCGTCCGGCGCCTTGTCGAGAAAGGATTAGCGAAGTGAGCGCGCGCGCCGGCGGCATTTTCGTTGGTTGACCCCTTGAATCCGTGGGCGTGATTTTCGTTGCTGAAAATGGCGAAGGGCCTGGCGTACCTTAAGCAGCCAGGCGCGTTGTACGTCCGAGACGGCAGCGAGGACGACGGATCGAAGTAGGATGCCTTCTCTGGACGAACCTCAGCGAATCGATTATCGATCGAAAGCGCAGTCGCACGTCCTGGCGGCGCAAGAGCTGCTCGCGTCGGACGACCCATTTGCGTCGGCTTATGCCTGTCTGCAGGCGCGCTTCGCGATCGAAGCGCTCGCCTACGATCGCCTCCAGGACTATCTCTCTGAAGTCTCGGCGGACGCCATGAACGGCTGGACGCCGAAGGCCGTTCTCAGGGAATTGCTTTACACCGATCCGGAGGCTTGCTCCCCTATAATGGTGACGATCGGGTGGAAGCCCGACCCCGATGCTGATCGCCAGGAGATCGACCTCGGAGAGAGTTATCGCCTGTCGGCCGTTTGGGCGAATAGGATGCACAACGCGCTGAGCAGTTTTCTACACCAACCGACTCTAAGGCAGTTGAGCGAACCCGAGACTGACGGCCGGGAGCGAGCACGCCGAAAGGCTGAGGAAGCGATCCGCGAGCTCGAGCGTGTGCTCAGCTCTACGGTCTGGAGCTTTCGAGCGCATCGCCTTGTCCAAATGCGCTGCATATGCGGCAACCAGATCGCGCGGGATTTGGAGTTTATCGAGGCCGGCAAGGTTGTCTCGTGCTCGGCTTGCGAGCGCGTCTACAACTGCCGGTTCGATGAAGCTAAAGGCGGTTTTGAGTTTTGGCCCCAGCGGGCTTCCTGGACGTGCCCACAATGCAAGTCTTTCCACTCGATGGACGCCTTCGAGCTGAAGTCGCCAAGAATCGTCGAATGCTCAGAGTGTCACGAGAAATTCGAGATCGCGCAAAAGATCGTTTTAACGCGGGTCGCAACGGCCGGACTGGAAAGCTAGGTGGAGCGCTCCCTCTCGGCTTGCCCGAAATCAGTCAGTGACCCGCGCGACCACGCGCCGCAGCTTTGGGACTATGAGCCGTCGCGCTATGTCGACGTGCTTCCTCCCAACGATGACGAAAGCGAGAAAGTGCTTCTGCAAATCAGGGATGTTGTCCGCTACGCCACAGCCTGCGCGCGGTTTTGGGGCTACGCCGATAAGCTGCCCGGCGCCGTCCCCGAGCCGCCTTACGGCTGAAGCCCCAGCGCGGGCGGTAAGAGAGAGCGCCTCAAATCTGATTCAGCGCAGATTGGGCCCGCGCGTTCGCGCCACCTCCACTGACTGGAATTTCCTCGCCTCGGCATCGGTCGCAAATTTGCGCGTCTCGACCAATTTGCCGTCGATCCAAACCTCGACATGGTACGGCGTCGGTTGCGGGTTCCCTCTCTTGAGGAGGACCTGCTTCCCGTTTTTTGGCGCTCCGCCAAACCGCAAATCGGACACTCTCTGTCTCCCACACTTCACCCTTAACGGCATAGCAAGGATTAGATGTTGGCGCGTGCCTCGAGCTTGTGTTCACGCCGTGCCTGTTGCGCTCGCCTCAATCGAATCGCGCCGCTGGCGCCCGAACTATCAACGCAGTCCGACTCGATCCAGGCCTAGCGGCTTGCCAATGCAAGCGGCCACCATTGCGCTCCTTCCGGAGCAACGTCCGCGCTCCTGCGCATCGCAGACGAAACCGAAGGGCAGCCCCGCCAGCGATCTGCGCCCAGGCCGCGGCCGCCCGCATGGATAGGCCGCCGGCAGGCAAGGGCGACCCTGCCGATGGGGTGGAAGACCCGGTTGGCTTTGCGCTTAGCTTTATCCTCACTCACCGCAAGACGGCCCCCAGTGAGTTAGGCGCGCCGATCGCTGCCGCCCCGATGATAGGCTCCAACAGGGGCCTGAGATCATCGGCGTTGGCAAATCCTTTCTCTTCATCCCAGACGGCCGCCGCCGCCGTTCGTAGCGCGATCCTTCTGCCGGCCGGGTTGTCCAGGTAGGCGTGCGCCATCTCTTCTCGGTAGTCAGCCTCACGTCCGCAACCGGGAGCATTGACCTCCCAGTCGGCCCGAGTCTGCGCCCAATGCGAGAAGGCCATCTCATACGCCGGGCTGTTGTCGCGGGGGCTGAACCATTCCACAATCTGCTCTATTATTGGGGCGCGGTCATCCCGCTGCTCTTTCGCAAGCTTCTCGGAAGCATCCCACGCGAGGCTGAGAGCGGAGGCTTCATCGTAGGCGACCATGTGCTCGGCCCGGTCGCCCCAACGCGCCTCAGCGTCTTTGACGCACTGCGTCGTCCGCATGTCGATGATCGCCCTTGCCGCGTCGTCGGAAAGACTTTGATGCGTCCCTAGATCAGACCAGAGGGCCAGCCCGGCGACACTGAGCAGCAGCACGACGGCAATCGGTTTCATTAGCCTATGCCCCAAATAGCGGCCGCAGTTTGCGTTGGCCGCACAGTATCGGCAATCTCCCACGTAGAGCCTTTTTGGGCGGAAGAATAAGATGGACGCCAAGGTGATTATCGCAGGCACGGCGCGCTCGAAATGAAGTAAACTGCCGCGCCGTGGGCTCAACACTGTCTTGGATGCGGCGCTAGCGCGTTCCGGACGGGCGACTAGAAGCCTGAAGACGCCCGCGTTTGGTTTGCGCCCGTCGGAGCTCAACGAACGCTCGTGTGAATTGATGGCGCGACGCACTTTCTTGCGTAGGCTGCCGCGCAAGTCGAGCTGCCGCTAAGCGAAGTGCCGCCCTCACCACTTCTTCCTCTGCCAGGCGGACCTCTTCGGTCTCGTCCTTAAGCCATCGTCGAAGGCTTTCCTCGCTCCTGTAATCCGGATACGCGGGATTGTTCTTTCGCCAATCTAGATCGGTCAGCCCATCAGTTATCGGAGCAGTGGGAATGGAGGAATAGGCGGCCGTGCCCGCGTAAGGCTGCAGCTCTCGATAGGCGTTCAGAAGGGCGACGATTTCGCTGATCAGAGTATGGCTCTTCCCGGCACCAGCGATAATGCGCAGCAGATTGGCGGCGAGTTCGCGGGCAGCGTCGTTTAGCGCTTCAGCCACCCGCTCTGCATCTTGACGCTGACGTTCAGCAGCGATCTCCGCTTCGCTCCGCTCAGACGCCAGCGTCAGCCGGGTCGCATCTTCAGGGTCTTTTTCGCGCATCGCTCCCCAATGATCACGAATGACCATTCCTGTCAGGCAAACTACTGCGATTGAGCGCCGGCGTCGAGTTCGCGAACGACGAGCGGCCCGGGGCAAGGATGCGCGCCAATAAGCGAGGACAAGATGATAACTTCGAAATCGATCGCCGGCATCGCCATGAGGGCGGCAAAAGATCGACGCCGGTGCTTGCCGTATCGGTACAGCCACTCAGCGAGCTCTAACGGATCTGCGCGAAGGAAAGGCGGTGGAAGGCAACTCGGTCACCGAATTGCTTGAGGTCGAAAAGATGTTGACGCAAGCGGACCGGGGGTGAGGTTAAGGAAAGGCCGCGAAGCGTGACGAGTCAGCCAAGCAACCAGTCGCCCGCTAGCGGACTTCCCAGCGCATCCTGTGAGGCCTCAACGAAGAGTGCGATCACAAGGACCGGATCAAGTGCTCGACCGCAACCTCGACATGGCGCCGCGTGAACGCATTCACCTTACGCTCGGCCGCGCCCTCAGGCCCCGGCCAAGATGCAATGGCGCTCTGCATGCTATCAGCATCCAAGTTTGTGCCCGCCCGGCTGTTTAACCAATCGACAGTCGCGAGCAGTTCCAGGCCATGAGGAGACTGGAAGCCGTCGATTGTGTCCGTGGCCTTGTCGAGCGCAGGCCGGAAGAGGCTTGCATCGGGCGAGGTGAGATACGCGGCGATCTTTTCCTTTCGGTCCCAGCGAAACCGGATGGGCTCGAAAGGCCGCGCGTCGGCCACCCTCTTGTCACATTGCAGGTAGCTTCCGTCGAGACTGTCGAGGAGGTGACGCACCTTGTCCGAGTAGGGTCCGTACCGCTCCGCGGCAAAATCGTCCGCGATGGGGTTCGGTAGGCTCATTCCCTCGATAGCGCGGGACAAAAACCAAGCCAGCTTTTGGGCCTCAAGAATAGAACAGTCGAAACCCAAGACCTCGTAACGCCGGATCATTTCCGCGATCAAAGCGCGCGCCGGAGTCAATTTCTCGACGCCGTTGCGCTTGACCACGTTGTGATAGGCTTCTGTTGGCTCATACACGACGATGTCGCAAACGAGGTCGGCCAAGCCCTCTGAAATCAACGGCTTGACAACCTTCCAGTTCAACCCGCCGTTGCCCGCGCCGAGCGGGGGAATGGCGACCGACCGAATCGAACGCGTCTCGATTTCCTGGCGAAGTTCGACCAATCCGTCTCTGATCCATTCCAAGCGGGAGGGTTGCCGCCAATGCTGCTTGGTCGCGAAATTGATGATGAAGTGGGGCGCGAGCATCCCATAGCGTTCCGTGACGAACAAGCCTCCGGGAACCATTCGGCCAGCCTTGCACTCGGCCTGATACGCCCGGAAGTTATCGGGAAAGGCTTCCTTGAACATCAGAGCGATGCCCTTGCCGCTCACCCCCACGGTGTTGACCGTGTTGACGAGAGCGTCGGCTTCCGACTCGATAAGGTTGCCTTGAGTGTAACGGATCATAGGAAGTACCATCCCGGACGAACGACCACCCTGAGCGTCGACCGCGCGCGTCGGATCACGTCTTCAACTTCGCGCCTTACCTCCGAAACGCATCCGACCGCAAGCAAGGCCGCCGCAGGAACATGGCGATGAGCGAACGCCTCTGCTTGATAGCGCTCCTTCTTGTCGGGATATGAGTCGCTACTCCCGAAGTCATGCCTGCACAGGATGTCCCAGTCAATCGTTGCGGCCAGACCGTTGCGATCGGCGCTCCATGCGGCCGTAGCCGCGTAGGCGTGGCGATCGGTGAACAGCACGGTGACGCCGTTGTCGGCGAGAGATTGGCAGGACGCGACCAGAATCACGATCTCCTTGCTTCGCCTGCGAACGATTCCATTATATCCGGTCTCAATATTGTAAAGCATGATCGATTTTGGGGTGAAATAGAACGGGACATAGTCCGAGAACAATCCATAGGGCGGAATGGGAACATGGCGAACAGCGCGCTTCTGGATGAGATCAGGATTCCCAATCTCCACAAAATCTGGGTCGTGTAACGCTCCGCTGGCGCAGTGCAAGCCGTTCGCCACAACCCAGGAAAGGTTGGCGAGATGAACGATGCGGAACACCAATCCGAGTTGCGGCGTGAGATTGAGCGGCACGATCCCATGGCGTTACAGCGCCCGCGGCGCCGCCTCAAGCTCCCGATCGATCCGCTCCCTCACGTCTTCTCCTGACGCGAAGGAGAGGCTGACGCCGCACTCCTCCCCGGATAGGAGTAAACGGATGAGCGGCAATTCAAAAACACCACCATAATCATCGTCAGCCGGGCGGCGAGCTTGTCGCACCTCACCGCCCTGATCCGGAAGCGTTTGCGCCTCGCCTTGCGCCGGTTCGCGGATCTCTTCTTTTTGCAGGACAGCGACCGGTTGAGACGTTTCAGGCAAGTGCGTCTCTGCCAGCGATGATGGCTCAGGCTTAGGATCGACTACGGTGCGGATAATCGTGAGATCCTCACCTTGGCCCCCGAGGCCCTTGATCACCGAGATACTGAACACCTCATCCTGATCAGTGATCCCTCCGGGCTTCCCGCGGTCCTGTTCCACGATCTCGGCGAGAGCGGCGCCAAATCCATCGTCTCCTCGACGATAGGTCGCCATGACAGACTGGCTCGGCGGCCGAGGCAAAGAGGCCTCCAGAGCAGCGAGGCGCTTCGATAGAACGCTCAATTATTACCCCTTCTCGCTAAGGCGCCGTTCCAGCTCATCGAGCCGGCAGACGATATGGTTCAGTTCCATCGCTCTGCCCACGTTGCCAACGATTGACCCGAGAGCGGCGGCGTCTGAGGTTGAGATTTCGCCATCGGCCGCCGCCTTCAGCAAGGCGCTGTTCGCCCCGACGAGATCGGCAGCCTTCTCGATTGGGGGAAGGGACACGCGCGTAGGTATGATCGGGAGCACTCTCGCCAGGAGCGACGACATCGCTTTCTTGTCAGCCATCGCAATCGAATATAGATAGGCCGTCACGCCATCGGGGCTTGACGGATCTATTTCCATCCCGGCGAGGCGGGCGGCCTCAATGATCTGGTCGCGCAAATGGACGTTCTTGGTCGACGCAAGAGACGGCGCGCCTTTAGGCCGGCCCGATTTATTTCCGCTGACGCCAGCCTGAAACTTGCCTGTTCTGACGTCCCGAACAGGATGGCGCGCCTGATCTTCCTCCTGTTCTTCGCTCTCGCTCACGGCGACGCCCCGCGGTCAGGCACCCCGGACACAGCGCCGCGCGTCCCAATGACCCCGGACCCAACCGTCGCCCTGGCGATATTTTCAGGTGAAACGTCGATCCCCGCGTCAGAAAGATTCGTCGAGAGATTCCGTGCTGCGAGCATGAAGCGCGCGCTGTTTTGCGGGCTTGGCGAGCCCTTCATGACGGTGGCCGCCCTACCAAACTTGTCGAGCGACAACCTAACTTGCTCCCCGAGCGGTGAGCGCGCCCGGGCGACCTCCTCGAGGCTTTGCGAGTCCGCCGGCGACAGAACGGAATTCAACCGCTTGAGCCCATATCCGACAGAAGCCGGAAGATCTTGCGGCGACGAATTGCCAGCCGAAGCAGAAGCGCCAGGCGCGACGAAGACCGACCGTTTCGCGATCGCCTTTGCAAGCGCCCGTTCGCTTTCGCCGTCGGGAAGCTCAGACGCCCGTCGCAGCAATTGTCGGCCTATCTCAGGATCGAGGATCCCGGCCTGTACGATGTCTTGAGCCTTGGCGAGGCCCGCGCCGCGCATCGCGCGCGCCAGATGATCGCCGATCGCCCCGACAGCGCCCGTGAGCGCGCCACCAGGGCCGCCTATATGGCTCCCGGCCCAAGAAGCCTCCATGATCTTCACCAGGAGAGACTGCTTGCCGACCGACTTCGCTGCGCTCCGCATCGCCCCCATGACGTCCGCCGCCGTGTTGGGACTCGCGGGAAGAGCGGTCGCCTGCATTGTCCGCTGCGCGCGCTGGAGGTCGTTGGCGAGCGCCCGCATGATCGAGATTTGGCCCTCTGTGAACCCGGCCTCTTTGAGAACTGCCGCGTTGCGCGCGACGAACTTTTGAAAGGCTGAGGCATTGACCTTGTTGACGCCCGAGGCGCCCGCCTCCGTCGTTCCGGTCGCCAGCGTCGCGATATGGTCTGCAACGGCCTTCTTCAGGCCCGCGACCGCATCCGGAGAGCCCTTGAGCTTGTCCATAAGCTCGCGCATCTGCTCGACGGCGTTCTTTGAACCGAAGATCGAGCCGACCGTGCGCGTGATGTCCTGACTGTTCGACAGGCCGGCGAGCCTCTTCGCCATCCCCGTTTGGCTGGCGTCGATCGCGGCCTTGCGCGCGGCCGCGGCCTCCTCATAGGCGCGAGAGGCAGACCCAGCATTTTCAAACGTCGATCGGACTTCGGCCGGGAGCGCCCGGATTGCGTCCGCGTATCGCTTTTTCCAGGAGGCGAACTTTCCGGGATCGATGATCCCTTCTGGCGTCATCGCCTCGCGCCGCAGGCTTTCCGCCGCCGCCTCTTGGATGGCCGACTTGGACCCCGCCGCCTTGCCGTAGGATTGAACCGTCTGAGCTCCTCGAGGGCCCGGAACCCAAACCTTGCCCGGGACTGCGGAATCGGGCAGGCGATAGTTCCCCTGCTCTCCGCCGCCCTTGCGCAGAACGTCGCCGACCGGACCTTGATCGAAGGTCTGCGCGCGCTCCCTTGTCGCAGCGGAGGCCGCCCGCAGCCTTTGCGCCGCGCCCTCGTCCATATTGGCTTGAGGTCCAGGCTGGAGCGCGGCCGATTCCGGCGCCGGCTCGTCCTCAACGCCCTCGTTCTTGAGCGTCGTGCGCAGAACCTCCGAAGGCTCGACGACATCGCCGAACATCGACGGCGCCGCGAGGTTCTTTTGCGCTTCCGTTGCGTAGCGCTGGAGCCGCGCCGCGATTTGATCCCTCGAGGCGACTTGACCCTTCGAGTTCAGGATCAGGTTCTTGGCTTCCGACGACGCCTCGCCGCCGAACATATCGGCCTGGTTGAGGATCTCGGAGACGGGCCGACCAGCATCACGGGCGCGAATGACTGCCCGAGCGGCGTTCATCAGATCCGTGGTAATGTCGTGATCTGCGTCGATCACGCCCTCGCGCGCGGCTTGCCTCATGCGCATCCACGAACCGGCCGCATCGGTAAGAGCGCCGGCCAGACCGCGAATGTTCGAGTCCGCCGCATCGAAGGCTTTCGAGATGAAATCCCCATCGCCATAGGCCCGAGAGGACATTGCCGCCTCGACGCGCCGGACCCCGGCTTGCGAGAGATTCCCTTGCGCATCAAGCATTCCGCCCCGTTCAGAGGCCGGGAGTTGAGACACGAACGACCGCACGAAGGCGCGATTGTTCTCGGAATTGATCGCCGAGCCGTCCTCGATTCCTTCGAGCGCCTCAGGAGTGATCAGCTTCGCGTCGGCCGCCGCCTGCTCAGCCGCGTTCATGCGCAGGCCCGAGGCAGTATTTGCAGAATGGGTGAACGCCAACCGCTGATCAGGCGAAAGTTCAGTCTGCCGGCGAGCGATGAGGACCGGCTGATCGATGCCCGTGACGTCGTGGCCTTGGCTGGAGAGCCAATCCCGATATTTGTCGCCGCGCCCCGCCTTGTATGCCTTGGCGATCGCCAGCGTCCGGCCGTTGCCCGACTCGACTACATTGTCAGGCCCGACGATCGGAGCCCCGGAATTGGCTTCCGGAGACGGACCGAGCCGCTCAGGCTGGAGCCGAGCGGACATTTGATTGACCTGATCGCGCGCCGGCGCCGTTTCGCGCGCGCGAGGCTGCAATTCCTGAGGATAGTTCCGGTTTACGTTGAAATTGGTGTCGTGCGACGTGACCAGCTCGGAAAGCGGAACAACCTCATGGCTTACGTCGAGCGATCCGGAGGGATAATAGACTTTATTTCCCTGGACTTGTCCCGATACTGCTTGACCGCCCGCGCCATTTCGAAGTCGCCCGTCTCCTTGGCGCGACGCTCCGCCAGATCCAGCAGGCCCGGGCGCAGGTGCGCCGGCCGCGCTAGCAACTCTTCTTCCAAGATTTTGCCCGGATTCTTGACCGGCATCGCTGAACATCTCGCCAATGCGGGATCGAAGGCTATCGCCTTCCGCCATGTCCCCCGCCGCCACCGCCGCATCGTCGACAACTGCCTTGTGCGCGGCAGCATTGTTAATAGCATTCTCGACCGCGCCTCGCAATTTAGTTAGGCGCGCATAAGTGGGGGATTGACCCGCCGATCGAATCTCCTCACGCATAGCCGTGGAAATACGCGATCGGAGCGCCGTCATCTCATTGAACGGGGCGATCGACGGCAAATTCTGCGCCGTGTCGAAGACCGCCGCCTCTTCGCCGCTCATCGGGCGCGCCGTGCGCGGGATCGACTGCGAAATCTGATTTGCCGCCGAGGTCACAGGGTCAGCCGGCAGCGCCAGCGTCCCGTCAGGATCGATCGCCGACCAGAGCTTGCGCTCGTTTGTCTTCGCCGCATCGCGCCCAGACTGCAGCGCGGCCCGCAGGGAAGCCCCTTGCGCTTCTGGCGTCGTTCCTTGCCCGATGGCCGCCGAGGCCGCCTGCGCCTTGCTTTGAGCATCCTGGACGGCTCGATCTTGCGTTGCCTCAATGTCCGATAGCCCCTTGCGGATGGCGTCGGCGACATCGGTCGCGGCGCCGTTCGGCTGAATTCCGCCCAGCGCCGCCGAGCGCGCGGCGTTCTGCTGATCGGCGCCCGTCCCGTATTGGTTTTCGTGAAAGGCCGTCCGATTCTCGTTCGCGAGCGAGCGCTCGAGTTGCAGCGCGCCTTGGTCGCCCGTCAGTTGGCCGGTCGTTGGCCTCGAGCCCGGAACAATTTCGCCCATGCCCGCGCCAGGCTGCTGCGTCGCCTTGGCCGCCTCGAGGTCGATCTGAGCCTTCCGAGGATCCGTGAAGGCGTCGCGCAGCCCGCGCGCGGCGACGTTCTGCCGCCCCTCTTCCGTGAACGGCTCGAGGAAGGATCGCCCCGCCTGACCCGCGCGCGCCGCCGCGGCCGGCGCAAGACCGCCCGCGATCGCCGCTGCGGTCCGAGCGTAAGGTTCGAGCGGCGTTCCTTCCGTCGCCTGACCGGCCGCTTCCGAGGCCGCGCCAGGAACCACGCCAAATTTGACGAGACCCTTGCCGAGGCTCTCTTCCGGAGCGAGCGCCGCGCCCGGCAGGAATTCGCCGATCGTTTGGGCATATTTGCCCGCGGTCGTCTCCGGCTGATAGCCCGGTCCGGTTAAGCCCTCTCGCCTCGCGCGCAAGCTTTCTGACGTCGGGAGGATATCATGAATCTCGTCTTCCGGCCGATCTCCGGGCAACCCCGCGGCCGCGTTGATCCCCTTGTTCGCGAGCCAGCGCGCGCCGTGCCAAAGATCGCCCGGCAGGCCGAGGAGAGCGTCGCCGCCGCGGTTGAGTCCTTCATTCAGAGCCGGAAGCACGTCTTCGTCCCAAGAGCGACTTTTCCCGCCGCTCGCGCTCGACGGCCCGCCGAAGTTTTTCGCCATAACGGACTTGATGGTGTCGGTCGCTGTCCCGTCAGGAAAATTCACGACAGCGCCATTCGGCGCATTGACGGTAATAGTCACTTGACCGGTTCCAAGTGTCCGGTTGCCGGATCATAGTTGTAATTGCCTGGAGGGTGCGCTCCCCCGCCCTGGGGCTGTCCTTGGCCCGCGGCGGGAGCGTTGGGCACCTGCCCGCCGCCCGGAAAGTAAGGATTCGCCGCGCCAGGGCCAACGGATGACATCCCCGGCATCGCGTTGAGTCGATATTTGATGAGCCTTTGCGCTTCCGTAAGAGACGCCCCCAGCTGCTTGACGCCGTAGTTTCCGTTGATCTGCTGATCGGCGAGTTTCCACGCCGGCTCGGTCGGGGCATAGCCACCGTTCGCGAGGTTCGCGAATTCTTCCTTCAGCGTGTTGACCGCGGTCAAATAACGCGTCGCGAGCTGGCCTTGCTCCGAATTCCCCTGCGTTTGGATGTACGCTTGGAGCTTGACCCTGTTGAGCAGGGGAATGCCGCCCTGCTGCATCTGCTGCGCGAGATCGTTCACCTCATCGACCGTATTGACGACGCTGTTCGCCAAGCCGACAAAGCGGACCTGCTGCGGCCCGTTCAGGCTCATGACCTGTTTCTTGGCGGCGTCCCATTGAATCTGAGCCTTCGAAAGGTCGAAACCGTCCTCCGCGAGTTTCGATCGGACAAGCGGCGAGACGCCATATAGGCCGGTCAGGACGGGCGGCTGATCGCCAGATTGGATCGCCTCTGCGATGTCATCCGCCTTGCCCTGGAGGGCTTGCGTGCGCGCGGTCGCGGCGGTCGGAGCCTGATAGATAACATGCCGATCAGATGGATCTAGCAGCGTCTCGCCCTGGTGAACAGCAAACGGCGCGGACTGCTGCGCGATGCGGTTGCGCCAGTCTTCAAACATTGGGATCTGTTTCACTAGATAGGGATTGCCGCTCCAGATAGGGATTGCCGCTCCGGGCAATATCCGCCATCCGCTGATCAAGCATCAGAATGGCGTCCTGAGGATCCTTGGCGCCATTCGGTAGACGTACCTGCGGAATGATTGGACCGCCCTGCGAAGGCTGTCCTTGGCCTCCCTGGGACGGTTGCTGACCCTGCTGTTGCCCATTCCTCTGCGCATAGTTCCGGATGTAGAGCCTGGCCTTCTCGGCTTGCTCGGGCGTCAGCGGCGCGTCTGGCGCAACACGAACAGCTGCCGCAATGTTGACCGCTACATTCGGCGGAATGCCGGCTGCGGAGGCGATCGACGCCACAGACCCAGCGGGGGACGGCGCAGGAGCCCGTGGCGCCGGAGCCGATGGCGCCTGTGGAGCGCCGGCCGGCCCCACCGGAAGGGAGGCGTTGAGGCCTCCCCATGCCGGATTGTTGGCCGCCAATTGCTGCGGGACTGACGTAGTCTGCTCATTCTCGCGTGAGATCGAACTTCCGGCCGCCGCGCTGACCGGAGGAATGGCTGGTTTGTCCGGCGAGGCATAGGCAACCGGCGCGTCAGAAGCGCCAGCGGAGGCGACTTGCGTCCCGCCGCCCTTGCCGCCACCGAACTCAGCGGCGAGCTGGCCGATGGTCTGACTCTCGTCGAAAGCGCCGAACTTGGCGTGCAGGATATCCCTAGTGCGCTGACCCCATTCGCTGATCGGGGCCGTTTCGGCTACCGCCGTTTGGACTTCTGGCGGAGCTTCATCGGCGGAGGCATATTTACTCGCTCCAGGAACGTTTTTGGCGTATTTCTGCCACGTCGCATCGTGGAACTGGAAATCGCCTTTCGCCTGGCCACTATCGCCTACGGCCTTGTTGTCCCCTTCGCTTTCCGCAGCGACGGTCGTCGACAGGAATGGGTTTCCGCTCCACGGTCCAGGAGCCGGAGGCGCGACGGTTGCGCCCGAGCTGGGCGAGCCGCGACCACCACCGCCGCCGCCAAAGCCCGCATCGCTCGTAGCGGCCTTCTGCCATTGCTGATCCTGGATCAAAGGCGCGAGCGCACTGAGCGCGTTCGTGTTTCCCTTTTCCGCTTCGGTCGTTGCAATCTTGGACCAATCCGGCGTCCCACCCGGAGTCATCGGCACGCCGCCAGCGAACGCCTTCGACTGATCGAGAAGCATCTGATCCTGCTGCAGCCGAAGGGCGTTCTGTTGCGTCGCCTGTTGGCCCTGCTGCGCCTGCTGGTAATTCGAGACGAGATTCGCTAGCGCGTTCCCGACATAGAACGGGTTTGGCGAAGGATAGGCCGATGGAGACGGAGACGGTTCAGTGCCCCAAGCCATTTCTCAAACCCCGTTATGCATTTCCCACCGTCGGCCCAAAAAACCATTGGGCTTCAGTGCAAATCCTGTCGTCGCCA
>Ga0209624_10001115_pt1 | contig 22073 bp, 22 predicted proteins | sample JacPinW_OM2H0_O1_FD_188565 | JGI IMG/M metagenome (GOLD analysis project Ga0209624, IMG submission 188565) | Forest soil microbial communities from Algoma, Ontario, Canada - Jack Pine, Ontario site 1_JW_OM2H0_O1 (SPAdes) (version 2) | ecosystem: Environmental > Terrestrial > Soil > Boreal...
TCCCTTAGTCGGCATTGATGGCCTGCATGGATTTCTTGCTGAATATGCGCATACTAATGCGGCAATTGTTGTGCTATTAAATGCATTTGGCAATGATGTTTACTATGCTATGCAAAGCGCTGGCCTCACTATGACTGGTATTGCTTCCACAAGCTCTATTATTGTTGATATTGCGCAAAAAATTCCCGATCAGCCGATTCTTTTTTTGGGCAACGGCATAACTCCGTGTCTTGCAACTATAAAAGCCACTTTTGGGAATCGAGCACTTTTTCTTGATCCTAATCCTGCCACAATGTCGCTCAATCATTTGGCGCAGCTGGCGCTCGCACAATGGCATAACAAACAAAATATTACCACCCAAATTCAGCCATCATATTATAAATCAGCGGTTTATTAATTTATTATTCTCCGTCGCCAAAAGCCCTGTGCTTTAGCGCGGGATGAAGGCGATGAGAATCACGCCGTAGCTTTAGCGAAGGAGGATTTTGGCTAGGGCGGAATTGCGCGCTAAACAACGGCTTAAAAGCCGTTGAGCGCTTCATTTCTTCCTTTTTGCATGAATAGCCGTAGTATTTGCAGAATCAAATGGCCGTTTAATGGTTGGTGATTTCTTCACTCTAGGAAGGCTTACAATTACATTTGATTTCTTTCTAGATTTAGTCTTAGAAACTTTGATAGTAATATCCTGGCCGAGTAAGTTGAGAAATTTAAAGAGTCTTTCAAGAGAGAATCCAGAAAGTTTGCCTTGGACAAGCAAAGAGATTTTAGGCTGATCGATATCAAGAAGTTTAGCTGCTTCTATTTGAGTAAGTTTTTTTTGTTTGATAAGTCTGTTAATTTGAAGAGCAAGTTCTGCTTTGGCAAGCCTTTCTTCAGGATTTGGTAACCCGAGATCAGCAAATACGTTTCCTGAGCTAACGAAATAATCTTTATTTTTTTTCATATGACACAATCCACACAAGTTGTTTTCGTTTCATAGCCACTCACCATTAAGAAATATACTAATTTAAGTATATTTTATCAGGATTAATAAAAAAGGAAAGGAATCTTGGACGAGCAAATCACGAAGTAATCGCGATTACTTCTCTACTCTCGCGCACCATTATCTCGCAGCAAAAGTTCAATATCAGCAAATTTTTTCCGTACCGCTATTTGCAGCGCAGAGCCAACTGCTGGATCTTTAATCTCGTTCACTAGTGCACCATTTTGTAACAATACTTGCACGAGTGGTAATTGATTCTGTTCAGTTGCTGCAATTAAAAATGTTCTACCGTTGCGCACGCTTGTCATGTCAGCGCCTGCTTTTTTTAACATACTCACAAAATCAGGCTTACCTTTTTGTAAAATCGTATACCATAAAAGATCGGTTGCTTGATCGGTTGTTAGCACAACCCCTAAATCAAGTAACCGTTGCATCATAGTAGGATTATTGCGCATAATTGCCGCACGCAAAGCCCATATCGCCGCTTTTCGCTGAGCACCGGGCCGCAGATTTAACCACTCTAAAAGAAATGGCACTGCTTGCATGGTATATTCTTGCTCTGCAGCCAAGTAGACAATTGGAGATTCTCTAAAAAGAAATGCATGCTTATTAAATAATCCAAAAAATTCTGCCCTGTCAGCACTCGTACTTTGCTTGAGTGCCATGAGCACAATAAGCCTCACCTTATCAGCAACGGTCAGATCGTTGTTGCGATTTTTGATAAGTCTTTCAACCAAATCTTTTTGTTTTGGCAACGATAAAAAGCGAGCAATAACAGCACTTGTTTTTTCCATATCATGTGCAATAAGAAATGGGGAAATTATGCCCATCACATCATTAGAATGAACTGCAAGAAGTGGATCTTTCTCATTGGTAGTATTACTAACGAGAGCAGGCGGTTGTGGCATTATGTAATCATCACCATGTAAAAAGCTAATGCCATAACTAAGAATTATGAGTGAAATTAAAAGAATAAAAATATCACGATTTTTATATGATTGCTTCATATTGTCCCTCTTAAACTTCTTTTTTTACTCTTAAAATAAATAAAAAAAGAGCTTTAAAGCAATATTATCGCAATACCGATCGTATAATCCCTATTCCTACACTAGCCGCTTGGCAAGCACGCAACACCGTAGGAGTGAGTGCATAATTAACAAAATTAGCTTCCTGGCCTTGTTTCTTCTCTGCAAGAGTTAAATCTCCTTCAGGGCCAACAAGCACAATTATCGATTGTGGCGTATGCTTACGAGCACGTACAATAAAATCATTTATTGGAGCGCCGGCAGGATCAAAAAAAATGTGTTCTCCATCGCTTTTTTGCGCGCGCATTAATGCATCTTCTAATGGCATTGGCGAATAGAGTTGCGGTAATGAAAAATTTTTAGACTGTTCTGCAGCACTCACCATAATTCTATGAGCGCGCTCAAAATCTTTTTCTTGCCAACGCACAATACTTTTTTGCGTAGTAACAAGCTGAATAGCAGTAACACCTAATTCAGTTAATGAGTAAAGTGCTGTTTCAAAAGAATCTTTTTTTAATAAGGGAAGCAAAAATAGAATTGAAGGCTTATACATCACATTATCTTTTTGCGCAATAAGCCTAATATTTACTGCTTTTTTTGCAAAAGAGATTATTTGTGCCTCTATGTGTTGAGTGCTATCAAAAAGAATTAATGGCTCACCTATTTGCAAGCGCAGAACATTTAACATGCGATGAACAAGATCATGATTAGTAATGCTATACTCATCGCCAACTTTTTTGGTGTGCACTATCTCTTTAAGATCGGCAGCGTAGAGCGCAAAAGTATGCTTTTCAAGAGCTTGCTTGCTTACCACGCACATACCATCTGAACAAAAAGGTTTGCATGAGCCAGCGCCATCCACTACGAAATGCAGAACGTACTTTAACAAACGCCTGCAAAAGAGGCATGCCTATCTTGCGCAAATACACCATCATAGGATGCGGTGGTTTTGCTACAAAACTGCCCACGGCACCTGCCTGGATCATTTGATTTTCTAAGTCATCAATATCAACACCGTTATTACTCGGTTTTTGCTGTGTAATCACTGAAGCATCATTGCCTTCTATGGTTACCACTGGAACAGCAGCTATTAAGGATAACAGTAGATATATGTTTTTAAATTTCATGTGAATATCTCTGGTTTGTCAGGTATCAAACGCATTTAAATTTCTTTTATAAACAAAAACTTCAGCCGTTCGTGGATGGACCCAGCCTTCGCTAAAGCTACGGCGGGCAGGGGTCTTACTATTTCACTTTGAGGAAAATGGCCACGCCAGGCATAGCCGTGTTTACACTTCAAAGTCTAAGCCGCATAGGCGACGACTGGAGACATACGAACTTCTTTTATAAATCTTTTACTTGAGTTCGCTCATCTCCATTCGCCTCTTCAGAGGCTCCATCGATGCGAACGGATTTATATAATTGCCCTGTGCCCATGGATTCGAGCAACAAATTATCTCTATGTATACTTGTCTAAAAGTATCAGTTTTGCTCAATATTAGCAATGCTACTCGCTGTTTTAAACCTTCAGTTCAAAATAAACAAACCCTTCTTCTTCATAAGAAACGGCAAATCCAGCCTTTTTATACACTGCTTGTGCTGCATCATTGGTAGTGCGTGTAACGAGCGTTATCATCGTTGCGCCCAGGTGCTTTAAATCATCTATGGCATATCGCACCAACTCTTGCGCCAGTTTTTTACCCCTAAATTCAGGCTTTACATCAAGAAAGAGTATTCTACCAACAAAAAAGTTTTGCATGTAATAAGCGATAAAACCTGCAAACTTACATTCCTCATGGAGTACTTTGATATGCAAAGTTCCAAAATAACGGGGATCAGAGCTTGGCGTTCTATTTTTTAATTTAAATGCAATGGTGTCATTTTCAACAGCAGTTAACCAATAGCGATCCTTTTCAAAAATGTCGATAATTTCTTGTGTATCCCGCGCATCATCAAAACTTAGAATTCGCTCATTTTTGCAGCTCGCTTGAGGAACATATATATAATAACCGCCAGCCACCAAGAGCCCGCATAGCACCAAAGCAGTAACAATTTTCCCGATATGTTTTTTTACAAAATCCACAAAATCCTCTTTATGTTATTTATATTGAATTTTATATAGCAGCAATCCTTGCGCAGGAGCAGTTTGCAAAGTTTGCTCTGGATTTTTTTGCGCTAAGACAGCTTTTAAATGATCAGTAGTGAGTTTATCATGCGAAGCGACCGTTAAACAAGCTCCCACAATACGCCGGATCATATAGCGCAAAAAGCCAGGCCCCTTCACGGTAATTCGATACGCTTTATACTGAGGAAGATATTCAAGCCCTATAGCATCGATTGTGCGCACGGTATTTTCAAAATCGTCACCAGTGCAAAACGATCTAAAATCATGCGTCCCTTTAAATATTTTTAACGCTTTTTTTAATTTTTTTAAATCTATTGGACGCCAATAATACCATCCATAGCGAGCAACAAAAGGAAGCGGCCGCTCGGTAAAAAAATGATAGTGATATGTTTTTTGCTTCACGCGAGCGCGCGGATTCCAGCCAGCCCTGGCCGGTTCCAGCGAGCGAATAACAATAGCTTCTGGCAATTTTCTTTGCCAAGCCTCAAGCATCTCATCCGGCTTAATGCGCAAATCAGTAGAAAATGCGGCTACTTGACCAAAAGCATGGACGCCTGCATCGGTCCGCGAAGCACCGGTAATGGTAATCTCTTTTTCAAAGACGAGCTTAAAGGTGTTTTGCAATATTGCGCAGATAGTTGGATGCTGACCAACCTGAATCTGCCATCCATGATAGGCAGTGCCATCATAAGAGATAACTATTTTATATGTTTTCATAGCATCCTTAAAAAAAGAGCCGGATTTTTTACATCCAGCTCCTTTATCTTTCATATGTTATTAATGCAATTAATTCTGGAGCTTACCTCTTTTCACTAATCGTTGTACCTCATCTTGCTCAGTTTGCTTAATATGCTCACAGAATTCAATCAAGCGCGGTGCTCTTGTCGAGGCTATAGGCGCAATATCAATACGTCCTGCATTCACCATTTGCTCAGCAACACTTTCCTGTTTATTAGGGCCAGCAACTATGAATTCCCCTAACTTTTTAAAAGCATTGTAGTTTTTTATCTCTTGCTTATTTTTGATCAGCGCAACACTTTCTGGCGCCAAGAGTTTTATTATTTGAATATGGGAATCTGCTTCATATTCCCTTTCAACGAGTGCAGGAATATTTTTAGTAAACGCCAACCGCTCGGAAAAATCCAACTTCTTGGAAAGATTGCCTATACCAGTTGCTTTTATTAATAAACGATCTAATGTAAGCTGGCACCTTTTCTCCACATCTACTCTATATAATTCTGCATACTCCAAAGGAGTTTTGCCTTCTTTATTTTTAATAGAAACATCTAAACCACATTTAATAAGACCTTCTAGAGCATCCACCCACCCATCTGCAATAATCTTAAAAATTGCATGGTCACCTTGAGCAGGAATTGCATTGATATTAACACCTAAACTCTGGAATTGCTTTATCTCTTTATAGTCTACATACTTTATAGCCTCACCGGTTATTCTTCTCTGGAAAGGAGTTAATCCTTTACTATCTTTCTTAGCAATATCGGCACCTCGAGATAGTAACCATTGCAAACTATAGCCGCTTATATCATGCTGTGCTAACAAAACACCGTTACTTCCTTCGTGGTTAACATCGAATCCAAACTTAATCAACAAATCAGCAATTTCATAAGCCTCATTATATAATGCCCAATTCAAAGCATTGCAGATTTTTCCCCCACTATCTTCGGTCTCGACATATATATTCGCTCCTCTTTCTAAAAGAAGCTTAACAATGTCCACGCTGCATTGACTTGCTGCATGCACTAAAACCTCCTGCTCATCGGGACTCACTCCCTTATCCAAGAATGCTTTAACTGCACCTATATCTTCTTTGTCTACTGCTGCCCAAATATCATCGTATTTCGCTGTTAAATCCCCTTCTTGCGCTATCATTATCTCGTCTTGACTATTTATATCTAAAAAGTTCTCGTCTGGCTTTTCCATGCCATACACTGAAAGTCCGGCCATTGAACCCAATAGCGCTACATTTAAAACTATTTTTTTGATTTTCATAAAATCCTCCATATAATTTATTTATTTAATTTACTTTTTTTCCAATTAACTTCTTTTTATATGCTCTAATAATTCAAGCATTTTTGGTGCACGAGCACTCACGTAAGGCTCCAGAGAACGGCCTGTTTGATTTTGAAATCCTACTGGCTTTTGCAATAATAATGTTCTACCGAGTGTTTTTATTTCCTCTGCATTATTACCTGGTGACATATCGTGTCCATGTTCTATAAAAGCCTCGTTGTTGTAGCGAGCAGAGAGAGAAAGAATTGATGCTTTTTTAAGATCATCTTGTATTTTCTTAAGATTCTTTTCCCCAAGGGAATCATTGACTTCTTTATACAAATCTAATGTTTCTTTTTCTCCCCAGTTATCAGCTCGTTTTTTTGCTTCTTTTCGAGCATAAGCATTTTTTGTCTTTTTACTGAGTACAGAAACCTTTCTTTTTTTATTCAATAACTCATTTTCTTCTTTTGTTAGTCTCTGCATATAACTCATTTTATACTGTTCCAAATATTTTTTTGCGTAGTCAAGCGGAAGCATTCCCTGCTTATCGGGAATGTTAACAATATCTAAATCCAGCTCACATAAGCACTTAATCAGATTTATACATCCTTTCTCAACCAGATAAAAAAGGACCGTTCTGCCATTTTTATCTTGAAATCGCATATTAGCGCCATATTTATGCCAGAGCTTTAGCATATCACTAAACTCCCTATGATAAATGTTAGTATGGCTTTCATCATCAATACGATTAATTATCGCATCCAGCCATACCGGAATCTTTTTGCTCGTTAGCTTGTTAGGATTTGCACCGCGCACCAATAGTAACTCTACGCTCTCTCCATAAGCCAATTTTAATGGAAGTCCTCGCGAGCCTTCTCGATTAACATCAAATCCATTGTCAATTAATATCTTTGCTATTTCATAATGATCGCTCAGCAAAGCCCAATCAAGAGCTGTGTAGCTTCCCAACTCGGTATTTTGCTCTTTATAGATATCGGCTCCCCTTTTGACCAGAAGGTCTACGATATCTGCATAGCCTTCATTTGCTGCCATGGCTAATAAGTGAGACCCGCTTTCTTTATCAACAAAATTAACATCAGCCCCTGCATCCAAAAAGGCTTTCACTTTTTTTATATTATTATCAAAAACAGCATCAAAAATAGTTTTAGTCGGAGCGTGACCTTTATTTGCTCGCCCCCCCCCGATGCCTGCATATTTGGTGGAAGATAGAAGATTGGTCGGTTTCAGTTTTGCAATACTCACATTAACTGAAGGAACTTTATTAGCACTAGTTGCTGCAGAGACGTTTGCCTTTTCTACATATTGGTTGTTATCAGCATCATACGTATAAATATCAGTTGCTTGGGGCGATAAAGGAATCTCGTCATTAAAGATTTCCCTCAAAAAGACGTCTTCCTTTTCCGTATCTTGATTGTTAACACTATCATCACCTTCAGCCACTTTTTCCATCCATGCCATGAAATCATCGTTGGCTGGCGCCTTTCCATTATCTTCTTTTTCCATACTAAAGCTTTTCAAAGCTACTATTGAACTTAACAATACTAAACTTAAAGCTATTTTTTTGATTTCCATAGTTTCCTCCATAATTCATTTATTTAACTGGATTATCTTCAAACTTTATTTTTTTAAGATCTTGTATTTTCTTAAGATTCTTTTCCCCAAGAAAATCAAAGATTTCTTTATACAAATCTAACATTTCTTTACTTCCGAATCGCTCATCGACTTGTTTTTTTGCTTCTTTTCTAGCCTTTTTAGCGTAAGCTTTTTTGAGTACGGAAATTAGTCTCCCTTGATTTAATAACTTATGTTCTACTTTTGTTAGGTCCTGCATATAACTTTTTTTATAGTGTTCAAAATATTTTTTTGCGTAGTCAAATGGAAGCATTCCCTGATTATCTGGAATATTAACAATATCTAAATCCAGCTCACACAAGCACGTAATCAGATTTATACATCCGTTATCAATCAGATAAAAAAGAACAGTTCTGCCATTTTTATCTTGAAATCGCATATGAGCGCCATATTTATGCCAGAGCTTTAGCATATCACTAAACTGCTTATGATGAATGTTAATAGCACTTTCCTCATTCTTACGATTAATTATTGCATCCAGCCATACCGGAATATTTTTGCTCGTTAGCTTGTTGAGATTTGCACCTTGCGCTAATAGTAATTCTACGCTCTTTCCATAAGCCAATTTTAATGGAAACCCTCGTGGGCCTTCTCCATTAACATCAAATCCATTGTCAATTAATATCTTTACTATTTCATAACGATCGCCCAGCAAAGCCCAATCAAAAGCAGTGAATCTGCCAAAATCGGCATTTTGCTCTTTATAGATATCCGCTCCTCTTTTGACCAGAAGATCAACGATCTCTGTACGGCCTTCATTTGCTGCCATGGCCAATAAGTGAGACCCGCTTCCTTTATGAACAGAATTAACATCTCCCCCTGCATCCAAAAAAGCTTTCACTTTTTCTATATCATTATCCAAAACGGCATGACATACAGCCGTAGGAAGAGCCTGCCCTTTATTTACCGGAGGTTCAATATCTTCCATCATTTCTTCATTCTCTGCCATTTCTTCCGTCCAGAACATCCAGTCATTGTTGACTGACCTCTTTCCATTATTTTCTTTTTCCATACTAAAGCTTTTCAAAGCTACTATTGAACTTAACAATACTAAACTTAAAGCTATTTTTTTGATTTCCATAGTTTCCTCTATAATTTATTTATTTAACGGGTTATTTTTAAAACTTTGTTTTTTTAGCGTATATGTGCTCTTTTTCTTGTTCACTGCGCTGAATCTCTTGGCATAACTCTATTAACTTTGGAGCACGTGCCGATACTATGAGTGATCTAAGTTTATCAGCATCATGTAATACTTTCTCCGTAATTTCGTCTACCGTTTTTCCAGCAGGAACTTGTTCCTTGCTCAAGTTGAATGTTGCAAAAGCTTTAAACGCATTCCATTTCTTTTCTTGCTCAAGATCAGCCGCGAACTTCTTAAACTTTGGCGTTTCTTGTACTTGTTTAAGATTTTTTGGATCAAGGAACTTAATAATACCATCAATATTACCTTTCTTGTCTCCGCCATCCTCATACATCTGTTTTGCATACTGTAAAGGAGTTATTCCTTCTTTATCTGCAATAGCAGTGTTAAGACCACATTCCCATAAGCATTTCACCATATGTAGGTCTTTTTCCTTGATAGCCTTAAAGATAGCTGTGCGGCCCTGCTTATCTTGCGCATTCATATCAGCGCCATGCCTACACAATTCTTTTACTGCACAGGAGCCATTATTAGATTCCCAGAGGTTCCTACACGATAAATCTAAGCAAGTGAACAATGGCGTCTCCCCTTGTTCATTTACTTTGTTAATATCGGCACCTGCTTTTACTAAAAAGCCCACACAATTTCCATGTGCTATAGGAAGGACTCCTTGGCTATTTTCTCTATTAACATCAAAGCCGCCATCAATAAGTGTTTGGACTATGGAGATATGGCCACCTTCCATCGGATCTAAGGCCCAATCCATAGCATTATAGAGTTCGTAACCCTTAGCATTCGTACGCTCTTCTCCATATATGTCTGCCTCTGCCCTTAAAAGAAGTTTAATCATCTCACATGCTATATCTGGCTTCAAACTCGAAGCCGCCAACAATAAGGCTTCATCGAACTCTCCTTGGGTAACTCCTTCCTCTAAAAATGCCCCTACTGCGGCTAGATCTTCCGCGAGCACTGCTCGTTCAATCCTTCCATACTTTGCGGTCAAGTTGTTCATACTCACAAGAGCATCGTTTTCTTTTTCCATGCTATAGCTTTTAAATGCCATTGAGCATAACAATGATAAACTTAATACTATTATTTTATTTTTCATAAAAACCTCCATTATAAACTATTTTTACTTTTTTTAATTGGATTATAGGCGTATTGGCTGCCATGTTTAAGATACTCTATAAACTCCGACATTTCTGGCGCACGAGTCTTAATATAAGGAGTTAAGTCACGACCTTTTGCATCTATCATCAATGCTTGGCTTAATTCTTTTATTTTCTGCGCATTTTTACATCCTGGCAGGTCGCGCTCATGTGGTATATTAAAAACCTCTTCATCATAAGGAGCTGATATAGAAAGTATCTTCTGCTTCTTGTTAAAATCAATATCACACTTGCTAAGCAGGCCAATGATTTCTTCAAGATCCTCTAACACTCCTTGAGTATCCTCAAAATCTTTAGACTTTTTATCTTTAGCTAAAAACGCTTTCTTTTGCTGTTTAGTTACGTATCGACTTCGTTTTCTTTGTTCCTTTATATAGTGAGCCAAATTACTTTTTATATCTGCCATTCCTTTATCATAGCGCTTTTTATGGAAATTATATTTGCTCTGCGCAAACTGCAACGGAGTAACACCATTTTTGTCTGCACGCGTAAGATCTAAGCCATGCTGATATAAATATTTTAATAGCGTCGGACAGAATTCTTCAATTAAATGAAAAGCAACTGTTCTGCCATCTTTATCTTGAAAATTTACATTAGCACCTTTTTCACACAGTAGCTTTATTTTATCGAACCATGCTTCACCACAAATATGGATATTTAAATTCCAGCCACTAACTATTGCATCAAAGAGTGGTGGCAGCCCATTCTGACTGTTTAACTTATTAACATCTGCACCATTTTCAAGTAATAGTCTTAAACATTTTCCATATGCTAATCTTAAAGGAAAACCTTGCGGGCCTTCTTTGTTAATATCAAACCCGTTTTTCATTAATAATTGTGCCATTTTGTCTTTGTCCAACGATACAGCTAAATCAAAAGCGGAGAATCTGTTTTTAGTTTTCCCTTCCCCGAATGCAACCTCTATATCTCCTTCGTAAGATAAATCCGCTCCCTTCTTCAATAACACTTCAGCCTGACGATAATCATTTAATGCTACTGCTGCCATTAAAAGAGAGTAATTCTTATAATTAGGTTCCTTATCACCGTAGATAAAATTTGGAGATTCCAAAATCAAACTCTCTTCAAGGGCTTTTTTACTCGTTGTCTTGCGAAGAACATCCCCGACGTCTTCTTGCATCCATTCCATGATTTGATCAATATTCATATCTTCGAACTTAGGTGTTTCAATATCAGAATCTGAATCCGTCATCTCATCAACGTTATTATACTTTTCCGGTTTTTCCATGCTATAAGCTTTAAAAGCCATTGAGCATAACAGTGCTAAACTTAATGTTATTATTTTGTTTTTCATAAAATCCTCCATTATTTATTATTAAACTTTACTTTTTTAGTTACTTTGTTTGCGTCTTGGTGACCTTCTTTAAGATGTTCTATAAACTCCATCATTTTTGGGGCACGAACACTTATATACGGGCTCAAATTTTGGTCTTCCTCACCGCGCATGAGCGCAGAGCTGAGTGCTTCTATTTTTTCACTGTTGCTATGCGCATCTTTGTTATCATATTTTTCATCCAGCGGTTTAAAAAGCGATTTTTTATAGTGAGGGTAAATATTCTGTATCTTCTCTGCTTCTTCAACAAGCTTAGTAAGAATATCTACTGTTTTTTGATACCGCGGCATTTCATCAAATTCTATTTTCTGCCATTTTTCATCTGCCATATAACGCTTCCATGCAGCTAAATCACCGCCTTCCTCTAAAAAGCGTTCATACTTCTTTTCGCGTTCTGCGGGATCACCCGTATATCTATGTCTTTCGGGCCCCCGGGGAACATTTTTAGCCCATTTCTGTGCATATTCTAGATCGGACGCTTGAATAACATTCAATTCTGGATACTTACTGAGCAAAACAACAATTTCTGGCCAGCCGTGAAGTATTGCCCATCTGAGTGCCGTTTCGCCATCTTTATTGCGTTTATTAATATCCACACCATGCTGATATAAAAATTTAAGTGTATCAATAAGATGATTTAACTCTCTTATTCTATCCTCTTCAGAACCAAACCAATCAGATGAATTATATTTAAAAACATGTACCAACGAGCAACTTCTTTTAAGCTCTTCTACATTAGCGCCATACTTTAAAAGAAGCTCAATTATATCAACATAAGGCGCATGTTTTAAAACAAATTCTAATGCCGTTTTTCCCTCATATCCTTTATGATGTACATTATACCCGCTCTCCAACAAGTACTGTACAAGTTCTTTATTAGCAGTTTTTGCAGCAGCCCCTTCGAAGAAATTCTTTTTTGAAGTATAGCTGCCATACATATCTACTCCATTTTCTATCAACAATTGAGCAACTTTTGTCCGTCCAAACGTTAAAGCTGTCTTTAAAAGATCGGTTCCGAATTTTTTTATAACGAGCAGCTTTCCTTCTTTATCTCTAGAAGCATGCTGTAAGATTTGAGTTATCTTTTCTGCCGCCGTTTTGTCGAATGCCACTCTATCATAGCTCCGTAATCGCCAGCCTTCTTGTATCGCTTCTTCAATTGCATCGTGCTCATTTTTAACTTGATACTCTAATGGTATATCACCGCTCACGAGCCATGCCATCATCTCTTCTTCGCTCTTTATATTGTCTAAAAAGCCTTTCTCCGGCTTTTCCATGCCATAGGCTGCAAATCCTGCCAATAAGCTAAACAATGCTATTTGTGTCATTTTTTTGATTTTCATAGATTTATCCTCCATATTTTCAAACCCCTTCATTTCTCTATTTGAAATTAATTATGACAGCATTTTAGGAAAAAGCAAGCGAATATTAAAAAAATGCTCTAAGAAAAGGGAAAACAGGTAAAAAGCGCGCTCTATTTTGGGGCTCGCTTAGTGGCAACAGCAGCCAGAATCATGATGCTCATGGCCCGCCTCATGGGGGGCGCCAATGCGTTCTAAATCAGCCTGATGGCGCTTACGAGCAAAATATATCTGAGTACCCCCTAAAGCGATGAAGCCTAAAAAGATGCCAAAACCGATTAAATAACGATAATCCATAGGATCCTCCTTATTTTCTAAAAACAGCCTTTAAAATCTTCTTACGCAAGCGGATATGGGTGGGAGTTACCTCAATAAGCTCATCTGGCCTAATCCATTCCATACAGATCTCTAAATCCATATTTTTAGGGTTTACCAGCTTTATAGCCTCATCAGAGCCTGAAGCTCGCATATTGGTCAATTTCTTCTCTTTGCAGGGATTTACGTCCATATCATCTTCACGGCTGGATTCCCCGATAATCATACCCTCATAAACGTCATCGCCAGGCCCTAAAAATAGGGTGCCCCGCTCTTGGAGATTATTGAGAGCAAAACCGGTGGTTACGCCATTTTCCATGGAAACTATAGCCCCTTTCACGCGGGTCTGAATATCGCCCTTATAAGGCTCATAGCCATGGAAGCTAAAGTTTACAATACCGTTGCCTCGTGTATCGGTTAAAAACTGGCTTCTAAAGCCTAATAATGCGCGCGATGGCACATGATATTCAAGCCGCATACGCCCATCATCATACAGATGCATATTGATCATTTGAGCCTTGCGGCGGCCCATATTTTCCATCACCACGCCCTGATTTTCTTGCGGGATATCAAGCAAGACATACTCAATAGGCTCATTTCTGACCCCATTGATCGTTTTATAAATAACTTCTGGCGCAGAAAGCTGCAGCTCAAAGCCTTCACGGCGCATATTTTCTACTAACACCCCCAAATGAAGCTGGCCCCGGCCCGAAACTTTAAATGATTCAGGTGTATTGGTCGGCTCAACGCGCAATGCAACGTTGGTACGCAGCTCCTTTTCCAAGCGATCTTTTAAATGGCGCGATGTTAAAAAGGTGCCTTCGCGGCCACTAAATGGAGAATCGTTAACGGAGAAATAAATGGATACGGTTGGCTCATCAACTTTAACATACGCATGCGGCAATGGATGGCCAACTTCGCAAATTGTGGTCCCAATAGAAACTGGCTCGTTAAAACCGGTTATCGCCACAATATCACCCGTACCGGCTGATTCGGTTTCCACCCGATTGAGGCCTAAAAATTTATAAATTTTTGTTATTTTAGTCGGAGCGCTTACTTTATCATCTTTACAACCAATAACTTGTTGCCCAACCTTCAACGAACCACTAAAAATACGGCCAATTGCTATAGGGCCCAAAAAGTCGGAGTGATCCAAGCTCGTGGTTAATAGCTGCAAGTGATCAGCTTTTGGTGTTGGTGCAGGGACATGTTTGATAATTGCCTGAAAGAGGGGCGTCATATCGCCTGAGCGCATGTTTTTATCTTCTGAAACATAGCCGCTTCTGCCAGAGCCATATAAATGGGGAAATACCAGCTGATCCTCATTCGCTGCCAAATCTAAAAACAGATCTTGCACAGCACTTTCGGTACGCTCAATATCAGCATCTTTTCTATCAACTTTATTAATCAAAACAATCGGCTTTAAATTTAAATTGAGTGCCTTTTGCAGCACAAAACGCGTACCGGGTAACACACCTTCGGCAGCATCAACTAAGAGCAAAAAGCCTTCGACCATTTGTAAGGTTCGCTCAACTTCACCACCAAAGTCGCTATGGCCGGGTGTGTCGACGATGTTAATTTCATATCCCTTGTAAGAAATTCCGGTATTTTTAGCCAAAATAGTAATTCCACGCTCACGCTCAAGCGCATTGGAATCCATTACGCGCTCAGAAGACTCTTCTTTAATGGTCCCTGATTGCTTAAGCAACTGGTCAACCAGCGTTGTTTTCCCGTGGTCAACGTGCGCAATAATAGCGATATTTCGTATATGAGAGCGATCTGCATTATTCATAATTTTTATCCGGCTTTTTTTAATATGTGATTCTTAACAGGGCAGCTATACCTAACATCCACCTCTTAATAGTCTCCAACTATCGATAAATGGCTATCTTTAACAAACTAACACCATTTTTTACGAGTATCGATAGGTTTATTTTATAATAGAATTTTTTTAAACAAAGATCAAGGGGCAAGCTAGAAGCCTGCCCCTCTCATACATTACATTTGTCCGGTAGCGTATGCCAAGAGTGCCATTACGCGAGCCTTTCTAATATCACGGGCAAGCTCACGCTGATGCAGGCTACAGTTACCTGAGATGCGCGCAGAAAGAATTTTTCCACGCTCCGTTAAAAAGTTTTTCAAAAAGGTACCATTTTTGTAATCAAGGAATGCAGCCTGTTCTTCACTGCCACAAAAACGGCAATGTTTTTTGCTGCCAAACCCTTGTTTGCGGAATCGCTTTTTTAATAAACGGGCATTAATTTTTAATTTAATTTTCTTAGTCATGCTAATCCTTTATAGCTCTTGAGCGCGATCAACTTCTGATTCATTATCTATCATAGTATCCATCTTGCCATCTTTTAAGAAAGAGCCAACTTCACGCGCTGGCGCCTCTTCCAACGACTGTGGACGCTGATATGCCAATGATCCCTTTTCACTCAAGCGGGTGATCATTGAGCGCATGATAACTTCATGCAATTTAACCTCAAGAAGCGTTTTGAGCTCATTAACCAATGGTTCAGGATTTTCGCATTCAAAGCGTACTAAGAAATAGACGCCATAATCATTCCTTTCGACCGGATATGCAAGGCGATATTTGCCCCAGCGGTCAAAGGAAATCAAGGTTCCTTTTTTATCAGCAATTAAGCGGCTCACTTGCTGCTCAATCGCTTTGGTCTCGTCCGCAGTAATCTCTGGGACGGTCAGCATTAAAGCTTCGTAACGTAACATAAGATCCTTACAACTAAATGGAAGTGTTTTTTGCACTATCAAGCCGCACCATGCAGCCTGATTTAGTTCAATAAATAGATTCTAATAAAAAAATTTACCAGAAAAGCCAGGAAAATCTAGGCTTTTCTGGTAAAAATCTCAACTAAAAAACCGCTTATGCGAGCTTTTGATGGCGCTCGATTACGCGGCCAATAATTCTAAAATGGTCTTTGCCACGCACTAAGGCAATTGGCGGAGACTTATGATTTACTGATTCAAGAACGATAAAATCGTCGGTGTAGGTCACTTGCATGATCGCACGAACCACGGTATCGTTACCATATTCAACGGCAGCGATATCACCTGATCTGGTCCACACTTCAGGAGAGATGATTAAGCAATCACCTTTCACAAAGGTTGGCGCCATCAGGTTATGGTCTATGCACAAAGCAAACATTGAGTTATCGCTCGTGTTCAGAACTGGGATAAAGACATCTTTATAACCAGTAGTAATTTGCATTAATTGGTTGTTATAGGGTGATGGGTTCGATGGGATATCGCCAACCACCGGTACAATTTGCACCTTCAATTCGACATCCGATTTTTCTGGCAAGCTGACATTGCTGTCAATGTTGTCAGTTCGCTTACGACGCTGCGCAAACAGGTCGATAGGGTTAATTTCAAAAGCGTTTGCTAACTTACGTAGAGAGTCTTCATTCCAACGACGAGTGCCGTTTTTGATGTGAGTTAAGTAACTTTCAGACATTCCTGTCTTTTCTGCGAGGGTCTTGGTTGTCCAACCCTTCTCGCGCAAAAGTTCTTTTACCCGCAATTCGGTAGAACGTGATGACATAATATTCTCCTCCTGATATCTTTAATAAACATTAAAGTATTTAAAATGGTTAAATAATGCACTTAATTCTAATAGTACACATAATTTAAGACTTGTCAAATGGAAAAGATCGCTATTAACACCCTTGGAACCATCAATCGGATACGCACTCGTTTCAATAAGAATTATTTTGAACAGGCGTATTGGCAGGATAATAAGCTTATTTGCGGCATAGACGAGGTAGGGCGTGGCTGCTTGGCCGGCCCAGTAGTCACTGCCGCGGTTATCCTTCCGAACGGCAAGACCCATCGCCTCCTTAAAGACTCCAAACTCATGACGCCCGAGGAGCGGCTTCAGGCCTTTGCCTGGATCCAAAAGCATTGCTGGTATAGCATTGGCATCGTTCACCATCGCATGATCGATGAGAATAATATCTGGCATGCCACCCTGATTGCCATGAAAAAAGCTCTGGTCAACCTCTTGGCCTATGCACCTGAACCAGCCCATATTATCACCGATGCTATGCCGCTCAATCTCCTTGATACCGCCTACAAAAATATTCCACTCTCCTATTTTCCCTTTGGGGAAAAGCGCTCAAGCTCAATCGCAGCTGCCTCAATTGTCGCCAAAGTAAAGCGGGATGCCATGATGCAGCGGCTGGCAGTAATCTTTCCCGGCTATGATTTGGGCACCCATAAAGGCTACAGCACGCCCGGCCACAAGAGAATTCTTAAAGAAAAAGACCAAAAACTCATTATTCACCGGGAAAGCTTCATAAAGCGGCTTGAACAAGCCCAGGAAGCCGGCCTAGAAGGCCAACAGCAGCTCTTTGATCTTTTAGAAGAAGTAAATGTACCTGAATAATTAATTTTTTTATCCAATTTGAATTGACAAATAGATATTTTTGCGTAAGATAAGCTATAAGTACGTTATTTTAAAATTTATTAACCAATTAACCTTTAAGGTTTATATGAAAATTATTCAGTCTTTGCACAAAGCGCTAATCATAACCGGGATTGTTATTTTCAATCCTATATATCCCATGAATAATGATATGGCTACGAGTGAGCATATTTTAAGGCTGTACACACAAAGAGAACAGTTTATCGATAGTGGCAAAAGCTTTCTTGTCTTCGAAGTTCCGCAGCAAAATAAAACAGCCTTATCTTTAAATTCTGCAACACTTGATACTTTGCATAAAAAACTTGTAATCAGAGAAATAAAAAGAGAAAAAACAGATAACCCCTATAGCTATTATTTTGAGGATAATATCGAATATGTTCAATCTTCTGTAAATGATGTAATTAAGAAATGTACAAAAGACAATACAATAACCCTTGAAGAAATCGAGCAAGAATTAAAGAAATGTCCATTAAAAAAAATTCAAATTAGTTCGCCATCAGATGTTGGCAACAACCTTATATTCCTTAAATCCATTAACATTTCTGAAGCTATAGCACAAGATTTACCAGAGCTAGAAATAGTAGAACTAGAGCTTCCAGCTATTACACTGCCTAAAGTACAAATAAAATGTGGCGAGCAAAGCATTCCTTTAATTCACTATGCCGAAGCAAACACAATGTTAAGCCTGAAAAATAAGTTGACAGACAGCAATCTCGTATCTGTAGATAGTTACATCATACCTATACGCACATTGCCATTCTTTAAAAGCTATCTACAAAAAAATTATCAAAATTTAGATAATTGTTCGGCATTCAATAATAAAGCAAAAACAATCACAATATCGGGAAAACAGTTTAAAGTAAGCCCAGAATTTTTAACTATTCGTGGGCCAAACTTGTTACATCTGTTAGAAAAATAAAAAAATAATAATGGAGGAATTATGAAAATTATTAAATCACTTTCTATCTTTTTAGCAATCAGCACATTGCTCGCTGTAGCACCATCCCAAGCAATGGAAAAAGAAAAAAACTATGAGAATGCTTTTATCTATGGGCATGAAAAAATAGAAATACCCACTTTGTTTGAACTTGCTACATTAGCATTACTTGAATTATATGCACTTGATAACAAATTATTGGATTCAAACAATCATATACAACTGCTTTTAGGAAACGGCACTGAAATAGGCACTTATCAATTACCCGCAGTGCTTAAAAATAAGATTGGCAAAATAGTAGAAAGCTATTGTTTACCAATGCTCCAACCGCTTTTGCCAAAATCTTATAGACCTCGTGCAAGCAATCAAATTTTAATGCTCCAAGAGGAGATAGATCGGCAAAATTTAACAGCTGTTGGCGCCTTTTTTAATCGATCCTCACTCCCTGCAATCTTGGCATTACTTACGGCACAAAAACAGAGAAATAATAAAGAACCTATTAACCAAAAGCTTTTTGATCTGATTGAAAAAGAGGGCACTCCTCGCCTACAAACTTTGGCAAAAGAATTAGCCGCAGGTGAATATGATTATATTTTCTGTGGTAAATCTGTTTTGACTGTTCCAAGAAGAGGCAATAATGATAACCCTCATAAAACCAACTGTATAATTTCATAAATAAATGGAGATTCAAAATGAAAACTATTAAAGCTTTTTATACATTACTGATAGCAACCTGTTTGCTTTCTTTAGCTTCAGCGCAAGCAATGGAAAAAGAAGTAATCAAACGCGAGGTTAAGCCGCTTACAGAAATTATTTTTGATTACTTAGTCAAATTATATGATGTCGAGAGTAATGATCAAAATAAAGCTAACAAAGCCATTGACCCGCGCCTTATACAACTATTGTATGATTCGAAAGGGCACATAGTCCGCCTTCCTGCAGAAATAACTCAGAAGTTTCTTGCGTACGCGGAACAAGAATATCCCAATTTGTTCAATCTAGGGCTACCACCAAAAATTGTGTTGTCAGGTAAAAATTTCTTCAGCCAAGATGGTACAGTCTTTTTCTCACCAATTGTTAATGGCACACTCTTCCTTCATGCCTATCATCAAACCGATAAAATATTAGGGAGAATATCTTTCAATAATAATGTTGAAATTGTAGAAATTAAACCTGCACAAGGGCCGATGAGCAAGCAAGAAAATAGTTTTTATGTTCTGGCAGCAGTGCATGGGAGCAATCCACACAAAGAGCTTTCTGAGCAATATAGAATTGCATATAAAATAAATTTAGATGGCATACAATCATCCCAGGAGTTTCCTGCTTATGAAGATTTACAAACGATACAAGACAAACAAGAACAGGTTAGGAATTTAAGCTCTTGCTCATTTGCATCGCTCTTGGCATATCTCATCGCAAGAAAACATCCTGCTCTTGGTTTTGATATTCAACAAGCAATTATAACTATTGTTTATAGCCAAGGTAACAGCGCACTCAATGCTGCTTTAAATAGAATATTATTTCCTAAAAAACAAAAGGCGTTGAATCTTTATCATGAGCACAAACATGATGAAGGTAGTTGGTGCACAATTTCGTAAACTAGAAAAAACAAATTGGCACATGTATCCTGTGTTACAAACAATACTGTTTTTGTATGCAGGAATCCTATGGAACCATTTGGCGAAGTAATAGAAAGTTCGTTACAAACATTTTTAGGGCAATGCTGGCAATGGAACAAAGTTCCTTCATTCGGATCTTTGGTTGCCATCGAAAATAAACAGCGCACTCTATTTGGTCTCGTGTATCAAATTCAAACGGGATCAATGGATCCGGTCCGCTATCCATTCCCTTACAAAAAAACACACGAAGAGCTGATGGCAGAGCAGCCACAAATTTTTGAATTTTTAAAAACAAGCTTTAGCTGCATTGCGCTTGGTTACACGCACAACAACAGCATCGTGTATATCACCGCACCAGAGCCGCCACTCATTCATTCTTTTATCGCGCCACTCGCTATAGCACACTATAAAAACTATTTTGCAACAGATGCCTATTTACATCTGCTTTTTAATATGAGCAATCATATTTCCTGTCTTGATGAACTGCTTTTGGCTCTTTTGCAACAACAAGCACAATTGAAGCTTTTGCAGCCTGATCGGCTTGATGATTTTATTAATACGTACTCTTTATTGATCGGCAATGATTATCGCAGATTAAAGTTATTTTTGTTGCGGGTAACCAATATACTGGAGTAGTGTTGCGCAACTACTCCCACTCGTGCATTAATGTAAAATTTATTTTTAAATATTTCGCCTATGCGGCGAGCAGCAAAGGGCGGCTCTATCGCCCGCACCCTTTGCAATCCCGGCGACCAAAGGTTCCCTTTGGAAACCTTCTTTCGCGCACAACGTCAGCACTCCTTAAATGGCTGCGCCATTACGGAGGCCTCGATCCGCTACCAGAATTAACGCTTTATCTATGTTTTACATTCACTGCTGTCACCCATGTCTTGCCCACGAAGAACTGCTCCGAAGTCCAGACTGGCAAGACCGTGGCGCAGTACTCAATCAAGATACTACTTTAGCAAATAAGAAACGTTGTACAGGCAAGCCCAAGTCTCCGGAACTTCGAGGCATCTCTTCGTAGGCGAGCCTGCTTCTTCACTTGCAAATGTAGTTCGATGGTAAAGCGTTAAATTCCGGTAGCGGATCGAGGCCTCCGTAATGGCGTTAGCCATTTAAGGAGTGCTGATGTTGTGCGCGAAAAAAGGATTCCAAAGGGAACCTTTGGTCGCGGGGATCATAAAGGGTGCGCGCGAAAGAGCACCCTTTATCGCCCCCGCTGCGTAAGCGGTTAAAAAAAATATAACTTTCCGTTGCATACATTAAAAATATTTTAAAATTTTATTTAATATAATTATACTATCGTTATCTGCATTCAATCATAATATAAGGTCTTCACCAGTGGTATTTAGTTTCCTCAAAAAAACATTCCAAAAAATTTATGAACAAGTAACATCACCAATCAAAGCACTTTTTGCTCGCCCGATCGACCAAGAGACACTTAAACAACTGGAAACAATTTTACTGAGTGCCGATACCGGCATTCGCACCACTCGTTTTGTGCTTGATACGGTGACGCGAGCGTGGCAAAATGGCAGCCTCAAAGATGGGCGAGATCTCAAGAGCCTGCTCGAACAAACGCTCAACACCATGCTTGAAACACCAACCTATCAACCGCAAGACACGATCTATCTAATGGTTGGCATTAATGGGAGTGGTAAAACCACCGCAATTAGCAAACTTGCAAACTTGTACAAAAAAGAAGGCAAACGAGTGCTGTGCATCGCAGCAGACACATTCCGCGCTGCAGCAACTGAGCAACTCGCATCGTGGGCGCACAAAATTGGTGTTGATATTATCACTGGCAAAGAAGCACAAGATCCTTCATCCGTTGTATATGCTGGCGTACAAGAATTTAAAAAAGGAGCACACGATGTTTTAATTATCGACACTGCCGGCCGCTTGCAAACAAAAATAAATCTCATGAAAGAGAAA
>Ga0209624_10001116_pt1 | contig 22063 bp, 21 predicted proteins | sample JacPinW_OM2H0_O1_FD_188565 | JGI IMG/M metagenome (GOLD analysis project Ga0209624, IMG submission 188565) | Forest soil microbial communities from Algoma, Ontario, Canada - Jack Pine, Ontario site 1_JW_OM2H0_O1 (SPAdes) (version 2) | ecosystem: Environmental > Terrestrial > Soil > Boreal...
GGTCTACAACGCCAAGCGCTTGCACTCGGCGCTTGGTTACCGCTCGCCCGACGAGTTTGAACGCCAACTGGTCCCGCATGTGGCTTAGTTCTGACCCCGGGGTGTCCAGCGGCAGGGGTTCACTCCAGATTTCCACTGAGAACTGACCCGGCTTGATGATGGTTTCGGGCTCAGGCGTTCGTCAAGTTCCGAGATTTCTCGTTTGCGGGTTTGGCAGCTTTGGCCGAGCTGTTCTTGAAGCGGAAGCTGTCGTTTCCGGTTTCGAGGGATATGACAGCGGTGGGTGAGACGGTCGAGTAGCGCGGTCGTCATCTTGGCGTCGCCGAACACGGTTGCCCACTCGCCGAAGCTGAGATTAGTCGTGATGATGACGCTCGCGGGCTCGTAGAGCTTGCTCAGCAGATGGAAGAGCAAGGCGCCCCCGGAGGCGCTGAACGGCAGGTAGCCAAGCTCGTCGAGGATGACGAGATCGGAGTGGGTGAGCCGGGCCGCGATCTGGCCCGGTTTGCCCTGAAGCTTCTCTTGTTCAAGAGCGTTGACGAGTTCGACGGTGGAGAAGAACCGAACGCGCTGCGGTGATGCGTACTGTTCTGCGTTAGGACATAGATGCGTTGCAGCGCGTCGCTTCTCGGCGATGGTCAGCCATTTCCTATTCGAGGCCGAGTTCTGCAATCCAGCCTCCGGGTGGGAGAAGGGGCAGGTCGAGAAGAACGTCCAGGACGCCCGCCATCGGCTCTGGCGGTTCTTGCCACGGCCGATGCGCGGGGTTGTTTTGAAAGTTTCGCATTGGCTGCTCCTCGGAACGGAATTGTTCCTAAAACAGCCTTCCCCCCTCGAGGCAGGGAAGAAGCCTCCTGAACCACGACAACAGGGGGAGAAGCGTCTGACTTTCCTCCCTGTGACGGCCTTGGCTATCTTTTCAGGTTCTGCTCAGCCTGTTCGACCGTCTGATGCTGGTCAACGTCAGTGACCATCGGGCCAAGCGGCATTTGCGCCACGATGCCGTCTGGACCTTTGCGGATTTCGCACAGGTAGACATTGACGATGACATTGTGGTCTTTATCGAAGAATAGCGGACCCGCAGGGGATTCGATTTTGGCCGTTTCCATCGCTTCCTGCACGGCTTGGCCGTTCGTCATGCCGCCGGCCTTGTTCACCGCCGCGTCGAGGAATTGCATGGCGGCATAGGCCTGCATCGAGAAGCCGCCCGGCAACCGCTTATAGGCGGCCATGAAAGCGTTGCGGAACGCTGTGTTGGCGGAATTTTCGAGATACGGACTATAGAGCCAGTAGGTCTTCGTACCGGCAGCCGCCTCGCCAACCTGATCGAGGAATAGTGTCTGCTCGGTCACGTCGCCGAAGGCGTAGAGCGGCGCCTTAATGCCGAACTCGCGATACTGATTGAAGAACCGCACGGAGTCGGCGCCGAACATCATCGGGGCCACCGCATCGATCTGCCCTTCGATCTGCTTAAGTTCGGTCAGGTAAGAGCTGAAGTCCGCCGTGCCGAGCGGGTGCCATAGTATTTTGACCACCTTGCCGCCGAGCGCTTCGAAGTTCTTGAGTAACGGCTCGAGCAACTGATGACCGGCGACGTAGTCGGCGCCGATTCCGGCCATAGACTTGATGCCGGCGACCTGGGCAAGCACGGCGCCAGCCGCCTCGGTTTGACCGCTGGCGAACGACACGCGAAATATCGAGTCGCTCTTGCGGCTTTGGGTGATTTCCTTGGCGCCGGCCACGGTAATCAGCGTCAACACCTTCTTGCCGTCGAGGTAATCGCGGACGGCAAGAGCGCCGGCGGAATTGACGATGCCGATGATGACGTCGACGTGTTGGTTCTCGACCAACTCCTTCGCCTTTTCAACCTCGACATCCGCCTTGCTTTGGTCGTCTGCGGTGACCACCTCGACTGGCTGGCCGCCGATCTTGTTGTCATGCTCTTTGAGATAGAGTCGGATCGGATCTTCGATAACCTTCGGCCCGAACAGCGCGAAGACGCCACTATATGGCGCAAGGATTCCGATCTTGATCGGCTTGGGCTGAGCCGCGACCGGCCCCGACGCCCCAGCCAACCACAACGCAACCGCGGCTCCGATCACAAGTCTTCTCGTCGGTGATAGGCTTCTGTTCATTGTCCTTCCTCCTTTGCTAACGTGCATGTTCATCTTTCAAAGGCGAGCCGCTGCATGGTTCGATGAGGGTCATAGCAGCGGGATCTCGCCAGTGATGGCGTCATGGGCCGGGAATTGAGCCGGGGGTCCTGAGAAGGCGATCGCGCCGCGGCTCGTCATCAGCACGGCAATGTCGGCAAGCCGCAAAGCGATTTCGACACGCTGTTCCAACAGCAGCAACGACACGCCCGAGCGGCGCAACGCTTCGAAGGCTTTCACAATGTCTTCGATGATGATCGGCGCAAGGCCCTCTGTGGGTTCGTCGAGAATGAGCAACGCGGGGCTTGTCATCAGCGCGCGGCCGATGGCGAGCATTTGTTGCTCGCCGCCGCTGAGCGTATCGGCCATTTGACGGTGCCGCTCCGACAGTCGCGGAAAAAGCGCGTAAACGCGCTCAAGAGTCCAAGGTTTAACGGCAGGCGCCTGGCCCTGGCCGCGGGCGACTCGTAGATTTTCTTCGACCGTTAGGGAGACAAAGACCCGGCGGCCTTGTGGCACGATCGCCATGCCGCTACGCACGATCCGGCGGCTGGGTAGGCCGGCGACCTCGACGCCCTTGAAGACGACCTCGCCACGCACAGGCGGCGTGAAGCCGATGATTGAACGCGCCAGCGTGGTCTTGCCGACGCCGTTGCGGCCGACCACGCCGACGCAGGAACCGACCGGCACGTCGAGCGATACGCCGTCGAGGATATGGGCGTCGCCATAGTAAGTATGGATGTTCTTGATTTGCAGGAGGGCGCCGATCACAACGGTGCCCCGAGATAGACCTCGACCACGGATTTGTCGCGACGGACCGCGTCGCCGTCGCCTTCAGCCAGCACGTGGCCTTCGGCAAGCACCGTGACATTGTCACAGACCGAGAAGATCAGGTCCATGTCATGTTCAACGATCAGCAGCGACAAAGCGGGATCGAGCGCACTGATCGTGTTGATGATCGTTTTGGTCTCGCTGCCCGAAAGTCCGGCGGCCGGTTCATCAAGCAGCAGAACCTTCGGCCGCTGCGCCACGGCGAGAACGATTTCGAGTAACCGGCGCTGACCGTAGGCCAGCAGCCCGACTGGCATGTCCTCCCGCCCGCGTAGGCCCCATTCATCCAGTAGGAAGCTCGCCTCGGCATGCAGCGTGTCGTAACGACAAAGTGCGCGACCAAGCCGGAGCGCGTAGCGTTCACGCGCCAGTAAGGCGAGCACCATGTTCTCGCGCACCGAGCTGTTGTCGAACAGGTTGCAAATCTGAAATGTGCGGCCAATGCCGAGCTTAGCGCGGTCATATGCCGGCAAGGCGGTGATGTTGCGGTCGCCGAAATAGACATTCCCGCGGTTCGGCCGCGTGATGCCCGAGAGCACGTTGAGAAGCGTCGTCTTTCCTGCGCCATTTGGGCCGATGAGGCCACGTCGTTCCCCTTCGGCCACTTTGAAAGATACGCCGTTCAAAACCGACAATCCGCCGAAATGCTTCCCGACGTTGTCGATCCGAAGCGCCGTTCGCGCCGGCGCGGCGGCGAGAACGCGAGTCGCTTTCTCCACGCTCTGGACAGGTTTGCTCACCTCCGCCGTCTCTTTCCTCGGGCGCGTCTCGCCTGTTCGGAGGAACCGTGCAAGAAACCGGCCGGGATTGAGCGCGAGCACCACCGCGATGAGCCCGAGCACCGTGAGCCAGCGTTGGGTATAGGTGCTGCCTATCCCCCGGATCGCCTCGATGACGAAAGCGCCAGCCACCGGGCCGAGCAATGTGGCCGGGCCGCCAAGCACCACCATCAGCAGCACATTGGCGGATGTCTCAACCGACAGCACTTCGGGCGACACAAAGGCTTTGGCATAAGCGAACATCGCACCCGCGAGGCCGGCCATTGCGGCGCTGATGACAAACGCAGTCAGTTCCACGGTCGAGGGCCGGATGCCGAGCACCGCCGCGCGGCTCCGGTTGTCCCGAACCGCATGGAGGGTGTGACCGAACGGTGCGCGAATCAGCATCGCGACAAGGGCAACGCTGGCGACTAGCGCCGCTAAAATGAAGAAATAGAAGACGCGCGGATCCACGAGATAATTCGGCAGCGTCAGACTGCTGATGCCGTCATCGCCGTTGGTGACCGAGCGCCAACTCATCGCCAAATTGCGCATGACTTCTCCGACGGCGAGGCTCGCCATCAGGAAGTAAGTTGCACGCGTGCGTAGCAGTATCGGTCCGACGATTGCGCCGAGCAGAGCGCTGCCGGCGATCGCGCTTCCGACCGCAATCAGAAAGTCGGTCACGCCATAGCGCGTCAGCAAAGCGACCGCATAGGCGCCGGTGCCGAAGAATGCGGCATGACCCAGACTGGGTAACCCGCCGTGGCCCAGGATCAGATTGAGACTAACCGCAAAAATTGCATAGACGAGAGCTGTCGTCGCGATCGTCAACGTGAAGCTCGAAACGCAAAGCGGTATGGCTACGGCTGCCAGCAAAGCAACGATGGCGGCCACCGCCGGAATGAGGCCGCTCTTCATTCGCGGCGCCCAAACAAGCCGCTTGGCCGCAGGATCAGCGTCGCCAGCATGATGAGGAACATCAGCGAGGCGCCAAGCTGGGGCGCAAGGACGTGACCCAAGGTATCGAGCAGCCCGACCGCAAGCGCGCTAAAGAACGCCCCGGTCAGGCTGCCCATGCCGCCCACGATGACAACGACGAGTGCAAACAGCAGCACCTGAATGTCGGCGCCGGGATACGCTCCGATCATTGCGCCGCCCAGTGCGCCGCTGAGCCCTGCGAGCGCCGAACCGGCCACGAACGTGCCCAGGGCGATCATCGGAGAGTTGAGTCCGACGCCGTCAGCCATCTCGCCATCGTCGGCGGCGGCGCGCACCATGGCTCCGACCAGCGTGTAACGCTGCAGAAACCCAAGAACGGCGGCGACGATCAGACCGAGGGCGATGATGAAAAGCCGATAACTCGGATAGACGAAGCCAGCAATGTCGCCTGGCCCGGTCAAAAGCCGCGGTTTGTCCACCGACATCGGAGCGCCGCCCCATCTCACGAGCACGAGGTCGGCGATCACAAAGACGAGCCCGAAGGTCAGTAAAGTCTGGCGCAGCGGATCGGCGCCGACCACCTGCAACAGGAGAAAAACAAGGACTCCAAGCGCGGCGACCGCAATCGCCGCGGCGATGGCGCCGACCAAAAAGTTATTCGAGGCGACCTCCACGTCGAGTGCGACATAGGCGCCCAGCAAATACATCGAGCCGTGGGTCAGGTTGATGACCCGCATGACGCCGAGCGTTAGCGTGAGGCCGGCAGCGAGAAAGAACAACAACATGCCGAAGCTCAAACCGTTGAGGATTTGAGATGCCCAATACATCGGCTAGACCCGGGTTCCGCGCGGCTCTTTGGCCATCGGGATCAGGCCGGCGCATTCTTGATGTTGGTCCACACTGAGCTCAGCTCTTCGAGCCGCCGCTCTCGTCCGCCGGACAGCAAGGTCATCGTAATGCTGCTCAGTCTGGCAAGGGGCAGCCCGAGCAGGCGCCTCGTGCATTCCTGCTCGTCGCCGACCACCGCGAGCACTTTGGCGAATTCATCGCTAATGCCAGAGGCGTGGTCGGCCGTGCGCGACAGATGGGCGCCGAAGTCGTAGCTCGCTGCTGCGTGCTCCATCTGCGAGCGGAAGCGTTCGAGCGAACTGGGAACGGCCTTCCATTTTGTCAGCCAACGCGCTTGGGCGGAGGCCCACGACTTGACGTCATTGATCGCGTCGTCGCCGCCAACCGCGATGGTCACCCAGAGGTCCCGCTTGATGCTTGCGGGGTCGCGGCCGGCCTTTCGAGCGCCCACGTTGATGGAGGCGAGCTGCATGTTGACCGTGTCCGGATCGGACGGCCCCATAATGATTACGCCGTCTGCAACCTCGCCGGCGAGCTCCAGCATTCTCGGCTGACTGGCAGCCAGGTAGACTGGCGGCGCTGGATCAGACTTGAACGAGAGGCCGACTTCGCCAGCGCCGTAATCGCGACGTTCGCCGCGCATCAGTGAGCGCAATTCCTCGACGCCTGCCCTGAGGTCCGCGATCGCCATAGGCTTCTTGCCGAGCGGAAAAACTGCGCTATCGCCGGAGCCGAGACCCACTCGCACACGCCCTGGCGCCAGGAAGGCGAGCGTGTTCATTGCGTTGGCGACCACCGTGGGGTGGCGCGTGATCAGATTGGTTACGCCCGTGCCAAACTTCAGCGTGGTGGTCTCCCGGACCAGCAACGCGAGCGCGATATAGGCGTCTTTCATCGCCAATTGCGAATCGACGACCCACATCATATTGACGGCGAGCGTTTCCATCTTCTTGGCGATCTGAAGAAACCGTTCGAACGATTCACGCGGACTCACGCCGAGCGACAGTCCGAGTTCGAGGGCCATGATCTACCTTCCCGCCTTCGCCGAGTGATTTTAGTAAACCGTGCGGTACCAGATCCGGCTGAGCACGTCGGCCGCCTCTTCAAGGCTCGGAACAACCTTGTTGTTGCGTTCCGCCTCGACGTACCAGTAGTAAGCGAACTGCTCCACCATCGAACCGAGCGCTACGCCGGTCAGCTCGAGATTGACCTCGTTGGCGATCTCCGTCTGCGCGAGGTGTCGGTTCATCCGGTCATACGTCCGCTTACGAAGGTCCCACCACCGCGCGGCGCATGCCGGAACGGCGCCGCTCATCTGGAGCATGGCGGCGATTAGCTTGCGGTTGGAGTGGTAAGCGGTCAGATAGCGCAGCGACGAATGGCGCAGGTTCGCCATCTCGTCTTCGCTGTCCCACGAGCCACTGACCGACTCGTAAAGCTGCGCTACGAGCGTTTCGAGCAGTTCCAGACAAAGAACATCCTTGTTTTCGAAATAGCGGTAGAACGTCCCGAGCGCGACGTCGCAGCGCTTCGTGATCTCGGTTACCGAGGTTTCGAAATAGCCCCGCTCTTCCAGCAGCGTGCGCCCGGCATCCAGGATTCGGGCGCGAGTGTTACGCCCCTTCGGGGTCGGCGCATCCTCGCGCGGCGTTTTCACCGTAGCGACGGGAGTTGCGATCACGCAGAGGTTCCTCGGGCAAAGCGGGCGAAGCGGGACAATGGCGCTGTCAGATCGCCATAAGCGTCGGGGCGGCGGTCGCGCAGCACGGGAAAGACGCCCGCCGCGGCGGCAAGGTCGGCAACCGGCAGCAGCCCTTCGACAACCTCTTCCCTGTCGCCGCCGCGCGCGATGACTTGTCCGGTGGCGCTGACGATCAGGCTCGCGCCATATAGGCGCCAGGTGCGGCCGCGCACTTCGAGGTCTCCTACGCCGTTGACGAAGACGACGTGCATCTGCTGTTCGAGCGCACGCGCGATTGGCATAGTCGCGCCGAGGCGCTGAAGGTCCTCGATGCCAAGCCAATTCGAAGGCACGCACAGCAGTTCAGCGCCGTGGAGCGCCGCAAGCCGCGCAGTTTCGGGGAAGACGATGTCGTAGCAGATGATGAGTCCAACCCGGCCGGCGCGGCAGTCGACGATGCAAGGCGCGTCTCCCGGCACGAAATAATGATTCTCCTCGACCGGGAGATGCATCTTGCGATAGACGCCGAGAACGGCGCCGTCCTGAATTAGCGCGATGCTATTATGGATTTCATGCCGCATCGAAGACGGCTCCATGAAACCCACCACCATCGCCGCGCGGCGGCCCTTGGTCGCGGCGACAAGCTGCGGCAAGGCCTCGTTCGCGGCTCGTTGCCCGACTTCGGCAAGCGCCAGCTTGCGCTTTTGATCATATCCCTTCAGCGGGATGTAGCCCGTCAGCGTCAGTTCGGGAAAGACGACCAGGTCGCTCGTGTCCGCGGCCAGCTCGTACCACTGCTGCACCTTCGCGGCGTTGCGCTCAAGCGCAGAAGGATCGGCCCAACATTGCTCGACCGATATCTGCGCGACTCTGAGCGCCGCGTCGGCGCGCCCGCTTCCCTCAGGAGTAGCTGTCAAGACGCTCGTCCTTCGAGAACTCGAACCGCGGCATGATTATGCAAACGTGGAGGTAAGGCCCGTCCGGCGAGACTTCGAAACGTACGCGCGCCCCGTTCGGGATGACGTAGGTGTCGCCCTTGCGGAACGTTTTGGTGACCTGCTTGCGATGGTTGGGACCCAGCGTGTAGGTGCACTTGGCTTCGCCGCCCATAATAACGTGCACTTCGTCGTGCCAGAAGGCCCAGTTTACCGTCGAGCCTGCTGCGAAGGCCTCATAGGCGAGGGTGCCTCGCCGATCGTTCACAAGAAATAGCGTTTTGAAGCGTTCTTCGGTGCCGACAACCGGGCCACCAAAAACCAAGTCTTCGGACTCGAGGAGTTTCTTCTCGTCGAGGTGGGCTCCGTACATGATTTTCCTTTCACAAGCGTTGTTGTCTGAGATCGCGCCAGCGCGGCATCTTGACGAATCCTTCCGGAACGCTGCGGGCGAGTTCGTCCGGAGATACGATCCTTATCGCGACGCCAAGGCCGATATCCCTTCGGACCGCGTCGGCGATATGACGCTGAACATCTGAACTCCGCGTGGAGTCGCATTCGACAACGACTTCGACCAGTTCGCTGCCGTCTGAGGCCCGTTTGACGCTGCCCTCATAGTTGAGCACGCCAGTGACCCCGAAAATGGCCGTGTCGAACGCGGTCGGCCAGACGTTGACGCCCTTGATTTTAAGCATGTCGTCGTAGCGCTGCACGCAACCGGCGCGTATGCCTGGAAGCATGCAGCCGCACGAGCACTGCCCTGGCGCGACAAGCTGAACGCGGTCGCGGGTGGCGAAGCGCAGCAATGGAGAGGCTCGCGCTTGCAGAGGCGTTACGATGATCTCGCCGAACTCGCCGGGGTGGGTCGCATGTCCCGTCGCCGGATCGACGATCTCGCAATAAGAAAATTCTGGAACAAAATGAAGCGTCCCAAGCGCGCCGTCGCGCATTACGCCCCCAGGGCACGTCCAGGCGATCGAGCGTTGCGTACAACCATATTGTTCGTAGAGCGTCGCGCCCCACCGTTGCTGAATGGCCGCGGCCCATTCGGCTGAATAAGCTTCGCCAGCGACCATTAGCGATTTAACGCCAAGCGAAGCGGGATCGAGACCTTGATCCTCACACGCAACCGCTAAGCGCTGCACATAGCTCGGCGTGCCGACGATGATGTCGGCTCCGAAACTGCGCAGCGTCGCGACCTTGCGATCGGTGGGATAGGCGCCGACCGAAATGACGTTCGCTCCGAGAAGACGCAGGCCGCCGAGATACCATTGCCCGGCGGCCGTGGTTCCGACAGGCAACGTCAACAAGACTCGCGATCCTGCCCGCACGCCGGCCCAGAAGAAGCCGGCCGCCTCCGCTCGATAGACATCCTCTTCGTCGGCGGCGTCGAGGGCGTAAATCTCGCGACCCTTGCCGCTGGTGCCGCTGGTCTCGACAAAATGGCGAATGTTCTCAGGCGGGCACGTCGTACGGCTGCCGTACGGCGGATGAGCGACGCAATCCTCGACCACATCCTCCTTGGTCGTGACGGCGACCGATCGGAAGTCCGCGGCGCTGCGGCCGGCGCCCAGCGTTCCGAGACGTCTGGCGTAGAACGGGTTCTCGGCGACCAGCCTCTCCGCGACGGTCCAGGCGCGTTCGAGTTGCCATTCGGCGAGTCGCGTCGGGTCGCGCGGAATTGCGTGGTCCCAGCTCATCGCGAGGGCGTCGAACGTGTTTGACCCGATCTCAACCCGCGCCATGCATCCTCGACAAACGCGCTGGGGAACGTTCCGCCTTGAAACCATAGGTCAGAAATGAGGTCGTTGTAAACGAAAAAAGAAAATGATATCACTTTTTCTATTCCGCTTCACGGGACGGGACCTAGCGCACGCAACACGCGCTTACCCCGGAGAGATTGCATGCCCGATCAACCTTCTGACGCCGTGGTCGTCGCCTTTGCGCGCACGCCATTTTGCCGCTTTCAAGGCGCGCTGAAGGACATTGATGGGCCGCATCTCGGCGCGCTCGCTATCGACGAAGCGCTCGCGCGTAGCCGGCTGGCCCCAACCGATTTCGACGCGGTTTACGGGGGCGTGGCGATGCTCGGCGGGGCGGCGCTGACGCCGGTGCGGCAAGCCGTTCTGCTGTCGTCTCTGCCTGAGGAGACCCCGTCGGCAGCGATTGACCGCGCCTGTTGTTCGGGCATGACAGCGATTGGCTTTGCGATGAAGGATCTCAAGGCCGGAGAGGGGCGCGCCATTTTGTGTGGCGGTTTTGAGTCGCTCAGCCGGACGCCCATCCTGTGGCCTCGCCAGCGAGATGGCCGGATCGGCGATGTGTCGGCGACGGATCCGTTACTGATGCGTGGCATGGTTGTGGACCGGCCAATCCCCGTTTACAGCGGCGACGAGGCGCTACGACACAACGTCGATCGCCATGAGCAGGACGAATGGGCGGTGTCCAGCCATCGTCGCTACTTTGCAGCCGAAGAGAACGGCTACTTTGACACGGAACGGTTCGAGGTGGAGGCGCCCGGAAGTAAGGGCAAGTCATTCAGCGTGACCGCCGACGAGTCGCCGCGCCGCGACACGACTGTCGAGAAGCTCGCGACGCTTCAACCCGTTTACGGCGGTAAGACGATCACTGCGGGCAATGCGCCCGGCCTCAATGACGGGGCGGGTTTCATTGCAGTAACGCGGCGCGATTTCGCGAAAAAGCGCGGACTTGCGCCTTTGGCGCGGCTTGTCGACTATGTGCAGGTCTGCGGCGGGCCGACCTCGGGGACGACGACTCCAGCTGCCGCGATCCAGCGTGTGGCCGGGCGAAACGGCCGCGACGCAGCAGATTGGGATATGATCGAAATCAACGAAGCCTACGCAGCGACCCCGCTGGTGAGCACACTCGTTTTGGCGGGCGGCGATCGCAGAGCAGCCGAAAAGTTGCGCGAGCGAACCAATATTCACGGCGGCGCCGTTGCGATTGGTCATCCGCTTGGAGCGAGCGGCGCACGATTGGTGATGACGCTGATCAATGGGTTGAATAAGCGCGGCGGCGGCCGAGGCGTGGCTGCGATCTGCGGCGGTTTCGGCCAAGGGGATGCCGTAATGGTAGAAGTCTCGTAGGTGTTAGACTTCGGCACGCGACCGCATCAAATCGATCACGACGTGCGGAAGTAACGGCAGGCGATTGACCCTCGCCCCATACGACAGCAACGCATCGGCAACCGCATTCGCAACGGCCGGTATGACGCCAATGACCCCGCCTTCACCGACGCCTTTGAACCCGCCCGCGGTGTCCGGCGACCAGTTTTCTTCATGCAACACCGTGATATCCGGCGTGTCGGCGGCGGTCGCGATCAGATAGTCCATCAAGGTAGCGGTCATGATCTGACCATCCCGATCGTAGCGCATCGCTTCCGAAAGCACGCTGCTCAGGCCCTGCACGACTGCGCCATGAATCTGACCCTCAACGATCAACGGATTGATCACGCGGCCGCAGTCGTGCGCGACAACATAGTTCTCCACCGTGACAAGTCCGTTCACGGGATCAATCGAGACCTGCGCGACATGCGCGGCGTTGGTGATAGAGGCGACGGGGGGGTCGTAATAGTCGGTTGCCTCAAGGCCGTAGGATTCGCCAGTAGGCAAGGATCGAGGGTCCATCGAATGGGCGATGGCTGCGATTTCTCGCAGGGTGATCGACATTTGTCGAAGGCCCACGACGTGTATTCTGCCATTGGCCAATTCGAGGTCGCTTGAGCTCACCTCAAGGACATGCGCCGCGATCCTTCGCACCTTGTCGGCAACCATGGTCGAGGCGCGCAGCGCGGCCCCGCCGGCGATCACCGCGCCCCGACTCGCAAACGTGCCTGTGCCGTAAGGCCCCTGCCCCGTGTCGCCTTCAACGATCATGACGTCGTCGAGTCCGACGCCGAGTTGATCAGCGACAACTTGCGCGAAAGCGGTGAGATGGCCCTGTCCCTGCGTACATTGGCTGACCCAGGCGATAACGCGTCCGTTCGGCTCGACTTTGACATGTGCGCCGTCGAACCCCGGCACATATAAGATGCCGCGCTGACGATAGCGCGCCGCGCCCTGCCCTGTGTGCTCGACGACATTCGCGATGCCGATGCCCCGAAGTTTGCCGTCCTGCATGCGGTCTGCGGGCTGATCTCGGCGGAACTCATCGTAACGCGCCGCCTCCAGCGCCCGCTCAAGGCAGCGCTCGAACGAGCCGGCGCTATATGTGATGCCCACCGAATTTTTGTACGGGATGTCTTCCGGCACGAGCACGTTCTTGCGGCGGATGTCGGCCGGATCCATTCCAAGCGCCCGGGCTGCGCGATCCATCAACCCTTCAGTCGCAAAAGACGCGACCGGCGCGGCGACGCCTCGGTAAACGCCACTCGGGCAAGTGTTTGTCACGATGGCGCGCGTTGTGTAGCCGTAATGCAGCATACGATAGGGACCCGGTAGATAAATCGCGCCGCCCCCGGCTTCCGCCGAGGCGCCGAACGGAAATCCGGGGTAGGCGCCGATGTTGCAGTCGATTTCCGCTCTCGCCCCGAGCAGGGCGCCATCCTTCTGGAACGCAAGCGCAACCTTGAAACGATACTCGCGGCCTTGCGCGCTTGTTTGGAGATCCTCGCGACGGTCGCTGATCCATTTCACCGGCGCGTGGAGCTCGCGAGCGAGCAAACTGACGACCAGTTCTTCCGGATAAACGTAAGCCTTCGTACCGAACCCGCCGCCGACATCGGGGGCAATCACTCGGATCCGGGTCTCGTCCCAATCAAGCAGATTGGCGATCGCGGTGCGCACGATGTGAGGAATCTGCGTGCTGGTCCACAGCGTCAGGCTATCATTTCCGAGGTCGTAGGCCGCAAGGCAGCCGCGCGGCTCGAGCGCGACCACTGCGAGACGATGGCTGTGAAAGGTGTCTTCTACGATAAGGTCGGCGCTTGCGAAGATCGCATCGAAGTTCTCGGTCTTGAACTCACCGCGGAACGGCACGTTGCTTGTCGTGCCTTCATGAAGCCGCGGCGCATCGGACGCCGCTGCCTGATCGACGTCTACGACTGCCGGCAGATCTTCGTATTCGACGGGCACGAGTTCGGCGGCGTCTTCCGCGAGATAGCGGTTGTGCGCGATCACAACAGCGACGGCTTCGCCCACAAAGCGAACCTTGTCTGTGGCTATCGCCGGCCGCCCAACCCGCTGATAGCCGGGCTGTTCGATGTCGGCCACGATCGGCTTGATGCGGCCTGCGAAATCTCCGCCGCTAAACACTGCGACGACGCCCTCGCTCTGTTCCGCCGCTGTGGTGTCGACCGCTATGATCCTGGCGTGGGCGCGGCTGCTCATCACGAAAACGGCATGCAATGTTCCGGGTGGCTCGACAAGATCGTCCGTGAAGGCGCCAAGCCCGCGCAGCAGGCGGCCGTCTTCCTTGCGGGGGATGCGACGGCCAATCAGCCCGTCTTTTGCAACGGATTCTGCGCTCATTCGAACCTCCGCTCTGCGAGCCTTCTGGCGGCTGCCTGGATGGCGCGCACGATGTGAACGTAGCCAGTGCAACGGCAGATATTGCCGGTTAGCGCACGCCTAATCGTCCGCTCGGATGGTTCGGGATCGCCCGCCAGCAACTCCCGCGCGGTCATGAGAAAACCCGGGGTACAAAAGCCGCACTGGAGCGCATGATGTTCATGAAACGCCTGCTGGATCACGGAAAGCTCGCCACGGGGGGCCAGAGCTTCCACCGTTTCAATGATCCCGCCGTCGGCTTGCACCGCCAAGGTGAGACAGCTTCGCGCGGTGTTTCCGTCGATCGACACCGTACAGGCGCCGCAGACACCGTGCGCACAGCCAACGTGCGTACCCGTAAGCCGTAGTTCGTAACGCAGAAAGTCGCAAAGCAGGACGCGCGGCTCAACTTCTCGCTTGAACATCCGGCCGTTAACTGTGACTTCGATCGGCAGCCTTTCCGCAGTCATTGGTCGGCTTCTGAGCGCGCCATCGCGTCCCGGAGGGCCCTCATCACCAGGCCGGGGAGAACGTGGCGGCGATACTCCGCCGTAGCGTGAACATCGGTTTCAAACTCGATATCGAGAAGACTTGCGGCGCCTGCGGCCCTAATGGCTGACTCGCCAATTGACTCGCCCTCGAGGCACCGCTCCACGGCGCGCAAGCGGGCGGGCTTGGGGCCGATTCCAATGACGGCAAGAGCGGCGCGCTCGCAACGATCCCCAATCACGACGACAACCACAGCGACGCCGGCGAGCGCAAGATCGTGATGCCGGTTGGTCGCCTCGACGAACGCGAAACGATGCTGTGGTCGCATCACCGGAAAACGAATCTCGCGAAGCAATTCGTCGACCTCAAGGGCAGTGGTCAAGTCGCTGACAAAGAAATCTCCGGCGGCGATCGCGCGACGCCCACGAGGGCCTTCGGCGATCATCGTTGCGTCGAGCGCCATGGCGATAGCCGGCAATTCGGCGCTCCGGTCGGCGTGGGCCAACGTGCCACCGATCGTCCCGCGATTGCGGATGGTGCGTGACCCCAGGAAGGGCATCGTTACGGTGATGAGAGGGCAACATGCTTTGACGAGGTCGCTGCTTTCCGCGGTCGCCTGACGCACCATCGCTCCGAAAACGAGGGCGTCGCCATCGCGGCCAAGGCCGCTCACGTCAGCGCATCGGCCGAGATCGATCACGGCTTCGGGCGTAGCGACGCGGAAGTTCATCAGCGGGAGAAGACTTTGTCCCCCGGCGAGCAACCGTGCATTGCCCTCATAGCGCTCCAAAATCGCAACAGCTTCGGACACGGCGCGGGGCCGAAAGTAGGCGAAGCGGGCCGGTTTCATTTCATTTGCATTGCGTCGCGCCCCTCACGCTGCCGTCCCTGATCGGTCGTTTTAAAAAGTGATATCACTTTCCTTTATCTATATACCATACCGAGAGTGCGTCGCGAACGTCCGCCCTTCGGGCAGCAGCATCCGTCTTAAGCGTAATGAATTTTCGTCTTGCGCATCCCCGAGCCTTGCGTGGGCTTGGCCGCCTCGACGATCTCCTCGAGATTTGCGCGACTCTGCGCGAGACTGTGCGCCCTTCGCACTCAAGCGGTATATCGGCCAGAAGCTATCGACATGGCGCTGTCACAGGAACCCGTAGTAGGGGCGTGAAAGCCGCCAGCGCCGCCTTAACTCCACCATCTCAGCTGGCGCGACCATATAGAAGTCCCGGGACATGGTGGCAGAGAGCGTCCCCTCGATGTCTTCAAGCGTCGTCATCGTTCAAGCCTTGTATCCGCGTCTCCTGACCCTCGTTTTCAGCAATAGGAGGATTCCATTTAGCTTTTGTCGGCCCGACGCGCCACCCCGGAAATTCGGTAGAAATCGCGAGCACCCCACGCTTCGGCATTGAGATGTAGCAGAGAGTAGTAACCCATCGCATCATTTCGCCAAGCCGCGAAGCATTACGAACCCCGCGTACGCCTGTACTCGCCTCGGCAGCGATCGTTTTTGTCAACCAGATGGCCGAAGCCGCATAGTACAGATTGTGACAAATCAACTATCGATCCTGGCTACTGAATCTGCGGAGTCGGCGGAGGCTACGATTGTCACGAGGTTTGGAGCGTCAACCTGGTCAATCGGACAATCGACTCCCCTTCCCTGATTGATCGCTTTCGCCCGTGATCCCCGCAACCTGTCCAGACCACAGGTCAAAAGCGCGCCGTTTTTCGCGTGCTCGATCGTAAAGATCGTAGTGTCTCGCCGTTATGCTTCTTCGAGCGTGATTCAGGCAGGCTGATACGTCTTCTGCCGGAACGCCTGATCCCGCCAGCCGTGTCGCGAGTGTGCGGCGCAGGTCGTGAGCCGACGCCCTGTCTGAAGTCCAAGTGGTGATCGCTCGAACTTCATCCAAACCGTAATCTTTGAAGTCAGCAGAAACGCTCAGCGCATTTCCGAATCGGATCATCGCTACCGAGAATGCATGACCGTCGATCGGCTTCTTCGGATCGTTCGGGGAAACGAATACAAATCGCGGTGGCGAATGTTCGCCCGCCAACGCCGTTGCGCGCTTTAGAAGATCAACGACGATCGACAGCGCCAGTTCACTCAAAGGGACTACGTGCGCCTTCCCATTTTTAGAGCGCGCCGCGGGAATCGTCCACGTGGCATTCTTGGCGTCATCGAGCCGCTCAAATTCTTTGATTTCCGCTCCCGATAGTTCAGTGACGCGGACGCCGGTAAGCGCGATGAGCCGAAGCCCCTGCCCCATGCGTTTCGAGTTTGGCGGATCGCCAACTCTACGCCAAAACAACCGAATTTCGTCATTGGACAGAATCCGGGTTGCCGTCGTTTCCTTCGATCGCTTCTTGAGCAGAGCGCAAGGGTTGGCTGTCACAAGTTCTGCATCGAGCGCGAAGCTGAACATTTTTGAAAGCAGAGCCTGGACCCGGTTCGCTTGGATGGGAGACCCCTTCGCGACGATGCCCTCGCAGAGCGCAATCACGTCCTTTCGTCCGATACCGCCAAAAGGACGGCCGCGCCAATTCGGGAGGATGTGCACGTTCAAGTTCCTTTGGTCCGCCTCAGCGGTCCGCTTGTGCCGGCGCGCGTGCTCCGTCATGTAGCGCGCCGCAAGAGCTTCGAAGGTTCGAGTCGGCGCTTCGTCTCGCGCTTTGCGTTTCTCGTCGACTGGGTTGATCCCAGCCGCGACTTGTCGGCTCAGGTCCAGCGCCCGCTCGCGGGCGACTTGCAGGGAAATGGTTGGATACGCGCCTATTGTTGCTCGCGTTAGCTTGCGTGACTTTGCGTCCCGGAACCTGAAGGACCACGACTTGACCCCTCCCTGCGTGACCCGTAGGGTCAGCCCATTACAGCGTAAGTCGGTTATTTCGAGGCGACCACTTGCGGGTGTCTCAACCGAACGGACAAAAACGTCCGTTAGGGGCTTTCGCATGCAGAGCTCCTTTCTTGGGTCACACGGGGGGCACAAAACCTGCCGATTGAACGCGAACATGCGCACACAAGGACGAACGGTGATTAGGATAATTATTTGATTTATCTACGTCAAATGCGTTCGCCGCCGTTCGCGGCTGATCGCGGTTACGTGACTGAAAATCACGGTGTCGGTGGTTCGATTCCGCCCCTGGGCACCATTATAAAGTCTTGAAAACAAACACTTTATTGCTGGAATGGGGATCCGGGCTTTGTCCCGTCTTACGGGTCTCGGCGCCGAAGGACTGCCTGGCCAGCCAGGAGTTGCCGATCTCGATCGGCATGGCGATCGATAAGGGCCAGCGTTCCTTGATTGGCTGCGGGCGGTCGCGGCCAGCATCAAACCTGAGGTGGACGCCGAGATGGCGAAAACCGTCCGAGCGGGTCCGTGAGCCGGTATGGACAAGAGGTGACGATGACCGTGGGGCCGATCGCCTCGCGCGGAGGAGTCCGTGCGAGGCGAAAGAGCGCGGGCGCAGGCCGGGATATAAACGCGCATGCCGACCAGGACCCGTCGAAAATAAAATCACGCCAAGTCGGGCGATTCTCTCCGTTTGCGCAGCGCCGCATACCCAAGTCCCGCGAACCCGAACAGCAGCATCGCCCAGGTCGAAGGCTCGGGGACTGAGGTTATCGACGCCAATAGGCCATCCTTTTCGCCGTTGAGACCGTCGGTAATGAACAACGTATCCGGGTTTCCGTCATTGCCTCCACCCCCGAACACCAGCGACCAGAGGCCGCCCGGCGATTGGCCGCCGTCGTTGATCGCAATCGTGCCCTCGACCGCGAAGGTCGTGGGGTTGAGAGCGTCGATGACGCTGTCGCCGAAGGCGAAATTGCCAACCAGCAGATCGCCGCCGAACTGACCCCAGTTGCCCGGCGCGAGCGCGAGGCCCCAGGGCGAAGCGAGTTGGTCAGCGACAAACGAACTGCTCTCGAGCGTCCCGTCCTCGCCGAAAACCGCCAGCGCCCCCATTCCCTTGCCCGCGCTTGTCTGAGCGGCATGACCGGACGGCGCATAGGTCACATACACCTTGCCGTTGATGTCCTTGACGTTGAACGGCACAAGCCCCGCAGTCTTGATCGCCGTGGGAGTCGCGAACGCTCCGGTGGGGAGGGTCTCCGGCGCAAACGAACTGTTAAAGACGTCGACGCTGCCGGTTCCCGCGCCGTTGGCGGCGTACAGCATGGTGCTGGCCTGGTTGGCGGCGAGCCCGGTGTAGACTGCGCCCGACGTGGTCGCTTCGGTAACCGCCGTGGTTCCCGCGGAGCCGTTCCAGGCGGAGATCGATCCGTTCAGGTTGGCGAAGATGAAGAGCGCGGATTTGCCGGTTCCGCTGACGTCGAAGGCTGACGTGTTGGTGTTGGCGACTTGTCCCGTGGGGCCACCGGACCCCGCTGGCGGAATCGCGACGGTGAGGGCCTCCTTGGTTACGGTCGCGCCGGTCACCCCATAGAGGGTCGCGTTCTGGGTCGCCTGATCCGAAACCCAAACCGGGCCGCCGGGTTGGAACGAGAGACCCCAAGAATTCTTCAGATTGGGATCCGTGACTTCAGCCCCGAGCGCTGAGAGATCCGACACCAGGTCAGTCTGCAAATAGGTGGTCGCTCGGGCCGTTCCGGCGCCTGCGCACAGTGCGCCGGAGGCGACGGCGGTCAATAGGACAAGTTGAAACGATTTCGTCATTGCGAGAACTCCTCTGCGGTTTTGGCGTAAGGGCGCGATGTCGGCCCGGCCGCGAGCCGACGGTGAGCGAGCCCCGCTACGGAGGAATTTCAGGGATTGGATATTCCGTTACATCTGTAACGCGGGGCACAGCAGAAGGTCCCGCGTGGTCTCGCAACTCGCGACCGCCAGGCAGGGTGCGGACAGGCGGATTCCTGTTGGCTTCATCTTCTCAGGGACGAGCCGCTTAAGCGTATGCCTGACGCCGACGGCAATCCGGCAGGCTACCTCGCGCAGTCCGCTGACGTTGCCCGTCATGTGATGGATGGCGCGGCATGTCGTCCGATGTCGCGCGACGCATGGCCAAGCTGGTTGGCCTCAGCTCAACTCTCCGCGCACGAGCAGAGATAGAGGCACAGCAGATCTCGAAACTCTGCTCGCAGGCGCCGCGCAGCGGTGGGTTTTTCCAGTGTGGCGGCAGCCAGTCCTTTCACGGTGTGCAGGACGACGACGGTCATGGCCCGCGCCTTCGCCTGACTACGATTGGGGAATGCGCGGCGCAGGATCAGGCTTACGCCCGCGCGAAACGCCGCGCGGAAAGCCTCGCGCTTATGGCCATCGCCCCCCCCGGCCTCCATCAAGGCCATGGCGAAGCTGCGCTCCGACTGCAGTTTCAGCATGAAATCGATGAGCGCGTCGGCGAGCGCCGGTGGCGTCATAGTCGGCGCCCGCTCGGCCAGTTCCGCAAGCCGATCCAACGCGCGCTGGGCATACTGGGCAAGCAGCGCGTTCGCCAGGGCCTCTTTCGAAGGAAAGAACCGATACAGCGAGCCAAAAGTGGTCCCGGAACGGGCGGCGATCTCCGTCATCGTCACCGCGTCGTAACCCTTTTCCCGGAACGCCGCAGCCCCGGCCTCGAGGATAGCGGCCACCCGCAGATGACCGCGCTGACGTTGCGGCGCACGCGCATCGGCAGAGGGTGACATTGACATAGGCGAGAACGCTCTCCACTAATGATAGGCGAGATCATTCTCGCATACTACGACGCGCTGTCGCAAAGGCATCGTGCGTCGACCACTCGCACGCCGCCGTTTTCCTGCTGATCAATGGGCGATCATATGACCGTTTTCGTGCTGTTCCTGGCCGGCCTTCTTCCGCATCCACCAGCCGCTGGGTTCCTCGCGGCCAGGACGCTCATGTCGCTGCGTTTCCCCCGAAAGGCGCACCGCTCATGAAGGCGGCGCACAGCGAATCGAGCGCGCCCGGCGGCGCGCGGACGCCGGCCCCGTCGACCGTTGGCGCAATCCATTTGGGGACGTCGGCCCGCGAGCTGCGCCTTGTGCTCAGTGGTCTCATGCTGGCGCTCACGCTCGCCGCGCTCGATCAGAACATCGTAGCGACCGCCCTCCCCCGCATTACCGGCGAGTTCGGCAGCCTGCAGCATCTTTCATGGGTGGTCACCAGCTTCATCGTGGCCAGCACGGTATCGGCGCCGCTCTATGGCAAGCTCAGCGACCTCTATGGCCGCAAGCCGGCCTTCATTGCTTCGATCTCGATCTTCCTTGCCGGATCGGCGCTGTGCGGCTTTGCCGCCAACATGGGCGAATTGATTGCGTTCCGAACGGTGCAGGGCCTTGGCGCCGGCGGCCTTATCGTGCTGGCGCAAACGGTAATCGGCGATCTGGTCTCGCCGCGCGAGCGGGGCCGCTATCAGGGCATGTTCGCAGCCGTGTTCGCGGCATGCTCGGTGGCTGGACCGCTGCTGGGTGGTTTCATCACCGAATACGCCTCCTGGCGCTGGATATTCTACGTCAATTTGCCGGTCGGGGGCGCCGCGCTGGCGTTCATCGCCGTTGGGCTTCGGCCAAGGTCGCCCGGCGCCGCGCCTCGGCTGGATCTCATGGGCGCCGTCCTCATGATCGCGGGCACCTGCGGCCTTCTGCTGGTATTGAGCTGGGGCGGGGGCGCCTATGCCTGGTTTTCAGCGCCCGTACTGGGGCTCGCCCTGGCCGCCATCGGGTCATTCGTGCTGCTGGCGTTTGTCGAGCGGCAGGCAACCCACCCGATCCTGCCTCCGGAACTGTTCGGCAATTCTGTTTTCGTTCTGGGCGCGGCCGTGATCGCGCTGGCCACGATGGCGCTGTTCGCGGCCATCGTCTTCCTGCCGCTGATGTTCCAGCTGCTTATGGACGCTAGCCCCACGCAGGCGGGCCTTATGCTCGCGCCGATGATGGGCGGCGTTATCGTCGCCTCAGTCGTCGGCGGTCGGCTGGTCTCCAGGACCGGGCGCTACAAGGTCTTTCCTGTGTTCGGGTTGCTGGCGGCGACACTGTCCTACGCGGCGCTGGCGTGGGCCGTGCGCCATGGGGTTGGCCCGCTGCCTATCGAGGCGGTGCTCGTGGTAATGGGGCTTGGAATCGGCCTGGTGATGCCGAACCTGACCACCGCCATCCAGAACGCCGTGCCGCGTCGCGACCTGGGCGCGGCCACGGCATCGGCGGCATTCTTTCGCTCGCTCGGCGGCGCTTTGGGCGCGGCGTTGTCGGGCGCTGTGCTGGCGGCACACCTGCACGGGTCGACCGGTGACGTGGGGCGTCTTTCCGTCGGGGTGCTACAGATTGCCGAGCTCCCGGCTGCGCAGCGCGCGCTGGTGCTGGACGCCTATCGCGCCGGGCTGTCCGGCGCCTTCACCGTTGGGGCGGTAATCGCCGGGCTCGGTTTTCTGACGGTGCTGTTCCTGCCGGAACGCCCGCTGCGCGGCGCCACTGCTTAGAGCAAGGCCCGATCCGCCGGAGCGGGAATCGCGGCGCGGGACAGCGCCTCGCCGCCCTCGTTGAACACGTGGACGTCGGCCGGATTGATGCTTAGCCGGATCGGCTCGCCAGGGCTGACGCGGCGGAGACCCCGCACCGAGGCGGACAGGCGTTCTCCCGACTGCAACACGGCGTGGATAATCGTCTCGGGGCCGAGGATCTCGCTCGTCTCGACGCGGGCGGCGAGCGGGCCCGCGTCCGTCGGCGACAAGTGCTCCGGCCTCAGACCGGCCGTGAGCTGCGCTCCCGACGTCCAACCGGCTGCGGCGACATCAGCGGCGATCCTCGCGCGTCCCTGATCGACGGCCAACTCGAGACCGTGCGCCCCGGCGGCGACCACGTCAGCGGCGAGAAGATTCATTTGTGGGGCGCCGAGAAAGCACGCGACGAAGCGGTTGCGCGGCCGGACGTACAGTTCGATCGGCGAGCCGATCTGCTCGACCACGCCCT
>Ga0209624_10001117_pt1 | contig 22039 bp, 16 predicted proteins | sample JacPinW_OM2H0_O1_FD_188565 | JGI IMG/M metagenome (GOLD analysis project Ga0209624, IMG submission 188565) | Forest soil microbial communities from Algoma, Ontario, Canada - Jack Pine, Ontario site 1_JW_OM2H0_O1 (SPAdes) (version 2) | ecosystem: Environmental > Terrestrial > Soil > Boreal...
ACCGTTAGTCCCTCCGGAGTCGTCGCAATTACGTAACCTTCGGGCTTCATCTCATCGGTAAAGTCGGCGATCGGGTGTCCACTCAGGCGCCCCAGCTCGATCACGAAGCCTTCCGCTTCGGCGACCTGTATCCGCCGCGCGTGCAAGGTCGCGGCCAGCTCATCGGCGGCAAACTGGTCCTCCGAGTTCGCCGCGCACCCCTGGCACACAATCCGTACTCCGTGCGGCAGCGGCTGGTCGGCGGCAGCGTGCACCTCCCGCGGTATCGGAATCAGCTTCAGCGGCGACCGCGCGGAGGCAAATTGCGCGGAGGCAAATGTTGATAGGGCAAGCGAGGAGAGACTAAGCAGAACTGTGCCAAGGCGTTGAAGGTGCATGTCTACAACGGTAAATCAACCCAAGCCCTTTCCGAGCGGCCGAGCATCTCTGACGCAAACAGGAAAATCTCTTTACCTCCTCCGGGAGCAAGGGTGAACTAGATGATTTCTCTGTTAATACCGCATAAATTATTTCTCCATTCACATCACTTTGTGACGATGCAAGGAAAGAGCAAAGGGGGAAGGTCGCGTGGTGATACGCCTGGTTGATTTTCTTGTCTGTCCTTCTGCCTTTTCAAATTCTTGCGAGGTATCATGACGAAGCAACTACGAGCGACTATGGCGGCGATATTGGTGATCAGTTCAATATCGTTACAAGCGCAGACGAGCACGGCGGCAACGCCCCAAAAAGGGACAACCACCAAGAAGGTTGTACACAAGAAGGCGCCGGTCGAAAGTGCGACGGAGCGCCAGATCCGCGAACTCCGCGAGCAGATGTTGAGCCAGCAGGCCCAGATCGACGCTCTCAAGCAGGCCAATGCGGACAAGGACGCACGTCTCGCCGAGGCCCAGCAGTCGGCGCAGAGTGCGCAGGCTGCAGCCGCCACCGCGAACGCCAAGGCTGACACCCTCAGCTCCACCGTCTCGGCCAACTCTGACGCCGTAAGCTCTCTCAACAGCTCTGTCACCGACATCAAGTCCACCAACGTCGGCCTGGCCCAGACCATCAGCGACACCAAAAAGAACCTCACCGACGCCATGGAGTCGCCACTGTCAATCCACTACAAGGGTGTGCAGATTACCCCGGTTGGCTTCTTCGCGTTTGAAACTGTATACCGCTCCCGCTCCATCAACTCCGATATCAACACCCCGTTCAACTCAACCCCCTATCCGGGCGCCGCACAGGCGCACACCAGTGAATTGAACTTCTCTGGTCGTCAGAGCCGTATCGGCGGCCTCTTTGAAGGCAACCCCGGGCAGTTCAAGCTCACCGGCTACGTCGAAGCCGACTTCCTTGGGGCCGGCGCCACCAGCAACGACAACCAGAGCAACAGCTATGTCCTGCGCCAACGTCAGATATGGGGCCAGGCCGCAACCAATAGCGGCTTCAAGGTAACCGGCGGACAGATGTGGTCCCTCGTCACTGAGACCAAGCACTCGACCGACAACCGTACCGAGAACCTGCCGGCGACGGTCGATGCTCAGTACCAGGTCGGCTTCAGCTGGGAGCGTCAGCCAGCTATCCGCTTTCAGCAGACCTTTGGCAAAGGCTTTACCGCAGCCTTGTCGCTCGAACAGGCGGAGTACATCTACTCAGCTACCAACGCCAATCCAAACTTCTTCATCGGAAACGCAGGTACCAGCGGCGGTCTCTACAATCTCACCGCCAACTACTCCAACAACGTCGCCCCGGACCTGATCCTCAAGGCCACCTACGATGCGAAGTATGGGCACTTTGAAGCTGGTGCTCTCGGCCGCTGGTTCCGCGACCGCTATTACCCCAACGAAACGCTCACGGTTGCTTCGGCTGTCGGCGGTGCGAACAACACCAAGATGGGCGGCGGCGGCTTCGTCAACATCCGCGTCCCAATCACCAAATATGTCGACTTCGGTGTCCACGGCCTCGGCGGTACGGGCGTTGGCCGCTATGGCACCTCCACCCTGCCTGACATCACCGTCCATCCTGATGGCACCCTCGAGCCGATCAAGGCGTGGCAGGGTCTGATCTCGCTCGACACCCACCCCATGCCAAAACTGGACGTCTTCTTCTACGCCGGTACTGAGTACGCTCAGCGCACAACGTATCTCAGCACGCTCGGCTCCTCCGCGGGCAAGCTGATCGGATATGCGCCGATCACCAGCTCAAACACAGGGTGCAATACCGAGACGTTGCCGACTACACCTACGTCAGGTTTGGGAAGCATCGGTGTTGCCGGCGCCGCGCCCTACGATCCGGGCGTCCCCGCAAACTGCCTGGGCGCAACTCGCGTCGTTCAGGAAGCCACGATCGGCTTCACCTATCGTGTGTACACCAGCCCCAAGTACGGCCGTCTGCAGTATCAGGGAGTCTACAGCTACCTCGCGCGGGACGCCTGGGCCGGTGTAACAAGCGGGACCTTCGGCTCGCCAACCGCAACCTACGGTGGACCCAAGGCGACCAACAACATGGTCTTCACCGGCATGCGTTACTACATCCCGTAGTACTCACCTGCTGTTGCGTCACAGCGAAAGGGCATCCTCCGGGATGCCCTTTTCTTTTGCGAAAACGGGGTTAGTTGAACCGCAATCTCCGCAGTGACAGAAAACTCCATTCTGCAGGAACTAAAACGGCGAGCGCACGTGTCGTAACGTATTACAGAGGTGGCTGGCGAAGAAGCTAGACTGGAACTACCTCATGGTCAGCGCGCCAATTGCGATCGCGGCTCTCTTAACCCTGACACCATTTCTGGCAGCGGCATTCTTTGCCAAAAACCTGGAGGGCGCAGCGCAAGCTTTCACGGTGAGGGTGCGGCTCTTTGGCTCCGCTGTCCTGTGCGTGCCTTACGTACTGGTGGCATGTTCCACCGGAACCTTCCACTGGGGTTGGCTGGCCTTGTATGCGCTGCTGCCGGTTGCGGTCTCCACGCTGATGTGGCAGGCCCGGCATGTCGACGCCGCCCGACACGGTAACTGGCGTGACTTTCTTGTTCTCGCCGTCCTGGGTCTGGCCGTCGATCTTCGCTGGTTTGAACACGCCTGGCCGGCACATCTCGCCGTCTTCAACAAGGTGCTGTTGCTGGATGCAGGAATCTATGGTCTGCTCCTGCTCCGGCAGCTCGATGGAGTTGGATTTGATCTACGCCTGCGCCTGCGCGACGTTCGCGTTGGATTACGCGAGTTTGTCTTCTATGCGCCAATCGCAATTGCCCTTGGGTTGGCTATCGGCTTCCTGCATCTTCACGCATCCTGGCCGCGCCTGCTCCAGCTTGCGGGAGCATTCGTCTTCACCTTCTTCTTCATCGCCGTTCCGGAAGAACTGTTCTTCCGCGGATGGCTGCAGAATCTGCTCGAACGGCGCATCGGGCGATATCCAGCGCTCCTGCTCACAGCAGGGCTATTCGGTTTGTCTCACTGGAACAAGCGAACTCTGCACTTCAATTGGCAGTACGTGTTGCTCGCGGCATTGGCGGGAATCTTCTATGGCCGGGCATGGCGTCAGGAGCGCCGCGTTGGAGCCTCTGCGATCACGCATGCCACCGTAGACACGATATGGTCTATCTGGCTGAGGTGATGGGCGCGGCGCGGACGATAGGTGAGATAGCCGAGTCCGACGCGCATATTATGGTCGACAGGACCCGGGATTGTCACGGCGACACAAATACCGAGGATGGCATGCGTCATGGCCATCGTGTAGACGTTTCGATATTCAAGGAAGAGCAGGCAGGCAGCGAAACCCCAGATCAACGTCACTGGCGTCAGGATGGGGTTCGGCAAGTGCGAAAAAGCGAATAGCCCAGCTGTCGCAAAAACTGCAGCTTTTTTACCGGGCAGCAGCCGTAAGAATCGCAACAGGAAAAAATCCAGCAAAAGAAACTGCTGTAGAAACGCCCAGATCGTATACGCCCAGTAGCGTTTGACGAGCATCGTGGGACCGCCCGGCAGGTGCAAGGTGTGGAGTCTGAGAGCAACCGCAACCGCGGCCGCCGCAAGCAGCAGAGCTACCCCAACGACCCACACCGACCGCAGGAAACCAGAGATGCGGAGACCCATCGCGCTCCAGCCGTCGAAAGAGAGAAAGGTCACCAGCACTACCCAGGCAAGCGCCGCGAGAGAGGGCAATCTTTGCCACGGCCGGGGTATCCAGAGCGCAAGCAGAATCAGCCCGTATCCAATGGAAAGCTCCAGAAGATCGCGCCGCCGCCGTCCTTCAGCAACCGGGATGCCAGTGCCGCAAGCAGTCGATTTGTCTACTGGCATCAATGGCATGCTTCCCTCGCGAGGGCCAAATCGACCGCCGCCGTGCACCCATTGTATTCATTTGCGCCTCAGCTACGTGTCACGCGGGAGTTGCCGCCCATCTTGCTGCCTTGGTACACCGGAGGTTCGTCAGCGCCGATTCTGATATAGTTTCGACCGCGGTTCAGACCGATGGAGGTTTGCTATGAAAAAGCTGTTCTTCCTTGTAGCATTCGGGGCCCTGTCGATGCCTATGCCCGCGGCGGCGCAAAGCGCCTTCGACGGCACATGGAAAATCAACATGAACAACGTCGAGTTTCCCAAGAAGCCAGACGTGTTCCTGCTGCAGGACGGCATGTATGAATGCAAGACATGCACTCCACCTTACAAAGTCAAAGCGGACGGCGCAGACCAATCCGTCAGCGGACATCCCTACTACGACACTGTCGCGATAAAAATCGTGAGCGACCACGAGATCGAAGAGACTCACAAGAAGGATGGTAAGGTTGTCGCGACCTCAACCTCGACCGTCTCGTCAAACGGCAAAACCCTGATGTTCACATTCAGTGACAGCAGCAATACCAACGGCGGTCCTCCGGTTACCGGCAAAGGGGAAGCAACACGGGAAGCGAAGGGCCCAGCGGGATCGAATGCGATATCCGGTTCGTGGCGAACCACAAAGATAGAAGGCCTGTCGGATAACGCCACTGTCTGGACGTACAAGATCAGTGGTGACGAGATCACCATGACCAATCCGACCGGCCAGTCTTACACGGCCAACCTGAATGGCGCCGAGGCGCCGATGAAGGGCGATCCGGGCGTCTCCAGCGTGTCCGTGAAGATGAAGGGTAAGGATACGCTGGAGGAGACTGATAAGCGCGGCGACAAGGTGATCGGCATCTTCAAGATGACGGTCGCGGCCGACGGTAAGACAGCCAAAGCCAGCTATGATGACAAGCTGCAGGATACAACTGTCGACTTCCCCAACGTAACGAAGCAGTAGATTTGCGGTCGGGCAGTCAAGCTTCACTGAAGCTCGAAGATCGCCCCAGTAGTCGCCACGAGGCGGCCGGTTCAGGAATTGTGTCTGGATGACGGTAGATCCTTAAGCTTGCTTGGCTCTATTCACTGGTCCACTACTCGAAAACGGTGCTTTGTTCGTGGTATGACCTATATTTTGATACGCTTCTAACTCTGAGGCTTTTCCCCATGCCACTGCGTCTCAAGAGATGATGAACACGATGCTTGATGAGAACAGACTTTTTCCTGCGGATAGTGCGTCGCGCTCCATCGCCGTGAAGTTGTACGAGACAGTACACGACCTGCCCATCCTCTCCCCGCACGGCCACACCGACCCCCGCTGGTTCGCGGAGAACCAGGCCTTCCCCAATCCAGCGGCGCTCTTCATCCAGCCCGACCACTACATCTTCCGCATGCTCTACTCGCAGGGCATCTCGCTCGAGTCGCTGGGAATCCCGCAGCTCGACGGCACCGCCACCGCCGACCCCCGCGAGGTTTGGCGCATCTTCGCAAAGAACTACTATCTCTTCCGCGGCACGCCCACCCGGCTCTGGCTCGACTACGCCTTCGCCAAACAGTTCGGTCTCACCGAGCGCCTGAGCCCGGAAAATGCGGACCAGTACTACGAGTTAATCGCGGGTAAGCTCGCGACTCCGGAGTTTCGCCCCCGCGCCCTCTTCGAAAAGTTCAACATCGAAGTCATCGCCACCACCGACAGCCCGCTCGACACACTCGAGTTCCACAAGGCCATCCAAGCCTCAGGCTGGAAGGGAAGAGTGCTCCCCACCTTCCGTCCCGACTCCGTCATCGACGCCGAATACACAGGCTTCCTCGAGAACATCGAAAAACTCGGCGCCATCACCGGCGAAGACATCGGCACCTGGAATGGCTACCTGAACGCCCTGCGCAACCGCCGCGCCTTCTTCAAATCCATGGGCGCCACCGCCACCGACCACGGCCACCTCACCGCCATGACCGCCGACCTCGACCCCGGCACCGCCGCCTCGCTCTACGGCCGCATCCTCTCCGGCCGCTCCGTCCCCGAGGAGCAGGAGTACTTCCGCGCCCAGATGCTCACCGAGATGGCCGGCATGTCCGTCGAAGACGGCCTCACCATGCAGCTTCATCCCGGCTCCGTGCGCAACCACAACCGCCTCCTCTACCAGAAGTTCGGCCGCGACAAGGGCGCCGACATGCCCTCGCCCACCGAGTACGTCCGCGCGCTTCGTCCCCTGCTCAGCAAGTACGGCAACGATTCCCGCCTCACCTTCATCCTCTTCACCCTCGACGAGACCACCTTCTCACGCGAACTCGCCCCGCTGGCCGGCCACTATCCCGCGCTCAAGCTGGGCCCGCCATGGTGGTTCCACGACTCCCCCGAAGGCATGATGCGCTTCCGCGAGCAGGCCACCGAGACCGCCGGCTTCTACAACACCGTCGGCTTCAACGACGACACCCGCGCCTTCCTCTCCATCCCCGCCCGCCACGACGTAGCCCGCAGAATCGACTGCGCCTTCCTCGCCCGCCTCGTCGCCGAGCACCGCCTGGACGAGGACGAAGCCTTCGAGCTGGCCCAGGACCTAACCGTCAACCTCGTCCGCAAAGCCTACAAACTCTAGCCTGGCAAACGGTAAACGAGGACAGCCGCAAGCAGGGAAGAAGTGACTGAAGCATGTCCGGGCCGACAGAGATTCTGCTGGCCCTGGCCCTGCTTTGACGGCAATCTACACCACCTACAACGAAAGATAATGGTGCGCAGCGGCTCAACCTGCAATGATAGGAGGTATGCCTCTCTTCTATCTGCGCCGGCTGACCGGCAGCAAGCGAACAGACTCCGCGAATCGGCACCTCGCGCGCTATCTGGCTTTTGTTGCCGGTGCAGCCAATGCCGGAGGCTTTCTTGCGGTCCGGCAATACACCTCGCATATGACCGGCATCGTCTCCGCCATGGCGGACAACCTCGCAGTAGGAAGTCTCTCGCTCGTCTCGAATGGTTTGGCTGCGATCCTCTCGTTCCTCCTTGGTGCGTTTCTTACAACGGTGCTCGTTCGCTGGGCACGTTCGCGCACCTTGGAAAGCGAATACGCCCTGCCTCTCATCGTCGAAGCGATTCTGCTCGTTCTGTTTGGCGTAACCGGACGGGTGTTCGCCGGAGAGCGCGTGTTAGGCACCGTAATGCTTCTGTGCTTTACGATGGGCCTGCAAAACGCCATCATCACCAAGCTCTCCAACTCTGTCATCCGCACCACACACCTCACCGGCATGTTCACCGACATCGGCATTGCTCTCGGTAGGATGGTCTCTCTCGGGCCGATTCAAATCCAGCCGCCCATCCAATCTGAGCTCCGCAAATTGCGGCTTCTGGCATCCCTTATCGTCCTGTTCTTCATCGGCGGCGTTACCGGTGCGCTGGGGTTCAAGTATGCAGGCTTCTTTTTCACCCTGCCTCTCGCTGGCATTCTGTTGCTTTTGGCGGCAATGCCGATAGTGGACGATATCCGCCGCCCTGTCGCCACCATCGCCTGAACGAAGCTCAGCTTCCAGTGGGTCAGTTTGATGTGAACGACTCAACTTGGCGAAAACCGGACTTCACGGGCACTACGAATGCTCCAGCGACCTAAGCTGCGGTCCGGGTAATAGAGATGACGCTGATGTCGTCCTCCTGACCAAAGTTCTGGGCTGCGGTGGCGATTGCCGCGGCGCTAGCCGGATTGCGGACCAGGTCGAGAATGCGCTCGAAGCCAAATAGGTTTCCATTCAGGTCGGTGGCTTCGGCGATGCCGTCCGACATCAGTAGCAATTGGTCGCCCTCGGCAATCCTGAACTGGAGCACCGAGAACTCCGCATCTTCGATCATGCCCAACGGTAGCGATCCTTCGATCTCTACCGGCTGGCCGTTGAGATACGGAGGCATGTGTCCGGCGTTGGCCAGTATAGCTCCGCCGTCCGCGGCAATTCGCAGCGCGAGGCAGGTGGCTGCTGCGTGGCCACGTCCCCACAGCCGCTGATTCAGCACCTTCAGCACCACCAGCGGATCGGGATCGAAGTCCGCCGAGGTACGGATAGCCCCCACCAGAAGCGCCACCAGCATTCCCGCCTGCAGACCCTTGCCGACAACATCGCCGGCAACAATCAACATGCTGCCGTTGGAGGGGTGCGGAAGGATCTGGAAGAAGTCGCCGCCCACCTCGCGCGCCGGACGATACTCGCTCGCTATGGTCAGCCCCGGAAGTGTCGCGATGGGCTCAGGCAGAATCACCCGCTGCACCTCCTGCGCCTGCTTCATCTCAAGCTCCATCAAACGCTGCCGTCGCACCGTCCTCAGCAGTCGCCGCAGAAGCAACCCGGCGATTACGAACGCCAGCAGCAGGTTGGCGATATCGCCAAGCGTGATCTGCACACCAAGTGGAAACCAGGTCAGATGGATGTGCCGAAAGTTAAGGTCCTCCCAAAATTGAGCAACTCCCCATAACAGCACGGCTGGCAGGACCGACCAGCCCTCCGTTCCCTCCTTGCGAATACCCTGAACGACGCATACGAGCATCAGAGGCAGGAAGAGCAACTTGGTAGCCAGATACACATTGCTAAAGGCGGCGCTGACCGAATGTGGAACCAGGGTAAAGAGCAACAGGTTTCGGCCCAGAGCAGTCGAGACCGCGTAAAGCAGGCCCAGCACTGCCACGGCGCGCGGCAGCCACTCCGGCCGATGAAGATCAAACCAGCTCCACCACACCATGACCCACGCGGCGCAAATTAGCGGACGTAAAACGACGAACCGGAGCGGATCCCCGGCCGCCATGCCCATGTATTGCGTAGTGTCGAGAACGACCACCACAGCGTCAAATATTGCTGTAAGCAGGCATGCCGTTCCGAGCCAGAGGTACAGCGGGTCCGAGCGATCAACGAGGATCAGGCTGAAGGCCAGGAGAGCGAACAGCCCGAACACTGCTGCTGACATAAGATGGTCAGCGACTGCGCGGAAGGCATCGAGCCAGCGAAGCTGATCGTTGGCGGTCACCGCGCCAGCCTTACCCAGTAGCGGCGCGGTGCGCAAGCCACCGACATCGGGGTAATTCGCTGGTGTGGAAGGCTCCATCCAGACGCGGAAGGCCAGCACTCGTGTTTGTGAACCGGCATTGCCTGGTTCCGGCAGATCGAACCTCATCGGCTGCGTGTTATAGACGACCGGCCTGCTGGACGAGAACCCGCCGAAGCTGCCAAGCAGCTTCCCGTTCTGGAAGACCTGGTAGCCGTCGTCCACGCCGGGTGGGCCCTCGATGGCTAGTTTTTCTCCCACCGGAGCCGCCACCTGCACCCTCAGGCGATACCAGCCGTAGCCCCAATCGCTCGTATGCCCCCGAACTGTCCAGCCCGGCACCATCCCCGAAACTCCATAGACGGGATCCAATGAACCGTCCGGCGCCGTCAGGTCTACCGTCTCCCACGTCGAGTCGTCGAATCCTGGCTCGGCCCAGAGCGGAGCATGGGACGCCGGGTCGACCGGTGAGTCGCCAATGTGAAACTTCCACGGCCCGTTGAGCGGCGCCGTAGAGTCGCCGACGGTGATGTGCTCGATCGGAGCAGCCGGTACGGCCTGGGCTAGTGACCAGGCGTCGAGACCAAACCAGACGAGTAATAAGAGAAGGAGAGAAAAGCGGGAGCTTCGCGCCACATTGTTCCCCCTCACTTCATAAGTATGGGACACAGGCCAAGTTAGCTCTTTAGGCAGGGCCTTGGATAGTGGCAATATTAATAGGGTGGCCTGAAAAAACGGACTGAACATTCTTGCCGCGTCACGGTCCCCGAAAACGGTGTTTTCGCCAACTTCGCTTGTTCACGACTCGAAACAGACCACTACCCAGCTTCCAGTTCTCGGGGGCATCCAAAGCATTTGACGAACATCGAAATCTTCGGACAGGGGACCTTTTGTGCGTTAGTGGTCCGTCCAAAAAATAATTTTGCAGAAGGTGTCTCATTTTTCGAAGGCATTTGAGTGCAGTTTTTCGACCAGCTTTGCCACACATTCCACCACGTCTTCACCACAAAAACACCACAGCTAAAATCCACTCTCGCCCAAAACCACCCTCAAAAACCCAAGCAAAACAACAAAAGAGTCCTCCGCCACCACGCCCAATTTTTTTCTGCAAAAGCCCCACCAAAACCATTACCCAACAAGATCCACCGCCAAAGTGGTCGCCCAGCCGGAGTAAGATCATCCCCATGAGTCTTTTTTTTGCCGCCGGCAGCGCGACCACGGAGATGTCGCCAGCTGAAGTAAAAGCCAACCTCTCCCAAGCCTTGAACCAGCTGGGAACCCGCCGAAAGGTCCTCGCCATCCCCCCCGATTTCACCCGAATGCACTCCCAAAGCGGAGCTCTCACCGAGATGGCCTGGCAGTACTACGGCGACGCCCTCACCGACGTTCTCCCCGCCCTAGGCACCCACAAAGCCATGACCGACGACGAGATTGCCACCATGTACGGCACGACGCCAAGGCCCCTATTCCGCGTCCACGACTGGCGCAACGACGTCGTCACGCTGGGAGAGGTCCCCGGCGATTTCATCCATCAAGTCAGCGAAGGAAAGCTCGACTACCCCTGGGCCGCGCAGGTCAACAAGCTTCTCCGCGACGGTGGCCACGATCTGATCCTGTCGATCGGCCAGGTCGTCCCCCACGAGGTCGTCGGGATGGCCAACTACAACAAAAATATCTTCATCGGCACCGGCGGCGCTATGGGGATTCATCGCAGTCACTTCCTCGGCGCCGTCTACGGAATGGAACGAATGATGGGCCGCGCCGACACCCCCGTTCGCAAAGTGCTCAACTACGCCAGCGAACACTTCGGCAAAGAACTCCCGCATATCGTCTACGTGCTTACCGTTGTGGCCAAGAACGACGACGGCAACCTCGTCATCCGTGGCCTGTTCATCGGCGATGATGAGCAGTGTTTTGAACAGGCTGCCGCGCTCAGCCTCAAGGTGAACTTCAAGATGATGGATCGCGAGATCAAAAAGGCCGTGGTCTTCCTCGATCCACACGAGTTCAAGAGCACCTGGCTGGGCAACAAAAGCGTCTATCGCACCCGCATGGCGCTGGCCGACGGTGCCGAGCTCATCGTCCTCGCCCCCGGCGTCCACGAGTTTGGCGAGGACGCGGCGATCGACAAGCTCATCCGCAAGTACGGCTACTGCGGAACCCCTCGAACCCTCGAACTGGTCACGGAAGATGCTGCACTCGCCGGCAATCTCAGCGCTGCGGCCCACCTCATCCACGGCTCCAGCGAGGGCCGCTTCACCATTTGCTACTGTCCCGGCCATCTCACCCGGCAAGAGATCGAAAGCGTGTACTTCGAGTACGGCGCTCTCGCAGAGATGACGGCGAAATACAACCCCGCCACCCTCAAAGACGGCTGGAACATCGTCGACGGCGAAGAGATCTTCTACATCTCGAACCCCGGCCTCGGCCTCTGGGCCTACGAGGGCCGCTTCAAAAACTAATCGTTTGCCCAACCAACCACTTTGCCGGTATGCTGAGACGGCCTGCGAATTGGTTAGACCAATTAGGTTGCGGATTGATAAGGGTGAGCGATGAGTGAGGAATTGAAGCTTCCCAAGTTTTCGGTCGGGGTGGGCGACAGATTTGCGCATCAGGCTAAGGCACAGCTTGCTGCGTGTGTCCTGGCCGCCAAGGCAGGGGTAGAAGTCGTGCCGGTCTGGAACAAGTCAAATCGCGAACACATGATTATCGGGTCAGACCCGAGCCAGACTCGAATCGCCGCAGACGCAGCGGTGAAGGCGCTGGGATGGACTAAGCCCTACTTTCTCGACGCCGACCATATCAATTTGAAAACGGTCGGACGGTTTCTCGCTCCCTGTGACTTCTTCACCCTTGATATCGCGGACATGATCGGCCAGCTCGCGGATGCGAAAGATGTAGCGGCGTTCGTCGCGCGGCATTCGGAGTTGGTGGGCACAGTAACCATTCCAAATATCGACGAACCATTCAAGACGGACGCTGCGTTTGTAACACGCGTGGCGAATAAATTTCTAGCCGCAGTGCAGGATGCGGGACGCATCTATCGCTTTCTGCTTGAGAGCAAGGGTGCGGGTCGTTTTGTGCCGGAGGTCTCGATGGATGAGACCGATTCGCCTCAAACGCCGGTGGAGTTGCTGATCATTCTGGCGGCAATCGCGGATGAAAAGATCCCCATCCAGACGGTCGCGCCCAAGTTCACAGGACGGTTCAACAAAGGCGTAGATTACGTGGGCGTTATCGCCCAGTTCACCAAGGAGTTCAACGAGGATCTCGCAGCGATTGCGTTCGCAGTGAAGACCTATGGTCTGCCAGAGAATTTGAAGCTGAGCATACACTCGGGCTCCGATAAGTTTTCGATCTACGCAGCGATTCACGCAGCGATCAAAAGGTTTGATGCCGGCGTGCATCTGAAGACGGCGGGGACCACCTGGCTTGAGGAGTTGATTGGGCTGGCGGAGGCTGGTGGTTCGGGTCTAGAAATTGCAAAGGAGATCTACGCCGAGGCCTATGCCCATAGCGACGAGTTGTGCGCACCCTATGCCACAGTGATCGATATTGACCCGACGAAGCTGCCGCCGCCCGAGAGGGTCAACGGCTGGACCAGCGAGCAGTACACCTCGGCGCTGCGACACGATCAGAGCAACAAGGCCTATAACCAGAGCTTACGGCAGCTGCTTCACGTAGGCTTCAAAGTAGCGGCCGAGATGGAAGGTCGTTACTTGACCGCGCTCGAGTCGAACGAAGAGGTCGTGGCGCGCAACGTAACGGCCAATCTCTTCGAGCGCCATATAAAACCCGTTTTTCTCGGGTTGTAATACTGAGTAGACGCCGACATAGCGAGAAGTAGCGTAGCGCGGCGTACTCTCAATCGGAAGTGTGAGGCGGAAATGATTGTTGTGGTGATGGGCGTGACCGGGTCGGGTAAGACGACGATCGGTGAGCTGCTGGCGAAGCGCACCGGCGCTGAATTTGCCGACGCGGACGACTATCACCCGCTCGCGAATAAGCAGAAGATGGCGGCGGGTCATCCTCTGAATGATGCCGACCGGCAACCCTGGCTGGAAGAGTTGAACAAGCTGCTGCAGCATTGGTTTCAGTCTGGAAAGTCTGGAGTGCTGGCTTGCTCCGCCTTGAAGGCCAGCTACCGAACTATATTGGAAACGGGGCTGCCGCGAGCTGCTGTGACCCTCGTCCTTCTGGAGGGCTCGAAAGAGTTGATTGCGCAGCGGCTGGCGGAGCGCAAGCATGAATTTATGAACCCAAAGCTGCTCGACAGCCAGTTGGCCACGTTGGAGGCACCGAGCGATGCTTTGTGTATCGTGAATGACCGTACCCCGGATGAGGTTGTGAGTCAGATCCTGAGTCGCATCTCACCGCCGCAGAATTAAGTGCAGAGCAATTTCTTAGAGCAAGAGAGGAAGTTTTCGATGGGGCATCCGTTGTTTGATCTGAGCGGCAAATCGGCTGTAGTGGTTGGTGGAACGTCGGGTATTGGGCTGGCGATGGCGGTCGGTCTGGCGGAGGCAGGGGCCGACGTAGTGGCAAGTTCGCGGAGATCCGAACAGGTCGACGAAGCCGCGAAGGCGATTGAAGCGAAGGGGCGAAGGTCGTTGCGGCTGACCTCGGATGTGGGGGATCGTGCTACCCTGCAGGCCTTGCTCGACGGCACCGTGAAGGAGTTCGGCAAGGTCGATATTCTCATCAACTGCGCTGGCAAGATCAAGCGCGAACCCACACTGACCGTCTCGGAGGAGACTTGGGACGACATCATGAATACGAACGTGACCGGTACGCTGCGGGCCTGCCAGATCTTCGGCAAACACATGCTCGATCGTGGCTACGGGCGCATCATCAATATCGCCTCCTTGAACACGTTCGTAAGTTTGAAGGAAGTCACTGCGTACGCAGCAAGCAAGGCTGCCGTGGGCGCACTGACTAAGTCTTTGGCTGTGGAGTGGAGCGCGCAGGGTGTGACGGTCAACGCCATCGCGCCGGGAGTCTTTCGTACTGCGCTAAACCAGAAGCTGCTCGATGAGAGCGAACGCGGCAAGGAGTTGCGGATGCGCACGCCGATGGGGCGATTCGGAAAGACGGAGGAGCTTGTCGGGTCGGCGATTTTTCTGGCCAGCGACGCGTCGGCTTTCGTTACTGGAGAGATCCTGGTGGTCGACGGCGGCTTTTTAGCCAGCGGCGTCAATCAGTAACGAGCTGCCAAAAATTCGTTGCTTTGAAACGGAAGGAGTTTTCGGCCACGTCATGCACAACCCATGGGGCATCTCCTCAGGAAAAAAAGAAAACTGTGCCACGTGTCCGCGCTGTGGCTGAGAGGTTATCTCGCTGTCGACTTGGAGGTACGACCACCGTTTGATCCATATTTTTCCGGAAGTAGCCAAGGGTAAATCACGGCAAGATTTGGCGGCACGATCGTCAGAAACAGCAGGAAGATCCCGACGATCTCAGGGATATGCAGAGAACCGTGGGTCTGCAGAAAATAGGCCAGTACCGCAAGAGAGACGACCGTCACGCCGATGACGGTACGCGCAAGGGTCTTTGCCCAGGGTTTTTTATCGTTAGGAAGCAAATTTCGACCGCCTTTGTTCGCGCGCGTGACAGCCAAATGCTATCTGTACCTCGTTTTCAGCTACCGCGAGTCGAGGCACGTGCGATTAGTACGGCAGTGTAGGCCGCGCCGAAGCCATTGTCTATATTTACTACGGTGACGTTGGGAGAACAGGAGTTGAGCATCCCCAAAAGGGCCGCGGCGCCGTCAAAGCTGGCTCCGTACCCGACCGACGTGGGCACGGCAATCACGGGTACGCCGACCAGTCCGCCGACGACGCTGGGTAGCGCCCCTTCCATGCCCGCGCAGACGATGACAACATCGGCCCGCGACAAAGCTTCGCGTTGCGCCAACAGGCGATGAAGCCCGGCCACGCCGACATCATATAGCCGCGTGACGGTGACGTTGAACAGCTCGGCGGTGACTGCAGCTTCTTCAGCGATGGGCTGGTCGCTGGTACCGGCGGTCAGGATCACGATGTGACCCTGTGCGGCGGCCGCAGGGGATTGCCTAAGCGAAATGGCGCGGCCTTCGGGGGAGTAGACCGCCTCGGGAGTGGCCCTCAGCACTGCGCTTGCCGTAGCCGCGTCCGCACGCGTGGCAAGAACGTCCGTGCCGGCCAGCGCCATCCGCGCAAAGATCTCAGCGGTCTGTTCAGCAGACTTCCCCGCAGCGTAGATGACCTCCGGCATACCCGTGCGGAGGCTGCGATGGTGGTCGATTCGAGCATGGCCAAGGTCTTCGTAAGCGAAGTTAGCGAGGCGGTCGGTCGCCGCCGCAGGTGTGACGGCACCGGATTGGACGGCGGCCAGTAGCTCGAGGAGGGAGGTCTTTGTCATAGGGAAACTTGCCGTAATTTGAAAACGTCGATCGTCATTCTTTGCTGGAGAAGTAAATATTAAGTGCCGACTGCAAAACCGTTTTCACCGGGACATGGTACTTCGCCGCGGCGGCGCGGCAGTCTTCGAACTCGGCCGTAGCGTTGGTTTGCGTTCCACCCATCCCCTCAGGCAGGGTGCCGGTCTTAATGCGAATATCGCCGTAAGGCGTGCTGACGGTGGTAAATGCGCGCGTAAGAATGACACGCTGCTCCTGCCGCACGCGAATCCCCAGCGTACTGGTCTCGCGGAAGAGCAGCTGCTGAATCGTAGATGCCTTCGCCGGTTCGCAGAGAATCGTGATAAGCGTGCCAGGCCGTCCCTTCTTCATCTGTGTCGGAGTGCAGAGCACGTCCAGAGCCCCTTGCGCGAGGGCCTGCTCGGCGACATGACCGACAATCTGCGGGTTCAGATCATCGAGAGCAGTTTCGAGCACCGTCACCGTATCCGTGTTCTTCGGGGCTTCATCGGATTCGCCGATGCTGATCCGCAGCACGTTCGGAAAGCCCTTCGGATTGCGTGTTCCCGCGCCGTAGCCAATCCTCTCAACCCGCATCGCGGGCTGCGGCCCGAAGGTGGGGTCGATCACACGGATCAGCGCCGCTCCGGTAGGCGTTACCAGCTCCCCTTCGATGTGCGCGGAGTACGTCGGAAGCCCCCGCAGAAGGTCTGCCGTCGCCGGCGCCGGAACGGGGAAGCGCCCATGCGCGCAGTCCACCATGCCCCCGCCCACGTTGAGCGAGGAGCAGAACCACTTATCGATTTTGAGAGCATCAATACCCGCGCTGGCCGTGACGATGTCTACGATTGAATCGACCGCGCCGACTTCATGAAAGTGAATTTTTTCGACGTCCACGTTATGAATCCTGGCCTCGCTGCCGCCTAGAAGTTCGAAGGCCCGTATGGCAGTTTCTTTCACCGGAACAGCAAGATTCGAGGCATGAATCAACGTGCGGATCGCGCTCAGCGAGCGGCCGTGGTTGTGTTCTTGCGGATGGTCGTGATCGTGGCTGTGTGGATGGCCGGCTTTGTGCTGATGCTGAGTCTTGGGTTGCTGTTGGTAGATAGCCCTTTGCTGATGGTTGTGGTCCGCCGATTCCTCTTCGTGGCGATGCTTTTCTTCAGCTAACCTTGCGCCATCGAAAACGTGAACTTTTGTGCAGGAGATCCCGCTGCGGTCCACCTTCTCTATTCGAATCGTAGCGTCGAGATGCAGCGCAGCGACGGCTTCGTGGAGGACTTGCGGGTCGACTCCGGCATCGATCAAAGCTCCGAGGAACATGTCGCCGCTGATCCCGGCAAAGCAGTCTAGATAGGCGATGCGCATGGGGCTTATTGTTTCACGGAGGCAGCGCGCACGGAGGAGACCGGGAGGATCTCCGGCAGACTCTGGTTCATGGAGCCGGAGCGATAGCCTTCGGTGTCGAGCGTGATGTACAGAAAACCGAGCGGGCGCAGGGCAGCGGTAATGCGGTCCAAAGCCTCAAGAGTAAGGGCGCGAGGAAGTTCAGTGCGCGAGATCTCGATGCGCGCCAGTTCCCCATGATGGCGGACCCGGACCTGCGCGAAGCCAAGTGCGTGGAGCGCCTCCTCTGCCTGTTCAACCTGCGAAAGATTCTCCCGAGTCACCGCGCGGCCATATTCAATCCGCGAAGAGAGGCAGGCCGAAGCAGGCTTGTCCCACACGCTCAATCCGGCCTGCTGAGCGAGCGTGCGAATCTCCGGCTTGGTCAATTGCGCGGTGACCAGGGGAGCCACGGCGTGATGCTGTGCCGCAGCCTGTTGGCCAGGGCGGAACTCCCCGCGGTCGTCCAGGTTCATCCCGTAGGCGATATGCCCAAAACCCCGGGCCATGCGAGCCCGCTCCATCTGCGTGAACAGTTCGTCTTTGCAATGGAAGCAGCGTTGGGCGTCGTTGCGCTGGTAGTCGGGATTCTCCAGCTCTTCGGTAGGAAGAATATGGATTGGAATATTGTGTTCGAGCGCGAACGCCAGAGCGGCGGTCAGTTCGGCGCGGGGAAGGGAAGGCGAGTCGGCGATGACGGCAAGCATCTTTTCCCCGAGCACCTGATGCGCAGCATAAGCCAGGTAAGCCGAGTCAGTCCCACCCGAGTACGCGACGAGGAGCGAACCAAGATCTTCGAGAGTGGTCAGGAGCAGCGCGTGTTTTTGGACTAGGTCCATCTCTATAAGATTGTAGGACAAGCGAGCACTTTTTTTTGTTTTAAGTCCCAGTCGGCGACCATCCTATTACGAAAACTGGAACGATCAGCGATTGAACCCCACACTCCGTCCCAGCGCCTTGCTATCGTACATCTCGCCGTCTTTCACCACGCTCACCACACGGCGGATATCGCTGATGTTCGTAAGCGGATTTCCACTTACCAGAACCAGGTCGGCCCTCTTCCCCACTTCAACCGAACCTGTCTCCGCCGCCATCTTCATCGCTCGCGCCGGAACAATCGTCGCCGACTGGATCGCGGCCATCGGGCTCATCCCCGCCTGCACGTAGAGCTCAAGCTCCCGATCCAGCCCATAGCCGATCAGCCCGGTATCGCTTCCCGCCACAATCGGTACGCCCCCCTCATTCAGCGCACGCACCACTTTACGGTTGGTCTCCATGCGATCACGAAACTTCGCGCCATCCTCCTCCGGCGCACCGAGCGCCCGAAACTTCGAAGCCAGCGTATACGGTACCGCATTGATACCCGGCTCAAACGACGCCACATCGACGTTCTTCGGATGGCCCGCCATCTCCCCCCAGCTCAGCGTAGGATCGACGACAATCTGCCGCTCCTTCAGCAGTGCAATCAACTGCTTCGACCGCTCCGAGCCAAGATCGACCGACCCCACGCCGCCGTCCGGGTTCATCGCGCGAATCACAAACTGCAGATGGTTGATCTGGTCCATCCCGTCGGCAACTCCCTCGGTCGCATCCATCGCCGCCGGCACATGTCCCGTCACCGTAAGCCCGCGCCTATGGGCCTCATCCGCGATCACCTTCAGCACATCGGGCTGAATCTGCGTGTAAACCTTGATCTGTTGGAACTTCGCGTCCGCATACATATCGACCGCCCACACGCCCTCTCCCGGCGTCTTTACGTTTACATAGCCAAACCCCTGCGGCCCACCGCCGTCGATCAGTCCTGCCAGCAAAAGTTTTGGCCCCAGGGCATGGTCCTTGTCAATCTTGTTCCTCACCGTCGTCAGGAACTCGTACTCGCCGCCACAATCCCGAGCTGTCGTCACCCCCGCGGCCAGCAGCGCAGGCCCAAACTCCACCCCCGAATAGTGGACGTGCATCTCCCAAAGCCCCGGCAGCAGCGACTCACCTTCAGCGTGAATCACGCGCATTCCCGCAGGCACGCTTACCGCAGATGACGGTCCCGCCGCAACGATGCGCCCGTCCCGCACCACGATAGCGGAGTCTTCCACCGCTGGCGCGCCCGTGCCGTCGATCAGACGCGCACCCACAATGGCGAAGGAACCCGCAGCCTGAGGAAGTACCGCCCGGTCCAGGTCGTCCAGCTCCAGCATCTCCTGCCGCACACCGCTGCGAACCAGCTCGCCCTCCACTGGCTCGTACCCATCCAACACCTCCTCCAATGGCAGCCCGCCTGCGAAGGTCATCAGCGCTGCCAGGCGGCCGCTGTCGTTCATCCATAGAATCTCGTGGCCGAACATCAGGTTAGCCACCGTGTAACGACTCAGGCGAATCATCCGTCCCTTCACCGAGAAGGACTCATAGCCAACCAGTTTGATCTCCAGCGGAAGTGCCAACACGCTGGCACGAAGGATGGGCAGGCGCGCCGGTTGATGATGCAGCTTCCAGTAACGCATCATCATCATCTGCACCGAGGCAGACATCGAGCCGAAACCTACAAACGCGTCGGGCGGCTCCCTCATCGTGCGGTTCGCGGCACCTTCCCGCACCGACACCGCGCCCCCATTCACCCGGGTCAGCGATCCGCCATCATTCGTGTCCGAACTCGTCTGTTCCAGTGTGATTGGAGCAGACAGGGCCCCCATCTCAAGCGTTGAGGTTGTTGTCCGTTTCTTTCCTCGATCGGAAGAAGTTGACGTCGTGGTCATGACGGTTCGGTTCGGACCCACCTGGGAAACGGTGTATTCCTCCGTTCCGATCGGACGCAGCAAAAGATGGATAGCGTATCTGCCCTGCTCGACGGTGCGAGGCTTGCTCTGCGCTGGCGATGCCTGGTCCGCGGTGAATATGACGTACAGCAGGCAGATTAGAACAAGGCTCTTTTGCATGAAGTACGGGACCTTTCGAACGCTGAAATGTTCTTAGCATATTTATCTCATCCGAAGACCGACCCGGACAGGCCACGGTTGGGTCATTGACCACAGTTAGTTATCGATTTGCCCCCAGATCTCGGGGTCCACGGGGATGCCAAGGCGCATATTTTCTTCGCGAAGCCGCAGGGTCTCCTCACCGGGGTAGCGGATTGGTTTGTCGGGGTCAGCAGGGGTCGCTTCGTGGAATGAGGCGAGGATCCCTTCGGCAATCTGCCCGAGCTCTTGCGTGCCGGCGACAGCGCAGGGGTCGATAGCCAGGAATATCTGCGATTGGCCGGACTCACGGAGCGGGTCGGGAGAGAGTTGATGGGTAGCAAGCCCGCCGGAGAGCATCGCCGCCAGCATGTCCAGCACCAGCGAGAGGCCGGAGCCCTTCCAATACCCAATCGGCAACGCGCGTTGGGAGGCCTCGATGGCGGCCGCGTCCCGTGTCAGGTTTCCCGCACTGTCAAAGCCTCCATCGACGGGCAGCAGCTCACGGCGTTTGCTGTAGGCCGCGATAGCCCCATACGAGAACTGGGACATCGCCATATCGAGAACAACATGCCCTCCAGCTGCACCGGGGCGGGGGACGGCGATAACCAGCGGATTATTCCCCACGGCAGGCGTAGTGGCTCCCCACGCGGGCATGTTCGCCAGTGTATTGCTCCAGCACATCGCGAACAGACCAGCCTCCGCGGCGAGCCAGCCGTAGGTTCCACCGCGCATCCAGTGGTTGGTGTTCGCCAGAGCAACGCCCCCGGTGCCGAACTGCTTGGCCAACTCCATCGCCCGGTGCATGGCGGCGTATGCGTTCAGGTTGCCGACGCCCCGTCGTCCATCCCAGCGTTCAAGCGAGCCCACACCAGCGGTCCTGGCGGCCTCAGCGTGCACATCGACGCTGCCGTTCCCAACAGTTGCGGCGAAGCGCGGAAAGCGATTGAGGCCGTGCGTATAGACGCCATCGCGGGTATTTTCGGCGAACAGTCGCGCGCACAAAGCAGCTCGCTCCTCCGCCATGCCAAGGCGCTCCATGGCCTTCTTCAGAGCCTTGTAAAGTTCGTTGTAGGGCACTCGGAGCATAAGGACATTGTAGGTTGGCGACACCTAAGCGATCTCGGGCAACGCCACCCCACCCCGTTCGCTCGAGAGATAAGCCGCCTCCACCACCCGCATCGTATCGATAGCGTCCTCAACGCTGGTAGGCAACGTCGCTGCCTCGCCCCTTACAAAGCTTTGCAGCGACCCCATCGACCCGATAAACGCGTCCGGAAACCAGTTTCCAGTCAGCGGCGCCTCGCTCCACCCTGGATCGCCGCGGAGGATGTATTCCAGCGTGTCCGGCCTGCCCGCGGGATAGTCGAGATTCACTCCCATCCGTGCTCGCATCGCGCCTTCCGTGCCCTCCCATTGCACAAAACTCCGCTGCATCGAAGCGCCCAGGTCATGGCTATGATTCGCCGCAATAAAAACCCGCCTATCAACATAATCAAACGTAATCACGCTCTTGGTCGCCGCAAGCTCTGCCGTCCGAGGACTCTTAACCGTCTTCGCATACACCCCCGCGGGATTCCCAAACCACGACCGCACCAGGTCCACGTAGTGGATCGAGTGGTACAAAATCTCCAACCGTGGAGCCGTCTTCAAGAAGCTCCACAGCTCCCACGGCATGTGCACGCTGACCGAAACCTCCATGTCGTGCAGCTCCCCTAGCGCACCAGTTTGCAGGATCGCCCGCGCCACCATCATGTTCGGAGCCCAGCGCAGCTGAAAGTTGACCGCCGCCACCAGCCCTTTGCTGCGGCACATTCGCAAAATTTCAACCGCCTCCTCGAGCGTCTCGCCCATCGGCTTTTGCAGCAGCACTGCCGCGCCGTCCGGCAGCTGGGGCAGAACGCTGAGAAGAACGCCCGCCGGCACCGCCACGTCGAACACCGCATCCTTCGGAGCAAAACGCACCGCCTCCGCGATCGACGTTCCAGCAAACGGAATGGCG
>Ga0209624_10001118_pt1 | contig 22028 bp, 24 predicted proteins | sample JacPinW_OM2H0_O1_FD_188565 | JGI IMG/M metagenome (GOLD analysis project Ga0209624, IMG submission 188565) | Forest soil microbial communities from Algoma, Ontario, Canada - Jack Pine, Ontario site 1_JW_OM2H0_O1 (SPAdes) (version 2) | ecosystem: Environmental > Terrestrial > Soil > Boreal...
GCGAGCCATCACGACGAGGGCCGCCAGGCGGTGGGCCGGGTTGATCCGGGGCCGCCTGCGCTGGCCCGGGCTGATCCGGGGGCGGTGGCGGGCCTGATTGCGCGACGGCTAGCTGGCCGGCGAGCAGGAGAAAAGCCGCCGCACCGGCCGCCATCGGCGCCAATGCCGTCGATAATCTCTTGAATAATTCACTAGGCAATTGCTTGGACGCCAAGACGATCCTCCCCACTGGTTTTGCCTCCCCCTGATTTTGGCCGATATCCCTTTCACCACTCAGCCGCATTCGCGGCAATATCACGGCGAGAGCTTCTGCAATTCGGGGAACGGCGCATAGGTCACCCCGGCGCACAGGTCCTTCGGGGTGTCGACGAACTGATCGAACCGGCCGGCCAGGAATACTGCCGCAACCTCCTTCACGCCGGCATAATCTTTGGCGTTCTTCTTCGCATTGAATTTTAGGCACGCCACATAGCGCGTGTTATTGCCGACCGATTTCAAGGTCGGCTCAGCAATGCCGGCGTCGTGAATGTCGGTCGGATCGTTCAGATAAGCGTGCATGGCGGCGAGAATGTCGGACCGGTAATTCTTCGGGTAGGCGTTGACGCCGTCCTCGTCACCGCCGGCGCCGCCATCGAAGCCGCGATGGCCGCAGCCGCCAATGAGGAGCGCCAGGCCGAGCAGCAACGGTGCGCGCTGGAATACGCGCATCTACTGCGCCGTCTCATGGGCGCGGGCCTGGACCGCGACATCGACGAGTTGCAGCGGCAAGGCGGTTTCTTCGAGCATGCCCCAGCTCTTGAGCCAGTCGTAAGTGCGCTGCAATTCGTCGAGCGGGATCGGCGCCGGATCGCAAACAACCAGCCGGCTCTCGCGCAGATCATCGACCTTGAGCGCGGCGATCTCCGCATCATTCTTGGCGTAATAGTCAATGAAATAGTGCATGTAGGCTTTCTTGTCGGCATTGATGCGGCGCACCGCCTCGCGCACCGCGCGATTGAACGCCGCGTAGGTCTCGGCGTCGACGCGGTCGGAAGCGACTTCGGTGCCGTGAAAGAACGCCGAGCAGATGATGCGGCAGCCCTTCTTCTCGGCGAGCGTGACATGCGGTTCGGTGAGCGTGGTGGCATCCACCTCGCTCTTCATCAGCGCGTCGAGGCGATAGCGCGAGCCGTTCGGCGCCCGACACAGCTTGATCGCTTCGCGCGGCAAAAAACCTTCCAGCATATGCAGCGCAATGTAATGTGTGCCGAAATAGAACGGCACGCCGATAGTGCGGTTGGCGAGTTGCTGCGGCGTATAGACCGGTGAATCCGGCCGCACCACGATGGCCGCGTAAGCGACAATGGCGCGGCGGCCAAGCTGGCGGCTGTTCTGCGCGGTGCCCGCAACGCGGCAGTAATTGCCCCATTCGCAGGCGTTATACATGTCGGCGTTGCCCTGTTCGAGGAGCTTGCCGTGGCTGACGAACGGATCGACGCCCTTCGGTGTCGTGACATTGATCTCGAGCTTCTTGTCGACGCCCTTCTCGCGGTCGGCCCACTCGATCTTGAGTCCCTCCTTGGCGAAAAGGCCTTCATCATAGGCGACGATCTCCGGCAATCCCTGGAAAGGCGCCGTGGTTTCGAGAACGAGTTTTTTCATGCGCCATGCTCCTCGGAAACTTTCTGCTTGGCGGCTTTCGGCCGTAGCCGCTGAATTTGCAACTGCGCCAGAAACGGCACCAGCGGATGGGCGCCCATTTTTACGATTGACGCCATGTCGAGCTTGATCAGCGCCTCGCGCTGCTCCGGGGGCAGCCGGAAGCGGTCGGCGAAGGCGCCGGCGTCGGCCAGGTATTGCGCGCGCTGTTGCGGATCGTGCGCTAGCCCGTGCAGCGCCGACGTCAGCTCCACTAGTTCCGGCTTGATCGACGGATAGTGCGCGGGGCGGTGCTGCTGCTCGCCGCCGATCCAGGCGAGCGACGCGTAGTTGTGATGCCAGCTCGGATCCATCGACACCACGTCTGGCTTGCGTTCGCCGAGCGCGCCGGCGGCGCAGGCCCAGCAGCGCAACTCGATGTTGCCGGTATCGTCGAGCTCGGCCTCGTCAAATCCGATCAACGATTTCAGGTTTCCGGCGGCGAGCTTTTCCAGCACGCGTTTGTCCCAAGCGAGCTCCGGATTGGAATAGCGGTCGGTGCCGGGAAAATGCGACATGCCGCCGCTGGACAGAATCACTGTCTTTAGGCCCAGCGCGGTGACGGTGCGCGCCACCGCCTGGCCGAACTGGTAGCAGCGCTCCATGGTCGGCTGCGGCGGCAGATAGGCGTTGACGTAGATCGGCAGCACCGGACCGGTGTGTCCGAGATGGGTAAGCGGAATGCCGATGGCGTAATCGATCTTCGCCGTAGAGGTGAAGGCGGGATCGAAGTTCTGCCGGTAAAGCTGGCGGACCAACTCGAAGCCGATTTCGCTCGGGATCTTCCAGAGGAACTTCCGTCCTGCAAATTCGCCGATGGCCTCGCCGCCGACATGCACGGTGAACGGTGGCGCAGTGGTGTGAAAAAATTGCTCGGCGTGGTCGTTGGAAAAGATGATCCACAGATCGGGATTGAGCGCGCGCAGCCTTTCGCCGACATCGGCGGCGACGTCGCGCACATGCGCGACCAGCGCCTTGTCCTCGGTGTCCGGCATCGTGAAAAATTGCGGCGCATGCGGCAGCATGGCGCCGCCGATCACGGTTGACATCATGGCAGATCTTTCTTGCTGGCAGCTCCGCTTTGTCTCGTTGCCGCAAAAGTATCGCGCGCGGGGTATAACAACAAGGCGACAGGCTTTACCCTGGCCCCTGGCTTGACCCTTGAAGTGTGCGGTTGCGGGAATCCGGGTTGATGATGGCGCAGCCTGAAAAGCGAGTGATCGTGGCCGGGGCCGGGCCGGTCGGCGCGATTGCGGCGCTGGCGCTGGTTCGCCGGGGCATCCCGGTTTTGCTCGTTGAAGCCGAACCGGAGCCGGTCGAGGATCAGCGCGCCGCGACCATCCATGCGCCGACGCTGGAAATGCTCGCCGAGCTAGGCCTCAAAGAGCAGGCTTTCGCTACGGACGCATCCGGCGGCTTTCAAGCGCCGGTCTTTCATATTCGCGACCGCGCCAGCGACCAGCTTGTCGCCGCGTTCGACATTCGCTTGCTCGAAGACGAAGTACCGTATCCGTTTGTGCTGCAATGGGAGCAGTATAAGCTGGTGCGCGCCGTGCTGCCGCTGATCGCCGCCAGCGGCCTTGCCGAAATACGCTTTGCCACCAAACTCACCGCGCTCCTGCAACACTCGGATTACGTTGACGTCACCGTCATCGCGGAAGGCGAGACGGAAGAACTGCGCGGCACTTATGTCATCGGCGCTGACGGCGGCCGCAGCATGGTGCGCAGACTGAGCGCGATCGAATTCGAGGGATTCACCTGGGAGGAGCGTTTCATCAAGATCGCCACCAGTTTCGATTTCGCGGCCGCCGGCAAAGATTATTGCACCCGCAGTTATTTCTCCGATCCGGACGAATGGCTCAACATGTTCAAGGTCAAGGGCAACGGTCCGCCGGGCATCTGGCGCGCCATCATGCCGGTGCCCGCGAATGAGTCCGACGAACAGGCGCTGAGCATGGCCGCGATCCAGCGCCGGCTGCATCGCATCCACGACAAGACCGGCGATTTCGATATCCCCTATCACGCGCTTTATGGCGTCCATCAGCGTGTCGCCGCGACATTCAACAAGGGCCGCGTGCTGCTCGCCGGCGATGCCGCCCATGTCAACAATCCGATCGGCGGCATGGGCATGAACGGCGGCATTCACGACGCCGTCAATCTCGCCAAAAAGCTTGCCGCCGTCTGGTTCGGACGCGTCGAGCAAAGCGTGTTGGACCGCTATACGCGGCAGCGCCGCAAGGCGCAGATCGACTACGTGCAGGCGCAATCGATTGCGAACAAGAAGACGCTGGAGGAAAAGGACCCGGTGGTGCGCCGCCAGCATTTGGATGAATTGCGGCGCACGTCCGAGGACATCGCGCTGCACAAGAAATTTCTCTATCGGTCATCGCTGATCGACAGCCTGAATTCGGCGAATGCGGTGGAGTGACGCGGACACAATCGCGTTATGAAATGCCGTTGGAAAGTTAAGGCATTATCTTTAGGGCGAAATATGTATAACTGAGTGGTGTTTGGTAGCGGCCGGCATGCACCTTATTCAACATCTCATTCACGACTACGGGCTCATTACAGTCGCCGTCATTATCGGGCTGGAATGCGTCGGCATCCCATTACCGGGAGAGACCGTGCTGCTCGGCGCGGCGATCTATGCGGGAACCAAGCACGATATCAGTATCGTCTCGGTCATCCTGACCGGTGCGGGTGCGGCGATCGTCGGCCGCATGATCGGCTACGTGATTGGCCGCGAGTTTGGTTATTGGCTATTGCTGCGCTATGGCAATTATGTCGGCATGACGCAAGCCCGGATCAAACTCGGCCAATATCTGTTTTTGCGCCATGGCGGCAAAATCGTCTTTCTCGCCCAGTTCGTCCCGGTATTGCGGACGTTCGCCGGAATCTTCGCCGGCGGCAATGTGATGCCGTGGCGTGATTTTCTGGTCGCCAATGTGGTCGGCTCGTTCGCCTGGGCGGTGGCTTACGGCTATGCGGCTTATGCGCTCGGGCGGGAATTCGAGCGCCTCGAAGGTCCGATCGTGATCATCCTGCTGGCGATCACCGTCGTCGGCTTCGTGGTCGGCGGCGTTTTTGTGAACCGGCACGAGGGGCAGCTCATCGCCGAAGCCGAGCGTGCCATGCCGGGACCGTTGAAGTTGCCCTGAACAAGGGCGGTAGCCCGCTTTTCGGCTTGCTTGAACCCCTTGCTTTTCAACACCATATTAGCCCAGTCGAGCGGATATTCCGCGCGATCATCGGGGTGCCGTAAGGGCTCCGCAAAGTCGCTTTAATCAAGGGCTTTGAAACCATGTCCAGGGTTTCGTCGCTTTCCAGTCCCTTCCTGCTTGGCTTCGACGAGATCGAGCGCGTGCTCGATCGGGTCGGCAAGGCCGCGGACGGATATCCCCCCTACAATATCGAGCGCGTTCCGCGGGAAGGGAACAGTCCCGAACGCTTGCGCATTACCTTGGCGGTGGCGGGTTTCACCCGCGACCAACTCGATGTCACGGTAGAGGAGAGCCAGCTTGTTATTCGCGGTCGCCAAACGGACGACAAAAGCCGGGAATACATCCATCGCGGCATCGCCGCGCGCCAATTCCAGCGCACTTTCGTGCTGGCGGAGGGCATGGAGGTATCCGGCGCGGACCTGAAGAACGGATTGTTGTCGATCGATCTCGTGCGCCCGCAGCCGGACCGCATCGTTAAATCGATTTCAATCAAAGAGTGCGATTAAGGAACCAGTAGGACTCGACCAGATCAGACAAAGAGAGAGGAGTCGAGGGCCATGAATGAGATGAACCGAACCGATCCGAAATTGGACATATCGCTGGAAGCGCTCGCCCACCTTGGCGACGGCCAGATTGCCTATGTGAAGACGATCCGTTCCGAAGACGTCCGCGCGCTATTTCCGCAAGCGCAGATGCCGCAGATTGCGCCCGGCCAAAAGCTTTTTGCGCTGCATGCCGCCGACGGCACGCCGATCATGCTGACCGACAGCCGCGAAGCGGCCATCGCCAATGCCTGGAGCCAGGAGCTCGAGACGGTGAGCGTGCACTGACCAGGAGTCGGTAATCAGATTTCAGTAATCGGAACGGGGCCGGCGATGCTCTCGCGCGCCCCGTCTGATTACTGACCACCGGCCGCCGTTATGCCGCGCTGGCTGACGGCATGGCCAGCACCGCGTAGAGCGATTCGGCATCATGCGAGCCGCGCAATTTATGCGTCACGGTGGGATCGCGCAGCAGCCGTGCGATGCGGGCGAGCGCTTTGAGATGATCGGCGCCGGCGCCCGCGGGAGCGAGCAGCAGAAAGACCAGATCGACCGGCTGATTGTCGAGCGCTTCGAAATCGACCGGCCGTTCGAGCCGGGCAAATAGTCCGAACAGCCGCGTCAGGCCGGCCATCTTGCCGTGCGGAATGGCGATGCCGTTGCCGATCGCGGTCGAGCCGAGTTTTTCGCGCTGCGACAGGATGTCGAAGATCGCCCGCTCGTTCTGCCCGCTCAGCATGGCCGCGCGCGCGGCAAGCTCGTGGAGCACCTGCTTCTTGCTGTTGACCTTGAGCGCCGGGAGGATCGCGTTTGGCGCGACCAGATCGGTGAGCGGCATGAATGGAACCTGGGGAGCGAGGCTTATTGCCTAAACATCGTTGGCTATTGGAACAGGATCTGCGCCGGAAACCGGTGACTCATCTGTCAGGATCGTGCTCGAAGGCGGCGGACCATAGGGAGACGGGGCACCTGCGTCAATGGGCATCCGCCCGGTAATCTTTGCTGCGGCGATGATAGCGACGGAGCTGCTTTTCCATGTGCGTCACCGCCTGATCGGCGCTGAGATAGGCATCGGCCGCCTCGCCCTCGGCGCGCAGCACTACTTTGGAATCGAGATGAACGACGCATTCGGTGCGAAACGCAAAGCCGTCCCGCGTCAACGTGGCATGGCCGGAATAGCCGCCGTCAAAGTACTTGCTCAACGTTTCGGCGATGCGTTCGCTGATGCGCTCACGCAAGGCCTCGCCGACCTCGAGATTCTGCCCGGAGACACGAAACAACCCTGATCCGTTAAACGACATGGCAGCCTCTTAACTGTGCAAATAGTAGCCGCTTTTCTGGAGTTAAGTATCGGCCGGCGCGGAGTCAACGCGACACTAGTTCGCCACCGCGGCCTGTTTTTCCCGCCGCCGCTGCACCGAAGACGGAATCCGCATCGCCTCGCGGTATTTCGCCACCGTGCGGCGAGCGATGTCGATGCCGGCCGCGCGCAGCCGTTCGACGATGGTGTCATCGGACAACACATCGGCTGGGCTTTCGGCGTCGATCAACTGCTTGATGCGGTGCCGCACCGCTTCGGCAGAATGCGCCTCGCCGCCATGTGCGGCCGCGATCGCCGAGGTGAAGAAATATTTGAGTTCGAAAATGCCGCGACTGGTCGCCATGTATTTGTTGGCGGTGACGCGCGACACCGTCGATTCGTGCATGCTGATGGCTTCGGCCACGGTCTTGAGATTGAGCGGACGCAAGTGCTCGACGCCACGGGCGAAAAATCCATCCTGCTGACGGACGATCTCGTTGGCGACTTTGAGAATCGTGCGAGCGCGCTGATCGAGCGCGCGAACCAGCCAAGTGGCGCTCTGCAGGCATTCGGCGAGATATGACTTATCGGTGTCGCGCCGCGCGGTGGCCGAAACCTCGGAAAAATAACTCTGATTGACCAGCACCTTCGGCAGCGTGTCGGAGTTGAGCTCGACCAGCCAGGCGCCGTCCGGCGCCGGCCGCACGAACACGTCCGGGACGATCGGCTGCACGATCGCCGAGCCGAAGGCGAGACCCGGCTTGGGGTTGAGCCGGCGGATTTCCGCGACCATGTCGGCGAGATCCTCGTCGCCGACGCCGCAGATTTTCTTCAGCTGCGCGAAATCGCGCCGGCCCAATAGATCGAGCCGCGCGATCAGCGCCGCCATCGCCGGATCATAGCGGTTGTGCTCCTTGAGCTGGATCGCCAGGCATTCGGCAAGATCGCGGGCGCAGATGCCGGGCGGATCGAACGTCTGCAAGACGGCGAGGACGCTCTCGATCTCGGTGATGCCGGTGCCGAGCCGTTCCGCCGCCGCGGCGAGGTCGCCGCTCAGGTAGCCGGATTCGTCGACCAGATCGATCAGGTATTGGCCGATCAGGCGTCGCACCGGATCGGCGATGGCGAGCGTAAGCTGCTCACGCAGCCAGTCGGCGAGCGTGGTTTCGGCGGAAACGAACGCTTCGAGATTATAATCTCCGTCCTCGCGACCGCCCGAGCCGGTGCCGGCCCATTCCGAATATCCGGCTGGCGTCTCCGAGGTCCGTGGCCGGATCGACTCGTTCTCGTCGGGCGAAGTATCGTCGAGGCGGTTGTCGATGCGCTCGTCTTTGGCCGCGGCGTTGCCCTCGAATTCATGGCCGTTGAGCGCCTCGCCGTTGATCTCCGGCTTGTCCGGTGACTGGGTGCTGGCGGCCCCGGCCGGCGGGGGCTCTGCCTCGGCACCGCGATCGAGCAGGGGATTGCGCTCGAGTTCGGCTTCGACATAGGCGACCAGATCGAGATTGGAGAGCTGCAGCAGCTTGATGGCCTGCATCAGCTGCGGCGTCATGACCAACGCCTGGCTCTGCCGGATCAGAAGTCGTTGGGTAAGCGCCATTAATCCCGTCGGAGCTGGCCAAATTGGTCCGATTCTTGCTTGTTGCATTACAGCAAATTGCTTGCTGTGTCGCCAGCCGAATTTGTTAAGGATTAAATTCCTGGCTTAAAGACGGAATTCCTCGCCAAGATAGAGGCGCCGCACCTCTGGGTTATTGACGATATCGTCGGCGCGGCCCTCCATAAGCACCTCGCCCGAATAGATGATGTACGCCCGATCCGTGAGGCCAAGGGTCTCGCGCACATTATGGTCGGTGATGAGCACGCCGATGCCGCGATTGGTCAAATGCCGGACCAGCAACTGGATGTCACCGACCGCGATCGGGTCGATGCCGGCGAACGGCTCGTCGAGCAGCATGTAATTAGGCCTTGTCGCCAGCGCGCGAGCGATTTCGACGCGGCGGCGCTCGCCGCCGGACAGCGCGATCGCCGGCGTCTTGCGCAAGCGGGCTATGTTGAACTCTTCGAGCAGCGCATCGAGATCCTGCTCGCGCCGCCGCGAACTGGGCTCGACCACTTCAAGCACCGCGCGGATATTTTGCTCGACCGACAACCCACGGAAAATCGAGGCCTCCTGCGGCAGATAGCCGATGCCGAGCCGGGCGCGCTGGTACATCGGCAGTTTCGTCACATCGTGGCCGTCGAGCTCGACGCGGCCGCGGTCGGCTTTGATCAAGCCGGTGATCATATAGAAAACCGTGGTCTTGCCGGCGCCGTTGGGGCCGAGCAGGCCGACGGCCTCGCCCTTGCGCACATAAAGGCTGACGCCCTTGACGACTTTGTTGCCGACAAAGCTCTTCTCGACGTTATGCACGGCAAGGAGGCCCTGACGGTCGGACGCCGCGCCATTGCCGTCGGTGCGGCGACGCGGCGGTGGCGCCGGCGCCGGCCGCGGTCCGTTCGCCGCGGGAGGCTGACGCGGTATCCGCGATTGCAGTGGCGGCGCGATTGCCGGCGGCGCGACCGGCGGTGAAGCGACGACCGGCGGCGACAGCGGCGGCGCAGACAAAACCTTGCCGCGCGGTTTCTCCACCGGCGCGGGGACGGGGGCGCGCAGCGGCACGCTCGCAATGTCGAGATAGACTGTGCTGATGACGCCGCCCATGCTGGCGAGATCGATCGCCTCCTGATCGTCAATCGGCGCCGGCACGGGCCGGGAACGGCGGCCCGGCTTTCGGCTCACCCTTGTCGCGCGGCGGCGAAAATATGAAAAAATGTCTGGCAAGCCGGTCTCGGAAAGCGTTTGTCGAATTGCTGTTGAACTGTGCCTAGCGCGGATGCTAGCCGATTTTCCGGCCCGATGTGGCAATGCCGGGCGGGCGAAAAGTGGGTCAATTGGTCTTGCCCGGGCCGAGCGTCATGAAATTCGAACCGCCGCCTTGGCCCTTGCTCGGCTGGATCAGCGCGCGCACCCGCCCCGGACCCGCCGCGCCGGAAGTGCCGGGCGTGCTGCCCGATTCGACGCGCGCATAGCCGGTCGTCGTGTCGACCACGACCCGCTCGCCATGGATGACATTCTGTCCCTGACTGACCACGACGTTGCCGCTCAAGGTGATGGTTTTGGTCTTGAGATCGTAGACGCCGAGATCGCCGCTGGCGTTCTGATCCTTGGTGATGACCGTGACGCCGCCGCGAGCTTCGATGCGGCGGATATTCTGCGCGCCCTGCGGCATGCCGGGCGTCGATTTGGCGGTAGTGGCAACGGGCGTGCCGTCGGCGCCGAGCCCGACTTCCTGGCCGTAAAACACAACGAGGCTCTGACACTTCATCGTGGTGTCGCCCTGCACGACCTGCACATTGCCGGAAAACGTCGCCGCCTTGTTCTTGTCGCGCACTTCCAGCGTCGCCGCTTCGATCTGGACCGGTTGATCCGATTTCTCGTTGATGCCGAGCGGGTTCGGCGCGCCGCCCGGCGGCGCTTGCGCCCGCGCCGGAGCCACACCGAGCGCCAAGAGCGCGGCGCAAATGCAGAGAAGCCGCGTCATTGGTCGCTCGTCTTGGCTTTGTCGCTTGCGGACGGTTTGGGCTCGAGTGTCATCGCTACGCCGCTGAAGCGGACCACGCTGCCGTTTTCGATGATGTCGAGGCGCTGGGCATTGAGGAAACCGTCGAGCATCTTCACCCAGACCGGCTTGTCGGATACGACATTGCCCTTCTTCACATCGATCACGGCTTCGTCGAGCTTGCCGGCATAGCCGCTCGACGACTGCAATTCGATATTGTCGTTGAGCGTCAGCATTTCCGTCTTGATGTCGTAGATGCCGGAGTCGGCCGACATTTCCACCGTGTTTTTGTCTTGCATTTCCATCTTGGCGCGAAGCTGATGCAGTTCGACCAGATTAGGCTTGGTGATGTCCTGCGCCGCGGCGTCGGCGGAGAATTCATAGGCTCGTGAATCGACGGTGAAGCCGGACAGGTGCGGCGACTGCATGGTGATCTTGGTGCCGTGGATGACGAGATTGCCAAGCTCGCCCGGTAGCCGGAAGCCGCCGATCGGCGGCATGTAATTGATGACGGCGATGGTGAGCAGGAGCGCGGCGAGGCCGAAGGGGACACCGATGCGAAGGAGCCGCACGTAGCGGCTGTGGCGCAGCGCCGCGCGATAGACGCGATCGAATTCGCCGCGCGACTTAGCCGAAAATCCAGCCGCATTTTCGCTGTAGGCAATCGTCAAACGGTCATCCCTTCGAACATTGCCCCGATTCAAGTCTTTCGGTCGCTAGTCTAACGGTTCCGGTGGCCTAAATCGCCCCGGAATGTGGCCCGGCGAGGGCCGTTCACGCTGCCGAGCGACCGCGGTTCAGGAATGCGCGAAAATGTCCTCGGCGGCAAAGCCGGCGAGGTCGAGCCGGACCCGGTCGGGCAGGAAGCCGAAACAGGCGGCGGCCAGCGGCTCGCGCCCCTCACGCGCAAGCATGGCCTGCAGCCTGTCCTTGAGCGCATGCAGATGCGTCACGTCGGCGGCTGCGTAGGACAGCTGCGCCTCACTGAGGTCGGCCGCACCCCAGTCGGACGATTGCTGCTGCTTGGAAAGGTCCTGCCCCAAAAGCTCGCGCACCAGATCCTTAAGCCCGTGCTTGTCGGTATAGGTCCTGGTCAGACGCGAGGCGATCTTAGTGCAAAAAACGGGCTCGGCCATGACGCCGAAGGTTTTATAGAGCATGCCGAGATCGAAACGCGCGAAGTGAAAAATCTTGAGCAGGCTCTTGTCCGCCAAAAGCCGCTTCAAGTTCGGCGTGTCGGCCGCGGGCGAGGCGATCTGCATGACGTCGGCGGAGCCGTCACCGGGAGAAAGCTGCACCACACACAGGCGGTCGCGCTGAATATCGAGCCCCATGGTCTCGGTATCGATGGCGACCGCGCCTTTATAGCGCGAAATGTCCGGCAGATCGCCGCGATGCAGACGGGTGGTCATTAGGGCGCCTTTGCGGCGCCTGAATATCGCAACCGCAATCGCGCGTCAAAAAGCGGCGTTGCCGCCGCGAGCGGCACGTAGCCCGGACGGCAAGCGGCCGTTACGCGCGGACCCGGCTGCGCTGACTGCGGCGCAGCAGCGCTATGCCCGAATTCGCCAGGCTGGTCGGATCGGATTCGCCGAATTTGAGGATCGCCATCAGGCAGCGCGCCAGCTCGGATTGCCGTTCCGCAGCGTCGAGGATGCCCAGCACGGGATCGAATTCCACATAGGCCCACGCCTTCTCGAAGGCGGTCGACAGAATCCGCGCTTCGGCGGAGTCGAAAACGCTCCGCTCCATTTCGAGCGGACTCACGGTCTCAAAGAACGCGATGTCAAAGGGTATGAGTACGGAATCAAAACCGGGCGTCGTATCGGGCTCCAAGCTGGGTGCCATGACAAGGCTCCATACGGGTTCCATGATCTGCCACTCACGCCTCGTCCCAATTTCAGTTTACTCTTCGAGCGTTCCGAGCCAATTCAAGACTGCGTTATTGGACGCTTGGTTGCCGTTTTTTCCACATATGCTTTGTCGGTGCTTACAAAATCCCAGTAATTTCTCAAGTGGAATGTGCGCTGCGGCGAAGCGGCGGTGGTTTCGATGATCCGGAACGGCATTGTGACGCCGTTGCTGCGCCGCACCTAAATTTTTGTGATCCGTTGTCGCAACATCCACTGTCGCAACATAAGGACTGGCCAGGCGATCGGTCATCGCCTGCAATCAAAGTTGCGCTGCGGCTCTGGTGCCCAGGAGAGGACTCGAACCTCCACGCCTCGCGGCGCTAGTACCTGAAACTAGTGCGTCTACCAATTCCGCCACCTGGGCGCCCGGAAGGGCAATGCGGCGATAGGTACGAAAGCGGTCATCGCCTTGTCAATCGAAGGCCCGTCATGCTCCGCGAAGGCGGAGCATCCTGTACTCTCGACGGGTTCGGCCTTCAGTGGAACGCCAAAGCATTTGGATTACTGGATCATCCGCCTTTGCGGATGACGACACGAGCCTGTCAAGCTTGCCCCTATACAGTACCAAATCGATCATGTATTTCGCGGTCTATGGCGCCCAAGAGCAAGCTTGAAACGCTGGTCACCGTGTTCGGCGGCTCGGGGTTCCTCGGCCGCCATGTGGTGCGCGCGCTCGCCTATCGCGGCTATCGCGTCCGGGTCGCGGTACGCCGTCCCGAACTCACCGGCTATTTGCGGCCGATGGGCCGGGTTGGCCAGATTCATGCGGTTCAGGCCAATTTGCGCTATCCGGATTCGGTCGCGGCGGCGGTGCGCGACGCCGACGCCGTGGTCAATCTGGTCGGCCTCCTGTTCGAGCGGGGCCGCCAGTCCTTCGACGGCATCATGGCCGCCGGCGCCGAAACCGTGGCGCGTGCGGCCAGCGCTGCCGGTGCGCCGCTCACTCACATTTCGGCCATCGGCGCCGCCGCCGATTCGCCGTCGTCTTACGCGCGCGCCAAGGCGGAGGGCGAACGGCTGGTGCTGGCCGCGGCGAGCAATGCGGTCATCGTGCGGCCATCGATCGTGTTCGGGCCCGAGGACGATTTCTTCAACCGCTTCGCCGCGCTCGCGCGCATAGCGCCGGCGCTGCCGCTCGTTGGCGGCGGTCATACCCGCATGCAGCCGGTCTTTGCCGGCGACGTCGCCGAAGCGGTCGCCAAATCGGTCGACGGCGATTTGGCGGCGGGTGCGATCTACGAGCTCGGCGGGCCCGACATCCGCACGTTTCGGCAACTGATGGAATTCGTTCTCACCACGATTGGCCGCCGCCGCCTGCTGGTGCCGGTTCCCTTCGCACTGATGACGCTGCAGGCGACGGTTCTGCAATTGCTGCCGAAGCCGCCGATCACCCCCGATCAGGTCGAACTTTTGAAGCGCGACAATATCGTGTCCGATGAAGCCAAGCGCGACGGCCGCACGCTGGAAGGCCTCGGCATCCTGCCGGAAACGATGGACGCAATCGTGCCAACTTATCTGTGGCGCTTCCGCAAGACCGGCCAGTTCAGCCCGCACGCGGCCTAAGCCGTCGCGTCATGCACACCACAATCTGACGGGACGATGTGAACATGTCCGATGCTTGCACAAATGGCGTCGATACCGGCTTCGTAGCGCTGGGTTATTTCAAGGTCGCAATTCTCGGGATTGTGCAGGGGATCACCGAGTTGCTGCCCATCTCATCGACCGCGCACATGCGCCTGGTGCCCGCTGTGCTCGGCTGGCAGGACCCGGGCTCCGCATTCTCTGCCGCCATGCAGCTTGCCGCGTTGGGGGCGGTTGTGAGCTATTTCTGGACTGACGTTAGAGAATTGGCGGTCAATTCGATTGCCGCCGCCACTCGTGGACGATTCCGCGACCGCTCTTTCCAATTTGTGCTGTGGATCGTCCTTGCAACCGTCCCGATAGGAATTGCCGGACTGGCGCTGGCGAAACTGCTCAACACTTGCAATTCGCCGCTTCGCGCAATCAGCGTTATCGGATGGGCCTGCATCGCGATGGCTGTGCTTCTTGCCATGGCCGAGCTTTGGGCTCGGCATCGGCGCACCATCGAGAAAGCGACTATCGTCGATGCAATTGTTGTCGGATTGGCACAGACCGGCGCGCTCATTCCGGGTGTTTCCCGCTCGGGCTCGACATTGACGGCGGCACTTATGCTCGGTTTCAAGCGCGACGAGGCCGCGCGTCTGTCCTTTCTGCTGGGTTTGCCTGCAATCGCTTTGGCCGGCTTCAAGGAACTCTGGGAGCTCCACAAGATTCATCTCGATTGGCACGCATGGTCGGTATTGATTCTCGGCCTTGGCGTCGCGGCCATTTCGGCTTTCTTTGCGATATGGACCCTGATGAAAATACTGGAAAATTTCTCGAGCTGGCCGTTCGTGGTCTATCGGTTTTTACTCGGCGCCGTGATTCTGGCTGGCGTGGCGCTGGGGTGGCTGGCCTGACTATCGCTGGGTGCCCCGCCTTGGCGATCAAGCCGCAAGACGACTTGCAATCCCGGCAAGTTTTTGACGCGAGGTCGGGATTCGGGCAAGGCTCGCGACGGCATGCTGACGCTCTTTCACCATCCCATCTGCCCGCATTCCCGCTTCGTGCGGTTGGCGCTCGAGGAATACGGGCTGCCGCCGCATCTGGTCGAGGAGCGGGTGTGGGAGCGGCGGCAGGACTTTCTGACGCTCAATCCGGAGGGCACTACGCCCGTCCTGGTCGAGGAGGGCGCGCCGCCGGTACCCGGCGCCGGCGTCATCGCCGAATATCTCGACGAGACGCGCGGGCTGACGCTCGGCGATTTCCGCCTGATGCCGCACGAGCTCGGCGGCCGCATCGAGGTGCGCCGGCTGATGAACTGGTTCAATGGAAAATTCTTCGACGAGGTGTCCGGCCCGGTAGTGATGGAGCGCGTTTATAAGCGTTACATCCCGGCCGGCAGCGGCGGCGGTTCGCCCGATATGGAAACGCTGCGTGCTGCGAAGAGCAACATCAGGTACCATTTATCCTATATCGGCTGGCTCAGCCGCACCCGCGACTGGCTGGCCGGCGCCAACCTGACCTATGCCGATCTGGCCGCGGCGGCGCAGCTGTCGGCCGTCGATTATCTGGGCGATGTGCCGTGGGACGAAGACGAGACTGCCAGGAACTGGTACGCGCGGATCAAATCGCGCCCGTCGTTCCGCGCGCTGTTGGTCGAGACGCTGCCCGGCCTGCCGCCGTCGCCGAGCTACGCCAATCTCGATTTCTGATGCCGGCCGCGCTCAAGGCGGCGTTGGCCGAGGCGGCGCGCGCGCAAGGCTTTGATGCGATCGGCGTGGCGCGGCCGGGCTCGATCCCACTTGCCGCGGAACGCTTGCGGGACTTTCTCACCGCCGGCGCGCACGGCGATATGACGTGGCTCGCGGAAAATGCCAAACGGCGTGCCGATCCGCGCACGATGTGGCCCGAGGTGCGCTCTGTCGTCATGCTCGGCATCAACTATGGACCCGACGACAATCCGCTTGCCGTTTTACGGGAACGCACGCGCGGCGATATTTCGGTCTATGCCCGCGGCGACGACTATCACGATTTGATCAAGCCGCGGCTGAAGTCGCTCGGGCGCTGGCTGATCGATACAGCCGGCGGCGACATCAAAGTGTTTGTCGACACCGCAGCCGTAATGGAAAAGCCGCTCGCCGCCGCAGCGGGGATCGGCTGGCAGGGCAAGCACACCAACCTCGTGTCGCGGCAGCTTGGCTCCTGGCTGTTCCTCGGCGCCATCTTCACCACGCTGGATCTGCCGCCGGACGAAGCGGAGCGCGATCATTGCGGCAACTGCCAGGCCTGCCTCGACGTCTGCCCGACGGCGGCGTTTCCCGCGCCCTATCGGCTCGACGCGCGGCGCTGCATTTCCTACCTCACCATCGAGCACAAGGGCCCGATCCCGCGCGAGCTGCGCGAGCCGCTGGGCAATCGCATCTATGGCTGCGACGATTGTCTGGCGGTTTGTCCGTGGAACAAGTTCGCGGTCGCCGGGCGCGAGACGAAACTGGCGGCGCGCGAAAATTTGCGCGCGCCGCGGCTCGACGATCTGGCCCGGCTTGACGATGCCGCGTTCCGAGCGCTGTTCGCGAAAAGTGCCGTCAAGCGCATCGGCCGCGCGCGCTTTGTGCGCAACGTCCTCATCGCGATCGGTAATTCGGGCGAGGCAACCCTGGCGGACGAAGCCGAGCGGCTGCTCGACGATGCCTCGCCCTTGGTGCGCGCCGCCGCCGTCTGGGCGCTCGGCCGGCTCGATCGCGCGCGGCAAGAACGCTGCGCCGCGACGCACGTCAAACTTGAGTCCGATCCGGACGTCATTGCCGAATGGACGGCCGCGGGCGCAGCCTGATGCCCACGCTTATCTGTTTCGGCTTCGGCTATTGCGCGGAAAATTTCGTCGCAAGCTTCGGCCAAAAATTCGACCGCACGATCAGCACCATGCGCGGCAAGGAGCGCGCGGCGGTTTTGAATGCGTACCGGAACGAGCTGCAAGCCCTCCTGTTCGACGGCGCGCAGGCGAGCGCGGAACTGCAAAGCGCGGTCGTCGCGGCGGATGCTGTGCTTGTCTCCATTCCGCCCGGCGGCAACGGCGATCCGGTCCTTGCCGCCTTGCGAGATGATTTTGCCGACGCCAAACGCCTGCGATCGATCGTCTATCTGTCGACGGTCGGCGTCTATGGCGATCGCGGCGGCGCCTGGGTCGACGAAGCGACGCCGCCGCAACCGGCTTCGGCGCGTGGCGGCGCGCGGCTTGCGGCCGAGCGGGCCTGGCAGGATTTTGGCGCGCGACATGGCGTCGCCATCGCAGTGCTTCGCCTCGCCGGCATTTACGGTCCCGGACAAAACGCGTTGGTGCAAATCGCCAGCGGCAAAGCGCGCCGCATCGTAAAGCCCGGGCAAATCTTTAACCGCATCCATGTTGCCGACATCGCGCAGGCCATCGATGCCGCCTTCACGCACACGGCGTCCGGGATTTTCAACGTCGCCGACGACGAGCCGTCGCCGCCGGCCGATCCAATCGTCTTTGCCGCGCAGCTTTCAGGCGTCGCACCGCCGCCGGAAATCGCCTTCGCCGACGCCGCGCCGTCAATGTCGCCGATGGCGTTGAGCTTTTGGCAGGAGTGCCGGCGTGTCAGGAACGATAAGCTCAAGCGCGAGCTTGGCGTCACCTTGCGTTATCCGACGTATCGCGACGGGTTAAAGGCGCTGTTTGCGGAGAAATAAGTCTTTTTATTACGTTCATTCCCGCGCAAGCGGGAATCCAGTTCTTGGTCCCTGCTTTCGCGGGGAGAACGGGGTTTTCATCAATGCAAACTCGGACCTTTGAGGAACCGATTACGCTCGCTCGATTTCACTCGCAGATCCATGGTCTCGCCGTCGCGGTAAATGGTGATCGGCACGTCGACGCCGGCCTGGCCTTGCGCCCAGATGCGGCGGAAGAAGCCGGCGAGATCGCGAACGTCCTTGCCGGCGACCGACAGCACGATGTCGCCGGTGCGCAGGTCGGCTTTCTTGGCGGGTCCACGGTCGGCTAAGCCGACGACGACGAGCCGGTTCTCGACTTCGGTGGCGTAGAGGCCGAGCCAGGGCCGCGGCGGTGCATTGCGGCGGCCGAATTTCATCAAGTCGTCGACGATCGGCGCCAGCAGGTCGATCGGCACGATCATGTTGATGTTTTGCGTCTGGCCTTTCTCGGCGGCCTGCTGCAGCTGCAACGAACCGATCCCGATGAGATCGCCGGCCGGGCCGATCAGCGCCGTACCGCCCCAGTTCGGGTGCGCCGGCGCGGTGAAAATCGCTTCGTCGAGCACGTATTCCCAATACCCGGCGAATTCCTGCTTGGCAACGATGCGCGCTGCGACCGAACGCTGTCGTCCGCCGAAACCGCCGACCACGACGCGCTCGCCGATCGACGCCGCCGACGATTGACCGATTTCGAGCGCCGGCGCGTCGAGCTTGGCCAGCGCCTGCACGAGACCGAATCCGGTTTCCTGGTCGTAGCCGAGCACATGGCCCGGCACCGAGCGGCCATCGTTGAGCGTGATCCACAGCGTCTCGGCTTCGGTGATGAGATAACCGACGGTCAGGATCAGCCCGTTGCCGCGGATAAGAACGCCGTTGCCGGCGCGCTCGGTGCCGAGCGTGTCCGCCGTGAAGGCGTCCGCTGGCACGATGGCGCGCAGACCGACGACGGACGACAGCGCACGCTCAAGATTGTAGGAATAGTCTTCCGCTTTCGGCTGCGCGGAGGACGGCACCTTCCAGTCACTGACGGATGGCATCTTGTTTCCTGGGCCTTTGTTGGGCTCGCGGCGGCTCGGTTCAAGCACACGTTTGTAGCCGAGATGGGGCGGCGGCGAAATCCAGTCAAGCCCGCATGTAATTAGCTGCCGGAATGCCGGCTCACTTGTTATTTTGCGATGCGCCGCTTGACGGTGCGGCGCCTGGCGGTGCAGCGCCGGGCGGCGCGCTCGCGGCGTGCTGCCGCAATTGGTCGAGTTGTTTCTGCAGATCCGGCAGGCTGGCCACCAGTGCGCAATTGGCCTGGTCGGTCACCGCGAGCTTCTTGACCTGCGCCCAGCGCGCGTCGGCATCCGTCTGGTTCCACGGCTGCTTGGTCTCGGGATTGAAAACGTGCTGTAGCACCAGACTGTCCAATGACCGTTTGTAGTCGTCGAGATTGAGGACGCGATCGCGCGGGTCGAAATAAAAATTCGTGCCGTCGAGCTCACTGCAATGCGGCAGACCTCCGGCAAAACCCTGCTGCGCCATCTTAGCGTCGAAAATCTTGCCCCTCAGATCGTTGATGGCGGCGGTTTGAGCGTGCAGCGGGCTGGAAAAATTCAAGGCGAGCGCGACGCCCGCAAACGTGGCGCACAAGCCGATCCGCACGGCGCTCCCCGTCATGTTCTCCGCCTTCGCTGACTTGCTGCTGCGGTCCCCACCCCAGCGTTGCCATACTACCAAGAGTACCCACGCACCGCCTAGCCATTACCGAACTGTTCACCATGCCCGCCGAACTGTCGCTGGCGCGGCGCAGGACCGCCTGAATGGGGCCCTGACGCCTTGTTCTGGCCAAATGTTGCCTGCAAAACGGGGCCAAGGTTTTGGGGTCGCCGGGGGTTTGTCTTGCGTGTCAGCATCGGTTTTGTGGTGATCGCGTTTGCCCTGGCCGCTTCGGCCGGCGGCGCAGGCGCTCAATATTATCCTCCACAGCCGCTTCCGCCTTATGCGCCCCCCTATGCGGGATCGGCGCCGGTCTATCGCGACGCCAATGGCGTGCCCTACAGCCCCGGTTCCGTGCAGCCGGCCGATGAGGACGGGTATCCGCAGCCGGCCCGGCCCTATTTCGCGCCGCAGCCGATGCCGATGCTTGACGGTTCCGCCATGCGGCCACCGGCGAATGTGGCCGGCACGGCCGATCCCGATGTGACCGGCTCGGTTCGTAGTCCGGTCGTTTCCGCCCCCGCCGCGCCCGCGCCGGGCGCCGCGCAATCGAACAATGCGACCGTGATCGCCGCGCTGCCGCCGGAAGATCAACCGGAGCAGGGACCGGCCAAGGACCTGCCGCCGCAGTTTCGCCGCCAGATCGTTGGCTTCACCACCCCTGAACCGGCCGGTACGATCATCATCGATACGCCGAACACCTTCCTCTTTCTCGTGCTCGGCAACGGCAAGGCGCTGCGTTACGGCATCGGCGTCGGCCGCGAGGGTTTCACCTGGACCGGCACCGAGCGCATCAGCCGCATGAAGGAATGGCCTGATTGGTTTCCGCCAAAAGAAATGATCGAGCGTCAGCCCTATCTGCCGCGCTTCATGGCCGGCGGCGACACCAATCCGCTCGGCGCGCGCGCGATGTATCTCGGCAATACGCTTTATCGCATTCACGGCACCAACCAGCCGTCGACGATCGGCACATTCGTATCGTCGGGCTGCATCCGGCTCACCAATGACGATGTCGCCGACCTCTACAGCCGGGTCAGCGTCGGCACTCGCGTGGTCGTGCTGCCGGGAAACATGCCCGACGCCGCGGCTGCGCAGCCGGTGCCGGCTTCCCAGGTCACCGAGAGCGCGCCGATCCCGGCATTGCCGGTGACGCGCTAGCGCGCAACTGCGAGCTCTCGGGACTCGATGTGGCCGGCGCGACACCGCCGGCCATTTTCATTTCGACTTGTCATTTTTAACATTGGTTTTGCGCCGACTCAGTTAAATGTCGTGGTCGCCCCACCCGCGCGTCGGGTTCGGCTTGCCTCGCGACGATTCAAGGCGGTGTACCGCGTGCTTCTGCAACGATCGCGCGGGCGTCCTGCGAGGGTTTGATGTTTCCGAATATCCGCCTGACGATCGTGGCGCTGTTGGCGTCTGTCGTCGGCATCGGCTGCGGTTTGACGCTGTTCGCCGCATTCCGCGTCAATCGCGAACCGTTCGCACATTTGTCGAATGGGCGCGCGCCGCTGCAACTCGTCTTCGCGGCGCCGGCGCCCACGATGGCGGACAGGATGGATAGAATGGCGGCGCCGTTCGGCGTTCGCTTTGCGGTGAACGTGACGTCGGCCGCCAGCGTGCCGCTCAAATTCGAGAGCGCGGCGCCGGAAGCGCCGCCGCCGGCCCCGACAGCGAAAGCTGCAGCGAGCGAGGTTGCGGTTCAATCGCCGGCGAGCCAATCCCCGGCGATCAATCAGGCCCTCCCGGCTAGCGCACCAGCGGCCGACGCCAAGACTGAAGAAAAGACTGACGCAACGGCTGACGCAAAGACTGACGCGGAAGTGCACGTTGCGCGCCATCGTGCCGCCAGGGCGCGCCGCCGCAGGCGGCAGGCCGCAACCGCCGCACCGGACGGTCAGTTGCCGCAACCGGCCGCTGTCGGTCCAGATATCCGGTGAGCCTGCGCCGGGATTGACGACGGGGGCGGCCGCGGGCTCATAGGCCGGGTGATCCCGCTTTCTGTCCTCGATCTGTCTCCCGTGACCACGGCGACGCCGGGCTCGGCGGCATTGCGCAATTCGCTCGATTTGGCGCGGCTGGCCGACCGGCTTGGCTACAAGCGGTACTGGGTCGCCGAACATCACAATCTGGCGAATATCGCGAGTTCCTCGCCAGAAATCATGATCGGTCAGATCGCGGCGGCGACCTCGCATCTGCGCGTCGGCTCGGGCGGAGTGATGCTGCCGAACCACGCGCCGCTGATGGTGGCCGAACGCTTCAAGGTGCTGGAGGCCTTGTTTCCCGGCCGCATCGATCTCGGCCTGGGCCGCGCGCCGGGCACCGATCCGGTCACGTCCTTTGCGCTGCGAGCGCGGCAGGATCCGCGGCAAGGCGACGATTTCCTCGAACGTTTCCAGGAATTGCTGCTGCTCGAGCGCGGCGGGTTTCCGGAAGGACATCCGTTCCGCAAGGTGCACGCCGTCCCCGCCGATGTCGCGCTGCCGCCGATCTGGCTGCTCGGTTCGAGCGGCTACAGCGCCGAGCTGGCCGCCGCGGTCGGCATGGGTTTTTCCTTCGCGCATCATTTCGCCGATTATGACGCGGCGAGCGCCATGCGCAGTTATCGCGAGCACTTCAAGCCGTCGGCGACGCTGGCGGAGCCCTATGCGATCCTCGGCACCGCGGTCGTCACAGCCGACACCGACGCCGAGGCCGAGCGCATCGCGGCAAGCGCCGACCTGCATTATGCGCGCCGCGCCAAGGGCGAATATCTGCCGCTGGCCTCGCCCGAAGAAGCCGCC
>Ga0209624_10001119_pt1 | contig 22005 bp, 17 predicted proteins | sample JacPinW_OM2H0_O1_FD_188565 | JGI IMG/M metagenome (GOLD analysis project Ga0209624, IMG submission 188565) | Forest soil microbial communities from Algoma, Ontario, Canada - Jack Pine, Ontario site 1_JW_OM2H0_O1 (SPAdes) (version 2) | ecosystem: Environmental > Terrestrial > Soil > Boreal...
GTTTGATGGTGGCGAAGAAGGTCGATGACATTGGAGCGGGTCCACGTAAGAGAGAGGACAGACCTTTGAAAGTGGATAGGCCTCGAGTGTTGGGCATTCTGGCCGGTCCGGAGTGGCAAAGGCGTACGTCCGGCGTGATTGTCCTTTAGGCCCATAGGTATCGCGTACGAGGGCTCCGCCAGTTCCCGAGAACTGTTTCTCTTTCGCGCTGCAGTGCGACGTGATCGCGCGCGACGGGGCGAAAGTAAATGGCAGTCCGACCGTTGGCGGCGGAGCGCTCCACGTTGACGATAAGCGCAGCCGACCGCGCGAGCTGTGCACACGGCCAGTCGTATCCGGATCGGCGGTGCCGCGAGCCTCGGCCCTAGAAGCAGAGCGCCGGAGGGGTACCGGATCCCCGAGCCTTCCGAGCTGGTTCTGCTCCTCGAGTCAATCTGCAGCGGCTTGTGAGTCAGAAACGTGGCTTGTTGAGGCGTGATCGGACGGCCTATGGTCGTTGCTCTTCGGGTTCTGCGTAGTCGAACGCGAACCCGGTCGGCAGGTAAGGGCGAAGAGGTAAGAGGGGCAAGTGCATAAAGTGGGGACGTTCTCAGGGCTCGATCGTGTGGTGCGTGGCCGCGGGCCGGCGACGATGCTCGCCTGCCTGGCTGCGCTCGTGCTCTGTTGTGGCATCTGCGCGAGCGCGGCGAGCGCGTTGCCGGTGAGCTTCGGGACCGAAGGCGAAGGCGCCGGTCAGCTCTCTGAAGAACCGCGCGGCGTCGCGGTCGACCAGGAAAGCGGCGATGTCTACGTCGCCGATCGAAACAACGGGCGGATGATGAAGTTCACCGCCGAAGGCGGCTTCTTGCTCGGCTGGGGCTGGGGGGTTGCTGACGGGACCAGCGAAGCGCTGCAGACCTGTACGACCGTGTGCTTCAGAGGGATCGAAGGTAACGGTCCGGGCCAGTTCTCACTCGACGAAGGCGTGGCGGTGGACAACGACCCGCTGAGCTCCTCCCATGGCGACGTGTACGTGATCGACGCCGCCAACGAGCGCGTGCAGAAGTTCGGACCCGAAGGCGAATTCCTGCTGAGCTTCGGTAGCGAAGGCTCAGGGCCGGGCCAGTTCACGTCGCTGAACGGCCGCTCGATCGCGGTGGGCTCGAGCGGGAAAGTCTACGTCGGGGACGAAAACCGCGTTCAGATCTTCAGCGCCGCCGGCGTCGCCGAAAGCGAATTCACGGTCGCCGGCGCGGGTCGTGTGGAAAACCTCGCCGTCGACTCGGCCAAAGACGTCTACGTCAAGGGTCAGGAACTGGCCGGGGTGCGCAAGTACGACACGACTGGGACCCCACTCGGCGAACCGCGCGACGAAGGTGGGGAAGGGGAACGCGAGGCGATAGCGGTCGGGCCCTCTGACGAACTGTTCGTCAACGACTTCCAGGGCGGCGTCCACCACATCCTCACCTTCGATGCCTCGGGCAAACAGGTGGCGAGCTTCGACAGCGGCAGCGAAGCGGCGGACGGCTTCCGCGGCATCGCCTACAGCGAAGCGGCGAAAGCGCTCTACGTGCTGAACGCGGGCAAGGTACGCATCGTGACTCCCCCTGCGCCGGGCCCGTTCGTGGTGCTCGGCAGTGAGTCGACGAGCGAACTGCAGCCGACGGGCGCGACGCTCGGCGCCACGATCAACCCAGAGGGGCCGGAAGCGACGACCTATCACTTCGAATACGGCACGAGCACCGCCTACGGCCAAAGCACGCCGGTCACGGAACTGACCGGCGGCGAATTCGAAGACCAGCCCGCGAGCGCGAAAATCACGGGGCTTCAGCCGCGCACGACCTATCACTACCGCGTAGTCGCAGAAAACGCGGCGGCGGAAGTCACCGATGGGCCGGACCAGACCTTCACGACGCTTCCGCCCGTCTCGATCGATGCCACCTCGGCATCTCAGGTGCAGGCGACGAGCGCCCGCCTCGAAGCCGAACTCAATCCGCACGGCCTGCCGAGCGAGTACCGCTTCGAATACGGCACGAGCACGGCCTACGGCACGAGCGTTCCCGTTCCCGACGGCAGCGTGGGCTCGGGCAACGTAGACGTGGTGCGCACCAACCTCGCCCAGGAACTGCTGCCCTCGACGACCTACCACTACCGCGTCGTCGCGCACAACGAACTGGGCACGGTCGAAGGACCCGACCACACGTTCACGACCCAAGGCGCCGCCTCGGCGCTGCCCGACGGGCGTACGTGGGAACTGGTCTCGCCGCCGAACAAGCACGGCTCGCCACTGCAACCGCTCACCGAAGAAGGCGGCCTGATCCAGGCGGCCCCCGCCGGCGGCGCCTTGGCGTACGTGTCGCTCGGCCCGATCAACAGCGAACCCAAAGGCGTCAGAAGCCCGCACGCCAGCCAGCTGCTGGCGACTCGCGGCGCCGACGGCTGGTTCACGCAGGACATCACCACGCCCCATGAAGAAATCGCGATCATCCACGCCGGCTTCCCCTCCGAGTACAGGTTCTTCGGCGCAGACCTCGGCACGAGCATCGTCGAACCCCAGGGCTCGACGCCGCTCTCCTCGGACACGAGCGAACGCACTCCTTATCAGCGTGAAGCCAGCGGCGAATTCGTCCCGCTGGTCTCGGGCACCAACGTCCCTGCCGGCACGAAATTCGGCGGCATCGAAACACCTGCGGGCACCGGCCAGTTCAGCAACGGGGTCGAATTCCTCACGGCCAGCCCCGACGCCAAGCACGCGATCCTGCTCTCGCCGCAGGTGCTGGCCAGCGGCTTCGAACCCGGCTTCGAACCCGAAGAAGCGAGCCGGCCGAGCTTGTATGAGCGCTCATCTGCAGGCGCCCTGACGCTGCTCAGCGTGCTGCCAGGCGGAGAACCGGCCGAGGAAGCGGGTCTGCCGGTGGCAGTCGGCAGCAACAACCTCGACATGCGCGGCGCGATCTCAGACGACGGACAGCGGGTGGTGTTCGAAACAGGCAACGGCACCGGCGGGGAACACCTCTACATGCGCGACGTCGGGTTGGCCCAGACCGTGTTGCTGGACGAGCTCCAGCCAGGGGCAGCGGGAGGGAAAGGCAAGCCCGTCTTCCAGGCGGCCTCCGGCGACGGTGCGCGCGTCTACTTCACCGACACCTCGCGCCTGACGAGCGACTCGACCGCACAGCCCGGCAGGCCCGACCTCTACCTCTGCGAGATGAGCGTGCAGGGCGAAGACCTCGGCTGCGCCCTGAGCGACGTCAGCGTCGATCACAACGTGGGCGAAGCTGCCGACGTGCAGGGCGAAGTCTCGGCGATCGACGCAAGCGGCGAGCACGTGTACTTCGCCGCCAACGGCGTGCTCAGCACGACCCCCAACGAACACTCAGAACACGCCGTGCCGGGGAACTGCAACAGCGAAGAAGAAGGCAGCTGCAACCTCTATGAGTACGACGCCGCCACGCACACGCTGAGTCTGGTGGCGGTCCTCTCCAGTCGAGACGACCCGGACTGGGCGGGGCGCACGAACCTCCATGTGCTCGGGAACCTGACCGCACGCAGCTCGCCGAACGGCCGCTACTTCACGTTCATGTCCCAGCGCAGCCTGACCGGCTATGACAACCGCGACACACGCAACGGCCAGCTCGACGAGGAGGTCTACCTACTGGAGGCGAGCAGCGGCGCGCTGAGCTGCGTCTCCTGCAACCCAAGCGGAGCGCGACCGCTCGGGGTGCTCGACATCGAACAGTTCCCGGGCTTGCTCGTCGACCACCCCAAAAGCTGGCGTGGGCGCTGGATCGCGGGCTCGATCCCAGGCTGGACGCAGCAGTCGCTCGACGTCGCGCTGCACCAGTCTCGATACCTCTCCGACAGCGGGCGCATGTTCTTCAACGCGGCGGACTCGCTCGTACCACAGGACACGAACAGCGTCGAGGACGCCTACGAGTTCGAGCCAACGGGGGTGGGCGACTGCAGCGCCTCGAGCTCGAGCTTCTCGCCCGTCTCCGGCGGCTGCGTGAACCTCATCTCCTCGGGTAGCTCCAAGGAAGAATCCGCCTTCCTGGATGCCTCGGAATCAGGCGACGAGGTCTTCTTCCTGACGGGCGCGAGGCTGACCACGAGCGATGTCGACGGTGCCTTCGACGTCTACGACGCCCACGTGTGCACGGCCGCCTCGCCCTGCCCGCCGCCGCCCCCTCCGCCCGCGCCGGCCTGCGAGGGCGACGCCTGCCAGAGCCCAGGCTCGCCGCCGAGCAACGAAACCCCGGGCTCACTCGTCTACCACGGCCCGGGCAACGCGACCCCTGCGGTTGCGCCGCCCGCGAAAGCCAAGCCCAAGCCGCTGACCCGAGCGCAGCTGCTCGCACGCGCCTTGAAGCAGTGCAAGAAGCACAAGGCGAAGAAGAAGCGTCTCGCATGCGAAAGGTCCGCGCGCAAGAAGTACGGGACGAAGGCCAAGGCCAAGAGCCGCAAAGCAGGCAAGGCTCACAAGGGGAGGGACAAGTGATGCATCTCCCTCGAGCCCTCTCGCTGCCGCGTCGCACGGTGCTCCTGATGGCGGCGCTCGGCGCGCTGGCGCTCACCTGTGCCGCCTCGGCGAGCCCTGCAGCCGCGGCCCGCCCTTGGTGGCACCTCACCTCGCGCATGGTTCCGACCCACCTGCCGCCGGGCGGGGAAGGGACGATCGTCGTGCAGGCGATCAACCTCGGCGACGCGGCGACGTCGGGTCACTACGAAATCGCGGACAGGCTGCCGGCCGGCGTGACCCTGCAGGAAGTGTCGTTCTTCGCCCCGAGCGCGATCGAAGGCCACCCGGACCTCGGGCCCGGCGGCGAAAGCGGCTTTCTCGAACTCTGCAAAACGACCGCGAGCAGCGCCCTCTGCTCGAGCGAAAGCGCCGCCTTCGGCTTCGAGTTCCTCGAACCGGTACTTCCCTTCGAACGGATCGAAATGCGCCTGAAGGTCAAAGCCGAAGCCGGCGCCGAATCCGGCGCCGAAAACGAAATCGAAGCCAACGGCGGTGGTGGTGGCACGGCCACGATCAAGCGACCGGTGCCGATCACCGCGCAGCCGGCAGGGTTCGGCGCCGAAGAATTCGTGCTGTTCCCCGAAGAAGAAGGCGGCCTGGTCGACACGCGCGCGGGCTCTCACCCCTACCAGCTGACTACTACGATCAGCTTCAACCGCGACAGCACCGAAACGCTGAAGCCGCCCGCGATCCCCCGCAACCTGCAATTCAAGCTCCCGCCCGGTCAGGTCGGCAACGCGACTGCGCTTCCCCAGTGCAACGACCAGGACTTCGCGCATGTGATCACCGGCGGGGAAACCAACCTGTGCCCGAGCGACACGGCGATCGGTGTCTCGGTCGTGACCGCCTCGACGTTCCCCGGGCAGGAAGAACACTTCACGGTGCCCGTCTTCAACCTGACCCCGGCCCGCGGCGAGCCGGCTCGCTTCGGCTTCGAGGTGCTGAGCAACCCGGTGATCCTCGACACCTCCGTGCGCAGCGGGCTCGGCGAAGACTACGGCGTCACGGTCAGCGTCAACAATGTCACGCAACTGGTCAACTTCATCTCCTCCACGACCGTCTTCTGGGGCGCGCCCGCCGATCCGAGCCACAACGAATCGCGCGGCTGGGGCTGCCTGCTCGGGGGGCGCTTCGTCGGCCAGTCGGGCCAGGTGTGCATTCCCTCCGTCGAGCAGCACCCGGCGGCCTTCCTCACGACTCCGACCAACTGCCAGCAGCCCTTCAACCCGACCGTCGAAGGCCTTTCCTGGCCGACGAAGGCGGCTCCCGGCGGCCTCGCCTTCCCCGCTCGCCGGTACAGCCTCCAGGACGAAGCCGGCAGCCCGCTCTCGATCAGCGGCTGCAACCAGCTCGCCTTCGCCCCGACGATCAGCGCCGAACCGAGCGCCGAGGGCGCATCCTCGCCGAGCGGGCTGAACTTCAACCTCAACTTCGACGACGAGGGGCTCACGAACGCCGCCGGTGTCGCCGAGTCCCAGCTGAAGGACACCTCGGTGACGCTGCCGGAGGGGCTCACGATCAACCCCTCTGCGGGCGTGGGGCTCGCCGGCTGCACGGAGGCCGACTACGCGCGCGAGACTGCCGAATCGCCACAGGGCGCCGGCTGTCCCAACAACGCGAAGCTGGGCACCGTAGAAATCACGACGCCGCTGCTCTCATCACCCGTGAACGGCTCGGTCTACATCGCCCAGCCCTATGAAAACCCGTTCTCCGAACCGGGCCATCCCAACGGCTCGCTGACGGCCCTCTATATCGTCGCGAAGAGCCCGGAGAACGGGGTCTTGGTGCGCCTCGCGGGCAAAGTCGACCGCAATCCGGTGAACGGCCAGCTGACGACGAGCTTCCAGGACAACCCGCAGCTGCCTTTCGACCACTTCAACTTCCACTTCCGCGAAGGCCAGCAGGCGCCCCTGATCACGCCGCCGACGTGCGGCACCTATGCCACGCAGGCGGTGTTCTCGCCTTGGTCGGAACCGTTGAGGCAGCTCACCGAGGCCTCGCCGTTCTCGATCACGACGGGCTTCGACGGCGGTGCCTGCCCGAGCGGTGGCGTGCCGCCGTTCTCGCCGCAGATCGAAGCCGGCACCGTGAACAACGTCGCCGGCGGCTTCAGCCCCTTCTACCTGCACCTCTCGCGCAATGACGGCGAAAGCGAAATCACCTCCTTCTCGACGACCCTGCCGCCTGGGTTGACAGGAATCCTCACGGGGATCCCGTTCTGCCCGGAGGCCGATATCGCGCTCGCGCGCACGAAGACCGGGGGACAGGAGGAAGCGAGCTCCTCCTGCCCGGCGGCCAGCCTGCTGGGCCGCTCTACGGTCGGCACCGGTGTCGGCAGCGTGCTCGCCTACACGCCCGGGCGCGTCTACCTCGCAGGTCCCTACAACGGAGACCCCTTCTCGCTCGTCAGCGTGACCTCCGCGGTCGTGGGCCCATTCGATCTCGGCACGGTCGTGATTCGCTTCGGGCTGCGCTTGGACCCGCACACCGTGCAGGTCAGCGTCGACCCGACCGCCTCGGAACCGATCCCGAGGATCATCGACGGGATCGTCACGCACGTGCGTGACATCCGCGTCACGATCGATCGGCCGGGCTTCACGCTGAACCCGACGAGCTGCAACCCGATGTCGGTCTCGAGCACGCTCGGCAGCTTCTTCGGCCAGAGCGCGACGGCGTCCTCGCCGTTTCAGGCTTCGAGCTGCGCGAGCCTGAAATTCGCCCCGAAATTCAGCGTATCGACCTCGAGCAAGACCTCGAAAGCCGCAGGCGCGAGCCTGTCGGTCAAGCTCGCCTACCCGAACGCGCCGCTCGGCACCTACGCGAACCTCGCGAAAGCGAAAGTCTCGCTGCCCAAGCAGCTGCCCTCGCGCCTTACCACGCTGCAGAAGGCCTGCCTCGCGGAGGTGTTCGATGTCAACCCGGCCAAATGCCCAGCGGGCTCGATCGTCGGACACGCGAAGGTGCTCACGCCGGCGATCCCCGAACCGCTCGAAGGGCCCGCCTACTTCGTCTCCCACGGCGGCGAAGCCTTCCCCGATCTGACGATCGTGCTGAAGGGCTACGGCGTCACGGTCGATCTCGTCGGCTCGACGCAGATCAAGAAGGGGGTCACGACCTCGACCTTCAAGGCGACACCCGACGTGCCCTTCAGCACCTTCGAACTGAACCTGCCCCAGGGCCCGAACTCGGCGCTCGCGGCCAACGGCAACCTGTGCAACTCGAAGCTCACGATGCCGACGGAATTCACCGCGCAGAACGGGGCCGTGCTGACGCAGTCGACGCCGATCAAGGTCACCGGTTGTGTCAAGAAGCCCCTCACCCGCACGCAGAAGCTCGCCAAAGCGCTGAAGCAATGTCGCAAGAAACAGAACAAGGGCAAGCGACAGGCGTGCGAACGCGCCGCGCGCAAGAAGTTCGCGGCGAAGAAGAAGGGCAAGAAGCGCAAGAAGTAGTGGGGCGAGGGCCGCCGAGAGTCGCCACGCGAGGCGGTCTCGGCGAGCACGCCCGTGTCTCTCACACGCCGACTTCCTCGGCCGCCGCAAAGGTCATCGTGGCTTCTCTGGTTTCGATTCCCGTCTGCAAGGGACCGCTGCCACTGATGCTGGCTTCCAGCGTCTGGGGCATGCCGCCTTCGCATGCAGAGATCCCCTGTACGCCGGCTTTCTGTTCGATCGTCAGCGCAAACGGCCCGGTTTTTTTGCTTTTGTTGGGCGACACTAAGGACACAAATCCGCCTGTCAAGAGCGTTAATAACCCGGTGAAGGGCCCTTCGATATGAACCGGTTTGGCCAGCGAGACCAAGACCCCGGCGTCTCCCGATTTGACCAGGCAGTCGTGCAGCTTGACCTGCATCGTGACAACCCCCGAAGGATCGCCTAAGCCTCCGAACGGGAGCCCCAGCGCTGCGCAGCGGTGAGCAGGGCGCTGATGAGCCTGAATGTACGCATGTAGTTTTTCACTGCTCCTTTGAGGTCGTCGAAGTAGCCCGGCGGGCAGCGCATCAGAGGACGATGTGCTCGATGCCCAATGCCGACCAACGCAATCGTTCGGATTGTCGGAAAAACGCGCTCTGGAGTCAAGCGTTCGCCTAGATCGTCTCCGTCTTAGACTGCGTGCAAGGCCCTGGCCTCCCGCTCCCGCCGGCAGGAGGCGTACGTCGCGTCCCGGCGGGAGGTACGGACTTCCGGCGGCAGTCGGTTCGTTTCCGACGTCAACGGCATATTGCGCCTATGACGACAGAAGCCCTCAAGCTCGATGCCTACATCCGCGCCTCGAGGGTCGGCGGCCGCAGTGGCGAGAGCTTCATCTCGCCGGGTGTGCAGCGCGGGCAGATCGAGGCGTGGGCAAAGGCGCACGGCGCGCTCGTGACCTGGCACGAGCCTGGTCTTCTTCAGCTTCGTGATCGATGCCTACAGCCGGCGGATCGTCGGCTGGCAGTTCGCAGCGCACATGCGCACGAGTGACTGTCTAGAAAACTCGGTATGCGCCTGGTCGAATGACAACTTCACCGGCGCGGCTCGCTCCGCATCGCTATCGCGCGAACCATGTTCGCGCGATGGACGACTGGCCACTCGTGTGAGATTGCTGCCTGGGCCGCCCGCGAGCCGCTTGTAGGCGGTCCGCGCGCGCATCTCGCGGACCGCCTACAATTACTCAGAGATGCGCCGCCAGCGGCTTGAGTTTGTTTTCGCTATTGAGATAGTCACCGACTGCGTTACACACTTCGATTTCTGTACACGAAACCCCTTGAAGCGCGCTAGCGAGTGCGCCACTGGGATTTGGTGAAGTCTGTATTTTCCATTCTTTGCCGTTCCAGACCTCAGCGAGCGTCAGCTCTTTTTTGCTGCTGTCACGATAGTGTCCCACGGCGATGCATTCTTCAACCGCCGGACACGACACCGAGCGAAATTCGCTTTCGGTAGCCCCAATTGGACGGGGCGGGATCGAGTAAGACCACGCTTTACCGTTCCATAACTCTGTAAGAATCGTTAATTTTTTGGTTTCACTTTCAGTTTCCCGCCACACACCGACGGCCATGCATGATTTTTCACTAGTACATGATATGCCGTAGAGTTCGGCAAAGTCAGCCACCGGTGGCTCGGGTAGCTGCGTCGCGGACCATTTAGTGCCGCTCAACGTCTCTTCCCCTGCGACCCCTATTCCCGCTTCAGTTCCCCAGTTGCCGACAGCGCGACAAGATGCTTCTGCGCTGCAGGCAATGCTCCAGAGCTTGCCGTTCTTGTTTTTACCCGGGTTTTCGATTGGTGACATCAAGTTCCAGGTAGTACCTTCCCATTCCTCTGCGAGGACGGCCCCCTTTTCGCCAGCTTCCGTGTTAAGGTAATCGCCGGTTGCGACGCAGTATTCCAGGCTTTTACACCAGACATCATAGAGTTTGTCGAACTTACCGCCGCCGTGATTCGGCGACGTAACATGAGTCCACGCCCCTTTGTTGCTTGCCTCTACAAGCGAATTGCCCCCGCCACCTTTGGTACCGTAGGAGCCAACTGCCATGCAGCGGGTCGACGAATAGCATAAGACGCCATACAGCTTGCCATTCTTTTCACCGGGGTTGGCTTCGACTGATGCCACTGCCCAAGAGGTGCCGTTCCATTCATTGCCCATCGCCCCGACGATCGACCCATTGAAATAATCGCCGACTGCGGTACACACACTGGCTGAAGCGCACGACACGCCGAGAAGTTCTCCTTCTGTGCCTCCGGCAGGAAGTACGGCCGTCTTGAGTTCCCAGACTGCGGCATGTGCGCCGGCTGGCGCCAACGTCAGCGCCAGCATCGTCAGGCCTAGCGTAAGACGCCCTCTACTCATAATGCTGCCCTCAATTCCCGTTAGTTAGTGAGCTGTCGAGTAGAGGAAGAGTCCCAGATAACGGAACATTTAGCTAGCGGTCAGAAACAACACTAGTCATGGTGTTGCTGTCCCGCATCGGGAAAGACTGAGCCATCCTGGGTTTGCCGGAGACTTCGACGCCAGCGTTCGCCTGGCGAAAGGAGAAGTCTCTGCAGATGCCCAGAGCGAGGAAGTACCCCGAGGAGCTGCTCGAGCGCGCAGCACGGCTGGTGATCGAGTCCGGCCGTCCGATCGCGCACGTCGCACGCGACCTCGGCCTGCCGGCTGAGACGCTGCGCATCTATGTGCGAGGCACCGAAGCTGACGAGGGCAAGCGCAAGAACGTCCCGAGCAGTCAGGAGCGCGAGGAGATCAAAGCCCTGCGCCGCGAGGTTGCGCAGCTGCGCCGTGCCAATGAGATCCTCAAGTCCGCCTCGGTCTTTTTCGCGGGCGAGCTCGATCCACACCGGCCGAAGTGAGCGCGTTCATCGAGCAGCATCGCGCGACTGATGCGCGAGAACGGCCTGCAGGGCGCCAAGCGCCGTGGCAAGCCGTGGCGGACGACACGCTCCGACCCGCGCGCTCAGCGCTCACCGGATCTTGTTGAGCGGCAGTTCTCCGCGTACGGCCCCGATGCGCTGCGCATGGCTCTGCATCAGCGAGCGCCCGGCGCCGACGTCGCTCTCGTTCACCACTCAGACGCCGGCAGCCAATACACCTCGATCGACTCCACGCAGACACTGGACGACGCCGGCATCCTCGGCTCGATTGGATCGGTCGGCGATGCCTATGACAACGCTGTCGCCGAGAGCTTCGTCGACAGCTTCAAGACGGAGCTGATCGCAGACCGCGTCTGGGCCAGCAGATCGCAGCTCGAGCTCGGTCGTTGAGTACGTCGCATGGTTCAACAACAGCGTCTGCACGAAGCGCTCGGCGATCGTCCGCCGCGCGAAGTGGAGGACCTCTACGCTGCGAAGGCCGGGTCAATCACACCCACGAGATCAAAGTTGGGAACCATCTAAACCGGTCTCCGTGGAACCCAGGACGGCTCATCGCGGTCGCTTGGGGCGTAGTCGGCGTAGATCGGGGTCGTCTTGAAGCCGCGGTGGCCCATCATCTCCTGCAAGGTGCGCATCGGTACGCCCTGAGCGACCACACGCGTGCCGAAGGCGTTGCCCAAGGCGTGGAAGCATGCATGGCGCGGCGCTCGTTCGCTGCCGTGCTCGAAGGCGGCTGGCTCACAAGTTGTGAGCACGTCGGTCGCTCGGCATCAGCGGCCGACGCCGCATGTGTCTATGCGGCCGACGCGTGGGGCGAACACATGGCGGCCGACTCTTCGGTGATCTTCCGCTCACAGAGTTCGGCGACGATTCGGGCCTGCGGGCGCAGGTCAGCGGCCGGATCGAACGTGAGGTAGCCGATATCGGCTACTCCGTCAAATGCGGAAAGCTCTACAAGACTGGACAAGACAGGAATTACGCGGCCGAGTCCCATGCGCTCCCTGAACTGTTCTGACTCGAACCGTGGCCATCGCTTCTCGCCGTACCGCGGTCCCAGTACTACGATTACGTAGGAAGCCTCAGAGTCGTAGATCGGGGCGAGATACTCCTCGACGTTCGCAGCCACGATTCTGTGCTTCTCGTTCTCGTCGTAAAACACGGAGAACCCACAGTCCTCGAGCTCCTCGTTCAGCAGGCGAGCAAACTCGCGGTCCTCGCCAGCGAAGGACATTGCGAAGTCGAATGGGTCCGACCGATCGGCGCGCACGAAGCCGGCACCACGGCTGAACTCTGTCCAGTTTTGGTTGCGCAGATAGTAGGCGAGCTGCGGGTCCTCAACCGAGAACACGGTTGTTGACTCGTCGTAGTGCACCAGCTTGGAGATCTCCTCGTCTTCAAGGTGCTTGACGAGCCAGCCCTTCTCCACAACCTGACCCACGCTGCCGCGCTCGTTGGGGTGGCGTGGCAGCTCATCTCGGAGCGAAATGTCCCAGCCGGGTGCCTCGGTCAGCCATCGCACGATGTGAAGGTACGGTGCTCGGCCGCCTGGTCGGAAGCGTGGGCCACGCACCAGCGTCCGGGCCGTCGCGCCGAATCGTCGCTCTTGGCGCTCCATCACCTTACGTCTCACACGACCGTACGGAATGGTGATGGAGTGGCGCTCGTCAACCGACTCCAGGATGTTCGCCTCAATGCAAAGCTCGTAGCAGAGCATCTGCGCCGTGTAGAAGCTGCCCTCGGCGGCCTCAACCACATCCGTTCCGGCATCGAGCCGCACATTCAACGCGGCCTCGCCCTTAGCTACTAGCTCCTCGATCTTCGCTCGGGGCTCGACCTCGAATCGAATAGTGTCGATTCGATTGTTTAGATCTGGAGCGTGGCGGATGAGGCTGTCCCCGGCGCGATTGATCCCGACGATGACGACCTTGCGGTGTTGAGCCTCCTCGTCTGCGAGCGCCTTCAGGAAGTCAGCGATCCTGTGACGTATGTGGTCGTCGAGCACGTGAAAATCCTCGACGATTGCGACGCCGAAGTCGCCCAGGCTGGGAAGGTCTTCGATGTACTCCAGATCCTCTCGGCGCCGAGCTGACAGAATCGTCGCGTCAGCGCCCATCCCCACCGACTCCAGGCCCCGGACGACTGCTGTCGACTTGCCGATGCCGGAGGGCCCCTCGACGACGACGCCTCGTCCAGGATTGCGCAGCGCTACGCGGAGCGAATTGAACTCTGCTGGCTCAACGAACGTGTGCGTAGGTACCCCCGAAACCTTGAATACCTCCTCGACCTTGAAACGAGTCATCGCGACCCACAAACTTAGCCGGGCGTCCAGACACGACCGATTCGTCCGTCGCGAGGACGCTACGACACGTCACTTTGGCCGCGGCGCGCGCAGCCGCTGTCGCCGGGCAGGAACCGTGCAGCCGAACGCGAGCAGCCGGGTGCGGCCGAGGAGCAGCATCCCGATCCCCGGCGGTGCGGAGCAACTCCGCCGGCGAGCACGCCTCGGTCGCCGAGGGCCTTGACAAGGCTGAAGGAGATCAGCGGCAACTAGCTCGATCGCACACGGGCGCCCGCCGGGTCTCGGCCGCTCAGGCCATGACGCAGCTAGCCGCTAAATCGTTCCGCCCGACGAGAAGAAAGCTTTAGGCGAACGCTCGAGCGACTAAATGGACAGGCACTTCAGACGACGCCGACGTCTCGGTGCAGCTAACCGGCTTCGCCTTTGGCGAACGCGTTGAAGATCACGCCGGGGGCCGGTGAGACCTGCGGGGGTCCGTGGTATTGCTTGCAGTTCGGCACGACGTAGCCCGGCTCGCAGCTCGTCCGTGCGACGAGGCCTTGCAGACGCTGTAAGGCGAGCTTCGCGTAGACGCGTTCGCCGCCGCCGGCCTTGCTGACGCGCTGCTCGAAGCGCGGCAGGATCGCCCTCACCAGGAGATTGCGTTTGAGCTGGTAGAGGATGTCCGACAGTGCCCATTGACGCACGCTGAGGAAGTGCTGGAGATCCGCTTCGGTGGGGTACAGACCCTTGCGGAAGTTCGCGAATTCCTTCTTCAGCAACGCATCTGAGACGTGGAAGCCCACTTCGTCTCCCTGGGCGATGCTCCACTGCACCGAGATCAGGTAGCTGAGCGCCTGGGCCTTGATCGAGCGGTAGAGCTCGTGGCATTTGCGCGCGATCTCGGCGTCGTTCAGCTTCAGGCGCCCCGAGCTGTCGCGCGGGACGACCGTCTTTGCCGCGCGCTCGCATTCGGGGTAGTTCGCCGGCTCGGAGACGAATCCCGCTGGCCCCTTGTGACCCACGTCCTGATTGAAGTCGCCGCCCGCCATCGCGCGCATCCAGTGGTTCAGCATCGGCCGGTCGATCGAGCCGGAGGAACGTTCGATCTGGACGAGGCCGTTGCTCGAGCCACAGCCACCGATGACCAGTGTGCAGAGTGCGAGGACCAACGCGAAGAAAGGGACGGTCCTGGTCAGTCTGAGCTTGCGCATGCGTGCCGGCTTTCTTTGTCGCCTTAATATCCCGGCGCCAGAGGGACAGGACCTCCGGCGCCGGGATGCTGTCTTCGATCAGAAGCTAGACCGATGAGGAGTTAGACAACGATTTCCTCAGCGGCTGCCCATGTGATGCTGCCTTCTTTGGCTTCCTCGCCCGACTGGACGTTCGCGCCGCCGTCGGTGGAGGTTTCGAGTTTCTGAGCGGTTCCGCCTTCGCATTTTTCAATGGCCTGAACGCCGGCGGTCTGGGCGACATTCAGTGGGAACGGACCGGTTTTTTTGCTTTTGTTCGGGGAGATTAATACAACGAGGGTGCCCGTGACGACGAGTAATAAGCCGGTCGACGGAACCTCGATGTGGACTGGTTCGGTGAGTTTGATTAACAGCCCGGCGTCTCCCGAGGAGATCAGGCAGTCGTGAATCGCGACGTGAGTCGTGATCGTGTTGGCCACGTCCCCTAAGCCTAAGACGGCGAGACCCACCGTGGTGCAGGTTTTGAATACGATGGTCACCGTACCTAAGGTTCTTTCTGAGGTGAGTTTGCCTTCTTTGCTTTCTGAGGTGGCGCAGGTGATCGAAGCCCCGCCTTTGACCTGCAGCGTGGCTTTACCGCTTGCACCGGTGAAGGTGGCACCAGTCGTGCCTGGGTTCCACAACCATAAGGTTTCTGTCGCAGAGGCCGTCGCGACGGCGACCGCGGAGAACGCCGTCACCGCGAGAAGGGCGGTGACGAGCTTGAATACGCGCATGTGAATACTGCTCCTTTGATTGGTGTGACAGTAGACCGGCGAGCGCAGCGCGTCGGTTGCGCGACGCGCTTTGGATGCCGGAGACGTGAGCGTTCCACCGTGTCAGGTGTAAGCTCGCGGCGATTATCGTGTAGCCGAGAACCCGGGTCAAGCGTTTATCGGATTTGTTTCCGATGGAAAGAAACACTCCGTGCAAACGCTTGACGATGGCGCTGGTCGAAGAGCAGACTCGCTGGACCTCACGGCGGACGGACCGCTCGAGTCACGATGCTCCTACCAGCGACAGAACCCTCAGCGAGACGACGACGCGCGGCCTTCGTGCTTGCGCTGATCGTCTGCGTGCTGGTTGGGCTCATCAGCGTGGCTGGCTGCGGAAGCTCCTCGCAGGAGTTCGTCGCCACCGTCGGCGCCGATCGCATCAGCAAGGCGACACTCGATCGGTGGACCCGGATCGAGGCGATCGTCGCACACGAAACGGTCCCGACGAAGCCTCCCGCGAGCGGGGTCGTTCCCGATCCACCCGAGTACGTGAAGTGCGTCGCATACCTGAGGCGAGGACTTGGCTCCTCGGCGAGTGAGACCAGCTCGGCGCAGCTGAAGTCACAGTGCGCGCGTAGTCAGCAGACGCTGCGTGACACCGCGCTGCAGATCCTGATCACCTATCACTGCCTCGAGAGCGAGGCAAGGGAACGAGGCGTCACCGTTCCGCGCGCGGAAGTTGTGCAGTTCATCCGTCGCCAGCTCCCGACGCACGTGGCGTTGACGAGGTTCCTGCGATTCACGGGCGAGCGCGTCAGCGATGCGGAACTGCTCGCCAGGCGCGCGCTACTCTCGATCAAGGTCGAGGCGCAGGCGGGGACGGGGCTCAGCGGACAGCGCAAGCTCGCCGCCGAGGCGAAGTTCGCGATCGGGTTCGCGGCGAAGTGGTCCGCGCGCACGAGCTGCAGGCCTGGCTACGTCATCGAACAGTGTCGTGAGTTCAAGGCGGCTCGCAGCTGATGCCCAGGTGCCAGCCCCTGTCCAGACGTTCGGCGGCCGTGCTCTTGGCCGCGCTTGCATGTGCGTGGCTCGCGGTGGGCTGCGGGGGCGCCGGGAGTGGGCCGACCGTCGCGCGTGTCGGCGGCGCTGCGATCGACAGGGACAGCGTCGAGCACTGGACATCGGTGCTCGAGCGCGGCGGCACGCCGTCGGTCCTGGGCGGCGAAGCGCCGGGGACGCCCACGCAGAAAGCGCTCGCGTTCCTTGTCTCCGCCGCCTGGCTGCAGGGCGAGGCGCGGCGCGAGGGGCTCGACATCTCAGACCGTGCTGTCGAACGCTCGCTTGCCCAGCGTCGGGAAGTCAGCGGGAACGCGGAATTCGAGCAGAGCCTCGAGGCCAGCGGACAGACGACCGCCGACATCGAGCTCGAAGCCCGCGCTGAACTGGCCGCCGCGGCGATTCGCGAGGCGCTGGCCCGGCGTGCTGCGGCTGTGTCCGAGGCCACGGTAGTCGGCTACTACCGGCGTAACGCCGCGCAGTTCCATCACCACGAAGCGCGCGACATCGAGATCGTCAGGGGCCTGCCGAGCGCCGCGGCTGCCAGCGCCCTCGTCGAGCGCGTAGGGACCGGCGCGGGCTTCACGCGGATCGCGACGCCGGAAGGGCTCGCCCAGAACACGGTCGCACCGACCGGGCCGCCTACCAAAGTCCCCCTGCTGCGAGCGATCTTCGCCGCGCGCGCGGGCGTCGTCAGCGCTCCGGTGCGATCCAACGGCAAGTGGGCGGTGTTCATCGTCAGGAAGATCGAGCCGCCGACGCTCAAGCCGTTGAGCGAAGTGCGCCCCGAGATCCTCGAACGCCTCGTCGCACAGCGCCGCGCAGCGATGACCACGCGGTTCGACCGAGAATACGTGCAGCGCTGGAGTGCACGGACCGAGTGCACGCAGGGCTACGTGATCCCGGGCTGCGCGCATTACGCCGGCGGGGCCGAGACGGCCGCGGATCCTTTTTCGGAGGGTTGAGCTGTCGCGGGCGTGGCCCCGGGAGGCTCCGTAGACTGCCTCTGCGTGTCTCGCTTCACCGAGCCCCAGGCCGCCGACTTCCACCGCCTCAACGCCTCGCTCGCCTTCGATCGGCGTCTGTGGCCGCAGGACGTCGCGCAGTCGCGCGCGCACGCTCGGATGCTCGCCGCGCGCGGGATCCTCGCCGAGGCCGACCGCGACGAGCTGCTGCGCGGGCTGGACGCGGTCGAGCTCGAGCTGACGATGGAACGGTTCCCCTTCGGCACCGAGGATGAAGACATCCACATGGCGATCGAGCGACGGCTGACGGAGCTCGTGGGGGCCGTCGCAGGGCGCCTGCATACGGCGCGCTCGCGTAACGATCAAGTCGCCACAGACCTGATGCTCTACACGCGCCAGCGCGCCGCGCATGCGTGGATGGAGATCGGCGAGCTGATGGGGGCGCTGCTCGCTCGCGCCGAGGAGCACGCCGACTGGCCGATGCCCGGCTACACGCACCTGCAGCGCGCCCAGCCCGTGTACCTCGGCCACCACCTGCTCGCCTACTTCTGGATGTTCGAGCGCGACCGCGCCCGCTTCGCCTTCGCCGAAGGGCAGGCCGGGTCGCTCCCGCTCGGCTCGGGCGCGCTGGCGGGCGTCAACTTCGACACCGACCGCCAGATGGTCGCCGAGGAGCTCGGCTTCCCCGCCGTCGCGCCGAACTCGATCGATGCCGTGTCCGGGCGCGACTTCGTGCTCGATTACCTCAACGCCGCCGCCACGTGCTCAACTCACCTCTCGCGCCTGGGTGCCGAGATCGTGCTGTGGTCGAGCGCCGAGTTCGGCTTTTGCGAGCTGCCCGATTCCTGGAGCGCGACATCTTCGATCATGCCGCAGAAGAAGAACCCCGACGCCGCCGAGCTCTTGCGCGCCAAGGCACCGCGCGTCGTGGGGCACCTCGCCGCCTTCCACGGTGTCATGCACGCGCTGCCGCTCACCTACAACAAGGACATGCAGGAGGACAAGGAGCACCTGTTCGATTCCGTCGACACGCTCGAGCTGACGCTGTCGGCGGCCACGGGGATGATCGCCGGCGCCAGGTTCAACCGTGAGCGGATGGCTGCGGCGGCCTCGGATGAGATGCTGGCGGCGACAGACGTCGCCGATTTGCTCGTGCGCCTGGGTATGCCATTTCGCGAGGCCCATGGGGTCGTCGCGGGGCTCGTGCGCGCCGCGCTCGAGAGCGGCAAGTCGCTGTCTGAGCTGAGCGACGCGGAGCTCGCTGCGCACAGCGACGTGCTGGCCGCCGGCAGCGCGCAGTTCCGCGAGGTCCTGCGGCAGGGCTCGTGGCTCGAGTCGAAGGTCTCCGCGGGGGGCACCTCCTCCGCGCGCCTCGCGCAACAGCTCACCGCGGCGCGTGAGGTGCTCACCGACGGCGCGACTGCTTGAGGAGGCGCTTCGCCGACGAGCGTGCGTTGGGGTGCACATGTGCAAGGGGTGCGCCGCGAGCACCTGCGGCGCACCCTTGGCTCTCTCGGTCGTAGGCGCTATCCGGCGCCGTGGAAAGGCGCCGGCTCGGCGGGGCTCACGAGCCCATCAGTTCCTGGGCTTCTTCGGTGAACGTCACGAAGCTTTCTTCCGTTTTGACGCTGGTTAACACGGCCGTGCCATTGTGGTTGATTTCGGACGTTAAGGTCCATTTTTTCGCTTCCGCTCCGTCGACGCATTCTTCGATGTTTCCGGCACCTTTTGACCCGGTCAGGTCTGTCGTGAATTTCAGCGCAGGACCTACCGTTAACACGTGAGCAATTATCCGGCCGGCGAGGTCAAATAACGAGCCGAGTGAGGGAATTTCGACATGGAGAGTGCTGTTCTCCGTTTCAATTGCGAGGCCGAATAAGGATTTGGTCGGAGCGACTATGCACAGTAACAGTAAGACCGGCACTAATATGTTCCCCGATGTGTCGCCTAACGAGTTTGTGTTCAGACCGCCTGACGTGCACCCAGAGAGGCCGAGTGTCATGGTGGCGTGTTTATCGGTCGTGAATTCGCTTTTTCCTGTCAAGGTTTTGCAAAGAACACCGAAGCCGGCGGTGTCTTCGAACCTGAAGTTTTTCGCTGTTAGCGTGAAGTTCGGCTTTTCGCGCGGTAAGAAGCCCTTTTCCGCGGATGCTGCATTTGTCGCCAGCGCACCGATCGCGAAGAGCGCGAGCAGTGCCATGCCGAGGAATCTGAGTCGTTGCATGAGGTGTCCTCCTCCGTTGGTCGCTTGACTACTGCGACGCCCGGTGTCGGGAGCGGTGACGGTCAGAGGATCGGCATTGGCACCCGGCATCGGGGCATTACGCACATCGCACGGTGGCAAGACCTGGGCGCACGGTCAAGCAATTGAGCTCAACGTCTCCTTCTGCGAGAGCGGAGTACGTCGCCGGGCGGGAGCGTCCCGCCCTGCGCACAGCGTCCCGCCCTGCGCACAGCGTCCCGCCCCGCCCGCCGGCTCGACGCGCGACGAAGTCCTCGGTGCGGAAATAGACTTCGCCGCGCACATGTCACTCGCCCTCGACCGCCCTGAGCTTCACGCCACGGCTGGCCCTGCCTGTCTTTTGTCGGCTGCCGAAACATCGCCCGCTGGTCGGCGTATTCGCAAATGAGGGCGCTCTCGGCAGACTTCTATGCGCGGCCCGTGCTCGAGGTCGCCCCCGATCTGATCGGCTGCACCGTCGAGCACCAGGGCTGCGCCGGCGTGATCGTCGAGACCGAGGCCTACCACGAGTCAGAGCCCGCCTGCCACGCCTACGCTGGGCTCACCCCGCGCACGGAGGTGCTGTTCGGCCGGCCCGGGCTCGCCTACGTCTATCGCTCCTACGGGATCCACGCGCTGCTCAACGCCGTCTGCGAGGGCGAGGGCGTGGGCGCGGCCGTGCTGATCCGCGCGCTCGCGCCGCTGGATGGGATCGGGCAGATGCGCGTCAGGCGCGGGCTCATCGGCGGTAGGCCGGCCCGCGATCGAGATCTCTGCTCGGGACCGGGCAAGCTGACGCAGGCGCTCGGCATCTGGCTCGACGAGAACGGGACTTCACTATCGCGCGGGCCCGTGCGCATCCTCGGGCGCGCCGCCAGCTGGCGCGAGCCCGAGGTAGCGGTCGGGACGCGCGTCGGGATCACGCACGCCGTCGAGCTGCCCTGGCGCTTCGCCGCCGCCGGCGACGCCAACGTCTCGCGGCCGCGCATCTGAGCGACCGCACCGCGCTCTATTCCATCAGTTCCTTGTTTTCGGAGAAGGCGAGCGAACCGCTTTCCATGTTCACGCTGGCCGCTTCCGGTTTTTTGTTCTCGTTGTTTTCGCTCAAGAGCGAGCCTTTTTTGCTCGTCAGGCCTTCTTTGCATTCAACGGCGTTCTGTTTGCCGGCTTTTCCGGTGATGTCGACGACGTATGTTTTGGCCGGGCCTGTGGTTAAGACTTCCCCGATGTATGTGCCCGCTAACAGTAATAACTGGCCGATTGCCGGAACTTCGAGATGAACCCCGCCTGCAGGCAGTTCGATGAAGATGCCGAATGCGGAAAGCACTTCGCCTTTGGCGTTCGTCGGTTTTAAGCAGACTAAGGCTAATGCCGTGAATAAGACCACTCCGGCTTTGTCTCCTAAGGAGTTCATCGCAATGCCGGCAGATGTGCATTCGTTGAAGTGCATTTCGATCGTGAAGTGCTTGTCCGTGGCGAAGGTGCCTTTGCCTTCGGAGGATTTGCAGAGATAGGACCACCCTCCGGTCGATTCTAAGATGAGTTTTCCGCTGGACCACGTCGTTTCTTTGCTCAGGAGCGGTAAGAAGCCCTCTTCCGCTGAGGCGCTGAGGGCCGTGAGCGCTGTAATCGCCAGTACGGCCACGAGCGTGCCGATACCGATCTTCATGCTTCGTCTCATCATGTGCTCCTCACTGGTTGCCGTGCTTGTGAGCAGCTTGCCGGGCCACCGCGCAGCTGCCGGACCGCCCGCCGAGGTGCCCGAGGTCAGTGATCCCGATGTTGGGATACGTGGCGATCGTCCCATCGCGCTTGCCACGGGGTCAAGCAATCGGGCACTTCGTCTCCCTTCGCATCGCGCCGGCCGTGTCTGCGCGCACACCGCAGGGATCTCGCCGCCGGAACGTGACGCGGCATCGTCTGGCTCCCGGTGCGCAGGCGAGCAACCACGCGGCCATATCCGGCTCGCGAGAGCCGCATCGGAGTGTCCAGGGATCGGCCGTTGGCCAAAGCGCGCTCGATCGTGTAATGAGTAAGGGAAGCCAACCCTCAGGACAGCGCCCGGACGCCCGAGATTGCGGGCCATCCGCGCAGTCCAGGGGTGAAGCGCACGGCTTCGGGCGGCGAATCCACTCGCCGCGGTGGGCCAGAGAGAAACGACCAGGAGCGAAACCGATGACACCAGTGCCTCGAGCTGCGAAGACCAAGCTTCCCGCCGGCCCACCGATCCCCACGACGCTGCAGGCCGCCATCTGGGCGCTGCGCCCGCTCGGGATGATGGACCGCTGCGAAGCTCGCTACGGCGAGATCTTCACCCTGCGGATCCGTCGGGGCCGGCCGTGGGTGCTGGTGACCAATCCCGAGCACGTAAAGCTTGTCTTCACGCGCCCCTCCGAGCTGATGGGTGCCGGCGCCGGCGAGGCCAACCCGCTGCTCGAGCCGCTGCTCGGCTCGAGCTCGGTGATGCTGCTCGACGAGCCCCAGCACATGGGCGACCGAAAGCGCCTGTTGCCCTCCTTCCATGGCGGGCGGATGAAGGACTACGGCGCGATGATGAGCCAGATCGCGCGCGAGAAGGTCGCCGAGTGGCCGACCGGGGAGCCATTTGAGCTATGGCCGCAGATGCAGGCGATCTCGATGGAAGTCGTGATGCGCTCCGTGTTCGAAGGCATCGACTCTGCGCGCGGCG
>Ga0209624_10001121_pt1 | contig 21977 bp, 21 predicted proteins | sample JacPinW_OM2H0_O1_FD_188565 | JGI IMG/M metagenome (GOLD analysis project Ga0209624, IMG submission 188565) | Forest soil microbial communities from Algoma, Ontario, Canada - Jack Pine, Ontario site 1_JW_OM2H0_O1 (SPAdes) (version 2) | ecosystem: Environmental > Terrestrial > Soil > Boreal...
GTTGTCCCAGCGAACGCGAATGGCTGTGGACGGACGAATCAGATAGGCATTGGCGCCGGCTATTTCCGCGCTGGCTTGGCGCAGTGGTGAGAGGTCGTCGAGAATCCATAGGGCGCGGCCGTAGGTAGCGGCGACGAGATCGTTGCCGTGCACGACGAGATCGCGAACGTCCGTCGCCGGGAAATTTAACTGCAAAGATTGCCAGTGATCGCCATCGTCGAAAGAAACATACAGAGCGTTCTCTGTTCCGGCGTACAACAATCCTCTGCGCACGGGATCTTCGCGGACAATGCGAGCGAGCCAGGTTTCCGCGAGGCCCTTGGTAATTTGTTGCCAGGAGTTGCCGGCGTCGTGAGTGCGATAAATGTAAGGATGTTTGTCTTTAGCCACCTGGATGACAACGTAGGCGGAATCCGCATCGTAATGCGAGGGCTCTATAGCGAGTATTGCGCTTTCGGCCGGCAAGCTCGCGGGAGTAACGTTTTGCCAGGTCGCGCCGCCGTCGTGCGTCACTTGAATTAGACCGTTGCTACTGCCAACCCAAATTACCTCAGCCCGCACAGGTGAAGGCGACATCGACATGATCGCGGCGAGGCGGCCGGGCCGTTGAAGCTCGAATTCTTTATCGGACTCATCGCCATCATATGCATTCATTTCATCCGGGTCTTTGCCCGTGTTAGGCGATACCTGATCAGTTTCAGGCGGTATATGACCCGAAGGGCCAGCTGGTGATTTCTTGCCATTTGGCGGAGCATCCGGGCGAACCGTTAGGTCGGGACTGATCGCTTGCCAACTGTTGCCTTCGTCGGTGGTTTTCATCACAAACTGTGTTCCCAAGTAGAGAGTTTTTGGCTCCTCCGGCGAGAAAACCAGCGGAGGCATTTGCGTAGTCCGCAATTTTCCGTTGCGCACAAAAACGTGGGTTATCTGACCGGTGGTTTTGTCGTAGCGCACCACACTGCCGTACCATCCGCCGGAATAAATGATATTCGGATTGGCGGGGTCGGGCGCAATGTAGCAAAATTCGAAGCCGCCGCTGGAGAACCAATCGCGAAACCGAATCTGACCGTAATCGCTGCGATTGGGAACCACGGCGGTGCCGCTATCCTGCTGCGGCGCGTAGGAGTAGTAGGGAAACTGGTTGTCGGTGATTACGTGGTAGAACTGGCCGGTGGGCTGGTTAAACCAACTGCTCCACGTCTTGCCCTCGTCCACGCTGATGGTGGCTCCTTGATCAACGCCAAGGATCATGCGCCGGGAATTTTGCGGATCTATCCATAGGACGTGATAATCGTCGCCGCTCGGCGAACCTTTATAAGCGGTGAATTTCTGGCCGCCGTCTGTGGAGCGATAGACGCTGGTCTGCATCACGTAAACAATGTCTGCGTTATTGGGGTCCACGAAAACGCGGCTAAAATAAAGATTACCTATCACACGCGAGTCAGTCGTAATTTTGCGCCAGGTTTGGCCCCCATCGTCGGAGCGGAATAGCCCGGGATCAGCGATGGCGAACACGCGCTGGCCGTGAGTTCCGGGCGCCACTGCGAGGCCGATGCGGCCCAATGGTTCATCCGACGGCAGGCCGGTGGTGGGAAGCTCCTTCCAAGTGCTCCCTTGGTCCTCCGATTTGTAAATCCACGAATCCACTTTTCGCACGTCCGGAGGACCACTGAAGAAATCGAAGGGCTTCCAAAGTGCCGTGAAAAGCACACGCGGATTGTTGGGATCGGCAACGGTGTCGGCGGCGCCGGCGAAATCGTCGCGATAAAGAGTTTTCGTCCAGTTCTTTCCGCCGTCGGTGCTTTTGAAAATACCTCGCCAGGGACTGGCCGCCGCAACGCTCAGAATAGGATGGCCCAGCGCGCCCACCACCAGAATGTTGGGATCATGTGGATCGACGATAATCGAATTGATGTAATGCACGTCGGACAAGCCGATGTTCGTCCATGTCGCGCCAGCGTCGGTAGATTTATACATCCCATTGCCATCGGTTTGCTCGCCCGTTCCGACATACACAATGTTTGGATCTGATGGTGCAATTGCCACAGCGCCGATTGAAGCTACGTACTGATCGTCAAAAATCGGCTTCCAAACGCGGCCCGCGTCGGAAGTCTTCCAAACACCGCCGCCGGGGGTGCCCATGTAATAGACCGCGGAATCTCCGGGGATTCCGGCGACAGCGGAGACACGACCCGCGCGGTACGGCCCGATCAAACGCCAGCGCATGGCGGAGTAGAGGCTCGGATCAACGGGCTGGAGCGTCTGCTGCTCGCGCGCTTGCGAATTCTGTTGCTGAGCATGCAGGGATACAGTCGCCGCAGCAAAAATAAGGAACGAGATGGCGAGATAGCGCTGGATGCGAATCAAATTTCCCTCCGGGCGAACGAAGAGTGTACCACCGCTAATCGATACTATTAACGCGCTAGATTAGACGCACGCCGAGGTTTTTCGGGAGATCGCGTAGCCACTCGCAGAAACGACTATCGAAGTGCAGGCACATTCGGCCAGAAGCGGCCTCAGTGCAAGCCTGACCAATCATCTGCGAGCAAGATGGAGTTGCTGGGATTTGATGGATCATACTTCACGCTAGCCGTTTGGCCGGCAGCGACGCGCGTGAGAAGCAACCGCTCTTCCAGCCCGGTTACATCCTGGGCCGTTTCGTAGGTGACGCCTGAGATGGAGTACGTGTAGTAAAGAAGTTTCTGAGTACCGTTGGCCCCGACGCCCGCGGATGGCGACTTGGTTTTGGCGCCAATGCCTGCCGGCCGTTCCAGGTGAGCATTGCGAACATGGTCGACGACCTCAAGAACTTGGCCTTCCACGATGCGTCCTACACGATTCAGAAACGCACGGCGCTGGCGCTCGATTTCGCCGGGATCTTCCGGCTTGCGTCGGAGCCAGAAAATAATTCCGATGAGCGCTAGTGCCGCCAGGCCCGCCAGAGGAAGCCAGTTGTGCCAATCTCGCAGAAGTTCTTTCAAGACTCGCCTTGCGCGCGCAGCAGCACTTTCAGGAGCAGATCCGGTTCAGTTTTCCCGATCGTCATCCGGCCCGATAACAAAGTTTCGCAACGTGCCGACGCCGCTCACGCTGACTTCCACTACATCGCCCGCAGCCAATGAACCCACGCCGGAAGGCGTGCCGGTGGCGATTACGTCTCCAGGTTCGAGCGTCATCACCTGCGTGATGAAGCGGATTATAACATCAAGCGAAAATATCATTTCCGAGGTATGTCCAAACTGTTTCCTGGTTCCATTGATGAAAGTTTCCAGCCCGGCGTTCGCCAAATCGAGGGATGTTTCGATGACCGGCCCTAATGGACAGAAGGTGTCAAAGCCCTTGCCGCGCGTGAACTGAGCGTCACGTCTTTGCAGGTCGCGAGCGGTGACATCATTGAGACACGTGTACCCTAGAATGTAAGCGGAAACATTTTCGTCGCGCGAGAGATGCCTAAAGCGGCGGCCTATGATCGCGGCGAGTTCGCCTTCGTAATCCACGCGTTCCGAAAGGCGCGGAAGGACGATCGGCTCATCGGGTCCAATCAGCGATGATGGCGGCTTGAAAAAAAGCAGAGGCTCTTTGGGAACATCGTTGCCCAACTCCTTGGCATGTTCCGGATAATTTCGGCCTATGCAAACGATTTTGCTCGGCGTGCAAGGAGGAAGGAGTTTCACGGAATTCAGCGGCCAGGATCGGCCTGCCAGTTCGCGGTCGCCCCAGAGTTCGCCGCGGATTTCGCTAACTTCGTTGCCCTCAACGATTCCATTGCGAATTTCAGGATGAATTTGATGAGCAGAGCGATGCACTTCTTCGGCAGAGAAGCTAGTCGTTTGAAAGCGGCAGAGTTTCATCGATGATGCGGAGTCGGATAGTGCTGGCGGCGTCGCGATTCGATAGCGTGATGCCGGGCGTGCAGCGCCATCGCGACGACCCAGGAAGTCACTGCAAAAACGGCATAGATCACAGTCCCTTCGATCAACGCCTGAAACGGAGTGCGCAACACCTCGAACAGATTGTGGAAGAACATGCCGGCGACATAATAGGCCACCACAAACATGCCCCAGGCGATCATCGCCGAGGAAAACATTTGTATCGGGCGGCTGTAAAAACGCACGATCGGAATCAGCATGAAAATTACGAAGAGAGCGCAAAACGCGGCGTTTCGTTCTAGCGCGTGGTTATCGAGCCAGGCCATTCGATTCGCGGCCACTAACGCTCCAAACATCACGATCACGAGCAAGACGCCGGTATAGAGTCCGGTCGCCAAGGCGGGGCGAGGCAGAGGTTTATCGTTCTTGGAGCCGATAATTTCATCGATTGGGGAATTTTGAGTCATGGTCTTGGCTGCCCTTCTACCGGAATGCTGCCGGAAGCGGACGCGCTGGCCGGGCTTTCATTGCCGGCGCGGTCCACTGCGGTCGCAGTATAGACATATTGATGGCCAGGGACTGCATTCATATCTCTAAACGCTGGCGTAAGCAACAACTCTGAATTCAAACGCCTTCCTGGAACGCCATCCTGTTCACTTCGATAGACGTTGTAACCTGCTATGTCGGTTTCAGCGCTGATAGCCCAGGAAAGGTCCAAGTACGCGGAATTTTCGCCTTGCGCAGGCACGAGCACCACGGTCAAGTTTTGCGGAGCCTCGGGAGGAAAGATCGCGCGCGGAGTCGCGAGCACCAAATTCGAGTCCGCTGATTCGACCGCGACGTCTGAATATTGCACCAGACTGCGAACCGAATACACGTAGGTCTTGCCGAATTCAATTTGCTTGTCTTGAAAAGTGGACTCGGTCGATTCGCCAATGCGCGCAAGCGGAACTCTCAATTTGGGAACTCCACTAACCGCTCCAGATGCCGCCGGAGGCGTGGAAGGTTGTAATTCCGGCGCGGTTTCCGCGCGGTAGATGTGGTACGCAGCAATTGACGGAATATCGATTGAGGGTGTGGGGCCGACGATTGTCCGTTGTGGAGGAGTCCAAGTGAGAAGGATGCCGTTGTGCGCCACTTCCGCACGAAGATCCGGGATGGGATCGAGCGCTGGGTAAACACGCACACCGGCGTGATTCGAATCCGCTGATTCTTTTTTCACGGATGCGCGTGTGCGGACTGTGTACGACGCCGTCCAGCCCACGTGCGGAGACAAATCGTTGGAATCGAGCGAGTTGATCACGCGAATACGATTCTTCTCGGAATAATTAGGGACCATGGCCGGCGGAATTGTGAGAATCAGAAACAAGGGCTCTTGAGCTACCGTCGCCGTCGGCGGGTCGAATCCGCGGTAAATCTCGATTGCTGGAGTTTTTTTCAGAGGGCGATGATCTACGGTGTCTTTTGGCATCGTGAACGTGAGGATCACATCGTTCCCTTGCTGCTGCGCTGCCAGATCTGTTATCGCGGTGGGAACTTGGGGTTTGCGCCCGATCGGTTCGCCGGGAGCAGCGCAACTGACCAGCAAAATTAGAGAACCGAGGAGGGAAAATGAAAGTGCTAAGCGGAAAACGGAAAGCGCGCGAGTTTCGGAGGCGGGGCTGGAAGCCAGTTCCCCTTTTTCGTGTTCCATTTTTAGTTTCTATAGAATGTAGCGGCTGAGATCCTGATCCTTCACGATGTTCGCGAGCTGTTTCTGCACGTAAGCGGCGTCAATTTTCACCGTTTTCTTTTTCATCTCGGGAGCTTCGAACGAAATTTCCTCAAGAACTTTTTCCAGGATAGTGTGCAGCCTGCGCGCGCCGATGTTTTCGGTCTGCTCGTTCACTTTAGCAGCGAAACGCGCAATGGTTGCTATCGCATCGTCGCTGAAGGAAAGTTTCAGTCCCTCGGTATCGAGCAGGGCGATGTATTGCTTGATGAGGGCATTCTTGGGCTCGGTTAGAATGCGCACGAAATCGCCCTCGGTGAGCGAACTGAGCTCCACTCGAATCGGAAAGCGGCCCTGCAACTCGGGAATTAAATCAGACGGCTTGGTGGTGTGGAAAGCGCCTGCGGCGATAAATAGGATGTGATCCGTGCGGACCATGCCGTAGCGCGTGTTTACCGTGGTTCCTTCCACGATGGGCAGAATGTCGCGTTGAACTCCTTCGCGGGAAACATCCGGGCCGTGGCCCGATTCACGCCCGGCGATTTTATCGATTTCGTCAACGAAGAGAATCCCCATCTGCTCCACGCGATCGACGGCCAGGCGCGTGACCTGGTCCATATCGATCAGGCGATTTTCCTCTTCCTGGATCAAATAATCGAAGGCCTCGGACACTGTCATCTTGCGCTTCTTCTTTTGCTGGCCGAAGAAACCGGAGAGCATGTCCTTGACGTTGATATCCATTTCCTCGACGCCTTGATTGGTGACGATCTCGAAGGCCGGCATGGCGCGCTCGCGTACTTCGACTTCCACCATGCGCTGATCGAGCTTTCCTTCGCGAAGCTGCGCGCGGAGTTTGTCGCGGGTACGCTGCAATTGCTCGCGACGCTGAGCTTCGCCGTTGGCACTAGCGTCCGGAGCTGACGCAGGCGAAGGTGGCAGCAGCAAATCCAGCAAACGCTCTTCCGCGGATTGTTCCGCCCGCTCGGCAACTTCATCGAGTTTTTCTTCGCGCACCATGTCGATGGCGGTTTCCACCAGGTCGCGGACCATGGATTCCACGTCGCGGCCCACATATCCCACCTCGGTGTACTTCGAAGCTTCCACTTTCACGAACGGGCAGCCGGCCAGGCGTGCGAGGCGGCGCGCGATTTCCGTCTTTCCCACACCGGTGGGCCCAATCATCAAAATATTCTTCGGTAGGATTTCTTCCGCGAGCTCGGGCGTGAGTTTTTGACGGCGGACGCGATTGCGCAGCGCGATGGCCACAGCTTTCTTGGCAAGATTCTGCCCAACAATGTATTTGTCCAGCTCAATGACGATTTCGCGGGGCGTGAGCTCGTCAAACGAGGGAAGCGGCTCGGGCTCGGCCGCTTGCGATTCACCTGCCAAGTAGATCACCATATCTTTCTCCGACTTTCCGGTCATAGTTCTTCGATGCTGAAATTCGCGTTAGTGAAAATGCAAATTTCGCTGGCGATGCGCATGGCTTCCTGCGAGATGTCTTTCGCTCCGAGCTTAGTAAACTTGGAGAGGGCGCGCGCAGCCGCAAGCGCGTAAGAACCGCCCGAGCCGATGGCGCAAATGCCATCGTCCGGCTCAATCACGTCTCCGCTGCCTGAAAGTAAGAATGTTGACTTTGCGTCCGCAACGATCAAGAGCGCTTCCAGGTGGCGCAGAGAACGGTCCGTCCGCCAATCCTTGGATAGCTCGACGGCTGCTCGCGGCAGATTGCCATGGAATTCCTGCAGTTTATTTTCGAAGCGTGAGAATAACGATAGCGCGTCCGCCGTGCTTCCAGCAAAACCGGCGATGATCTTGTCGTTGTAAAGTCGCCGCGTCTTTTTGGCGTTGTGCTTAATCACACCTTCGCCCAAGGTCACTTGGCCATCGGCGGTAAGTACCACCTTATTGTCTTTCCGCACGCATAGCACCGTTGTGCCATGCATCGGTTCACTTTTTCGCTTCATGGGCATCCGATAATTATACATCGCGCGCCGCGGAAACGCTCACCGTGGCGATTCTCTGCGGGGGTTGATTTTCCGGCGTTCGACCGCGGCCATTGACCCGCTTATCGACGCGCAGATATAGTTCTGACGCATGGAGGGTGATTCCATCGAACAGATTTCGCATTATCGCATTCTGGAAAAACTCGGCGGCGGAGGCATGGGCGTGGTGTACAAGGCCGAAGACACCACCCTGCGGCGCTTCGTGGCGTTGAAGTTTCTTCCGCGCGATGTAGCCCGAGACCCACAGACGCTCGCGCGCTTCGAGCGCGAAGCGCAAGCTGCGTCCGCCCTGAATCACCCCAATATTTGCACGGTGTATGAAATTGGCCGCGAAGGCGACGAGCAATTCATCGCGCTGGAGTTCTTGGACGGCCACACGCTCAAGCATCACATCGAAGGAAAACCTCTGCCGCTGGAAGATTTGTTGGAACTTGCAGTGGAGATCGCGGACGCGCTCGACGCAGCTCACTTGGAAGGCATCACCCATCGCGACATCAAACCGGCGAACATTTTCGTAACGAAACGCGGACACGCCAAGATTCTTGATTTCGGATTGGCAAAACAGACCAGCACCAGCCGCGTAGCCGAAGGTGTGGGCGTCTCGATGATGGCCACGCAAGCAACTGAGGAGTTTCTTACGAGTCCCGGCACAGCTCTCGGCACAGTGGCTTATATGTCGCCGGAACAAGCGCGGGGAGAAGAACTGGACGCCCGCACAGACCTTTTTAGTTTCGGGGCCGTTCTATACGAGATGGCCACTGGACGCCAAGCTTTCTCCGGCGCGACAACCGCCGTGATTCATGACGCGATCCTGAATCGCCCGGTCATTCCTGCCTCCAAGTTAAATCCTCAGACTCCGCCGGAACTCGAGCGCATCATCGATAAGGCGCTCGAAAAAGACCGCAAGTTCCGCTACCAGACCGCTTCTGATATGCGCGCTGATCTGAGGCGGCTGAAACGCGACACTAGTTCGGGTTCCGCTGCGCTTGCAAGCGGCTCGGTCGCAACTGCAACGGGCTCGAAAAGCCGCAAGGCTATTTACAGCATAGTGGCCGTCCTGGCAGTCGTGGTTCTCGCCATCGGAGCTTATTTTTGGAGCAATAACCGCTCTCGTGGTTTCAACTTGCAAAACATGAAAATCACGCAAGTTACTACCACCGGAAATGCCAGGACCGCGGCCCTTTCGCCTGACCGTCGCTATATCGTTTATGTTTTGCGCGATGGCGAGCAGGAAAGCTTGTGGGTGCAGCAGCTGGCCACAGGAAGTCACGTGCAAATACTGCCGCCAGAGCAGGCGCGGTTCGTCGCTGTCAGCTTTACTCCGGATGGTAATTACATAATGTTCGTGCGTTCCGACAAGTCTACGGTGAATTTCCGTTACCTGTATCAAATGCCGGTGCTCGGGGGAACACCGAAGCAGCTCAATCGCGACGTGGATTCCGCGCCCAGCTTTTCGCCCGATGGGCAGCAGTTTGCGTTTGTTCGCGGAACTCTGAACCCTTTCGGAAACCAAGTGCTCGTTGCGAACGCAGACGGCAGTGGCGAGCGCGTGTTGGCGCAACGTGAGACTTTTTCGCCGGCCCAGATGAACGTGTCATGGTCTGCCGACGGGAAATATCTTGCGGTTGTGTCACCGGAAGTCGTGGGTACTGCTAGCGAGTGGATCCTCACGGTAATTTCACCCAAAACGGGCGAGATCAAAAAACTGCGATCCTTCGGAGCTCCTGCTCGCGCAGCAGCATGGTTGCCGGACGGCAGCGGGATCCTAGTGGTTGCGCTGGACGAGACCGGACATGGCCAAATTTGGTTTGTGAGCTATCCGCAAGGCGAGATATCGCGATTTACCAACGATCTTACGAACTACAACGCGTGCTGTCTGGACGTTTCCCGGGACGGAGATTCACTTGTCACCGTGCAGGACGCGACTCTGAGTGATATATGGGTGGCCAAGGGAGACGGATCGGAGGCGAAGCAAATCTCATCCGGCGAACCCCTGGGTCTCGGACTGGATTGGGTGGGGAATAAGATAGCCGCGGTGAATCCTCGTTTGCAGTGGATCGCAATAAATCCCGACGGAAGCAACCAAAGCCAACTCACAAATGACCACGATATACATTTGCGATTGTCTGGTTGTCCGGATGGCAAGCAATTGGTTTACACCTCGATTCACGAGGGCAAATTTGAGCTATGGCGCGCCCAAGCCGACGGCTCGAGCCCAGTGAAACTACCGGTCACCGGGCTTCTTTTTGGGGGTGCTCTGTGCTCGCCCGATTCAAAATCGGCCGTCTACGCTGCCGGAAACGCGATGTGGAGTATTTCGCTTGAAGGTGGAAAGCCGGAAAAGTTGAACGTGCCGCTAGCATTGGCGGGGTACTCACGGGATGCGAAACTGATTTTTTACGTCTCGCAAACGCATCAAGACACGGTCATGCAATCCGAGTTTGTGGTTACCTCCGCTACAGGAGGTCCCTCGCTATACACCTTCGACGTACCCTACGGAATGCAATCACCCGAGTTCACTTCGGATGGCAAGGCGATCGCCTTCTTACTTACCCGCGACCGCGCAACGAATATCTGGGAGCAACCGCTGGCGGGAGGTCCGCCAGTTCAGCTCACAAAATTCCCCAGCGGCCAAATGTTTGCTTTCGCATGGTCGCCGGACGGAAAGCAGTTGGCATTTTCGCGCGGCCAGAACAAGACAGACGTAGTGATGATGAGCAATTTCCGCCAGCCATAGAGGCATGGCAGAAGTTCAGGGTGCGCTGGGAGATTGGAATTCTGTCGGGCACAGAGTCTGGCCGAGTGAGACCTACGGGCAATTCCGGAACGAAACCTTTAGGTAGGCGGATGAGCTCTATGCGCAGCGCAACTAATTCTCCGCATCTTTGTCTTTTGATTTCGAACCCTTGTCCTTCGATTTCTTGCCTACTTTGGCAAAACGCTCGTCGAGGGATTCTTTGCTGAACATCGAATCGGAAAGATTCGTGTTGTAATCGCATTTATCGAAGAAAACCTGATAGATCTTGATGCCGTTCCGCTCACGCGTGATCTGGAACGGCGTCTCGATGCCCGAAAAAGGATGATAATTCGAGTAATATTCGATTTCTTGCGCGCGCATGCGGGTGTTGGCGTCGCGCGTATCCACCACTTTACGAAGCGGCAAGTGTGACGATCTCGAGATAGCGATCCGGATCGTGCGGTTTTCGCCATCGACTAACTCAACCCAGTCCGCCTCGTGCAGGTCCACCACATCCGGGCCCCCGTACCGAAAGACCATGTCCGGCTCGTGAATTCGGTGACGAAGAATGTTGTCGATGTCCTTCTTCATGTCTTCTTTATAGCGCGCGAGATCGCTGGTGCGCGCTTCGCTCACACCGCCACGGTCGAGGTCCCACCCTTTATCCCCGTTGTACACTTCGATGATATTGCGCTTCGGAAGATTTTCCTGGCGATCTTTGAACGGAGGAACTGGAACGGCGTAGTCGATAAAGTGCCCAAAGCCGTTCAACTCACCCGAGTGGCCGAACTGGCTTAAGCGCCCGGTGCACGTGAGGTCCCGAACATTCAAGTACACGGATCCGCCCAGCGCCTCAATGGCTTGCTGCAAAAGCTCTTTGGCCTTGGCCGCACTTTGCGCGGGCATCATCACTTCGGCTTCTTGCGCGTGCAAATACGGGACCATGCAAAGCGATGAAATTACTAAGATAGCTGCCGCCAGCGCACGAGCCGTTATCCGCAAAGGACAGAACCTCCATTAACATTGATTACTTCTCCGGTGATGAAGGTTGCCAGGTCCGAAGCGGCAAATAGAATGGGCCCGGCAATTTCTTCCGCAGTAGCCGGGCGTTTTAGCGCGATGGGCGCAACTGCCGCCTTAATCAGCGCCTTTTTTCGTAGAACAGAAGCGGACATATCGGTATCCACCCAACCGGGCGCCACGCAGTTCACCAGGATGTTGTGACCGGCGAGCTCCGAGGCCAACCCTTTTACAAAGCTTATGATGGCGCCCTTGCTCGCGCCGTAGTGCGAGTGAAAAGCTTCACCGCGTTGTCCTGCCGTGGAGCTGATCGCTACGATGCGTCCACCCTTCTGAGCAATCATGTGCGGCACGCTGTAGTGAATCACGGCATATACGCTTTTCAGGTTCACGCGAATCATCTCGTCCCATTCGCGCTCGCTGAGCTTCTGAATCGGAGTGTCCTGCTCGTTCCAAATGCCGGCGTTGGCCACCAGAATGTCCAGGCGGCCGAGCCTTTCACGCGCGAAATCGACAAGCTTTTTCGCGTCGGCCATTTTACTCAAATCAGCTTTGAACGCTTCCACGCGCGTGCTGTGCTTGCGCGTTTCCTGCTCCACTTGCTCGGCAGCTTCACGGTTGCGATGGTAATTGAAGACTACGTCCGCGCCGGCCTGCGCGAAGAGCTTCACGGTCGCGGCGCCGATGCCACGCGAACCTCCGGTTATGAGTGCAGCTTTTCCAGCGAGCGAGATCATTCTTCCCCCAGAAGGCGATTAAAATACTTAGATTAATCTGAAGCTAGGAATGCACCGGCGCTTTGCGCGCCACTTCCACCAGTTCACGGAATAAAGCTTGTGCCAGCAAGTCGTCCTTGATCATCCGCTCGGGATGCCATTGAACCCCGGTAACCCAGTTCGAGTCACCCGTCCATTCGAGCGCCTCGATCACTCCATCGGGAGCACACGCGGTTACGCGAAGATCGCGCCCCGGCTCGAGCACCGATTGGTGATGCGAACTGTTTACGCGCGCGTCATTTTTTCCAGCCAGTTGCGCCAGTCGCGCCAGTCGCGATCCCGGTTCGATCTTTATAAGATGAAATGGCTCAGGAGCGCCTTGCTCACGCGCCCATCTATGTTGGATTTCGGTTCGTACTTCACTGGGGATATCCTGGATCAGCGATCCTGAACGGAAGACATTCAAACTCTGCACGCCAAAACAAATCGCCAGGACAGGTTTGCTTTCAGCGAAGGCATGTGCGAGCAGCGACGCATCTGTTCTCTCGCGGTCGGGATCGCTCTGGGCGCATTCTGGGTGCCGCGCAGCGTGGTAGCGCGCGGGATCGACGTCTGCCGGGCTGCCTGGGAGGACCAGCGCGTCCAACGTTTCGGTTTGCGCTTCGAGCTGGTCGTAAGCCAGTCCCAGCGAAATTTCCACGGGCTCCCCGCCGGCCAAGCGCACCGCTTCACCATACCAATTGTACTTGCTACGCTCTCCGCTAAGCTCTTCTTTTCGTGTGCGATACGGGACACCGACGCGCGGCTTTTGGCTGGATTGGGATGCCATACGAAGCTCATCCTACCATCGACTGCCCACTCCAGCAACCGCAAGCGGTTTCGAGCAAATTACGGCTCCAGAGCTGATCGAAAGTGCCGGACAAATTTGAAGAAATGCTCGGACGCGATCCTGCGTGAGATTAAAAGGTGTTCACCGTCATTCTCATCATCGGGAGCGAAGCATGGGTGCGTCGCGACGGCGAAGCAGGCTTCCTTGGCGGATTTGTCTCCAGCCACTTCTCATAGTTCCGCTTCATCTGTTCGATGTGGTGCGGGATGTGGCGTTCCTGTATCTCAATCCACTGTCCCAGGCTCAGTCGGCCTTCGTTGGGATGGTCCACCGTGTGTTCCCAGACCGGCTCGGGTAACGTCACGAGCAATTGGTAAGTCATTCTGCGCAGACGGCGGATTATTTCTAGCGCCTCGCGCGTGCTTTGGTGAAAGTATCCCAGCGTACCGGCCCAGCGCGCTCCATCAAATTTCAGAACGGCGCTACCTGGTTCAGCGATAAAGCGCCGGCATCGCACGTAGCCGCTGGCTTCGCTGTCGGCCAGATGAAGAATAATTTCGTGAATACTCCAACGATCCGCCGATGGTTTGTATAGCCACATTTTCTTGGGAAACTGCCGCAATGCGACAGAAAGTAGCGCTGGCGCCCGACCAAACGATTCCAATTGTTGCCGCCGCATTCCACTGTTCATAGGCACCTCCCGAGTTACCTCCTTAGACGTGGCAAGTTGCACTTTTGCTGCCACCCAACACTTAATAAACGAAGAAAAAGCGTTGATTGTTCCGACACGCATGAAGATTGTTTAGCAGATGAGTTACTTAGCGTTCGCCTGAGGGAAAACAGTGTACGGCTATGGGACAAAAATTCACCGCCGGTCTCGAGTTCCAGCGTGAATCGCCCGGATTAACGAGCTGTTTTGCGTAGACATCCGCAAATGTGAACATCGTTTATACGAAATGCAGAATATCTAAGAAGCAGCGGCGGGCTTTGGAATGTCCCACTTTGGACTGCGTGGCGTCCAAAATCCAAGAATGTCGCCAACCAAATACAGCGAACCCGTGGCAAATATCACGTCCTCCGGGCCGGCGATTTCCATCGCGCGTGCGAGGGCGTCGGCCGGATCGGGAACAATAAACCACTGGTTGGCAAAATGGCCGGCGATTTCCGAGAGCGATGAAGCACTAATGGCCCGCGGTTGGCGAGGCGCTGTAAAAATCACAGCTTCAGCGCGCGAGAAAAGCAGGCTGGCGATTTCGTCAACGGCTTTATCCCGCATCGCTCCGTAAACCAAAAATATGCGGCGCCCGTCGAAATTCTCTTTCCAAAACGTTAGAAGCTCTCTGGCACCAGCAGGGTTGTGCGTGCCATCAAGGTATATATCTGGCCGCTCAGAAATGCGCTCCAGACGCCCCGGCCAATGCACGGTGGCAATTCCGCGCGAAATTGCCTCATCGCTGACCCGAGAGCCTCGTTCGACAAGGAGGTTGGCTGCCGCAGCGGCCGTTAGCGCATTCTGAATCTGAAACCGGCCTGGAAGCCCCGGCGCGATAGCGATCTTCCGGGAGGTCTCCGTCGAAATTGCGACTGCGCTGTAATGCCCGTGCGAAGCTTGCAAGCCCTCAACCCGCCATGCGGAGCCTACTTCCACGAGCCGAGCCTTCATTTCTTCGCAGCGGTTGGCGATCACGGCGCGGGCCTCGGGCCGTTGAACTGAACTCACAACAAGCGACCCGGCTTTGATGATCCCAGCCTTTTCTCCCGCGATTTCCTCGATCGAATGGCCCAGATAATTTTCGTGGTCGAAATCGATGGGCGTGACTATGGCCACCTCAGGGTTGACGATGTTGGTGGCATCGAATCGCCCGCCCATTCCCGTTTCATAAATCGCGAAATCAAGGCCATCCTTCGCGAAAGCAACGAAAGCCATGGCCGTAACGCACTCGAAAAATGTCGGGTGCGCCGCAAGCTTCCCGGAAGCCATCAAGGATTCAATCGTGGCGCTCACGCGCGTCCACACACGGGCGAATTCTTCGTCCGATATGTTCTCTCCGTTGATGCGAATGCGCTCGTTGATGACTTTCAAATGCGGAGAGGTGTACAGGCCCGTGCGCAGCCCACTCGCGCGCAGAATGGACTCCAGCATCGCAGCGGTAGAACCTTTGCCATTGGTCCCAGCAATGTGCACGCAAGGAATCGCAAGATGAGGGCTACCGAGAGCGTCCGCGAGTATCTTGATATTTTCGAGGCCGAACTTCTGTACTGGCGTCGCGGCGGTAGAAATCCCGTCGGGCAACGCCGATGGAATCCGCGACGGCTGGCGCGGTGCCGCGAGTTCCCGTCCAAGTGAATAGAGCGCGCGAACGGATTCTTCGTAGTTCATATCTGCTGCTGGATTATCCGAGGAAAAAATTAAGCGCCTGCGAGATGTAGGGCTTTAGCTCTTTGCGTGGGACCACCGCGTCGAGAAAGCCATGCTCGAGCAAAAATTCGGCGGTTTGAAATCCTTCCGGCAGCTTTTGACGAATGGTCTGCTCAATCACGCGCGGACCGGCAAATCCAATCAGCGCTCCCGGCTCGGCGATATTCAAATCGCCCAGCATGGCGTAGCTGGCCGTGACGCCGCCAGTGGTTGGATCGGTCAGAATGGAAATAAAGGGCAAGCCTGCTTCGTCAAACCGCGCCAAGCCTGCCGACACTTTTGCCAGCTGCATCAGACTCACCACGCCCTCCATCATGCGCGCACCGCCGGAGCAGGAGACGATAATCAGCGGAATTTTCCGCTCCAGCGCCCGGTCGATTGCGCGGGCCACTTTTTCCCCCACCACTGCGCCCATGGATCCGCCGATGAACCCGAATTCCATCGAACAGCAAATCACCGGACGTCCGTTTAAATGTCCCTCTGCCGTCAGGATTGCGTCTTTCATCCCCAGCTTATGTTGAGCGTCTTTCAGGCGCTGCGCGTAGGGTTTCGTGTCGGTAAAGTGAAGAGGGTCGCTCGATGCAAGCTCGGCGTCTAGCTCTGTATAGACCTCGTCGTCTAGAAGAAGTTCGAGCCGTTTGCGCGAGCCTAAACGGAAATGGTGTTCGCACTTCGGGCAAACTTCCCAGTTAGCTTGAAGATCCTTTTTCCATATGATGGCGCGGCAGGCCCCGCACTTTGTCCACATGCCTTCGGTGCGCACACGGCGTTCTTCCACCGGTGTGGGATTTTCTATCGGCTTTTTCTCTCGCTTGAACCAGGCCATGGCTAATAATCAATCCCCCGCTGCGCCAGAATGCCCTTCGTGTACGGATGCTTCACTTCGCGCATTTCAGTAACCAGGTCGGCAGCTTCTACCAGCTTTGGATGAGCATTGCGCCCCGTGCATATGACGTGAACTCGCTCGGGTCGCTTCACCAGCGATTCTACTACGCGTTCCGGATCGATCATTTTATAACTGATCACGTAGTTTATCTCGTCGAGCACCACCAAGTCGTATTTCTCGCTGTAAATCTGCTCGCGCGCGTATTCCCAGGCTTGCTCGCACAGGCGCACATCCTCAGGGTCGGTTTCCGCTCCGCCTACTTTTACAAAACCCCGGCCCATGGGCCTGATTTCAAATTTATCGTCACCCAGCATTTTGGCGGCGTCTAGTTCGCCGTAATGCCACGAGCCTTTGATGAACTGCACCATCAGGACGCGCAAGCCTTGTCCTACCGCGCGAAAAGCGGTTCCCAGGGCGCAAGTAGTCTTACCTTTTCCCGGCCCGGTGTAAACGATCAGCAGTCCTTTTCCTTCCGGCATTGACCCTCGTCGCGTATCAACAATTCATAATACTGGCTGCGACATTAGGAAACGTCAAGCGCCAGGCGCGCACCGCTGCGATTGCTAAGCCCAGGTCATAACGGTCGTTGGCGTCCCAGTAGGATATACTTTCGGCGAACTATTAGTCCGAACGAACGTGGTTTAGCAAATTTCTTCAGGAGGATTACATGTTGAAACGATCAGTATTACTCGCCGCGATTTTTCTAGGGATCGCTGCCGTAGCAATTCCAAGCTTCGCGCAAGATGCGGCCCAGCGTCCCAGCCCCTCAGCTAAAGCAAATTGCTCTTTCTCAGACGGGAAGTCGGTAAATATCGACTATTCGAGTCCGCGCGCAAAAGGCCGCAAGATCTTTGGCGGTCTGGTTCCTTACGGCGAAGTGTGGCGGGCGGGAGCGAATGAAGCCACTACATTCGTTATCGACACAGACGTAGTGGTGGGCGGCAAGACTGTTCCCGCAGGCGCTTACACAATTTTCACCATTCCGAATCAAGACAAATGGACGCTTATCATCAGTAAGAAAACGAAAAATGCCAAAGGCGGTCCAGTTTGGGGTGTTCCCTATCCCGGTGAAGCGGATGATTTCGCACGCGTGGATATGAAAGCTTCTAAACTTCCGTCGAATGTTGAAAACTTTGCCATCTCGTTCGATAAGTCCGCTTCCGGATGCACCATGAACCTGGATTGGGAGACAACCCGGGCCTCTATCGATATCTCAGAGAAAAAGTAAGTCGCGCTGGCGTAAATGGACGGTCTCGGTGGAAAATTTCTCACGCAGAGCGGAAGCTCCCGCGCGAACTTTGACCCGCGAGCATCAAGATAGCTGTAAATGTTTCAGCAGCCTCGCGGTGACTTCGCTCACTCGCAGGCTGGCAGCGTTGGACATCGGCTGGGTTTTGTGGGCGGAGCGTTCGCGAAGTACCAACCATATGCCTGGCCGATGGACCGTTTGGTCGTGACAAATCGCGCCGGTTAGTTGCGCGATTTCCAATTCGCCTCCCGGCAGCACTGCTTCCAGAAAAGAGCGCACTTCGTCCAGCAAGTCCTTGAATCCCTGCGACGCGAGCATGGGGTCCACATCGCGTGGGACGGGCGCCTCTACTTCCAACAAATCGTAATCCGGCAAAGGCTCGGTGATCATAATTTCCACCGAAGCAGCGGCAGCGCCGGAATCGTGTGAAATTTTTGCAAGCATCGTGCCGGTATTGTTGCAGAAGACGGCCTACTTCGGATAGGGGTGGCCGGAAAGAATAGCGAAAGCGCGATAGATTTGTTCCGCCAACAGAACTCGCGCGAATTCATGAGGCATAGTCAGAGTGGAAAGCGAGATTTTTTGCTTCGTTGTCGCGCGGACATCTTCGGGAAATCCTTCTGCGTCCCCACATAGGAAAACCAGTTCTCGCGCTCCGCGATCCCGCAAATCCCCTAGCCACTGAGCGAATTGATGCGAGGTGTATTGCTTGCCTCCGGCATCCAGCAAAACCACGACCGCGCTCGAATCTATTTTCAGTTTTCGGAATGCGGAGGAACCACCGTCGCGTACCGCAACCACATCTATTTCCGCGTAATGTTTGATCCGTCGAACATAGTCGTCGAGAAGCGCTTGAGCCTCGCCCCGCCTCGTCTTCCCAAGCATCACCAAACGAATTTTCATGATGTAGCGTGCTTAGATGTGTGCAATTTTAGATCAGGCCGTACTTCTTGCGTTTTTCCAGGAGAGTTTTGCGGGTGATCCCGAGCATATCCGCCGCCTGTCCAATTTTGTAGTGCGTCGCTTCCAACGTTACCTTGATGGCCTCGCGTTCCAGATCTTCGAGCGAGCGCAGCATGCCTGTAAGCCCGTGTTTGCTTCCAGCCGTTCGCACAATTTCGGGAAAATCTTTGGGCGAGAGTAAAGGTTTTTCTCCGAACACCAGAGCATGCTCCACCGTATTTTTTAGCTCTCGCACATTTCCCGGCCAGGCGTACGCCTGCAGCATGGCTAATGAATCGGAATCGAACGACGCTTCCGCGCGCCCGTGTACCGGCGCCAGCCGCTCCAGAAAATGCGAAGCGAGAGGAACGATGTCCGCCGGGCGTTCACGCAATGGCGGAACATAAATCGTCAAAACATTCAGCCGGAAGAAAAGATCGTTACGGAACCTGCCGGTTTCCACCGCTTTCGCCATATCCGTATTCGTAAGCGCCATCAGCCGCGCTTCCATGCGTAACGTTTCGTTCCCACCCAGGCGTTCGAAGGTCCGCTCTTCCAGAACGCGCAGCAACTTTGCTTGCATTCCCGGAGCGAGCGCAGCAACTTCGTCCAGAACAATCGTTCCTTCTTGCGCCAATTCGAGCCGTCCCGGCTTGCGTGCGACCGCCCCAGTAAATGCTCCGCGTTCATGTCCAAAAAGTTCGGATTCAACAAGCTCGGCAGGCAAACTGGCACAGTCGATCTTCAGCAGAGGAGCATCGCGGCGTGGCCCGCGCTCGTGAATCCATCGCGCGAGCTGATCCTTACCAGTGCCGCTTTCTCCGGTTATTAGGACTGTGGTGGAAGTGTCTGCAAGTTTTTCCGCAACTTCAAGTACGTGCCGCGAAACGGGATCTTCCGCTACCCACGTGATATTCGGCGCGGTCATTGCTGCGTTGCGTCACCTTCAGCGGTGCTTTGGGATGGGGCATGAGACGCCGGTGCTGGGAAAGTAACGCGTTCTGCCGAACGCCACAATCTTTCGAGATCGTAATACTGGCGCGCGCGCTCGCTAAAAATATGCACCACGAAGTCGCCATAATCCAGCAGCACCCATTCCGCGCTGGATTTCCCTTCGCGGTGCACCACGCGGCGGCCTTCGCGCTCGAGTCTTTCTTCAATGGACTCGCCAATGGCTTGAATCTGCGGCTGGCTTTGCCCCGAGCACAGCAGGAAATATTCCGCGAACGCGCCGGCACCAGAGAGATTCAGCACCGTGATGTCCACGGCCTGCTTGTCCTGAGCCGCTTCCACGGCCGCTCGAATTTCAGGGCGAAGGGAGTTAATTGTCACCGGTACAGAGCCTGTTCCAGAATGTATTCCTCTACCCGCGCGGGCACAAGCCCATGTATCGTTTGCCCTTTTGCAAGGCGATGCCGGATTTCCGTCGACGAAATATGGCTCGACACCGTAGTCAGCAGATGCACCACGGATTTCCGCAGCACAATCGTGTTTGGGTCATTCGAAGCCGTGCGCCCGAGTTTTTCCGGTGGAATCACAAGTCGCAGCGCGTCCAATCGAAATCCCGGCCGGCTAGCGATAATAAAATTGCAACTATCCATCAACGTCTCGTAATGTTTCCAAGTCGGTATTTCCAGAAACTGGTCCGCCCCTAAAATAAAAAATAGCCGGTCGTCAGGATGCTCGCGGTGAAATCTTCGCACGGTATCTACGGTGTAAAACACGTGCGTGGCAGCGCCATCCGGCGGCGCTTCAGCCGTCGAAGGATGAAATCCCGCGTGATCCGTGCATCCCAGCGCAACCATCGCGTAACGATGAAGGAATGGCGTCAACGCCAGCTTGGATTTGTGCGGCGGACGCGAAGATGGAACAAAATAAATCGAGTCCAGGTGAAAACGCTTCTGCGCCGCCTGCGCTACCGCGATATGTCCCGAGTGAATCGGATCAAACGTGCCGCCAAAAAGCGCGACGGAACGCCGATGCGGGGTCCCATGTGACTTGTGCGCCGAGTGCGGGCTCAACGCTTCGCCTCGGGCGAGGAAGCTGATTCTTCGTCGTCGACGCCTGCGGCCGCTGCGCGAGCCTCTTCCTCATCACGTTCGCGAGATGGCGCGATTTGCGCTTCGGGTTCCATCGGCGCGATCGGTCTTGGGATGCGATCCAGTGCATCGGCCATGGCGCGCACTAGTTCCACAATGCCTTCGCCGCTCGCCGAAGATACCGCGTGAAATTCCAGTCCGCGCTTTTTCGCAAATGCGCGCAATTCGTCCAGGTGCGTTCTATCGGTGGTTGCGTCCAGCTTCGTGGCGACCACCATCATCGGTTTTTCAGCCAGCGCAGGGCTGAAGGACGAAAGTTCGTGTTCGATCACCTCAAAATCGCTCACAGGATCGCGATCGTTCGCATCGCTCGTATCCACCAGATGCGCAATCAAACGTGTGCGTTCAATATGTTTCAGAAACCGCGTGCCCAGCCCCGCGCCTTCGTGCGCCCCCTCAATCAATCCAGGCACGTCGGCAACAACAAACGTGCGCCCTTGTCCCGGCGCAGCATCTGGATCTGCCGAAACGACGCCAAGGTGCGGTTCCAGAGTAGTAAACGGATACGCCGCAATTTTCGGCCGCGCCGCGGAAATCCGCGAAATTAAAGTTGATTTCCCCGCGTTGGGAAACCCTACGAGTCCAACATCAGCCAGCAATTTCAATTCGAGCCGCAGATGACGCTCTTCACCAGGCTGACCATCTTCATGTTCGCGCGGCGCCTGGTGCCACGGACGCACGAAATGCGGATTGCCGTTCCCCCGCCCGCCGCGTCCACCCTTCGCCGCTCGCCAACGTTGGCCGGCTTCCGTGAAATCAAAAAGCTGTTCTCCGCTGTCTGCATCGAAAACCACCGTCCCTACCGGGACTTTCAACACCGTGTGTTCGCCCGAAGCTCCGTGGCAGTTCGACCCTTCCCCATGTCCGCCGCGTTTGGCCTGAAATTCACGGTTGTAGCGATAGCGCAGCAGGGTGTTGTCGTGCGGATTTACTTCGATGTAAATATCGCCGCCATGTCCGCCATCGCCGCCGGATGGGCCGCCTCGCGGGACGTACTTCTCCCTGCGAAACGCGACACATCCGTTGCCGCCGCCACCCGCTTTTATTGAAATCTTGGCTTCGTCTGCAAACAAGGGACACCCGCTAACAGAGTAGATGCTGCGAAAGCATACGCCGATGTTGCGTCCACAAACAAAAATACGCGTCCCGATGCGCTGGAACGCGTAAGAAGGGTTGAAAAATTAATTGGCAGGCGCCGCAGCGGCTTTCTTCTCAGCCTTTCGCGCATCCTCTTCGTCAATGGTGAGAACGCTGATATAACGCCCGTGTCCGCCCTTGTCTTCAAACAGCACGATCCCGTCGATCAGCGCGAACAAGCTATCGTCTTTCGCCAGTCCAACATTTTTCCCCGGCTTGTAGTGCGTGCCGCGTTGGCGAATCAAAATGCTGCCGCCCGTTACGAGCTGGCCGCCAAACCTCTTAATCCCAAGCCGCTGTCCGTGCGAGTCGCGTCCATTAGTGGATGACCCGCCGCCTTTTTTATGTGCCATGAAG
>Ga0209624_10001122_pt1 | contig 21970 bp, 10 predicted proteins | sample JacPinW_OM2H0_O1_FD_188565 | JGI IMG/M metagenome (GOLD analysis project Ga0209624, IMG submission 188565) | Forest soil microbial communities from Algoma, Ontario, Canada - Jack Pine, Ontario site 1_JW_OM2H0_O1 (SPAdes) (version 2) | ecosystem: Environmental > Terrestrial > Soil > Boreal...
CCACTGGTGGCGCCTGCCCGCCGCTACTCGGCGGTCAGCCCGCCGGCAACAGGCACGTTGTGCTTAGTCGCCAATCGCTGCTGCTCCCGCTTCCAGCTTTTTGATTACGTCCTTCGGCACCGCGAAGTAGTCATTGCTCGCAAGCAATTTCTGCCCTTGCTTACTCGAGCTCAAGAACTTCAGGTAGTTGTTGACAGTAGTTGCCTCTGCTTCTGAGGTACCCGCCAGCAGCGAGTATTTAGTGAAGGCGAGGGCGTAGGTGAAGTTGCACAGCGGATATGTCTTCTCCTTGAGCGTGGTCGATGTCGTCACCAGGTTCCATGTTTCGGTCACACTCGGCGGCGGGAACGGTTCCGAGCCGTTGGTGTACACGGCCTTGGAGCAGTTAGCACTCCCAGCCGCTTCCACGTCTTTGTTGGTGGCGGGATCCTGGAACGTCACTTTTTCCTTCTTGCCGCTGCCCTTGTGGCTGTTCTCGATCTCGACCCAGAATTTTGCGGTGCTCGCGCCGTTGCCCGTTCCGCTGAACAGGTTCGTGACACGCAATTCCGCAAGGTTCGAGTAGCCGATGCTGCCAGGGTTGGCCGCGACGGTTTCGGCCTCGTTAGCGTCACCTTCGACGGTCGTCTTGACCTGGACCAATGCCGTCGGCCAGACCGTGTTTAGCGAGCCTTCCGAGAGCTGGTCCCACGTCTCGCTGCCCGACGGAGTCGTCAGTGTTCCCGTGTTGATCAGCCCCAGGAATTTCTTGAGCACGTTGGTCGTGCCTGCTTTTTCTTTGCGGACGACGGCTGTGATCGGATCGCTATCGCAGGGCGATGCCGGCGAGAGCGCGTCTCCGCCGCCTGTGATGCCACCCCACGTCGTGATCGTGCCGGCGTATATGCCCTGCAGAGCGGCGTAGGTCAGCACCAGCCGCCCCGGTGCTGCCGTACTCGTCGCTGTGCAGCCCGTAGGCAGGTTTACGTAGACCGTGAGCGCGAACTGAGCCACGGGAAGCGTCTCCAGCGTGCCTGCCGTTTCGGTGCTCTCCTCTTTGAGGATTTCGCCCTGCTGTTTCGGGTTCGGCGCTTCGGCCGTGGCCACAAACGCATTGCCAGGCCCGAAGGAGAGTTCTTCCGGTTTTTTCGTTTCCGCGCCCCACGACCTCAGGCCCGCGCCGCTGCTCGTCGAGTTATAGGTCACGACCGGGGTGCCTTTGCTCCCCTGCGCCCCATCGCAAGCGAGGCTCTGTGAGGAGGTGTGGAACGCGTTCGACCACACGTCCTGGGCTACCTTCTCCACAGCAGCGCCCTGGCCGGTGATCGCGACACCGGAGCACTGCTGACCGACTTTGCCGAGCGCACTCGCGGCACCCGGAACAGCCAACGCGATCGCTGCCGTCACCGAGATGATGCACACCGGGATGAGTCTTAGTCGGCGTGCGGAAAAGACCTTCATTACTTGCATACCTCCGGATCGTAAGATTTCCATTCCTAGGGTCCGCAACCACGCCGGACCTAGTCCTCCAGGACTTCGATCAGGGAGTATTCCTCACTACGTTGGTGCGACATGTCGCGTTCTTGTGAACCATGCCGCCGTGCCGCGCCTGCCACGGAACGCGGCGCCTTGTCGGCCCTGTCGCGAGCGCGCCATTCCGGATCCCGTGCGGCTCGTGATCTCACCCCGGACGACAAAAGGCTCGGCCGCCGCATCTTCGCGACGGCCGAGCCTTTGCTATTTCATAGACTACGAGACTTGTAGCGCCTGCCGCAACAACGACGGGCGCTAGTGCCTAGAAGCCGACCAGCGCTGCTCCTGCTTCTGCTTTTTTGATTACGTCCTTGGGCAACCCCAGGTAGTCATCACCAGGGAGGAGTTTCTGCCCCTGCTTGCTGTTAGTCACGAACTTCAGGTAGTTGTTGACTGTCGTGGCCTCCGCCTCCGAAGTACTCGGGAGCAGGTCGTAGTGGTTGGACGCGAGGTCATACGTGAGTCCGCACAGCGAGTAGGTCTTCTCCTTCAGCGTGATCGACGTGGTCACGGTGTTCCACGTGTCCAGAACGCTGGCCGGCGGGAACGGTTCTACACCGTTCGTGTACACCGTCTTGGCGCAGTTCGCCGCGGCAAGCGTCGCTGAGTCTTTGTTGTTGGACGGGTCCTGGTACGTTACTTTTTCCTTTTTGCCGGTGCCCTTGTGGCTGTTCTCGAGAACACCCCAGAACATGGGCTCGTTTTCTCCACCGGCTGGCGGTACGAAGGCTGCCCGCTTGCGCGCTTCGGCGAGGTTGACGTAGCCAATGCTGCCGGCCACCACTTCTACCTTCGCCAGCAGTTCGCCGCCGCCCTTGACCGCCGGCTTGACGACGTCTGCGGCCGTCGGCCATACGGTGTTCAAGCTGGCTTCCGATAGTTCCGCCCACGTCTCGCTGCCTTTTTCGGTTGTGAGCGCCGCGGAGTTGATCAGGTTTAGGTACCGCTTGAGGATGTGAGTCGTGCCCGACTGGTCGAAGCGCGCCACCGGGGTGATCAGATCTGTTGCACAGCCCGTTCCCGTGATCGCGTCGCCGCCACCAGTGATTTGGCCCCATTCTTTGACCGTCCCGGCGTAGATCCCCTGCAGGTCAGCGTTGGTGAATGCCAGTCGGCCCGGTGCCGCTGTGCTGGTGGCGGTACAGCCGCTCGGCAGGTGCACCAAGATCACGATCGACTCCTGGGCGACTGGAATGCTCAGGATGGTTTCAGGCGTCGCAGGGCTCTCGTTCGACTCGATTTCGCTGAGCTGTTGTTCGTTCGGCGGTTCGTCGGTACCCACGAAGGCGTTGCCCGGGCCGAATGATATTTCTTTCAGTTCTTTGGGTTCCGCGCCCCATGACCGCAGACCGGCGCCGCTGCCAGTCCCAACATATGTGATCGTCGGCGTGCCTTTGCTGCCCTGTTTGCCGTTACAGGCGAGGCTGTCCGCTGAAGTGTGGAACGCAGGACCCCAGAGTTCCTGCTGGGCGACCGACTGCAACGTCGAACCCTGAGCGGTAATGCTCACGCCTGAGCACTGCTGGCCGACCGCAGCGCTCGCTGCGCCCGGCAGGGCTAGAGCGGCCACCGTCGCCGCCGAGACAACACACGCCGATGCGATGCGGCGCGTGGATAGGGATTTCATCGCGTTACTACCTCCTGGTCAGCAGGTTGTTAGTCGGCCGCGGGAGCTCAGCTCACTTGGTCGACCATGATCGGAAGCGTCTGTGCTTCCTGATCGCGACTCTGCTCAGGGGAGGCGTTGACAAGGTTGCCGAGAGGTGACCTGGTTTGTTTCCCGACATGAGGTCACCACCTAGTCACATCCCGTTCACAGCGTGGTCACATGGATTCACAACCTGGTCACATTTCACCGCTGCTGCGGTCACACGTGAATCAGACGAGAACGCATCGCGTCAGAAACGCGTCGGGCCGGGGCGACATCGGTCGCCTCGGCCCTTTACCGCCTGCTATTGCGTCAGCCTACTCCGCTCAGTGGTGGCGCTTGGCTGGCCTTAGCGTCACAGTCACCGTGGTCGTGTGCGTTAGGCCTGTCGGCCCATGCGCAACGATCGTCGCACGCGCGCTCACGGAGTGCGAATGCACTAGCAGCGCACGAGCCTTCGCCGACAGATGCAGCGTGATCGTCTTGACCTGGCCCGCGGTGACGCTGAACGACGCTGTCGCAAGCGTGAGGATAGCTGCCTTGCTCTTGGCGGAATGAGCGACACTCGCGACGACTGCCTTCAGCGTCTTTAGGGTCACGGTGCCCGAGCAGCTGTCCGCTCCCGTCGGGCAACTGACCTTCAAGGTAAAGGCCCCTGATGTGCTAACCGAGGAGGAGCTACTCGCGAGCGTCGCAACCGGCGCCGCCGGCGGTGTGTTGGTCGTGATGTTGTTTAGCACCGCTCCTGAGCCAGGATTACTACCAGAGCCTCCTTGAGGCGAGCCACCGCCGACGACCACTTCACCGCCGCCGCCACCACCACCTCCGCCTCCGCCTCCGCCGCCACCGCCACCGGTTTCCCCGGTGGTCGTGAACGACACGCTCGCGCCTTTGCCTTCAGCCTTTGCGCTCTTGACGACGAGTTTGTAGTGGTAGCCGGTGTGCGCGGCCAACCCAGACACATCCAACGACACCTGGACAGGGCTTGATCCGGATCCCAAGGACACCGGCGACTGTGAGCACGCTTCGCTCTTCTCGCTGGTTTCTGTGAGGCCGTATTCAAACTTGCATTCGGTCACCGGTTCGCCGTTGGGGTTGACCGTGCCGCGCAGTGTGGCCGAAGTTTCCGTGACCGACGTTGCCGCACTAGTCGTCGCGGTCGGCTCCGGTGTTTCGATATCGACTTTGCTGTGAACGACGATTTCCGGGGTCGTCAAGTCGTCTGTCTTGACCGTCTCGGTGACTTCTAGGTCACCGCGCTTCGCAAACTTGTGCGTCACCACTGGGTTCTGGAACTCCCCAGGCCCCTGTTTCAGGGACGCCGAACCATCACCGAAGTTCCATTCGACACTAAGCTCGTTCGCCTGAGTAATCGTCGAGGCAAAGCTCACTTCGTCACCGAACGGTATTTCTGTGTTTTCTGCCACAGGCTGCCCATTCACCGATGCGACGGGGGCAGTCGCCGTGGCAGCCAGACAACCGTCTCCGCCCGGCCCGAACTCTTGCACTTCCGGTTCGAAGCGTTTCGTGGCCGTGTTGTACTTCCCAATGTCATACACGAACACGGTGTGTTCCTTGCCTGCCGCCAACTGGGCCGGAGCGCGGATGCCGATCTGGCAGGCACCACCTTCGCCGCTCGTGGCAACACTTGCCCCACCAACCCAGCCTTCCTCGACACCGGCATGGCTCAACGCCACCACACCCGGATATTCGCTTCCGAACACCTTGCCGTTGAGCTGCTCGACAATGCTCGCGGTCGAGTAGACCGTGCCTTCTTCGCCGACCGAAAGGCTTCCGCCGAATTCCGGGGGCGGTTCGGCCGGGAATTTCACTAGTTCTTCCTGGGCGGCGAGAGCCGCGAATTGCGTCGGGGGCTTCTTTTCAAAGCTGGATTTCGCCGCGTTCATTGGAATTTCATCGAGTTCGCTTTGATTTTCTTCGCTCGTGACATACAGGTTGCCTTCAGGTGATACCGCGGGCGAGGTGGCAGCACCATAGCCTTCGTCGCCAAAGAAATTCGTTTCGTCGACATACTTGCTGCTTTCCATCGCGCCGCTTGCTTCGTTGAGTTGCTCGACAGTCACAAGCGGGGACGCCCCTTTGGCTTCCTGTTCACCGAGCAGGATGACCGTGCCGGTATGTGCGTCAACCGCGATCCCGGTTGGTTCGATCAGAGCTTCAGACGGTTTCCCAAGGGGTTTGAGGATGCCGGTACCCGCAAGCTGCCCAGCTTCGCTGCCGGTCTGCAAAGCCCCTGATGCCGGAACCAGCTTTTCGCCGGACTGCTCAGTTGAGAACGCAAAAAGCTGGGCCGCCGCAAACTCACCAGGATCGGCCTTGTTGTCCGGGCGGTCCTCGGCTGCGAGCACATACAGACGCTTGGTTTTGGGATTGATGGCCACACCCTCCACCTCATCCGGTTCTTCCGGCCCTTCCTTGTCTACCGGCGTGAATCCGGCAGACGCGACAACTTTGTATTTACCTGCAGCTAGTTCGAACTTCTGAATACGAAATTCTCCCGTCGTGTCTGGCAAATCGACCACAAAGACACTGTTGTTTTCCTGGTTGACCCCGATCGCAGCGGTCCCTTCCCTTGGTTCGAATTGACCAGGTCCGGGGCCTTCTTCGCCGCCGAAGTGGGTGATTTCACCCCAGCTGACGCTGGCCTGGGCGACGCTGGCTGTAGCGCCGACCACCAGGGCCGCCCCGACCAGGATGGCCGAAAGGCGTCGAAGGACAGTTACCAGGTCAGACATCGTGCTCCGATCTTTTCGTGGCCAGGAATTTGAACGTGCTACGAGCGGACGAGCCCGATGGTGTCACCGTGCACAGGTCGCGTTTGAGGCCGTGTAGGTGCCTCGTCGTTGCAGAGTGCCAGCGCTTTGGCCTGATGGTGTTTTAAAGCAGTGAACCGCACGTGAACGGCTTCGCCTACCACCGTCTCCCTCGCCGAGGCGCGAACCGACGCTGCATACGCATGCCTGAGATGGTCGCCGGAGCGACCCGCACCTCACGACCACCGCGCCGAGGACGCTTACGTATTGACGCGCCGGCGAAAGCTGCCAAGGTCACAATCCCGAGTATGTACAGTGGCGAGGGCTCGTGTTCAGGGGCACGGTAAGCGACCGCCTCGTTACTCACAGACTCGGGAGCAGCCTCGGACTCTTCTTCGCGCTCTGCGGCCTCGACGGGAGAGGTGACAGCGGATGTCCCACTCGGCGGCGTCGGACGTGCCGGAGTGGGAACTGGAGGCGGAACGAACGCGAGCACATAACCCGGTGGCACAGTTGTAAGAAAGACCGAAGGCACCGGGTGGCCTACCGGGCGAGACGCGACCGATGGCGACGGGGGCGAGGGCACGGGTAGCGGCGGCGATGAGGACGCCGGCGTGGCGGTCGCCGGCGCAACGGCCGGCGGAGGCGCAGGTACGGGCGCGGCTTGCTGCACGCCGGCGGCCTTGGCGGCTGGCACCGTGCCACACGGTTGGCGCACGCTTCCGGCCTGGACAATCACGGGCAGCGAGTAGGACAGGCCGCCTGCACTGATCGTGACGGTGGTCGTTCCGGGATTGAAGGAACAGAAGAGCCCGGATTTCCCGTGGGTTTCTTGAATAGGTTCATCTTTGGAGTTGAACGTCGGCTCGAGACCGCTCGGTTCGGCCGCGTCCGGCTCGACGAAATTGCCTACTTCCGGGTTCGACGAGCTGAAGCTGTATTCCGGTTCGAGGCCTTCTGCGCATACGCTTCCGACGCAGTTGAGGGGGATCGGGATATAGGGGTCAGTTTCGGGTGTCTTCAACCCGTTGAACGCGCTGCCTCCCGCGCGTGGGCGGCGTGCGAGTGCTTGAAAGCGAGCGGCCTGGCTACGGCGCAAGAGGGTGCCCTGCACAGCTTCCAACGCAAGTTCGCCGATGTCGGGGATCAGGGTGACGTGGACGGGAGCGACCTTTTCGGGGCCGAGCTTTCCGACTTCAGCCACGAGGAATCCGCTCGCACCGATGAAGTCGCTCTGTGCCTGTTCGTTGGGGTTTATGTAGCCGAGAGTGCCGGATCCATAGGTAGGTACAAAGGCGCTACCGACGCTCAACTTGCCCTTTACATCCTTTTCAGGGGAGTCGAAGAAGTAGGCCGAGGCGTGCCCGTTCACAAGCACGGCGGCCACCGCTTCAGCGTTGTGATCGCGGGCAGTGATCTGCGCCTGCAGGTCGGCGTTGCCGAGGACAATCGCCGGTTCCTTGCCTTCAGCGGCTTTGAGCTCATTGTTGAGCCATTCCAGCTGCGGAGCTTCGACGTTCATGGTGTCGTCGAGCATGATCACACGGACGCCTTTGGAGATGAGCGCGTAGTAGGCCGCGTGTTCGGCTTCAGTTGAATGCCCCGCGGCTTCCACGCCGGGAGCGCCACCCTGGTAGCTGCTGAACGCTTCCTCGAAGAAGCGCTCGCGGTTTTCGAGAGCCAGATCACTGGGCGACGCGACGGCATAGGCGGGTATACCTCCTACGCGCTGGCTGAGAATTTCTGCGTAGCGGTCGATCTCCCGCTGGTAGGGAAGCGGGACCGACGCCGGTCCGATCCGTTCGCCGGCAGTAACGCGCGGTCCGGTGTACAAGAACGCGCTCACTCCCGCAACGCTGGCTGCCTGCTGCAGGGCGTGTTTCAACCAGACATCCGGGCCGATGCCCGCGTCAGCGCGAGCGGCACACGGTGCGGCACACTGCGATCCGCCTCCGATGGCGAACCTCGCTGCCCCAGCGATCGGAGTCTGGATTCCAATCGTTTCCTGCCTGACGCCGATCGGCTGTTCGGCGACCGTGGCCGGATAACGCCACACGTCGGCCGTGTCTAGCGGCGAGCCTGCTGCCTGTCCGACGATTCCACCGACAGCCCATCCCTGCGAGCCCGTGGGATCGACCATGACGGCGTCTACCGGATCGGGGCGGTAGACGGTGTCGTAGCTTCGATATCCCCCTTCGGGTTCCTCGGCGTTGTTGAGTTCATGCTCCTCATCGCTCCAGCCGGTCGCCGTTTGGCGCAGCACTGCGCTTTCCTGGTTGGACGCGATCGGATACGGCGGAACGAGAATCGGCGGGAAGCCCGCTGGCGGGCTCGGTTCGCTTTCCTGTTCAACGGTGTCGGGTTCGCTGCCCACGGTGACCACCCGCAGTGCCCCTCCTTCGCGGAACAGAGAGATTGCTCCTGGGGCGATTTCGCCCGGATAGGGTGTCGCCGTTTCATGCCATGGATCACCGGTGCCTTCGCGCTCGAACACCTGGCCACCGCGAGTAGTGAATGCGGCGCCGCCATCAGAGAGCGCGGCGAGCGCCCACGGAGCATTCGCTCCCATTGCGATTGCCGCCGCTTGATCGATCTGCCAGCCGGAGCCGCTGTTGACGATCAGCCCACCTTCGAAGCGTTCAGTCGAGGGGATCAGCCGTCGATAGGCAACGATCGCTTCCGAGCCGGCGAACGCGATCGAGGTGAAGCTCGCGCCTCGCGCCTGTGGGGGAATTAGTTCTTCGGGTTCCTGCGCCCACGTCTTGCCGTAGCGAAGCAGCACACCACTCTCCCCGACCGCGTATCCGCGGGCGGGTTCTTCAGGGTCGAAGGCGATGCCGAGCAGGTTGCCGCGGAAGTTCAGCGGTGTCGCGGGATCGGCTTCCCAGAGACCTGTTTCACCGCGCCACAGCCACATTTGTCCTTCGTCTCCGACGGCATAAGCACGAGCTGGGGCTGGCCACGCTACGGCGCGCAAACGCGGCTTTTCACGTCGTCCGCTCGGGCCTAGCAGACTTTCTGGCAGCCAGCCCTTACCCGGCGCGTAACGTGCGACCTCGCCTTCATCGCCTACCGCGAGCGCTTCGCTGTTCAGCGACCCGACCGAGGCGCCCGGCGCGGGGGCGAGCGCCAACAGCGCGTGGCGGAATGGTGCCGGCCACGGCTCGAGGAGGCTTCCGACCGGCTGGGTCGTGAGATGGACGGGAAGCTGGAGTTGGCCGAGCCACCCTTCACGTGGGCTGGAGAACGCCGACCCGAAGGTATCGCCCACGTCCTCGGAAGCGTTGGCCGACCCTCCGAGCGCGAGCACACGCTTGAATTCCGAGCCTTCCAGACGCAGGCTGACGCCTTCTGGGAACCCCGTGATCACCCGCCGACCGACCTCGGTACCGGAAGGGCCAGGCCAGGCGAAGCTACGCACATCGGCGCTCGGAAGCGCTTCGGGCAAGTTGTGGTCGCACGGTTGCGTACCCGCGGGTGCGCCTTCGGATAGCTTGCACCACGATTCCAGAACGTGACCATGGGTTTCGCCGTTTGGCTTGAAGAACATCGTCGTTGACGCCTGCACATCGGAGCGCTCGCCGTCGATCCACAGGCCTTCACTGGTAACCGTGAGGACCTGGGACTGGTAGGCGCTGGGCACGGTGAATGGCACTTCTTCGCCCTGTATGGGAACCCTTAGCGGTTCACCTGGTTCACCGCCGCTCGCTTGCGGAGTGACAGGTTGCCATGTCGTAGGTTCTCCGCCAGTGCCAAGGTGCCGGTGAAACAGGGCGACGGAGCCTGCAGGGTAGTTTTTGGACGAAAGTTTCCCCAGTAGCCACGCGTTTTCCGGAGAGCTCGCGCCGATCGACAGCACCTGGAATTCGCCCACACTTCCCGCTGGTATTTCGATCGGTTCGCTTGACCAGGCTTGTCCGCTCCAATGCAGGACACGACTTTCAGTCCCGATGCTGCTTTCGTTGACAGGGGCCACCAGCGCGCCGGCCGCTCCACTTGATTCTTCCAACGCCGCGATCATCGGCGCGCGGTTCCTCCCAAGCAGGCGTTCGCCTTCCTGCAGCGCCACTTCGCCGGTGCCCGGCAGCGAAGCGGTTTCCTGGAACGCTCCGCCCGGATCGCGTACGAGCAGCACAGGCGTCGTAGGTTCTTCAGAGGCGCCTTCGTTAGCTTTCGTGACTGGGACTTCACCGGCAAGGACGCCGCTCCCGCTTTCGGTTATCTGGCCGGCCAGCGGACTCGGGCTGTTGAACTTGGACGCTTCCGGCTGGTCGAGCTTGAAGCCCACAAGAGGCTGCCCTGCTGAGTTGAGCAGTCCCGGGCCGAGCGACCAACCCGTTGCCGCGGTGTAGCGCACCAGCACGGATGCCCCGGCACGGCTCAACCCCAATCCCCAGGTCTCGTCGCCGGCTTCGTTCGGGGAGGCCCCAATCATCGTCACATGAGTTGCCGGAACCGAAGCATCGGTCTGGGAAGTGACTTCGCCCGCTTCTTCGGCGCTGGCCTGAGCGGAGGCCCGGGATGTAGTGCCCGGCAGGGCCACCAGCAGGGCGGCGGACGTGAATACAGCGAGCGCAAGTGCAAGCAGGCCCGACACACACCGGACTCGGCGGCCGTTACTGATCAAGAACTGGCTCACGGCAGTTGGTCCGATCCCAGGAATCCCGCCCGCGCCCACGCCCCCGTGTTGGGAAACGACAGCGAACTCGTCACCGTGTTGGTGCTGGAGTTCGATTCACGGGTCGACGTCGTTTTTAGCGGCGCGAGCGCGTGCGTCTGCAGGTTGAGCTTTGTTGGCCAGCGATGAATGTCCAGGCGCAGCAGCAGACTACGGTTGCCAGCCTTCAGTACCTCTGCCCGGGTGCTCGCGACGACACTCTTGTGGCGCTTGGCGAGGAGCCGCACGCGAGCCGTGACCGAGAGATGGAAGCTGAGCTCGAGCGTAGTGCCGTGAATTAGCCTCGAGTGGACATTGGACAACAACGGCACCGTGACGGTCGCAAAAGGATTGACCACCGCCGGCTTCACCAACGCGCTCGTGTGCGCTGCTTCTCCTTCTTCGATCCCCGAGTCATCGATTGGAAGTGCGTCTGAAACCTCTTGGGGCACGCTTTCGTCGGCGGGACGTTCCGTGATTAGGTAACTACCGGAAAAGGCGGGGTCACTGTTGGGTGCAGGACTTTCGCGTTCGGCATTCGTGGCTAGATGAAACAACCACCCCTCGGTGGTCGTCATCCAGCAGTCGTGAACGGCGGGGCATACGATCGTTTCGACCGCGCCCTTGGGTCCGAGCCCGGTGCCGGGCGCGGGTAGTTCCAGCTCGTTGGAGACGCTTCCGTCTGCGGCGATTTGTGCGACTTTCGCGCGCGTCGTCGGACCCGGCTTTTCTTCAAATTCTTCAAGTTCCTGCGCCGTTTCGCAGGGATCGGGCGATGTGCAGCCCTTCCACGAATCGAGACCGAGCCACGCGCTGTTGGTTGCCGGCTCGGCCGCGATCGACCTGACACCCTCTTGCGGGAAGGCTGCTTCGCCCGAGGGTTCGGTTCCCGGTCCCAGCACCTGCGTCCAGGTGGGCGACCCTGTTTCTTCGTATTGCTGTGATCCACTGGAATACTGGATCTTTGAGTAGCGTGCGATCGTCACTCTCGCCTTACCCGATTTTGGAGAACGTTCGTTTTCAGGAACGGGGCCGGCGGCTGCCCACAGCGCGCTTTCGTTGGCGCTTAGGTGTAGATATTCCAAGGCCTGAGGGAACTCGGCACAGCGGTTCGTGAGTTCTTCTTCGCTCGGGCACGGTCCCTGTCCCAGCAGCGGCAGGTTGAGCACCGGTTCGAAGACGGGCGAGACCCCTTCGGGATTGATCAAATGCAGGGCCGGTACTTCGCCTGCTTTCCCCTCGTTCTGGAGGATGCGATCGCTTGGAGACAACTTCACGCTCTCGTACAAGTCGCCTTCAAACAGCGCCATGTCCTTGACCGCGTGGCCTTCTGGGAGGTACGGTTCGCGGATCAGCGTGGCGCCGTTCCAGTGTAGGTGAAAGGCGCCGACCTGAGGCGCCGCAAGAGCTTCTCCGCCGAACCAGCAGTCGGATTCGTCGAAGCACGCCGCGGCGTACATCATTGGATACGAGGTCGACTGGAACGCCAACGTGGCGTAGGAGTCGAGCACTTCAAACTCCCCTACCTTATTCAGGCCGAAGCGACACAGGGTGTCGTCTTCGATCGGCGGTAGATTGCCTTTCGATTCACCGAGCTGCCCCCTGCGCCCGTCGGAGATCGTCCAGAACTCATCTGGCCCAGCCCAGGCAATGCGACCGTCGCTGGCTCCACACACAGTAGACAGCTCATGCCAGCCTTGTGCACAGCTACTCGCGACGCAGTCTCCGTTGTACACCCACACACCAGGGGGTGTAGTGCTGCCGTTGCCGGCCGTAATCAGCGCACCACGGTTGGCCGACCAGAACGCGATGTCACTGATCCGGCCGAGCCCGATCGGGACGTTTGCGACTTCCGCTTCTTCGATTCCCACGGGAGCCGGCGGCCGCGCCGGCTGTTCTAGGCGCCATTCTCCTTCTTCGGCGTTAGCTTGCGCACTCGCCTGCGCCGCAAGCACGAGGGCGGCCATGTTCAGCGCGAGCATCGCAAGGAGTAGCGTGCGTATCCGAGCGAGGCTCATCAACGCTTGCCTTTTCGAGCGATGTGAGTAGCACTCGCGCGATCAGCCTTCGCCTTGCGATGCACGAAGGACACTGTGATGCTCTTGTGGAGCACGGGCTGCCCGGGGGCAGCGAAGGCAATCTTTACAGTCGCCGGCAAACCACCCGCGCGCGCGGCCAGCGACCGGTAGCCGGCAGACAGCGTCAGCGTCAGCATTGTCAGTCCGCCGGCACTCGCGTGCGTGGCCGTGGCGACGTTGCGGGTCACAACAGCTGCCCTGCTGCGTGCGCCTTTGGCGTTGCCATGGGAGCCACGCGCCTTCTGTGCGGAGCCGCTGACACGGACCGCCACGGCACTGCTAGCCACCGCGCGCAGCGTCCCGGCGCCAGGCGCCTCGATATAGAGGCGCACGCCACCGTCGCTGAGCGAGAGCGCCGTAACCCCCAAGCTCCAGGGAATGCTCAGCGAGGGCGCGGGAGGGGCTGGGGATATGACCTGGGGTGCCGGGTCAAACGGGAATGCTTCACGTTTGACAAGGAACACGTCGCTTCCGTCGCTCGTCACCAATTCCCGGTGCGGTAGCGGCGGCGTGTTGCCATCGCCGAAGACGAGATTTGACGCGTCCGAGGAGAACGCGAGCAGGCTGCCGCTGTCGGAGAAGGACGGCGAAAGCGCGCCGTCGGCAAGCCCGAATTCTACGTATTGGTCTTCTTTACTCGTTACTTCTTCGGTCGGAGCCGCACTGGGGCCCCCTTCGTAGCCGTGAGTAACGCGCGTTAGCGTGCCATCGGCAAGATTGACGTCGAACAGCTCAAGCATGCCCGGCACGGCCGCGGGGGCATTCACATAGGCAAAGGAGCCAAGTATAAACTGAGTGCGCATGGTCGTGAAGGCGACCTGGCTGCCATCGGCAGAGATCCCCAAGTCGACGATTGGTGCGTTTGTCGCAAGCACTTCTTCGTTGCCGCTCGCCAACTCAGTGATCGGCGTGAGTGCTTGTGTACGGGACAGCCCTTCGTGCATGTTTGCCACGTAGAGATCGCCATGGCGGAATTCTGGCGACACGTTGAAGTCGCTGCCGAACGCGACGAGCGGCGCCTGCGCGATGAACGCGACGGTATAACCGTCCGCGCTGAGCTGCGGCACCGGGGATTCGACCTCCGCGCCGTTTGTCCAGGCGCCGAAAGCCGTCGTTGTCAAGAACGGCCCCTGACATGGATCTGACACTGAGTGCGTGCTGGGCAAGCTGGTCTCACCGCTGGCCACGCAGGCTGAGTTAGTGGGATCCGAACCGCCCGTCACGCGTCGTGTGAGCGCTTCCTCGCCATCGGCTATGCGCCGCCACAGCGGCTCCGCGTATTTCGATTCGAGTGATTCGGCGGGAAGCGTAGGCGCCTGCTGGCCGATCTCTTGGCCCAGCCACGCCACCGTCGTCCCGTCTGCGCTGATCGACGCAGGGACCTGAAGCGTGAGTACGTAGGGTTGGGGCGATTCAAAGGTCAGCGGCGCGCCGGCGCTGTATACAGCCCCCGCTCTGCCCTGCATGAGCACCGGCTTGGGGCCCCCGGCCGGCTTGCCGGTCGCGGGGTCATATTCGACGCTAACCAGTTGTGTCATGCCAGTCTGCAGATAGCGAACGGCAACCTCGAGCTCGGGGGTTCCCTCGCCGGCGAGATTGGATGGCGCAGTGGTAACGAACACAACCTCTCCCCCGTTCGCGCTCATTGCCGAGCGCCCAGCCGCCAGCGCACCGTAATGATGTTCGTCGTATTCCTGAGATTCGCCGGAGTATTCGTAGCTCAGGCCTTGTGTCGAACCGCTGACCGCGGACACGATCGTGTATGCGCACGGCTGAGCGGGACCGATGAGTTCTTCTTCCAAGCATGGCTGCGATTCGGGTACTTCCATGTCACGCACGTACACATCCGGGGCGACGTTGGTGTCGTTTTTCGGGGATAGCGCCGCGGTCGTGGTGAAACTGATGTATTGGCCGTTTTCGCTAATCGAAGGCAGCTCAGCACTACCAGCTGGCGTTCCCGTTTCACCGACGGCCACCGGTTCGACTGCGCCGGTTTTCAAATCTCGCCGCCAAACGCCAGTCAGACCCGCAAAGTAGCCGTCGAACGCGACATATTCTCCATTGCCCGAGATGGCGGGGTCGTGGGCATAGTTGGCCTGTTCGAGGGCATCGTCTGAGACGAGCGAGATCGGCCCGAACACGTCGGCACGCACCTGGGCACAGAGCGCAAGCAACAACATCCCCGCGCACAGTTGGATTGCGACCAGCCGCCTCATCGCACGCTTACCAACTGGCGTACGACGCCATGGTTATGGAGCTTGTCGCTGACACTTACAACGATCGTGTAGACGCCGGCGTGGGTGTAGCGATGGTGAAAGGTGGTGTGCCCACTCCCAGCGTGCCCGTCGCCGAAGTTGATCTTCACGGCGTGTACGTCGACCCCCGACTCGCCGTTGCTTACACGCACCGTCACGCCATAGCCACCGTCAGCGCGTGTGATCTTCACCAGCGGCGGCTGGCCGTTGATCTCCAGCTTCGAGGGCGCCGTCAAGGTGGACTGCCCGTACGCGTCGGTCACTAGCAGTTGCACCTGGTGCACGCCGTCACCGAGCTGGTGGGCGATGATCGTCAGAGAGGACACGTCGGCGGGAGTCGGTAGCGGATGGCCGTCTAGTACGACGGTGTAAGTCAACGGCCCGTTGGCACTGGCCGCCGGCTGCCAAGCGATGTGTGCTTGCGAGGGCTCAATCCACCCCTTCGGGACGCTGACGACAAATTGATCGGGGGGCGCGCTCACCTGTGCGCCCACGATCGCCGCGTCACCAAGCGGCCCCTGCTGGAAAGCGACGAGCCCATCACCCAGACCTGAGCGCCCGACGGCGAGTTCGGCGATCGGTCCTCCGGCGCCGCCGCTTACGAGCCCCGTCTGTACCGCACCACCCGGGAAGTCCTCGCGTACGGCCACCTCCGGTTCACCCTGCGGGTCGGCGCTTGGCCATGCCGAGACGCCGCCCCCTTCGGGGTTCATGACGCTCGCCGAGGGCTGTTCGTTAGCTGGCTGCAGTCTCGAGCCGACGAATGCTGGGCCCAGCGACAGAGACCCGGATAGCCCTAGGTCGTTACCCTCCACCACACGCGGGGTGCCGTTGCTGTCATAGAGCAGGCGCAGGGATTCTTTTTCGTCGATGTCGACGCTGGGGCGCCCGATCGAAGCCGACTTGCCGCCTGTAACAGAGGTGTCGGCGATGATGGCGCCCTCGAACTCTGCGCCACTGACTGCTTCGCCGTTGGGCAAGATGTTCAGGAATATGCGTGGGCCGGGCAGCGGCGAGGACACACCGGCATCCTGGCGGTAGGCAACGGCGGCCTGACCCAGCCGGGAGAACGATACGCTCGGAGCTTCGGCGTCTTCGTTAATCGGTGCCGCACCGAAGCTCGTAGCACTAACCGGCATCACGTAGTCGAGGCTCGGCCCGAACAGGCGCCGGGCAAAGATCCGAGCCACGCCATCTATTTCGGGCTCCTGCCAGACGACTATGCCATTGCCGGTCGGGCCAATCGCGACCTGCGGGGCGTTGGCTTGCGTTGGTGGACGCATCGCGATCCCGGGGTCGCGGTTGATCTCACCCAAGTCGGTCCAGCGTTCGCCGTCGTAGCGTGCCACCCTCACCTGCTCAGGGATATCGCCGGCGTGTAGCAGCGTGGCAGAGCCCTGCGGCTCGACCACGCGGTAAACGACGTCGGCCTGTCCAGTGGAGCTCATCGCGAGGTCGGGACTTGCACCGGCCCCTTCGCGGATGTCGGGGTCGACGATGATCCCCGGGCCAAAGGCGCTGGCACCCGGCCCCAGGGTGGCACTCATAAGCTCCTCGACAGGCTGCCCCTTCTCGGTGGCAAACGGCGTGGCCCATACGACCACGAGCTCGCCTCCGTCAGCCGCGCCAATGCGGGGCCAGCTGGCGGCGTACTGCTCTTCAGTGTCTACCCGAATGGGCGCCAGCCAGCGTCCTGCCACATAACGCGAGACGAACACGTGGGCAATTCCGTTTACACGCTTGAGATAGACGACTCCGCCAGTACCGTCTTCAGCCATCGCGACACCACCAAAGCCAACGATTTCCTCACTGGGACCGTCAATCGTGACCGCAGGGAGGATCACCGCATCGGCCCGTTGGACACTGACTGCGAACGCGAGCAGCGTGAGCCCGACGACCAGGACCGCGGTACACAATCGATCGGTTAGCCCCTGCGGAGTAGAAGTCGCAGCTTCATTCATCGAGAGCGCCAAGATAGATGCGCTCCCACCAATCGCACAGCGGTCGACACGAGACTTCACCAAATGATCACGAGCCGGTTACGAGATCGCTCGCACACGAGTGGGTCTCGCTCTGCTCGTCCCGCGTGCCCGTGTGAGACTCTCATTCTTCCGGCTTGCTCAGCGCGCCCGGCGCCGGATTGAAGGCACAGCGGAAGTTCTGCGCTTCAGACACCGGTTGAGAGCCCGCGAAGCCACCCTGGTTGTTGTTGTCATAGACATCCACATACTGCAGTGCTCCCGGCTGCGGGTTGGGCGCGATCGGGATCGGAGTGCCCTGACCTTGGCGGGGGTCGCCGGTCGCACCTTCACTCACACCCTCCGAACCGGCGGCTGCCGAGCCGGCTTCGGTGGTCACCAGCGTCGAGCTCATCTCCCGTTCATCTTTCAGGCCACGACTCGGGTCCTGATCGACGGTCGCCGTATCGGGACTGTCGTGAATCGTCGACTCGAGCTTCACACGTGCGGCGGCGCCGAGAAGCTCAGATGCACTCGGCAACCAGCCACCTTCAGCCTCACAGGCTTTGCTGGCCCAGACGTAGTTGTTCTTGCCAGCATCAGCGCTGGTGAGCGGATATGGCGCCGAATCAAGGCACCAAGTGCCGAGATCGACAGTGTTGGGCGGGCAAGTACCGGCGAGCTCTTCAGCAGTTTTGCCGTCGACCCTCGAAGCATCCTTGACTGTCGGAATCGCAGACGCGGGAAACTTCCTGTTCTTGCCAAGCAGCAACAGACCACCGGCGTGCGGGCTGGTGCTGAGCGGGTGGCCGTCGATCGCACCGAGGACCGCGTGGCCGGCTGCACTGGCGAGCCCGGTGGTGGAAAACACGAGCGCCACCAACGCGACGGTCATCGCCGGTGAGGGCAGACGCCGCCTCATTGCGCTTGCTTGGGATCGCGTCCTGGCGCGGTCCGGCGAACGTCTCGCAACTCGTCAAGCGTCATCTCCCGAACAGTCGAGAGCACGGCATCGAGGGCCACTCCGGAGAGCGTCTCCTGCTCGAGTAGCGCCGTGGCTGTCTCCTCCACGGTGCTCCAGTTGCGGTCGAGGATGACTGCGGCGCGAGCCTCCGCGTCACCTACTAGCCGCTCCACCTCGTTGTCGATCAAATCCAGTGTGGTGGGCCCAACCGAGCCTAGATCCTGGAGAGAGGCCCCGAGGAAGACCTCGCCACTCTTCTCACCAATAGTCACCAGGCCCAGTGCCTCGGACATGCCAAAGGAGGTGACCATACTGCGTGCGAGGGCCGTCGCTGCATGCAGGTCGTCGTGCACGCTCGTGGAAGAGTGGCCGAAGGCGATCCGCTCCCCGGCGAGACCTGAGGTGATGACGATCAGCTGGCTCTGGAGATCGGGCTTAGTCATGATCACCTGGTCGCGGTCGGAGAGCATGTGTGCAGCCGTGCCCAGCTGTCGCCCGCGCGCGACAATCGAGAGCTTTCGGGTGGAGGTCGTGTGCCCCAGCGACTCGGTCACCACGGCGTGAGACGCCTCGTGGATCGCAATCAGCCAGCGCTCCTGTTCACTCAGTACATGGTGTTTGGCCGGACCGGCGACAACACGGTCGATCGCCTCCTCCAGTGTCCCCTGGTCGATTTGGCCCCGGCCATCTCGTACGCTCAGCAACGCCGCCTCGTTAATCACATTGGCAAGCTCGGCACCACTGAATCCGGGTGTCTGACGCGCAACCTCCTCGAGCGAGGTATCTGGACCGAGCGGTCGCTTACTCCCGTGCAGACGCAAGATCTCGAGCCGTCCATGTACGTCTGGAACGTCAACCACGACCTGCCGATCGAAGCGTCCGGGACGCAGTAGCGCTGGGTCGAGAATGTCGGGCCGGTTAGTGGCACCCATCACCACAAGGCCGCCATCGCCGGCGAAGCCATCCATCTCGACAAGAATCTGGTTGAGCGTCTGCTCACGCTCGTCGTTGCCCTGGCCAATGCCGGCGCCACGCTTACGACCAGCCGCATCGAGCTCGTCGATGAAAATGATCGCCGGCGCGACCTTGCGGGCCTTGCGGAACAGGTCGCGTACACGTGCCGCGCCGACGCCTACCAGTGACTCCACGAAGTCTGAGCCAGAAACTGAGAAGAAGGCGGCGTCCGCTTCGCCGGCGACGGCCTTTGCCAGCAGCGTCTTACCGGTGCCCGGAGGACCCACGAGCAGCACGCCCTTGGGCGCGGCGGCGCCAACGACGAGATACTTACTTGGATCCTGCAGGTAGTCACGAATCTCGCGCAACTCGGCAAGCGCCTCGCCCGCACCGGCAACATCCTCGAACGTGATCCTGTCACGTGTGCCCTTGCCCTTCTTGCGGCCCTTGCCAGTGAACTCCGAGAAGGCAGCAAGGCCGCCCGCGCCGCCATCGGCACCTACCCGCATGAACAACGAGAACAGACATACAAGCAGCAGGATCGGGATCAGGAACTGGACGACGATCGCCCGCGCGGGCTTGCCCGACTGCTGATCGACCGTAACCGTCGCACCGCTGTCGAAGAGTTCTGTCGCCAGTTGCTCGGTCTGAGCCCCCGAGGCTGGATACGCGGCCCATAGTTTCTGGGTAGCGCCGGTGCCTGCGGGCTGAACGACGCTTGTAACCGTATGTGACCGGCCGTGCTTACCTTTGGCGATCGTGGTCGTCGTGGTCGGGGCCGGGAGCGCCCCGCCGACCAGCAGTTGCGGCGCCTTGATCGTCGTGCTCAGCTCGACACGACTGTCGTGATCGAGCAGAACGGCAGTCGCCAGCTGGTGGTTTTTCGCCAACTTCAGAACCGTGCTGACAGGGACCTCCCTACCGGAGCTGCTCGGCTGGATTGAGCCCAGCAGCGTCGCAAATGCGACCGCCAGCCCGATCGACGCGAGCAGCAAAAAGGTCGAGAGCGGATCGCGCAGTAGGAGCCGCAAAACACCAGAGGCGATCTCGCCAACTCTGGCGAGCACCGGGTTGCGGCGATGTGCGAGTCCCGAGCGGACCGTGGTTTTACTCGCACGTCCGGAACCGGTGCCGTTTGTGGAGGCCTGTCTGGTTGCGGTTGGGTCGTCGTCTGTCATATCGCGCTATTTGGTTTGCTAGTTGGTTTTGTTCCGTGTGAAAAAGCCGCGACGCATAAAGGCAGCCGACAAGCGCAGCGCCAAACGGACCGCGGTCAGCGTCACATGGCACGAGCGGAAAAGCAATGGCGTTCACAAAAACGACACATCGCCTTGTGTTTCTTTTACAAGTTGTAAACATCGGGGCTGACCGTAGCGTTCACAAAAACGAAACACCAAGCAAACCGGCGAGCGACAGTCTTCTCGCGGGGTGACGTCCATCGCGCATACCGCATCGATTAACACCTGCGACTGTTTCTGCCCCCCCGCAAGCGTCTGTGACGCCCACTGAGTACCCACCTCCCCAAACGCAAAGGAGCAACAACCGTGCGCGCGCACCGCACCCTTACGCATCCCACCATCATCGTCTCAGCGATCCTCGCTGTGGCGCTTGCCGCGCCGGCTGGCGCACTCGCGAGCAAGCGCCTGATCATCGATGGTTCTACGTCGATGCTGCCACTCGTCCAGAAACTCTCGACCGCCTATCACAAGGCCTTCCCAAAGATTCCGGCCCCCAAAGTCGGTGGTGGGCAGACCGACATCGGCATCAATGACGTCGCCTCTGGGAGGGTCGACATCGGCGACGCCTCCCGCGATCCAATCCCGGGCGTCGATCCCCACGGCCTCGTGTTCAGCAAGATCGCCCGCGACGGCATCTGCGTGATCACTAACGAGGCCAACCCTCTATCGAACCTCACGCAGGAAACAGTGCAAGGCATCTTCACCGGCAACATCCGCAGCTGGAGCCAGGTTCCTGGGTCTAGCCTCACCGGTCCAATCGACCTCTTCGACCGCGAAGCCGTCTCGGGTACCCAGGACGCCTTCCAGGATATCTTCCTCGGCGAAACACTGAAGATCTCCCCGAGCGCTACCCAAGAGTCCTCCGAGGGCCTCGAGGTCAACGCGGTTGGCGCTGACAAGAGCGCAATTGGCTTCACATCCTTCGCTGCGACGCTCAACGGCGGAGTGCATACGGTCGACTATCAGGGCATCCCGTGCACGCTGACGAATGCCAAGTCGGGTCAATACGGCGGTGTGCGCAACTTCTGGATGGTCACCAAAGGCGAACCCAAAGGCGAAGCGGCCAAGTTCATCGACTGGATCACCAAGCCAGGCAACCTGACAGTTCGCAAGATCGTTAGCTCCGAGTGGATCGCAATCCACTAACAGCAGTGCCTGCCCTTAGCCGAAGCCATACACGCCGCTGGGCTACGGGAAAGACCGACCAGCGCGTCGAGCGCACGCTCGGCGCGCTGGCGGTAGCCGTGCTCGTATTCATCGCCGCCGTGCTCGTAACGGTCTTCGTCAAGGCGTGGCCGTCGTTCTCGCACAATGGGCTAGCTTGGTTCGGGCCGGGCGGGGACGTTGATACCCAGTTGCGCGCCATGCAGGAAGTCAAAGCGCTGCCGGGGCATTCGCTCTACTACTTTCGGGCCTGGCCGCTGATCTGGGGAACACTGCTGACGACCGGCTTGGCAGTACTGCTCGCGCTTGTCGTCTCCACGCTCGCCGCGATCTTCCTCACCGAGTTCGCGCCGCCGGTGTTGCGGCGTACGCTCGATCCAGTAATTCGGCTGCTCGCGGGCGTGCCGTCCGTGATCTACGGACTCATCGGGATCCTCGTGCTCGTGCCCTTCATCAACAACCACCTGATCAGCGACTCACGCCGAGCGTCTGTCGGCTATGTGGTGCAGCTCAACGGCGCCAACGTGATGACCGCCACGCTGATCCTTGCGGTGATGATCCTGCCGATCATGGTCGCGATCAGCGCGAACGCACTGGCCTCGGTGCCGGCGGCGTGGCGCGAAGGCTCGCTCGCGTTGGGGGTCAACCGCTGGCGCACGATCTGGCGCGTCTCGCTGCACACGGCGCGTCCCGCGATCGTCGCCGCAACGGTCCTTGCTACGGCGCGCGCGCTCGGTGAGGCGGTGATGCTGGCGATGGTGGCCGGCG
>Ga0209624_10001123_pt1 | contig 21957 bp, 16 predicted proteins | sample JacPinW_OM2H0_O1_FD_188565 | JGI IMG/M metagenome (GOLD analysis project Ga0209624, IMG submission 188565) | Forest soil microbial communities from Algoma, Ontario, Canada - Jack Pine, Ontario site 1_JW_OM2H0_O1 (SPAdes) (version 2) | ecosystem: Environmental > Terrestrial > Soil > Boreal...
AGGCCGAGATCATCGCGACTTTGGCGCCGTGCGAGCACTACCGACAAAGTGAATAACAGGGCGATCGGTGAGAGGAAGCGCTGCAGGCGCTCGGGCGTCCAGATGATGCCGACAATCAAACCGTAGCCGAGAATCAGTTCGGTGAGATCGCGGGCCCGGCTGGGATGGGACATCTCGGAAGTATGGCATAGGCTCGAGGTGCTGCACGCCTCGCTGCGCTCGGCGGGACGGCCGAGGCGGCCGTCCCCACATAGGTCTTGCCCATGCCGTCCCCTACAAGAGGGCCACTTCCGGCGTGGCTTCGAGGAGGCTTCGCGTGTAGGGGTGCTCCGGACGCTCAGTAATCTGCGCGGTCTCACCGACTTCCACAATCTTGCCGCGATACATTACGGCGATACGCGTCGAAAGATAGCGCACCACCGGCATGGAGTGCGAGATGAACAGATAGGTCAGGCCGAAGTCGCGTTGCAACTGGGCGAGCAGGTTCACGATCTGTGCACCTACGCTGACGTCGAGAGCGGAGACTGGTTCGTCGGCCACGATGAACTTGGGGCGCAGCGCGAGGGCCCGGGCGATGCCGATGCGCTGGCGCTGCCCTCCGCTGAACTCGTGGGGGAAACGCCGCAGAATGGATTCGTCGAGGCCGACGGCGCGCAGGAGTTCTACAACGCGGCCGCGGATTTCGGCTTTCGAGCTTCTCTTTTCGTGGATAACAAGCGGTTCGGCGATGATGTCTTCGACCCGGAATCGGGGATCGAGCGAGGCGAAGGGATCTTGAAAGATAATCTGCATATCGCGGCGCAGGCGGCGCATTTCACGGGGGCTGGTGGCGAGCAGGTCGCGGCCTTCGAAGCGAATACTGCCGGAAGTGGGCTCGATCAAACGCAGGAGCAAGCGTCCGAGTGTGCTCTTGCCCGAGCCGGATTCGCCGACTAAGCCAAGAGTTTCTCGGGCGTGAATGTCGAGCGAGACATCATCGACGGCGCGGACTTCGTTCTTGCTTCCGGACTTTCCGCCAAAAGCAGATTCGCTTTGCGGATAAATCTTGGTGAGGTTGCGGATTTCGAGCAGAGCCATTTTGTATTTCTAATCCTAAGCATACAGAATGAATCGTACCTATTGAGCTGCGATCATCGGTACGGCGGCCAACGCAGCCAACAGGCCAACAAACCTCCAGCGCGTGAAGTGTTCTTTCAGGAACAGGCGGGCCAGGATTACGGTTACAGCGGGATAAAGCGACGAGATGACGACTGCTTCGTCGAGGCGTCCAGCCTGGCTGGCGCGGACGAAGAGTATGGTGCCGAGGGAGTCGATGCAGCCTGTAACGACGCCCAAGCCCAGGCCGGCCGGGGTGATATCGCTGAATTTTCCAAGAAACAGGACGACGAGGCCGGTGACGATCAAGCCGCCGGTGCGGGTGAGCGCGGCGATCCAGAAGGCGGAGGCGTCGCCGGCCTGGCGGACGCAAAGATAGAAGCTGGCGAAGCCAATGCCCGCGATGACGGCGAGCCCGATGCCTTCCGGCTTGCCTCCAGCTTCGGTGCGGGTGATGAGCCAGAGCCCGATGGCCGCCAAGACGAAGCCGAGGAGGGGAACTCTGCCCGGCATGCCTTCGGTGAGCATGGAGAAGGCTGCGGGGATTGCGGCGCCGAGCACAGCGGCGACGGGCGCCGTCAGTCCCATTCTTCCCGAGGAAAGTGCGCGGTAGAAGATGGCCAGGGCCGCGCCTCCAGAGATGCCACCGGCCAGAACCCAGGCTGCGCTGCGTGCGGAGGGAAACGGCGCATGCGTTGCCGATGCTAGCGTGCCTACGACGAGCAGGCCGCCGATATTCACGACTACGGTGAACAGGAAGGCATTGGCGCGGCGGGTGGCGTAGCCTCCGAGGAAGTCGCTGGTGCCCCAAGCGAAAACTGCGGCCATGCTGTAGGCGGCGGTCGTGAATTGGGGCGTGGCCGGCATGTCCGACGAGGGTAACATGGGTTGGAATGCGCTTGAGGGGCGACGCGGAGCAGCTTGAGATTGATCCCGGTGAGGGCTACAATCACTCTCTGCCGGGCCGTTTTGAATGGTAAACTCCTAGGAGGATTTCGACCGCGAGCCCAGGGTCTAAGAAGCAACGTTCTTCGAGACAACCTTTGATCGAGCTGGCACCTTCGATTCTTTCGGCAGACTTTTCCCGTCTGGGCGAACAGGTGCGCGCCGCGGAGGAAGGCGGGGCTAGCGTCATCCATGTGGATATTATGGATGGGCATTTCGTCCCGAACCTTACGATTGGGCCGCCGGTGGTGAAGTCCCTGCGCCGCGTTACTGAATTACCGCTGGACTGCCATCTGATGATTGAGAACCCGGACGAGTTCATTCCGGCATTCGCAGAAGCCGGAGCGGATTGGATCTCGGTGCACCAGGAAGCTTGCCCCCACCTGGACCGCACGCTTCATCTGATCAAAAGCCACGATTGCATGGCGGGTGTGGTGATTAATCCAGCTACGCCGGTGGATACACTCACTGAGGTGCTCGATATTGTGGAGTATGTGCTGGTGATGTCGGTGAATCCGGGGTTTGGGGGGCAGAAGTTTATTCCTTCTACGCTGCACAAAATGCGACAATTAGCTGAGATTCGCAGCCAACGCCGGCTGACTTATCGCATCGAAGTAGATGGCGGTGTGGGGCACGACACGGTGGGTGATGTGGTGCGGGCGGGCGGAGAAATTCTGGTAGCAGGCAACGCCGTGTTCGGTCATGGTGATCCAAGGAAGAATGCAGAGACGCTGTTGAAGGCGGCTACGGAAGCGGCGCTGTTGAAAGTCTAGTAATTTTCAATTTGGCAATCCTGATCCGAGGTCTTATGTCACGTCGATTCTCATTGATTGCGGCGCTCGCAGTATTGCTGGCGCTCACCGTCGGCTGCACTAATAGGAAGTCCGTCAATCCGCTGGCTAACGTGGGGTCGAAGCAGCCCGATAAGGTGCTGTTCGACAAGGCCATGGACGCGATGAAGCACAACCGCTTCGACGTGGCGCGCATGACGCTGCAGACCCTGATCATCACCTATCCGGACTCGGAGTTTATTGCCCGGGCGAAGCTGGCGGTGGGCGATTCCTGGTACGCCGAGGGCGGGACGGCTTCTCTGGAGCAGGCGGAACAGGAATACCGCGACTTCGAGACTTTCTTTCCCAACATGCCGGAAGCAGCCGAGGCGCAGTTGAAGATCGCCAACATCCAGTATCAGCAGATGGAGAAGTCGGACCGCGACTACACCCACGCGAAGCGGGCGGAAGATGAGTACCGCAACCTGATCATGCAGTATCCGGACAACCCGAAACTGGTGACGGAAGGCAAGAAGCGGCTGCTCGAAGTGCAGGAAGTGCTGGCTGACCGGGAGTTTGGCATTGGAAAGTTCTATTACTACCGGCTGTCGTATCCGGCGTCGATCGCGCGGCTGCAGTCGCTGGTGGATAAGTATCCGTTGTACAGCAAAGCGGACGAAGCGCTGTTTCTTCTGGGTCAGAACTATGAAGGGCAAATCGCGCAGGTGCGGTCGAGACCGACGTGCGTGGCCTTTAACACCCCGCCGGGTTGCGCCGGGGAAACGGCGAAAGGCAGCATGATTGCCGTGTTGACCAAGGATGCCTCTGCGGCGTATTCGCAAATCATTACGCGGTATCCGGTAATGTTACGGGAAGATGATGCGAAAAAGCGGCTGGCGGCATTGCATCAGCCGATTCCCCGTCCCACCAAGGCCGCCGTAGCGCAGAACCGCGCCGAGGAAGAGAGCCGGCGGGATAGCGACACTCTTGACCGGCTAATGAGCGTGGTGAAGAAGGGACCTGACGTAGCGCAGGCATCGCACATCGGAGAGCCGACGTTGGTGGATCCGACCCCGGTGTCGGCTAGCGGCGCTGCGGCAGACGTCATGCGGCAGGCGATGGGACAGCCTGCCGGCGAGCACGGTCTGAGCGCGGAAGTCGTGAAGGGTGGAGCTCCGGGGGCGAACGACCCAGCCCCGCGCTCCGATGCGCCTGCTCCTGTGGCGAGCGCTGCTCCTTTTGCCCGTCCGAATACGGCGACTGCCGCCGATCCCAACGAATTGAAGCCGAACACGGCGCCGGATCCCAATGAGTTGAAACCCAACACTCCGGATCCGAACGCGTTAAAGCCAGCGGCTCAAAATGCGTTGACCAGCGATGCTGCGGCGCCCCCGCCAGCACAGGTCAACGAGATCCAGTCGGGAGCGGCACACTCCGGCGACGCCGCCGCCGCAAGCTCCAGTTCTGACTCCAACCTGGCCAGTGACAAGGATGTTTCGAGCAGCAAGAAGAAGAAAAAGAAGGGATTGAAGAAGATCCTCGCGTTCTGAAGCGAGTCTTCACCATCAAGTTTCCCCTTCTTGCCGGGCAATTCCCGCCCGCGACCGGCTTTCACACGCGGTAGGCGCTGACCACTAGTAACCTAGTAACATGCCGCCTGATCATTGACTTACGTCGACCGGCAGGTTACCTTCGCGATATCTCCCCTCATCAGAGGAATTCCTTTGGCCCGGAAGATATTGCTTGCCGACGACAGCGTGACCGCCCAAAACATGGGGCGCAAGATCCTCGCAGATGCGGGGTATGAGGTGATTGCCGTCAATAACGGCTCCGCCGCGCTGAAGAAGATCGGCGAACTCAAGCCCGACCTGGTCATCCTTGATGTGTATATGCCCGGCTATAGCGGGCTGGAGGTTTGCCAGCGCCTCAAGGAATCGCCGGAAACGGCGAGGATTCCCGTGCTTTTGACCGTGGGCAAGCTCGAACCTTTCAAGCCGGAAGAGGCGCAGCGGGTGCGTGCCGAAGGTTTTATCGTCAAGCCCTTTGAAGCCAGCGAGTTGCTGGCTACCCTGTCGAAGATGGAAGACAAGGTGGTGCCGCGGGCCGAAGCCTCCAAGCCAGGACGCTTCGCGCGGGCGATTGCGGCGGCAGAGGAATCCGGGCGCGGTGGCCGCGACGGAGCCAATACCGACAATGGATGGAAGAGCCGGATCGGATTTCCGAAGGAGAAGCCGGAAGAAGAGAAGGTTGCGGACGAATCTACCGCCTCCGCGGAGAAGACCTGGGAGAAAAAACAGGAGGGAGGGCAAGCGGCCGCAAAAGCGGCGGAAACGAATGTGGACCTGGCGGCATTGGCGCCGGCAGGCTTGCCCAAAGACGTAACGCCGGAAGAAGTGGCCGCGATTGCCGCCGCCGCGGCGCAGATGCAGATGGTCGTCTCCGCCCTAAAAGGCGAGGGTCAGGCCTCTGCAGCCAAGATTCCCGAAGCCCAGATTACCGAGACGATTGTTGAACGAACCAGTCCAGCGAGCTCAGAGCCAGCTTCCCGCCCAGCCGAAGTCAACCTTCCCTCCTCACCTGAGGTTTCGGGTCCTGTCGCTTCCGCAGCCGAGATGCAAGCGAAGACGGAGACCGTGGCCGAGAGCAAGAGCGAAGCAAGCAAGAGCGAAGAAGGTAAGGCCGAAGAAGATAAACGCGAAAGCAAATCCGCAGAGCCTGTTGCGCCTGAGACTTACCGTCGCCGGAAGGGCGATGTGCCCGCGGAAGAAACCCAGGGTGTGCCCGTGACCATGGCGGCCACAGCCGAATCTGTCGTAGCTGCGAGTGCAGCCGGATCGCGATGGACAGCCGTATCGGTTGCCCTGGAAGGCAGCGATGCCGCAATCTCACTCGACCACGAAATGCAGAAGGCGCATGCCGCCTCTGCGGCTGCGGGTTTCGGCAGTAGCGCTAGCGTTCCTGATGCGCTCGTCTCCGCCGGGAGTTCTTCTGCACCCGCACTCGCGGCAGTGGAATCGTCCGCGCCGATTTCGAGCTCGGAGCCGACCAAAGCTCCGGAGTCCGCAACCCTTGCGCCCGTTACACCAGAGATTGCTCCCGCAGCAGCTCCTGCGGAAACGTCCCCTACCGGAGCCTTCGCGGAATCGAATCAAAAGCCAGCGCCCGTTGCCGAACCTGCCGTCTCTACGGCGCAGGAATCCCAGCCTCGCGCGGAATCTGAACCCGTCGCAGCCGCCTCGAGCAGCACCGTTCCGCCCAGCATTTCTCGTGCGGAAGATGCAGCGGAAAAACCAACGGCCGAACCCGTACCCGAGCCGAAATTCGACTCCGAAACCGTGAAGAACACGGCAGCGGCGTGGGCGAGCTGGCGTCAAGCCCACGACAGCAGCCAGGGCAACGAGGTAGCACAAGCCCAACCCGAGCAAAAGGAAACCGAGCAGCCCGAATCAGCCCCGCCGGATACTGCCGCCCGGGCCGTGGCCGCGGGCGCTGAACAGATTTCGCAGGAAGCAGTCGCCGCCGCGACGGAGGGGGACCAGAGCAATGTCGCCAGCATTGTCGACAGTGTGCTCGCCGATCTTCGCCCCAAGCTCATGGAAGAGATCAACCGGAAAATGTCGAAGAAGAAGTAGGAATCCGGTTTCAGCCGCCAGGCCTCAACTTTCTCACCTCGAACACCCACGCACCCGACAGTCTGAGCAAGATAGTTCCCTTTGTTCGTTCCAACCTGAAGGCGCATAATTCATGTCGTGGCGAAAGAAGACGCCGCCGACCCAGGTACTCGCACCATCGTCCAGGAAAGAGAGGAGTATGGGATTCGATGCGCACTTACTTATCTGTTGCCTGCCTTCTAGCGGCTGCCTTCCTTAGCAATTCATTTCCCGCCCGGGCTCAAAGCGCGCGATCCCTTCCGGGGTGCGAAACGGCGCCCGAGGTGCGCAAAATCCTGGACGAAAAGCTCAACCCGAAGATGCTGGACAAAATGAAACTCTCAGAGCGCGTGGCCTTGGAGCGGCAGGTCCTGAAGGATTTGATCGCCAAGTATCCCCGGGAGCTCGAGCCCTATCAAACTCTCGTCAACAGCATGCGTTCGGAGGATCCGGACCAGTACGCTGAGCTCCGCAGCCGGCTCGTGAAGATGGCGAAGGATGATCCCAACGATCCGCTCGCGCTTCTGCTGGCCGGCTGGGTGCTTCGAGGCAAAGACACGCCGGAAAGCCTTCGTCTGTTGGAGGCGGCGAAAGCAAAAGCGCCGAACTTCCCCTGGCCCTTCAAAGAACTGGCGAGCGATTACTTCAGTGGAAAGATCGCCGACCAGAATAAAGTTAAGGAAAACACAGAAGCTTTTTTTGCGATTTGCCCCGCTTCTACTGACAGCTCTGCGCAGTGGTTGCTTGCGAAGGACCCCGCACTACTGCCGAAAGTAGCCGTGGCCCTGCGCGCCCGCCTTCAAACAGAAACCTCTCCACGGCGACTGAAGGATTACGAAATACTGTGGGGACTAGAGTTTCGCGCCCGGCCGCCGGCCGAACATGACGCGCTCCGTGCGCAACTAACGCAGGACTTGAAACGGCTTGCGGCGCTGAACCCCGAAGGCGATGCAGAATGGCAGGTGTTCCTGATCAGGGGCTACAAACAAAGCGGCGCCTCGCAGGAAGCCATCGCCACGATGGAAGATGCTCTGATTCACGAGTTCCCGCGCTCCGACGAAGCCTTTGAAATCGTTCGCACCCGCTGGGACAAGGCGCACAAAGAACCGGAGGAACAGAGCGACACGCCTGCTTGGGCCACGTACCAAAAGGAATATGAGGAAGCACTGAAAGGCTGGATGCGCGACTACCCGGATGAAATGTACTTGCAGCAGTATGCCTGGTTCTATGCGATTCAAGAGGACGACACGATCTCCGAGAAGAATGGAATCGCTGCGTTAGATACTTACCTGCAATCCGTAAAGGATTTTGATGCGCCCAACTTCTGGCTTTGGCGCTACGAGAATGCAGCCCAATTCCTCGTCCAGCGTGGCTGGGAGCCTGCCCGCACGCTCGAACTTCTAAAACAGGTAAGTTTGCTCAGCCAGAAGGAGGAAGGCCGAGCCCGCGAAGACGACAATCTCTCAGATGACGACCTGAAAAACAATAAAGAGCAGAAGATCTGGGGGGACCAGTATCTGAATGGCCTTGTGTTGAAAGCTGCCACGCAAGCCAAGCGGCCCGAGGCAGCCTTGAGCTTGAGAGCATCCATCGAAACACTTCCCCCAACGGATAAGAAGTTTCAGTCCGGATATTGGGCCAACCGCGCTCGCTTCGAGGCGCTTCAGAACCACCCCCAGGACGCGCTCGCGTATTATCAGGCGGCTTTGCAGACCAGGACCGCTCCCCCAAAAGCCAGGCGTGGGAAATTGCGCGACGATTTGACCGACGAAGCTCGCGCGCTCTGGAAAGCCCAGGGCGGGACGGAAGCAGCCTGGGCGGTGTGGAGCAAACCTGCGTCGGATGGCACGCAACAGCTTGCGGAAGGTTTCTGGGAGAAACCAACCAAAGCAATTCCGAATTTCGAACTTTCGGATTTGTCAGGCAAAACCTGGCGGCTGAAAGAATTGGAAGGCAAAACAATTCTGATCAGCCTGTGGGCCACTTGGTGCCACCCGTGCGAGGCCGAATTGCCTCATCTGGAAAAATTTTATGAAAAAGTGAAAGGCCGCTCTGACATTCAGGTGCTTACGTTTGATATTGACGAAGACTTGGGACTCGTAGCGCCGTACTTGAAGGAAAAGGGTTACACGTTTCCCGTGCTGCCCGCCTACTCGACCGTCGTGAGCTTGTTGGACGGCTTCGCCATCCCGCAGAATTGGATTGTCGATCCGCACGGAATGTGGCGCTGGAAGCAAGTTGGTTATGGCGGCGAGAGCGATGCCGATTTCGAGAAAGAAATGCTCGCGCGTTTCGAGTCCACGAAGACCAGCCAGTAGGCTTGCTTTTGAGCAGCCCAGCTCAAACTGCCGCGAGCATAGGAACCTCCGCGAAACCCCTGCTCACGTTTGACGGGGTGGAAGGAACGGACGGCAAAACTGCCACACCCCCTCCCCGGCACCCCTGTGGCCGTAGGCGGAGTCCGCCCGCTCACACATGGCGAGGAGCACTTCAGTCGAGTGAGCGGACATCGGCTGGGTTGTAAAAGGTAAAGTTGCACCCGGTGACCGGGAAGCAACTCAGCAATCCGCGCCGGACGATGCGTGTCGGGACATCATCAGGAAACAGAATGTTGAACTTGGCTGAGATCAAAGCGGGTGCAGCCGATTTCAATTTGTCCGATCCGGTAACGAACCTAACATCCAGAACCTTTGGACCAGCCGCTAAGACCAGAAAGAAATCTGCGGTCGCAGAATCGGGCACGATGCGATTGAGGTGCACGGTGCGCATACTTCCAAGATCCTCGTCTGTTCTGTCCGTATGATCACCGTGCGCGTTGGCCTTGAGCTTTTCGAGTCGTTGGCGGGTGTCTTGCATAATTGGGTTTCCGCCGACTGCATTTGAGCTAACCCCCAGAGCGAGTGTGTAGGCCTGAATCGCAGCGTCTGGCTGGTGTTTCTGCTCGTACAGTTGGCCGAGACGATCGCTGATCACGGCGTCTTGAGTTAGGACCCACGCCGCTCGAAGATATCTTTCTGCGCGATCCAGATCTCCGAGTCGAAAGTACACCCAGCCTAGAGTGGCCCAAAACGTGCCGAGTCTCTCGGAGCGCGTCAGATCGACAACCTTCAGTTTACTCAACTGCACCTGTTGCGAAGCTTCCTCTTCCTCACGTACTGCTCTTCGAGCATACTCCAGGGCTTCTGGTAGCCTCTCGATGGTGTCGGCTAGTTCAAAGGCTGCGTCGTTCAGTGTCTTCGTTCCAGAATTAAGCTGTACCGCCCTTCTTAGAGCAGCAATTCCTTTCTCGTCGTTGCCCACGTGTAGATACGCGGACCCGAGCCTGACTTGAAGATCTGAGCTTTCTGGGTCGCGCTCTGATGCCAGTTCGAGCCACTGAGCAGATTCCTCAAAGAATTTCATGTTGAATAAAGCTTGTCCGAGGCCAGCAAACGCGTCCTCGTCTGGCGCAATCTCGATCAGACTTTGCCAAACGGAAGCTGCCTCTTCATACCGCTCCAGCTGCATTAGGGTCTTAGCTAACAGCTTGCGCGGCAGGGCTCGTTTGGGGTCTAAAGCGATCGCGCTAGTCAGGGAACCCATTCCGTCGTCGAACCGGTTCTGCGCAATCTGTAATTTCCCGAGTTCAATCCAAGCTCGGAGGAACTTGTCGTCTTTGCCCACGGCACTTCTCAATAAGTCCATGCCGGATTGCCAATCATGCCGCACGATCGCTGCACGTGCTTGTTCCTCAGCGCTCTCTGCTTCAAGGTTGTTGCTGTCTGGCAGATGAATAACAGCATCTTCGCCAGACGCCACTTCTGCAGACCGAGTTGAGAGGGGGACATACACATCCTGATCGTCCGCGACAGCCATGGCGAATTTGGTATAAGCTTCGTATTCGTTAATCGGAACTTCGTGAAGTTTGACCGTCAAGTTGCGCCTGGTTTGCAGCAACCTACCTTCGACCGAGTAAGACACGTGATACTCCGCAAAATCCTCTTTCAGTTCCACGTCGGCGGGTGGTCGAGGCGTGTACCCATCGGGAACTTCGACTCGCGACTCATACTCATACTCCCCAATCGCGTCTAAGCGGACGGGGACGGACGGCTTACTATCCGGAGGTGGTGCAAGCATCGGAGGAAGCGGCGAGCTGATCCGCCGCAACGACCATTGAGGGTAGTCCTTGCGGTGGTAGCTGTAGCCAACGTGAAAGGGATCGTCGGTTTTTTCTAGCGCACTGGTCGTCACTTCACTGACTTCGCCCACAAACCCGGAATTGTAGGACAACTGTTGGACAAGCTCGGTCCATCGCGGCGAAGGCCAGCTGCGAAATGCACTTCGCAGCATGATCTCGACATCATCCCCGCTCGCGGAACGATCGATCTTACCCTCCAGAGTACCGTCGTCCTTCAATTTCGCTATGATCTTGAAAGTCTCGTTTGCCTTGGTCGGCGGGTCGCTTGCTGTAAGGATCAAGCTGGAAGGCTTGCCCGAAGCCATCACCAACGCGGGTTTGTCACGCAGCACGCCAACCAAATACCCAAACGGGGCAACCTCCGTGGTTGTGTCCAGCCATACAAACCCGTTTCCCTGCGGTACCACCGTGATCACGTGGTCGAATTGCGCCGGTGAAGGTACATCGGGTTCAAGTTCGTGATAGCTACCGATCAGCGCGGGATAGGCACCAATACCCGCCGCGTCGAACAGGGAAGCCAGCAGAGTGTGCTTGTCTTTGCAATCCCCATATCGGTTATTCAGTATTTCAGATGCAGAATGCGGTTGATAGCGACCAATCCCGAAGTCCACGCCAATATAGTGGATTTGCATGCTGACGTAGTTGTAGATCGCACGCATCTTGGCGTTGTCGTTGGACGCAGTTTTGACCAACTCGGCGGCTTTGGCTCTAACTCCGTCATCTGGCTTCACCCGCTCCAATTGCAGGCTCTCGTACCAGGCACCGACCTCATCCCAGCTTTGGAAAGTTGAGACTAGAACGTCAGGCGGGGGCAGCTTACCGCGTGCAGCTTGGTAAGTCTGTTCCTCCTTATTTTTCTTTTCCTGTTCCGGAGACTTGTGTTCCAGCTGCGAACTTGTCCAGGTGAAGATGCGGCGTCCGCCATCTTCAGTAATCGCTGGCTTGTCTCTAGGGCTCTTCCACTTCAGGGCACGATCCCGAGGCACGCTGATCTGCAGCTGTTCCTCCAACACGACGGAGTCGTGGTTGAAATAGTAGGAGTACCAGAACTCACCAGGTGCCAAGGGTTTCGTGGTGCGCCAGCGGGCATGAAATTCGAGAACATCTCCGACGGCCAGACCTTTGACCGCAACTTGCTTTGTGTCCAGGCCTTACCCTTCGCTTCCGTACGTCGCTGCTGGGTAAGGCGTGTCGGAGGAACCGAATTGCGAGCCGGGCCAGATTTTGTCCCGGCCCAGAGAGTTCGCGCCACATATTCGGCCCACGGCGCGACCAGCTTTCCCCAGACCGGGGCCGTCTCGCTGAGCTTGGCGCACATTGGCGCCATGAGTCGAACATTGCCAGTCGCGGTTTCGAAAAAGTCAGCTCGCCGCATAGGCTCACTCGCAATCCAATTGAGTAACCACGTCTCAACTTGGGGCCGCACGGGTTCGAGAACGTCGAACGCAAGAGAGGAACGATCAGCGGTATCGGTGTGCAGACCTAATCCCAGTCCGGCGTCCATACCAAGGGCCGAGATCGCCAGCCGGGTTTCGGCTTCAAGTAACGTGAAGCAATAATTAAGGATGACATGGGCAGGTGTCACGGCGAGGCGCGGTCCGCCAGTTATCGGGGATTGTCGACTTCCGACTGATCGCCAGTGTTCTGGGATTTTTCGCAGATCGGCCTTTGGCCAGCTCACCGGGAGGTCCCGCCATTCACGAAAGTACGCAGCGGCTGCGTTTGCTTCAAGATTTCGCAGTACCTCGAAGTTCTTTGCCGACTCCAACTTATTCCGAAAGCGAGTAATCGCATCCGCCGTAGCCTGGCAATCGAGACACTCCCGTAACACTTGTTCTTGACCTTGGAGTTTCGCGTCGATCAGTTTACGGCAGATTTCAAGGCCGACACCGTTGCTGATGGCGAGGGCTTGAGAGCGCCTCAATTTTGCATCGGATGAACCAGCTGGCCCGACGACGGACAGCACTCTGCCATTGCGTTCGAGAAAAGTGAGGGTAACATCCTGATCGCGTAGCCATTTCAGGGCTGCCAATGTTATTTGTCCATCTAGCCCCACGACGATAAGCCGTTTGAGGCGATGGCCGATCCTGGGAAGACGGTAGTGGTAACGTTCCGTTCCGATCCCGTCCTGAACAATCAAATGTCCCTTATCGACGGAGACGGAAATCCCGTACCCAACCAATGTAAGAACACCGTTTCGTGAAACTGAATTGTGGGATTGTGCGAGTTGAGGTACCGTTTTCGCAGCTGCCATGGGAGCTAATCCTCTCTTGGTAGTTAGGGCTTGTCGGCTGCTCGTAACAGTCGGCAGGCCCGTTTTTATTGTCTCAAAATCCTTTTGAAGGCCAAGTGTGAACGGCCTGTCTCCACTCCATCGGAACCTTGGTAGTAGTCGAAAGCTCCATGAAATATTTCAAGCCGTTCTCGTATCCCGCGCGGCAAAATTCTGCGACTCTTGTCGATCCTTCGATCTTGCACCGCCAACATCCGCAATACTGTGCTTTTTCAGGTAGCGTAAGGTTTCCCTCGCGGACAATCCATAGTGCTCCACTCCGATCATGTTTCAGATTCCGAAGCCTCTCAATACCGGTCATTGGACTCACCCCGCACAGCACCCCCGCCATACCACGCGCTAAGTAATCCACACGCGCATCATCACTGTAGGTTGACCGTGGGAATCTTGAGTTTCGCTTCATGGAAAGAAACGTTGCCGCATTGCGAACGATATGCCTCGGAAACGGAGTGGTTCCCGACCTCCGAACATCCGACAATTGAGCCCAGCGTCCGCAGGCCTTGCGAATAGTGGCGTAGGTGTCAGCTTTAAGTAGATCGACCCATATCTTGCGTCGTCTATCCAGGGCCTCTATCCCCGGAGGGTTCAATTCCATTCGCAGGGAATGGATTTCGTCTCCTTTTTGTCGTTCCGCCCACCATCGGTCCATGCTCGTGGGTGGTCTTGACAGATTCGCCGGATGACCCATTTCTGTTGTAAGGCGTTGCGTCGTAAGCCAATAGTGCTCAGGAGACATTTGCTTTAGCTGGCCGATGAATAACCGCATTTCCTGCCTGGTAAGTCCCTTTTGGGGCGAAGACTTCGGAGGAAGCGAAATGCCGTCTCGCAATGACCGGAATGCCTTGTAAAACTCAAACTCCCAAGTCGTCAGTAGGCCAATTTCGACCGGTTTTGGTCCACGAACGCCCATTCGCAGAAACTCATGCCAAAGTGTGCCAACCTACACATTTTACCCTTGTATGCGCGGGTCAGTCCAAAGGAAGATTCAGCCTGCAATCAACCCCTGAACCTTCAATTCGTGTAAGGGCAATGAGGGGAGGCAACAAAATGCACCGAGATGAAACCGTGCTTGCTGTAAGTATGGCTGAGGCAGCCTGGCGGCTTGGGCTGTCCACACGTACTGTTGCGACGCTCGTAATGCGTCATGAGCTCCCGAGCCAAAAAGTGGGTCGCCGGAGAATCATCCCCGTGGCAGGGCTCGCAGCGTTCATGGAACGCGACCATCGACTCCACAACAAGGAAAGAATATGAAACGGCGGAGCAAGCGCAAGCAAAAAGCAGGTAGCAAGCGCGCGTCTACCCGCACCAAAAGCAAGTTTTTTGAGCTCCGAACGGTCGAACAGTTCTTCGCGTTGCCCGAAGCGGATAGAGATTTCTGGACCGACGTTGGTCATATAGCTACGGAAGTGAAAGGAGGTGTTTCGCTTTCTCAATCCGCACGAAAGTACCGCCGCGACCCACGCAAGGTACGGAAGGCTGCACCGGCAGCTTTTCGGAAGCTTAAGAATGGCCGCTACGCAGCGAAGACCAATGATCACATCTTGCGCGTCCTCCACATTCCGACCCGAAAGGGACTGCGCGAAATCGGGGTGCGCGACTCCGGCCAAGCATCGCTACTGGGGAGATATTGGACCGCCGTCGAGCAGCACCGCGATACCGGCGATGCCTCGGCGCTCCGAGAATTCCGGGGTAAGTACATCATCGACACCAACGGAAAACAACATCGGTTGCTAACAGATCTCTCCACGTTGGACCGTCTGGGGTCTGCAGGGCTTTTGTCGTTCGAAACTCTTTATGCGAGGGCGGCATGACGATCACCATCAAAGCAAAACCACGCGATCCTGAGGCTGCATACGCGCGCAATGCGATCGCCAAGAGGCGTTCGGGCATCGGCGCAAAGTGTAAATGCGGTGAAATGCGCTCACAGGCACTTATCCGAGAGAAAAACCGGGTGATTTGTCACGAATGCAAGCGAAAGGAGCGGAGAATGACAACCAAGGACGGCCATCACGTTGCAATGAAGGCAAATAGTCCAATTAAGCTCTCCATTCCAGCTAACGATCACGCTGCCATTCTCAACGTTGCACAGCGGGACTGGCCAAAACAAACTCGGGAGAATCCAACCGGCAGCCCGTTTATTGCAGCGGCAGCATGCATCCGGGGGTTCATAGACACCGTTCTTTACCTGATTGAAAAAGGACTGTACTGGATCGCTGACATGCTGGAAACAGCGGACGCGTACCTGGCAAACAAACTGGGGCCGCAATGGTGGAAAAACTCCGAATTGCAGAAATTCGCACCGAAGACAAGTTAGTTCCGAACCCAAGTAATTACACATAGAATCGTGCCATCGGAGCACAATAAAGTGTTCACCCAAACTTGCGCATGCCGCACAATGCCCCCACGCCTTTGGTGGTTGCCGTTCGCGTTTATCCCGATCTGCAGGATGCGGAAAAAGATTTCAACCAACGCAAACGGGACTGGCATCGCCCGGACGCGATGTTGGTTCTTGACACAGAGACGCGAACGGATCCAACCCAGCGCCTGACGTTCGGAAGCTACCGATTCATCGTCGACGGGCAGTTAGGAAAAGAGAGTCTGTTCTACGGTGACGATCTTCCGGCCAGGGATCGCAGGATTCTTGAACGCCACGTTGCCACACCCAGCGCCGTACTCCCCGACGAAGATGATCACGACGTATCCTTATTAACACGCGATCAATTCGTCGAAAAGGTGTTCAAGAACGCCTACAAGGGGCGCTGCCTGCTTATTGCGTACAACTTTCCCTTCGATATCGCGCGAGTCGCATGCAACTTCGCAAACGCGCGAGGCCGCTTTGCAGGAGGGTTCTCGCTAGATCTTTGGTCTTACGCAGATGGTAGAAATCGGTTTCGCCCGAGCATCTGTATCAAACACATCGACAGCAAACGTGCGTTAAAGGGTTTTACCAGAAGAAAAGACCCTGACGCAGAAGACCTGATCCCAGAAGGCTCCACAACAGGCACGAAAGAAGAAGACTACGCTTTTCGCGGCCACTTCCTGGACTTACGCACGCTTGCGTTCGCACTGACCGACAGAGGTTACACGCTGGAACAAGCGTGCGAAGATTTCGGCGTCGAACACGGAAAACAGCGTGCGATACGGCACGGCATCGTCACCGATAAATACATCGAGTACAACCGACGCGATGTTCTGGCGACATCGGAACTGGCGACGAAGCTACTGGAGGAATACGACAAGCACGACATCAAGCTTCAGGAAACGAAGGCCTATTCTCCCGCATCGATCGGCAAAGCCTATTTGCGAAGGATGGGAATCAAACCGATTCTGCAACGCCAGCCAGATTTTCCAAAGTCGTACCTCGGACATGCACAATCGGCGTTTTACGGCGGCAAAACAAGTGCGCACATTCGCAGAGTGCCGGTTCCCGTTGTCTACACGGATTTTCTGTCGATGTATCCCACGGTCAACAGCCTGATGAACCTGTGGCGTTTCGTCACCGCCCGCAAAATTACGGTCGTCGAACACTGCCAGCGTGAAATCCAATCATTCTTGCATCGATTAGCTGCCAATCCGCACGATCTATTCGCACCCGAAACGTGGAAACGTTTGACTGCGTTCCTTCAAGTAATCCCGGATGGTGACGTTTTACCCTCTCGCGGACGTTACAACATTGAAACAAACGATTGGCAGGTAGCGGTAAACCACATTTACGCTGATGGCAACGGTTCTACCCAGGCACTATGGTTTTCACTTCCCGATGTTATCGCGTCTGTTCTTCTGACGGGGCGTGTTCCAAACATCGTCGATGCGTTTCGGATCGAAGCACACGGCCACCTGAAAGGGCTAACACCGTGCAGGTTGCGAGGCGTCATACGCGTCAACCCACGGAAACAAGATTTCTTCCGCGTTGTCATCGAGGAACGGCAGCGTTTGAAAAAGCGCGACGATATCTGCCCGACAGAAAAGAAACGACTGGATAAAGCATTAAAAGTTTTGGCGAACGCCGCGAGCTATGGCATTTACGCCGAAATGCATCGTCAGGAGTCGGATCGCAAACAAATTGTCACCTGTCACGGCATTGATGCTACTGCATTTCAGTGCCGCGTTGCGCATCCTGACGTACCTGGCGAGTACTGTTTCCCACCGCTCGCCTCGCTGATTACAGGTGCAGCGCGTCTCATGCTGGCTTTGCTGGAACATACTATCTGCAACTTGCGTGGCTCGTATGCCATGGAAGACACGGACAGCATGGCAGTCGTCGCAACCGAACACGGTGGGACAATCTCGTGTGCCGGCGGTAAGCGTGGCGTCATCAAAGCGCTGTCGTGGAAGCAGGTTAACGACATATCGAAACAATTTGAAGCGCTGAATCCATACAATCGTGACGCGGTTCCAACGTCGATTCTTAAACTGGAGGACGACAACTACGACGATCCCGAAATGCGCAAGCATCAGCGCCAGCTTTACTGCCTCGCGATCTCTGCAAAACGATATGCGTTGTTTCTGCGAGACAAGCGTGGCAGTCCAGTCTTGTTGCGGAAAAGTGTCAACAATAAGGAGGATCGATGGTCGGAACACGGTCTCGGTCATCTCTTGAACCCAACCGATCCGGAAAACGAAGATCGCGAGTGGATCGCTCACGCCTGGCTTGGCATGATTCGCAAAGCGTTGGGACTATCAACGCAGAGCCCGAGTTTCGGACAACAACCGGCGATTGGTCGTACATCAATTACAAGTCCGGCAATAATGCACCCCCTTGCGAAGCTGAACGAAGGAAAGAAATATGTCGACAAGATCAAACCGTTCAATTTTCTCGTCACATGCCACGTCAAGTCATTCGGTCATCCGCCAGGCGTTGACGCCGAGCGATTTCACCTGATCGCACCGTATGAAGCAGATTCGCGGGAATGGTTAAAGAACACTTGGACCGACCAGTATTCCGGGAAAGACTACAGAATCACCACAACCGGTCATCACGGCGACCGCTACACGGCGCGGGTGAAAACGTATGGCGAGGTTTTGCGCGAGTACGAGATCCATCCAGAATCGAAGTGCGCCGATGCCAGCGGGAAAGCTTGTGGCAAGCAAACAGTGGGTTTATTGCAACGGCGGCACGTTCGAATCGATCAGATCGAATACCTTGGTAAGGAATCGAACAGCCTGGAAGAAGTCGAAGCTGGCTTAGAGCATTCGGCAGAGAACGTCTACACCGAATACGTCGACCGACGACGCGACGAGTGGCAAACGAAGGTGCTGCCCGCGTTGGGGAAAATACTACCAGCCATTCTTGAAAAGATGAGTGGGTTGTCGCCGCGAATGCTACGCGACACGCTCGCCGGGCGGAGCCGGCCGTACCGACGAAATCAGGAGCGGCTGGCGGCAATTGCGCGGAAACTCCGGATGATCTAGCTTTACGCGCGATGGTGAGAATTGCTCAAAACTCGTCGTGGTGTGCTGGTTATATTTTCATCGTAACGGTTTCCAGTGTCATGGTGTGTCCCATGGATCGTGTTGGAGCCGATAAACCCACATCTTCAACGCTGCCTGAACACAACGAAATCCACAGGGCGTGACGATCAGAGTCCACCAACTTCTCTTCATCACTTGGGCAACTCTGCCATATTGCCATTTTAGAGGCGACATATCGCCTTCTACGTCATCAAGTTCTCGATGATAGATATCTTCGTTCACCCCTAATTTACTAAGCCAGCCACTGCCAAACAAACGCTGTCTTGCCATGTGTGTTACGCCAGCATCGTTGGCGAAAATCGCAACCTTCTGGTAGCCGAACTCAAACTTCCGGCTTGTACATGGTCTGTAGCCAATTGTGGAAAATCCCATCACGAAATACTCGACAGGCGTTTCTGTGTCGACGGGAGCTAACGGCAAGCCAGGGAACCACCAGTAGTCTTGATGTGGCCACATCTCTCGATCCGTATAACAGGCGGCCCATGCAACGCACCGGTAGCTGTCATCCCACGGACTTCTTATGCGCCATCTCGCATTCGCGAGATGTGGAAAGTCTCGCAAAAGGAGAGGCGCTGCCACTTGAGTCTCTCGGAAGCGTTGAACCACTTATGATTGCGGCCTCGCTCTCTCCCATCGCACCCACGCATCTATCATTCTATCTATTCTTCCGGCATCTTCTGGCTTGATTGGGTTGGCTTGTGCAAGGTAACTCAAGGCCCCAAACCACTGTCTCCGATTTTCTTTCATGTCCTGAACCAATAGACCGATGATTTCCTTCGGATATTCGCGCCCCATCCCAAGGACAGCCTGATAGCTGGGATGCGTCATTCGTTGACTCGGAGACGAAAGATGGCTAGTTTCATCTTCCCACTGTTGCGCCAAATCGAGGAACCGCTGTTTGAGTTGTAGTGTTGCCGCAGGAACGGGAGCGGGCACTTGTTGACTCGCTAACTGTTGCGCCAACGACCACCGCAATACCTGCTGTCTGCGCCTAAATACGTATCTCGCGTATCCCCGTTGAGCACGCCTACGCAATTCCTTCTGACCAACATATCCAGCAGGACGCGACGTGTTTGCCAGTTCCGGCAACCACTTTTTGAAAGAGGGATGGTTTTCACAAATTGTTTCTGAGATCGCCATTTTGTCATCTCCTCCCTTCCCTCATTGCTGAGTGTCAATAAACCGCACTTTTGATGCGTCTATGACCGCCCGCAGGCTCCGTGCCTTTGCTTCTGCCCGGTCTAGAATCGTGCGAAGCTCTTCCAGGTCTCTTGATCCAAGGGACAAATAAATCTCTTGCAGTTTTCCACCAGTCCCTTGGTGGTAGCTAAGTTTCAATGTATGGCAAATAATCATTGCGGACGGGACAGCAGTCGGATCATCACCATAGATAGGACGAGCATCCGTCAGAATACGTGCGGAACAAAAATCGTGCTCGTGTTCGTTTTGCAGTAGCGTAGCTTTTGCTGCAACAATCAAGGCATCAATGTTCAGAATCCGCAGCAGACGCTCACGGTATTTTGGTTCTTCAAGCGGTGACAAGTCACCTTCAACTCTCAGCGCCTCGCACACATCGGCTACGAATTCCTCCAGCGACACCTCGGAATACGCACGCACTGTATACATCGTGTCGATGGCACTCTTGAAAGTCTCAGCATCTTCGGGGCGAAAACCGGGAAGAGCTGGAGTTGAATCAGGAGAGCGCTCAAGCTCAATGATCGCAGCCGCGAACGTCTCCTCCGTCATCTTGCGGAGAGCCGTAAGACCAGCGCGGTCTTCTTGCGGAATACTCAGTATGGCCAAATCAAGAGTTCCTGAATGTGCCTATTGCCCCGAAGTCCACACACGGTCACCGTGTCCAGAGAAAATATCACGAGCAGTCAAAAAACTGTGGAAAATCCTGTGGAATCAGCGCTTTGCGAACCCGTTCTGTTAACAGTTTACTACAATCGGTAGCGGTATTCGAATTTTATTGACACAAGATGTTGTGTTTTCCCAAATCTGACACCTCATAAATTGTATCTAGATGCGTTCACCCCGTCACTACTGCATGACGTTTCGTGCGAGTAGGTTCACCCACTAAATCATGCGCACCCAAGGAACCGCTCCGCCACCCCCACATTTACTACATGGGTACTATGGGCGGCAGACTTTTTTTCTCCTACCTCCTAATCCCTGCTCACGTTTGACCCTCCTTTTCCCCCGCCTGTAAGATCAAAAGTCACAACCACAGAGGACACAGAAGTGCATTGAGGAAGCGCGGATCGACTCGTGGTCCTCCGTGCCCCCTGTGGTTAAGGTTTTCGCTGGCCGCTGATTTGCTGGTAGTCACCCACCCATGCCGCACGAATTGCCCAAATCCTACGAGCCGGGCGCGATTGAAACCCGCTGGGCTGAGTACTGGATCAAAGAAAAACTTTTCTCCGTGCCCACGCCGCCGCCAGGCGAGACGCGTCCGGTTTTCACGCTGCTGTTGCCGCCGCCGAATGTTACCGGGCAGCTGCACATGGGGCACATGTTCGGCCAGACGCAGATGGACATCATCGTGCGCTGGCACCGCATGCGCGGCTTCATCACCCTCTGGCTGCCAGGAACAGACCACGCCGGCATCGCTACCCAGATGATGGTCGAGCGGCAGCTCGCGAAAGAAGGCAAGAAGCGCCGCGACCTGGGCCGCGAGAAGTTTATCGAGCGCGTCTGGGAGTGGAAGAAGCTCTACGGCGGCGCGATTCTCAACCAGATGAAACGCCTCGGCGCGTCGGTCGACTGGGATCGCGAATACTTCACCATGGACGAAAATCTTTCGCGCGCGGTGCGAGAGGTGTTCGTCCGCCTGTATGAAGAAGGCCTGATCTATCGCGGCAAGTACATCGTCAACTGGTGTCCGCGTTGCGAGACGGCGATCTCGGATCTCGAGGTGAAGCACGAAGAGGTTGCCGGAAAGCTGTGGGAGATTCGCTATCCAGTAATCGGCACGAACGAGTTCATCACGGTAGCGACCACGCGCCCGGAGACCATGCTCGGCGACACGGCCGTCGCGGTCAACGAGAAAGACGAGCGCTACACGCACCTTCACGGCAAACGCGTTCTCCTGCCGCTGATGAATCGTGAGATTCGCATCATCACCGACGACCTCGCGCAGCCCGAGTTCGGCACCGGCGCGGTGAAGGTAACGCCGGCGCACGATCCCAACGATTTCCAAGCGGGCAAGCGCCACAACCTGCCGCAGATCGACATCATGGACGAGCACGCGCACATGAACCAGGACGCTGGCGCGTACGCGGGCCTCGACCGCTACGAAGCGCGCAAGCGGGTGCTTGTGGACTTGCAGGCCGGAGGGTTTTTAGTCGCGGAAAAAGACCACACGCTGTCGCTCGGCAAGTGCGACCGCTGCGGAACCGTGGTCGAGCCGCGCCTCTCCGAGCAATGGTTCATCAAAATTCAGCCGCTGGCCCAGAAAGCCGTCGAGGCGGTCGAAAGCGGCGAAATCACGATCGTTCCCGAGAACTACAAGCAGATCTACCTGAACTGGATGAACAACATCTACGACTGGTG
>Ga0209624_10001124_pt1 | contig 21939 bp, 19 predicted proteins | sample JacPinW_OM2H0_O1_FD_188565 | JGI IMG/M metagenome (GOLD analysis project Ga0209624, IMG submission 188565) | Forest soil microbial communities from Algoma, Ontario, Canada - Jack Pine, Ontario site 1_JW_OM2H0_O1 (SPAdes) (version 2) | ecosystem: Environmental > Terrestrial > Soil > Boreal...
AAGGTGGCCACTCGAATCCTTCGACTAGCTCAGGACGAGCGGCCTTAATGCCCACTGTTAATTATAAAATCCCGCTCGTGGTGAGCCTGTCGAACCATTCGAGCTCCTATTAAATGTAGGTTATATGTTTTTAAGTCATGATGAGCAAATTATTATCGCACAATGTACGCCTCGCGGAAGCGGGGCGATTGCCTTGCTGCGTATTTCTGGTACTGGTTGCATCCAACTCGTTGATATATTTGCTCGCTTAGCCTCGCGTAAAAAATTACAAGAATCGCCTTCTGGCACCATTCACTATGGCAATATTGTTGATGCTCAAAATAACTGCGTTGATCAAGTTTTATTTCTGCTTATGGCTGGCCCAAAAACATTTACGGGTCAAGATACGGTAGAAATCACCTGCCACAATAACCAATTTATTATCGAAAATATTATCAGCATTGCTATTGCACAGGGTGCACGTTTGGCCCAAGAAGGGGAATTTACCAAGCGGGCTGTGCTCTCTGGCAAAATAGATTTAGTGCAAGCTGAGGCGATTAATGAGTTAATTCACGCACAAACGCAAATGGCGCTCAAAAAATCGCTTGAGCAGCTGACCGGCAGCTTTTCTCATTGGATTAGTGGCGTAGAAAAAGATCTTTTAAAAGCATTAGCACTCAGTGAAGCAAGCTTTGAATTCATTGATGAAGAGATGGAATTTGGCCAGCAAATACAACAATTAATCACCTATACACAACAAGCAATTTTTAATCTTAAAAAGACCTTTAATCAGCAGCAGCAAATTCGCCAAGGGATACGTATCGCCCTTATTGGCGCGGTGAATGCCGGCAAATCATCTCTTTTTAATGCGTTGCTCAATCAGCAGCGCGCAATTGTTAATGCACAAGCTGGCACCACGCGAGATTCTATTGAGGCAGGCGTTTATAAAAATGGCAACTATTGGACATTGATCGACACCGCAGGCTTGCGCCAAGCAGATGATGCAATAGAGCAAGAGGGAATTGCCCGATCTTTTGATGAAGCGCGAAAAGCTGACATTATCATTCTTGCGCATGATAGTTCACGCGTGCAAACTGAGCACGAGATAAGCGTGTACCAAGAGATACAAAATCAATATGTGCATAAAATAATTTTTGTGCATACTAAATCTGATATCAGCATACTTTCACACGATCCAAGCATTATTGCCGTATCAAGCAAAACAAAAGATACTATTGCATCTCTTGAGCAAGCACTCGAATACAAAATTGCCACCCTCTTTAAAACTATCGAATCGCCATTCTTGCTCAATCAGCGGCAATTTAATCTTTTGCTCGCCTTAGAAACAAAATTAGAGAAGCTACAAAACATGCTTGCTCAAAAACCTATTGCGTATGAGCTTCTTTCTATCCATCTACACGATTGCATCAGCCATCTATCGGAGCTTTCAGGAAAAACTATTAGCGAAGCTGGCATGGATATGGTTTTTCGCGAATTTTGCGTGGGGAAATAAATTTTATATAGACTTTGGTTTCCGCTTTTTCTTAGGTCCAGCACTCGCACCAGAAGTAACAGGCGCTCCATATAATTTTGTACGCAAGAATTCTGCAACTGGATGATTGCCAGCATGCTGTGCATTATTCAGCGCTTTCTGTAAAACTTCTTTGGTAATAATTGTAGGATTTTCCTCCGATAACCCCTTAATTAGATCAAGATTACTATCGGCTGCCCTATCAATAAAAAACTTAACAATCTCCTCAGGGGTCGCCACGTGGCGTGCCGGTTTGGCCGATGCTGGTTGTTGCTCTAATTCCATCGTATGCGTTACACAACTAAAGCCCAGGAATCCAAAAATTATTGAGGTCAAAAAATAGTTCATACATTATCTCCGTGATTAAAAATACCATTATTAATTATATAGTCCCATATTCATCGCAAAAAAGTGAATAGAATTGCGCAACGCTAGAAAAATAGGCCAAAAAATATTATTCTGTTAGAGAAAAAACTATCAAAAAACCATTAATTCTCTGATGGATGGATGAAGAAAAAAATTATTATTTTTACCAGTAGCGGCGGCAATGGCCATGTGAGCGCCATGCTTGCATTACAATCATATTTGCAAGCTGAATATAGCATTGAGCCAGTTTTTATCTTTGAGCAAGTCTTCAAAAAGGTAGACCCGATAGCTTTTATTACCTTTGGCTTTGTTATTGGTGAAGATGTTTATAATTTTTTCTTGCGCAGAAAATGGTATAAGCTTTTGAATCTTTTGTATCGCATCGGCCACTGGTATTTTTCCTTGCAAACCAAAAGAATGGTCAACATTCTGCAAAACTATTTGGCGCACGAGAAGCCTGATTGCGTGATTAGCGTTGTTCCTCTTATCAATGGCATTATTTTACAAGCAACACACAACGGCACACTCCCTTTTTTGCTTATACCAACCGATATGGACGTCACCACTTTTGTGCGGGACATTAAAAATGCTACCCACGCACAATTTCATATGACGCTCGGCTTGGATGATCCGTTGGTTTGGAGCCCAGTCGATAAAGTTAGCATCAGCAGACAAAAAGTGACAATTGCTGGCTTGCCGCTTCGCACTGATTTCTTTGAATCAAAAGACAAAGATGCGCTTAAAGAAGAGTTTAATATTCCCAGCGGCAAACCAGTAATTTTACTTATTATGGGCGGCCAGGGGAATACAAGTCTTAAAAGCTTTACTAAGCAACTAGCCACACTCGATTTTCCGGTACACCTCATTGTTTGCGTCGGCAAAGATGGCTCACTCAAAAAACAACTTGAAGCCATTTCATTCAAGCCGCACATTTCACATACTATTTTAGGCTTCACCCAGCGCATTGCTGACTTACTTGCTATCAGCGATCTTCTGGTCACCAAATCCGGTTCGGTTAGCTTTTGGGAAGGAATTTATATGAATATCCCCATGATCTTAGATGCTACGTGCACACTGCTGTATTGGGAAAAGTTAAATCACACTCTGCTTAAAAAACATCACCTCGGTTCGTGCCTTGAGCGTACACAAGATTTAAAAGATGCTGTTACGCAATTGCTCAACACACCGTTGTATAATCAAGTGAAAAAAAATCTTGAATCAATACCAAAAAAGAGAGTTGATCTAGCAATCAAACCACTGCTGCATCAGATACTCAATTAGACTTTAGTTACTTTTTTTGGAATGCGCAGCAAGCAGACCCAGTATTTCTCCCTTCACTTTTTCATCGCTATACATTCGAGCAACATCAAAAGAATCCTCGCCCCACCTATTTTTCAGTGTTGGATCAGCTTTGGAACCTAAAAGAACTCTTATAGCTGATACTTTGCTTGCTTTGCAAGCACACATCAGCGGTGTTTCGTTATCATCATTTTTTACATCGGCAATAAATTTTGCTTTTTCTTTTTCATGCTTAGTGTCTCGCTCTGCATGCATGAGAAAATAGGAAACCACAGAATCATAACCACATCGAGCAGCATAATGAAGAGGACTATAATTTTTAACCGGATGGTCAAATACCGCTCCTCTTTCTATAAGAGCTTTCACAATAAGTCTATTACCAAATTTAGCAGCAAGCGTTAGTGGGGTATCGCCGTTACTATCTTCACCCTCTAAGTTGATGAGATTTTCTTCTGACAAAAACTTTTTTACCTCTTCAAAATCACCATCACGAATAAAATCAAAAATAGTCGGAGCAAAAGATGCAGGTATCACTTTATATTTATGATTACAAGAGGGACACTTAAGCGGTTCAACCGATCCTGCAAGGCTATTGCGGCGCAGAGGGTTAATAGTTATTTGCTTTGATATAGAAATGGTTGCTTGAGCAATTTTACTACATCCATCGCATATAAATTTTTTGCAACAGGAAGTGGCGTATATCTCATCTTTGATTTCTGATTTTTTATTGCATATATAACAGGTATTAGCTCGCGCTATTTCAACACTTTTTTCCTTTTTTTTCTCTGGCAGTTCCATAGCAGATACATGGCTATTTTTTAATAAAAAACCAACACACAAGAAAATATATTTGCAATGCATTTAATCCCTGCCCTCAATCTCTAAAGTTAATGTTTTACTATAAGCAAACCCTCTAAATAGTATCTTGAGCTTCGGCAATCAAAGCAATGATTTTCTGAATAACACTGGTATCGTATTTAGATTCTTACAAAAAAGAGCGGCTTGATCGTGAGACCAAGCCGCCATTAATTAAATTATGTAAGCAGATTACTCTATTAAAATTTTAAAATGCTTTCCCGCATATATCCGGCTAAACAAATATTCTGGGTCTTCTATCTCCCACAATGATCCATTGTAATACAAAGAACCCTCATAAATTATGCTGAAAAATTTCAAGGATAGGTAACCAGATGCCGGTATGCTTGCTAACATTGAAAGTCCAGTAAGTACTGCTACAGAATCAGCCTTAAAACTATCTGGCTTGCATCGGTCAATAAGTTTTCTTCCTGCGGCAGCTATTCCTACCAAGCCAGCCAGCGCACTTCCTACTCCAGTAAAAGCCATTCCGCATCCCAATGCATATTTATTAATAAAGCGCTCAGGAAAAGTAATATGAGTAATCTGATAAAATTTATTGCGAATCTCTTTCTTTTGTTGATCAGTTAACGCGCTGCTTTTTAGAACAAAGCTAAAAAAAGATTCTTTATTTCTTTTCTGGCGGATCATATTGTAAAAACTATCATCAATTGCCACGACAGGATTATTTTTAATGGTCAATCCTCGCCAGTTAATATTTACTAAATCTTCAGAAGTAATACCATTCAGATCAACTACTCGTATTAGATTATTATTCAGAATAAGATTTCCAAGTTCTTGTAATGATGTTTTCACAACCTCTTTCACATCGCATTTCGTCAATGCATGTCCCGATACATCTAGAACATGACAACAATTAACCTTTATCAGCTCTAACAATTCTCTAAAGCCTTTGAGTGATCCAAATTTAAATTCTGCACTATACCATAGCCCATCATCGGCTTGATACCAACCACCATCACTCGTAACTAAAGAGACTAATCTTGCATACGATAGATTTATATGCCTTTCCCAATATTTATACGTTACAACCTTATTTTCTAATTCAATCCCATGATATTTTGCATATGCTACCAGATGGCCTGGATTTGCAAGGTACGGCTCCGCCATTAACCGCAATTGCCTTTTTTCATCTTTTATTTCTTGAGTGTCGCCCGGCTCTTCTTGGATGAACAGCCAAATCGTATTGGCAAAAAAGTGCAATATATTGGCTGGCGCACAAAAATAGGCCGCTACTTTAAGCAATGTAATATTTTCTTTTGGGTTGCCTAAATATTCGCTGGCTATCTTAATGTTATCACAACATTCAATCAACTTTCTAAGCGCTCGCAGCGTAATCCATTCAGGCAAACCATCCAAGGGAACTGTATGATCATTTATTTCGCTAACCATATTTGCTATCACTTCGCATTGTAAAACTGCTGCTGTCTCTTGCCCAGATAACACTATTTGAATGCCATCTCTATCGATTATGGTGATTGGCTTTTGATTAGAATAATCTTTTTTAACTGTTACTTTTCTAACTTTCAATAGCTGCTTACAAAAGGGGCACAAAGCTGTTGATGCATTTATTGGGTCAAAATGGTCTCTATCGGTAAGGTCAGCCCTTTCTTCAGGAGTAAGATGCGCATTCTTTTTAGCGTCAGATTGAATTCTATTCACACAGTTAGCGCAAATAAGTTTATCCTTACAACATTGCGTGACTCGCAATTTTGCTTCACCTAAAGTTGCAGCGTCCTCATAGCAGACCCCGCACAGCTCATCGCCTGCAACTTCTGATATCTTCTGCACAACTTTCTGCTTGCCCTTTTCATCTTTGGGTATTTCCATAGCAAACGTAGTAGTAAAACTTGAAAGAACGGACAGGAATAAAAGCCCACGCTTTAAAAATAATGAATCCATATAAACCTCCATTGATTTATCTACAAATTACTCTATTGAAATCTGAAATTTATGCCCTTCATAGATTCTCGGTAAAGGATCTGCCATTGACTCCATCATAGAATCCCATAATTGATTACCATAAAAAGAGCTGTTCATTTCTGGATGGCTAAGATTGGTAGCAAACCTTAAAATATTCCAAAGCCCTCTCAAGATCAGCCAAAAAGATGGCGGGACTGTCGCAGTGCCACACAACGCAGCCGCCATTATCATCATTGCTTGTTTTAAAGATTTAATTCTGCTACTACCTGACAGTGGCATTAATTTGCTCAAAAACTCGGGGACAAGAACAGCTGCTCCTGCTACACTAAAAGATACCCCTGCTAGTAATCCATACCCTAGTATAGCTCTTGCATTTTTTTGACTCATAAAACGCTCAGGGATCGTATGCGCAGCTCGATAAAATTTAGCTCTTATTTCTTTCTTTTCTTTCTCGGTTAAACTATTTGTCTTTAATGTTAGGATAAAATTTATACCCTTGATCCTTTTTTTGTAAACCATAGTGTAAAAACTATCGTCAATACAAATAACTGGGTTATCTTTAATAATCAGCTTATCAATATCAAAGTTCTCAATCATATCACAATCAAGTACCTGGATAAGATTATTGTTAAGGCATAGCCCATTAAGACCTTTTTTATAAACAGCTAAGATAGCTTTGGCAGGCATTTTTATTAGTGCATGCCCAGATAAATCTAAAGAATAGTTGCTATGCGTTGGATTTATTCTCAGCGCTGCCATTAATTCAGAAAAGCCATCCAATGATCCGAACCTAAAATTTGCTTGGTAAGCCAATTCGCTATCCATATACCAGCCATCGTCAGCCTTAAGGAGAGAAGCAAGCTCTGCATACGATACGTTAACATTCGCTAATGTAATTAATGTAATTATCGTTCTTAAATCTATACCATGATATTTCGCATACGCTACTAAATATTTAGGGCTTGCAAGATGCGGCTGTGCAATTAAGCGCAATTGTTTCTTTTCTACTTTAACATTCTGATTATCACCAGGAACATCTTGGATGCGAACCCAAACTCTATTAGCAAAAAAGTGCAGTACGTTAGCTGGTGCATCTAAATAGTTAGCAAGTTTGAGTAATGCAATATCGTCAGCAGCATGTAATGCTTTAGATGCTGTAACGATGTCATCACAACATGTAATAAGTTTTTTTATAACAGAAAAATTTGGTAATTCAGCAAGCCAGCTTAAATCAATAGTATAGTCACCGACCTCATCTATCATATTCTTAATTGTGACGCATTTTAACAACGCTGCTGACTCTTGGCCAGATAACACTATTTGCTTGCCATCTTTATCAATTATTGTAATTGGATTTTGTTGCGAATAATCATAATCTTTTTTCAGTTCTATTGATCTAACACTCAATGGTTTTCTACAAAAAGGGCATCTCGCTTTTGATATATTTATTGGGTCAAAATAATTTGCGTCAGTAAGTGTAGATCTTTGCTCGGGAGTCAGCGCTGCATTTTCGTTAGCCTCAGCCCTAATTTTATCAACACAATTACTACAAATAAATTTATCGCAGGGGCAATTAGTCGCTCGTAATTTGTCCTTGCCTAAAGTTTTAGCATCTTCATAGCAAACACCGCACAGATCATCTTCTGCAACTTCTGATATTTTTCGCACAACTTTTTGCTTGCCCTTTTCATCTTTAGGCAGCTCCATAGCAAATGTAGTGGTGAGACTTGAAAGAACCGACAGCACTAAAAGCCCGCACTTTAAAAATAATGAATCCATATAAACCTCCATAAATTCATGTGAAAAATCTTAATTATTTTAATAATAGCAAATAGAAATAATAAGTAAAGGAAGGAGGCCATCAAAAGGTGTTTTTTAGAAAAAACCATAAAAAATCTTTTATTGGTAAGCTATAGCTTGCTATTTTATTATAAATTGGCAATTTATAAGTTACCAAATTATCATGTAAAGGAAAAAACGATGGTAAATAGTTTCAAAAAATTAATGCGTGAACAGGTTCAAGAAAGCCTAAAACCCTTCTTGGGCCTTGCCAAAAGACCTATCCCTAAAAAGGGCTGGATACGGACCATTCGTGAAGCATTAGGTATGTCTAGCTATGTATTGGCTGAACGCCTTGAATGCAGTCGAGCCAATATTAGCACTATTGAACAAAGAGAAAAAAAGGGCACTATTAGCCTAGAAACTTTGGAGCAAGTTGCAAAAGCAATGAACTGTTCGCTAGTATATTGTCTCGTCCCTAACGAACCGCTCGATAAAATTCTTGAGAAACAGGCTAGAATCATCGCAAAAAAAAGAGTTAAGATCATAAACCATTCAATGGCCTTAGAACAACAGGGATTAAAGCCTCAACAACTGCAACAACAAGAGGATGATTTAGTGCAAGAATTACTGCAGACATCTCCCAAGAAATTGTGGGATCAATAATGAAATTTAATTACCCATTAGGGGCGACACCTCTGGAGCATGAAGAATTAGCAGACCTAATTCCCAATCATATTACAACCCAAGAAGAGCTTAACGCTTGGGAAGAAAGAAATATTCTCATTGCTCAACAATGGGCTATCAGACAAAAAGAGATTGTATCACTTACATTTATAAAAGAACTTCATGAACATATGTTTGATAAAACATGGAAATGGGCAGGTCAATTTCGGAAGTCAGAAAAAAATATAGGAGTTCATTGGCCACAAATCTCTACCAAAATTAAAGAGCTTTGCGATGATGTACAATGTCAATTAGATAATAGCGTATTCTCAAAAGATGAGATCGCGGTTAGATTTCATCATCGCTTGGTATTGATTCATCCATTTCCCAATGGGAATGGTAGGCATGCCCGATTAATAGCTGATCTGCTAATCATGCAACAAGGAAATAGCCGCTTTAGTTGGGGAATGCATCAAAATCTATACAAAGCAACACCTATACGAACACAATACATTGAATCATTACGGCTTGCCGACCGCGGAGATTATTCAAAACTATTAACTTTTGCTCGGTCTTAACAGTCTTAACACAAGTGAGAACTTGAAAATAAATGGCTATTTCACAAACCACTCACTAATATCTTTAAGCGCATAAACCCGAAGCGCATCGCGCTCTACATCCCAAACCTCCAAAAGCCATTGTTCTCCTGGATGATATTCGGTGCTGCCAACATAGAGCTTTAAGGGGATTATGGTGCGCACTGCTGTTTCGCCCCGATAGTTGGTGTATTTAACCTTAATTGGATGCTGGCTCTCTTTGGTGCCAAGAATAGGATTGTTGTTAAGATTTACCTTGTTTTTTTGTGCAAACATACTCATTCCTAGGATTAAAATTACAATGCAAAACAAGCTTTTCATATTTCACCTCTTAAGATAATAAATTAAACCTCTCCACTCGCCCTAACGGGCTCTATCGAGGCGAACGGGAAGGCCCGCTCGTCCTGACCCTTCGACTTCGCTCAGGACTGAAGGCCTGCCTGTCCGCCGAAGCTTTAGCGGAGGCTGGATCGAAGGATTCGAGCATTCAAAAAAAAGCCCAGCATTTTTTGCTGGGCCTCTCAAGTTACATGGTCAAAAATTTATACAATAATCTGAATTTCATCACGGCGGTTTAACGCTTGTTGATCAATATTGCCAGCTACCACTTTGCCATCAACTATTTCTGGCACATCAGAGCCGCGGCCCATAATGCCTATTCTATCGGCCGGCACTCCTGCTGCTACCAAGCGATCTTTGAGTTCTTTAGCCCGCTGTTCAGAGAGAATGCGGTTATACATATCGTGCCCTTGGCCAAAGATGCTATCAGAGTTACCATTTATCACAAACTTATAATGCTTGCCCTCTTTTGCCTCACTGCCAATCAGCTCCTTCATGCGGCTCGCATTATGCTCAATTGCCTCTTTTTGATTTGATTTAATTACTGACTGGTCATAGTCAAAATAAACTTTTCTAAAGGCATATTTAGCATTGGCTCCCTCTTCAATCCAGGCATAATCGCCTTCATCCTCGGCAGCAAGCGCAAATGGCTGATCTTCAAGCATTAATTGCTCGATATCTTCATCAAAAAAGTCTTGTACGCCATCTTTAGAGGTAGGGATATCAACATCGGTGAAAGTTTCTCTGGCAGAAGATGGTTGTTGAGATTTTTTATTCTTATTCAAAAAACAGCCAGGAACGAGCATAATAATAGCCAATGTCATCAAAAATTGTTTGTTCATGAGATACTCCCAAAGTCTAGTAAAAATGTTAATTATACCTAACGCCATAGGGACTTTAGCACAATTTTAACCAATTTTCTACTAATTATCCCCAAATTAAGCTATAGTAAAAGAGAAAGAAAAATTAAAAAAATGGCAGAACAAATGAAAAAAATTTTAATTAATGAGAATCCCTGGCAAATTCGCATTGCCATTACTGCAGATGGCGAATTGCAAAATGTTTATTTCACCGGGCATACAGAAAATCCGCTCGAAAGAGCCTTTTTTAAAGGTATCGTAACCAAGGTTTTACCTGGCATTCAGACTGCTTTTGTTGATATTGGCCAGGAAAAAGCAGGTTTTTTACATATTTCTGAGATAGACCACGATCTGGCTATTCAAAAAATAAGCAAACATTCCCAGCTCGATGACGACGAAGCTCCCGCTCCTCCCCGCATTAGCCGCCAGCAGTTAGATATCAGCAAAATATTTAAAGAAGGCGACCACATCCTAGTCCAGGTAAGCAAAGAGCCGGTCTACGAAAAAGGGGCCAAGCTCTCCACCTGCTTCACGTTACCGGGGCGATTTATCGTTTTAATGCCCAATATTCCCCGCATTGGCGTTTCTAAAAAGATTGATGATCGAGAAGAGCGGCAACGGCTTAAAAAGATCGTAAAGCAAAATTTGCCTGAAGGCATGGGCGCCATTATCAGAACAACGAGTGATGGACGCCAAGAGCATGAAATTGCCAAAGATATCAGCTTCTTGCTTGAAACATGGCAGCACATTCAAGATAAATTTAAGCAAGCAAAACCGAAAGAAAAGATCTATCAAGATATTGAGCTCCCACTGCAAATAGTGCGCGATCACTTAGATGATGATGTTGCTGAAGTAATTACCGATAACAAAGAAAGTCTTAATAAGATTTACAAATTTGTTAAATCAATTGCACCAGAATATAGCCAACGTATTAAGTTATACAGCGGCCCTTCCCCTTTATTTGAATTTTTTGGCATTGAAAAACAGATTGAAGCAGCGCTGGAAAAAAAGGTGCCCCTCAAATCGGGCGGCTCTTTGATCATTGAAACCACAGAAGCTATGACGGTGGTTGACGTGAATACCGGCAAATTTACCGGTAAAAAGAATTTAGAAGAAACGATTTTGGCCACCAATCTTGAAGCTGCACAAGAAGTTGTACGGCAGTTACGCTTGCGCAATATTGGCGGACTCATTGTAATCGACTTTATTGATATGGCATCAGGCGCCAATAAGCAAAAAGTTTTCCGGTTCTTTGAAAAGAATTTAAAAGAACGGGATAAATTTCAGTCGGTCGTACTTAAAATATCGGAATTTGGCTTGGTGCAAATGACCCGTAAGCGCTCCGGCATCACGCTCTTGCAACAGATGATGCAAAAATGTTTTTGCTGTAAAGGGCTTGGCTATGTTAAATCAACTGAGACTGAATGCCATTTGATATTGCGCCAGCTGCAAGAAAAACTCAAAGAATCTTCACAAAAAGAGATTACTATTCGCGTTAACCAAGATATTTTTGACCACTTGACCAGCATTGAATACAATGCCATTTTAACATTAGAGAAGATATACAAATGTAAAATCACTTTAGTTAACGATAAAAGCTTGAGTGTTCACCATTATAAAATAGAAAATAAGTAACATGTCAAAAACATCATCGGTGCTGGAACATTATCCAGATTATGAACTTAATATTGGTATTGAAGTCCATGTCCAGCTTATCACACAAAGCAAAATATTCTGCGCATGCGCCAATCAAATTAGCAAAGCTCCCAACACCAACATTTGCAATATTTGTAGCGGCCAACCGGGAGCGTTACCTGCCCTCAATCAAAAGGTGGTTGAATATGCCATTCGCGCAGGCCTTGCAACCAGCTGCACCATTACACAGCGCAGCTCTTTTGCCCGTAAGCACTATTTTTATCCTGATTTGCCCAAAGGGTATCAGATAAGCCAAAATGAAGATCCTATTTGCACGGCAGGATTTATTCCCATCCGCTTGGAAGATGGCTCTATTAAAAAAATTCGCCTCATCCGCATTCATATGGAAGAGGATGCAGGCAAAAATATTCATGCTGAGCACGAAAATGCAAGTTTTGTTGATCTTAATCGCGCTGGCACTCCACTTTTAGAAATCGTTACCTATCCCGACATTGCCAGCACCTATGAAGCAAAAGCATATTTAAAGGCATTGCGCTTAATCGTGCAATATTTGGGCATCTGCTCAGGCAACATGGAAGAAGGAGCGTTTCGCGCCGACACAAATATCTCTGTGCGCAAAAAGGGAGCGGAAAAACTGGGCACTCGCTGCGAGCTGAAAAATATCAACTCATTCAAATTTATTGGTGATGCTATCGAATATGAGATCGAGCGGCATATTGGCCTCCTTGAAAGCGGGCAATCTATTCGGCAAGAAACGCGCTTATGGGATACTAAAAATAAAAAAACGATCATGATGCGCAGCAAAGAAGAAGCAGCAGATTATCGGTACTTCCAAGATCCCGATTTGCCGATTCTTGAAATTAGTGATGCTGTGATTGCTGATACTAAAAAAGAGATGCCTGAGCTGCCATATGAGCGATTTGAGCGCTACGTGAACCAAAATGGCCTCACGCCCTACGAAGCTGAAATTTTAACCGACGATATCGCCTTATGCGATTATTACGAAAAAGCATACGCGCTCAACAAGAATAAGCAGATTGTTAATTGGATCTTGCGCGATGTGATGGGATACCTTAAAGAATCAAAGATCGCGTTAAATGAGTTAAAAATGACGCCAGACAAACTTGCGCAGCTTGTTGGCTTGCTCGACAAGGGAGTGATCAACAATCGTGCAGCGCAAGAGATTTTCGCCATTGTTTGCGAAACAGGCCAAGATCCGCAAAAAGTGGTAAAAGAAAAAGGCCTAGAACAAATCGGTTCTTCAGAAGAACTTGAAGCGATAGTTAAAGATCTGCTTGCCGCGCACCCACAACAAGTTGCTGATTATAAAGCTGGCAAGGAAAAAATGTTTGGCTTTTTTGTTGGGCAGATGATGCAAAAAACAAAAGGCAAAGGCGATCCAAAGGTTATTCAAGAGTTGCTTAAAAAACATCTAAGCTAAGAAAACAATGCTATACAAAAACACTTTTAGATCAATTATATTCTTGGCAATTTTTCATACCACTACCTTTTGCATGGAAACCCAGGAAGATATTTATCTTAAGATTACAGCCGCAATCACACATAACGACTTTGATACTGTTACAAAATATATGGAAAGCTATTCGGACATTAATTATATAACAAATTACGGCTATAGTATTACACACTATGGTTTTACAAACAGCATAGAAATGATTCACCTAATACTAAAATATAAACCAGATATCAACATTAAAAGTTCATTGGGCTGGACTTCTTTAAGGTGTGCCATCAATAATTTCTGCGAAGGGCTAAGAAGCCTGCAAAATGTGGCACTTCTTTTAGAAGCTGGTGCAAATTTAGACACTCAAGATTCTCAAGGATTAACTGCTTTTGATTTAGCGATAAGAAACGGAAATCCCATGGTTCAACAGCTGTTTTTGGATTTCTTACACAAAAAAGCCCAACGGTTAGAACAAGAATTAGAAGAAAAAAGCTGGACAGAAGAACAGTTGCTTTTTCGTCACCATTCTTTCGAAAAGCTTTTTGCAAACTCTAATTTTATTCAAAAAATAAATTTGCAAACACATGATAGTGAAGATACTTTTGCCAATAGTTGGACACCTGAACACAAAGCGCTTTGGCCATTAGTGCAAAATAATGGCATCTCTTTGAAAAGAAGGTAATTTAATGAACAACAAAAATAGCATTTTTATTTTGGTAGCTTTTGTTGCACATTCTTGTCCAATGCACCTCACTTTCACCGATGATCAGAACTTTAAAATTCTGAGTGCACAGAATTGGAATAATATTGATACGTTCACAACTCTTATGGGAAGCTGCGCAGATATTAATCAAGTTGCAACCGACCATAGATCATGGTTTTATAATTACAACTCTTGTGTACATTTTGCAGCAGCTCATAATCAGATGGAATTTTTATCGCTCCTGGTAAAGCACGGAGCAGATGTTAACCTCAAACGTTATAATGGGAAAACTCCGCTTCATGCAGCAATTTTTTTTCATGGGAATCAAACTTATCATGATGGAAATCGTCAAGATAATACGCAAGCGATTCAATTTCTTTTAGAAGCAGGAGCAAATCCAGAGATTAAAAACTGTCAGCACAAAACTGCATTTGATCTTGCTCTTAAAAATAAAAAGTGGTCACTCGTTTCTCTTTTTATAAATCATTTAGAAAAAAAATGTTCCGCTCTGGAGCAAAGGTTACAACAATCGAAGCAAGAAGAGTTTGAAGCTCTTGTTTCATCTATTCCTAAGCGCATTGCTCGCCTTAACGCTACACCGAATGCATCTGATACATTTGCTGGCAGTTGGACTGACGAGCATAAGGCACTATGGCCACTGGTACGAAATTCTCTTGCTTTCTCAAGAAAATAATTTCACTTTATTGATTCTCTGATACTATAAGCAGCATCAGCGTAATTATGGTAACTTTTTATACAAAGGATTGGTTATGACTAAGAATTCTTGCTTTTCACTCAATGCACTTTTATTATTAATGCCTTTATTTACAAATGCTATGGAAAATCATGAGAGTTCAAATCCACTCCTGAATGCACTTGATAAGGAGGAGTATGAACTTGCAACCACACTTGTTGAATCCGGGGCATCAGTTAATGTGTGCGATAGTAATGACGAAACACCTCTCATAAAAGTGGTAAAAAACTTTAAACAATCTCCTAAGGTACCGCAGCTTATCAAACTATTGATTGAAAAAGGGGCTAATATTAACGCTAAAAGCAAGTTTGATTGGCATCCACTAAGCAATGCCGCCTTTTGGGTAAATTATGAGGCATGTAGCATTCTTATCGATAGCGGTGCTGATGTAAATTTAACGATGTCCGAAAAAGGCAAACCTGGCTATAACATGACAATAAAGCAATTTATAACTGGTTGGCCAGTAAATCCGGATTTGCAAGCTTTTTGTACTAAAAGACTTCTAGAGAGAGAAAAAAAAGATTGCCTGGCTGAGCACTAATTAGGTCAAATCCTTCCATTTCCACTCATTTCTGTATAATCTGCAATTGGATTGCGAATTATACAGAATAGGGTAAAAATATGATTATTAAGCGGCAAATTGCCTCCCATCTTAAAAATCTAGCAAAACAATTCCCCGTTATAGGGGTTATGGGTCCACGTCAATCGGGAAAGACCACGCTTGCAAAAGAAACCTTTCCAGATTACGCATATGTAAGCCTTGAAGATCTCGATCGCCGCGCTTCAGCTAAAGAAGATCCTCGTGGTTTTTTTGCTACCTATGCCGACAAAAAAGGGGTGATCATTGATGAAATCCAAGAAGTTCCTGAGCTTTTTTCTTACATGCAGGGAATTGTAGATCAAGCGTATAAGCCTGGCTACTTTATTGTAACGGGATCTCAACACTTTTTAATGTACGAAAAAATTACACAAACATTAGCCGGACGCATAGCACTTCTAACACTTTTGCCGCTCAGCATTCATGAGCTTAAGGAAGCTGAGCTTCTGCCTCCCAGCATAGAACCACTCCTACTAAAGGGCGGGTATCCGCGCTTGTATGCACAACCATTTGAAGTAAATGCATGGGTCTCTAACTATATAAGCACCTATGTGGAGAAGGATGTGCGCCAAATGCTTAAAGTTTCTGACGTAATCACATTTCAAAAATTAATAAAACTCTGCGCTGCTACGGTTGGCAATCTTCTCAATTACTCTAACATGGCACGTGATTTAGATATAAGTGCTAATACCGTAAAGGCATGGATCTCTATTTTAGAAGCAAGTTACATCATTAAGCTTCTGCAGCCATACCATCAAAACTTTAACAAGCGCGTTATCAAAACACCAAAGCTATATTTTTATGACACGGCATTGGTATGCTTTTTGTTAGGCATACGCACGGCAGAAGAATTCCACTTGCATCCGTTTAAAGGCGCAATTTTTGAATCATTTATTATCAGCGAAATGTTTAAATACAATTATAATCATAATGAGCTCCCTCAGATTTACTTTTGGCGCGACACGCAAGGCCACGAAATAGATGCCATTATAGAAAAGTCATTGGGCAATACCGTGCCTATAGAGATTAAAGCAAGCATGACTATTACTGATTCTTTTTTTAAAGGGATAGCTGAATGGCAAGAGATCACTAAGCAGCCAACCACTCCTTACATTATTTACGCGGGCCAAGAAAATATGTTCAGAAAAAAGGGGGATGTTTTTGCTTGGCAAAATATTGATGCAATGCTCAAACAGATCTATCAAAGATCCTAGGCTTTCGAGTCCTTCCTGTTCAAGCTGAATCATACCTGGCCCAACCATTGATCCAGGTATAAAAAGCCTTACTTGACAAAATTTTCTACTTGAATTAGCCTTAAATAAATACTATTAGGGCAATGATAGCGATGCCCTAGCGCCACACGGCCTTGAGTATCGCAGATATCGCTATCAGCAGCAGCTGATTATCAGCTATAACAACCCTAATATTATAAGAGTTTTTATGACACCATCCTTTAAGGATCTCCCTTTACATCCCCAAATTTTAAATACGTTAGATAGCCTTGGTTTTATTCAGCCAACTGATATTCAGAACAAGGCAATTCCTTTGTTGCTCAACCCTAAAAAGATCGATTTTTGGGGCCAAGCGCAAACAGGAACAGGCAAAACGCTCGCTTTTGGCCTCCCATTAATCCAACATATCAATGCACAAGATAAGCGCTTACAGGCCCTTATCGTGGCCCCTACGCGAGAATTGGTGGTCCAAATCATGCAAAGCTTACGCCCTATTGCCACCCCTATGGGAATCACCATAGAGGCTATTTATGGCGGCGCATCAATGCGAGACCAAATTAATGCCCTTAAGCGCGGTGTCCATATCGTTGTTGGCACACCAGGCCGCATAAATGATCATATGAGCCGCAAAACGCTCTCTTTGAGCCATCTGGCAATCTTGGTGCTTGATGAAGCTGATATCATGCTTGATATGGGCTTTAAAGATGAGATGGACCAGATTCTTGCCGCATCTTCACCAGAACGTAAAATTTGGCTTTTTTCTGCTACCACTAAGCCTGGTATCAACGGCATTATGCATGAGCATATGCACAACACGGTTAGCGTTAGTGCAAGCAAACAGCAAGTGGGCACTGCAAACACCAAGCAATATTTTACCATGGTTCCTATGCGCAACCGCTTTGCAGCTTTGTGCAGATTTATTGACAGTACACCAAATTTTTATGGCTTTATCTTTTGCCAAACAAAAATACTCACAGCAGAGCTGGCAGAAAAATTAGCAGCTGCGGGTTATCCCGCAAATGCGTTGCATGGCGATATGAGCCAAGGATTGCGTAATGCAGTTATTAAAAAATTTAAAGATAAAGAATTTACTATTTTAGTGGCCACCGACGTTGCTGCACGCGGCATAGACGTTGCTGATCTCACACACGTTATTAACTATTCATTACCAAACGATCAAGAAGGTTACGTTCACCGCATTGGCCGTACTGGCAGAGCGGGCAAAGAAGGCACTGCAATCAGTTTTATTGGCAGCAAAAATGAACTGCGCCATATCAAACACCTTGAACGTAAATTTAAAGTGACTATCAATCCAATTGATGTTCCCACCGCACAAGATATTCAAAAAGTACATCTTAGAAAAGCGGCCGATTATCTGCAAGAGCTTGCGCAAAGTCACACCGAAACCGATATAAGCCAAGAACTTACAAAAACAGTTTCATGCTATCGCCCCGATGCTTTAGCAAAACTAGTAGTTGCAACACTCATACAGAAGTTTTTTCCTGCTAATCGCAAAGATGATTTCCACTTTAGCAATATTAGCAATCAAACCTTTGAAGGCGCTGCTGAAAGCTCTAGCGATGGCCTACAAGAATTAATGATTCACTTAGGCACTGATGACGGGATCAGCAAACAGGATGTTGCTGAATTTCTTGAACGCGAAGGGGGCATCAACAACGATAGCCTTGAAAAGCTCAAAGTAATCAAACGCCGCACCTTCATTAAGCTTCCAACAGAAATGGCTCAGGCATTATTGCAGAAGCTGCGCGGCAAAAATATTGCTGGTAAAAAAACGCGCATTACACTGGCGCCTGCATCTGAAGATGATTGGGGCAGCTCTGGCCCACGTCGTGATCGCCGTGACCGCGGTAATCGTGGTGGCGGCAGACGCGGTGGCCGCCGCTCTAATAGCAGCAAAAGATATTAATATCCATATATCTATATAACTTTGGTCAATATTTAGGGCATTTTTAGGCCTTTTCCTAAAAATGCCTTTTTTCTGGAAAAGCGTGACCTCCTTAGTTGACTTTTCATTATAACCATGTAAAATAAATTACAGTTATAATTATTATTTGTTTAGTGGTAAGGAGGTTATTGCCATGAATTTTAGACTATTTATTCTCATAAGTTTATTTATAGCAACAGGCCAAAATTGCCTTGCTATGAATAAGCGATCTTACGATCAATTGAGACTTAACCAAGAGCAATCGCAAGACTTTGAAGAAGAAGAAAATCCTTCAAAATTGGAAAAACTAGATCCAGAAAGCCAAGAGCTATTAGATCTACCCAATACTCCTGCAATGCTTATTCCTTTAACACCAGCTACACCACAAGTAGTTATTAACGACGAATTATATCAATGCTTAATCTGTGAATCATCTTTTCCCGATAGGAGCAGTAGAAACAATCATTACCAAACCCAACATCGCAACCCAGACGGTTTTTATCATTGCCCAGACCCTGATTGTAAGTTTAAAACGCCCAGCCCATCAACTTTAGTAACCAGACACTATAAGCCGGCTCACTTAAATGAAAAAAATTTCTCGTGCTCTGAATGCACTAAGGCTTTTACTTCCAAACATAGATTAGCAACTCATGCCTGTCTTCCTTCATTGAGAATAGCCCAGTTACAAGCCGCTTCTTCACTGGCCCATTCACAGACAGTTATTAATCAAAAATCATATGAATGCTCAATCTGTCAATCATCTTTTCCCGATAGGAGCAGTAGAAACAATCATTACCAAACCCAACATCGCAACCCAGATGGTTTTTATCATTGCCCAGACCCCGATTGTAAGTTTAAAGTATCCACCCCAGCAGCTTTAATCAGACACTATAATCCTATTCACTTAAAAAAAAGAGAATTCCCGTGCCCTCAATGCTCTCAGTTTTTTACCGCAAAAAGCAGGCTAGATTCCCATTTAACGAATTGCTCAGCTTTATCAGCAAAGAAGTTCCAGTGCACTTATTGTAAAAAAAGATATCATACATTCTCACTTTATGAGAGTCATGTTAGCAAATGCTCTGAGTACTTGAGCGCAATAGGCTTGCCCGATATTTTAACCAGCCCCATCCCAAGCAATCAACAAGAAACTACAAACTCCACATCCTTTACACCGGGCACTTTATTTGAAAAAGAGTCTGATACCTAATGAAGCAAATGCTGCACCGCTTGCGTTACACTTGCATCAAGGTAAGCAGTTTCCCCAGCTTTGTATTAGCAATTTTTTCTTGAGATGTTTGAGCAAAAAAGTCAGCAAAAATAGCAGCAACAATTTCTGCTAGTTGCTTTTGGTATACTTGCCGAGCATATTTGCAAGCAGTAGTGTATTTAAAAATAAGAATGCCACTTTCAGGATTTAATAAGCCATCTTGCGAGAGTAAAATTCGCGCTTGAAGCTCGTCAAAATTTCCTAATAAATTAGGGTTGCGTTGATATTGCTCTAAGATTGGCGATATGCGTATGTGCCGCTGAAGCTTACTATCATAGATATCAGAAATCAGCTCCTTGCGATATGGATTGCCCAACGGCTCACTTAAATAGACATATTCGTCGACTGTTTCTTTAGGTATAAATATTTGCAGCAAAACACCCTCATTAGTGGCAAGTATGGTATTCAGCTGCATGAGCTGCTTAATAAATACTGGATTAAATCCAAAATAATCAAAAAGCTCAACCAAAAGCCCTTCAATCACCGGTGGATTAATATTTAAATTAGTCAAGAAATAACTAAATGTATTTTCTCCTGAGTTAGCAACATTGCCAAACAGAGAAAGATTAACGCTCAATAACCGTTTGATATTTTCCGCTTCATGATCATTTACCCGTGTCTGCGAATCGCCAAGAAATTGCTTAGTATTCAGCATAGGGTTTGCGGTAATCCAATTGCGTAAAAATTGGAAATTATTGCCCATAGGCTTGAGCGCAAGATTTGCATATATCTCTTTAATGAAATCTCTTACAATATTAAAATCAGTGCGCTGTGCATGGTAAAAAACATAATAAGAATCATTATATTCTTGTTCTTTCTTGAACACCTTTTCAACTAAATCTTTATGCGTCCGATAACCTTCTTCTAACTTACGCCGATCATAATCAGCTAAGTATGGGGTACCTTTTACTGCATTAAGGTATGCCTTGCTTTGTGTTAATTGAGCGGGGCCAAAAAACGGCTGAGACTTTCTTTTTTTGGTATTTCGCAAAAACCTCTTTTTCAACTCTTTAATCACCTTCATGTGGCCTATAACTCTCTCGGGATCAAAGGGAAAGCTCCCATAGAGGGGGCCCGCTATAGCTATGATTAAAAAAGTCTTTTTAAGGAAGCGATATCTACACATAATAATCCTCCATATTACGCCCTTTTAGGATACTTTAACTCCCTAAAAAGGTCTATTTATAGCCCTTTTTGCTAAAGTTTATCTTGACATTCTCTCATAAACCTTTATTATTAACTACAAATAGACAATTTTAAAACTAGGTAAAATACCTAAAAATGGAGGGAATATTATGAATTTTAGGTTAGCAATTATCCTTATAAGCCTGCTGGGCATAGGGTACACCTGCCTTGCTATGAATAAAAGAAATATCCAAGAGCTTTATGAAGATCAAGACCTTTTAGAGCAAAGCAATCTTGCAGAAGACGATGACGAGCTTACAGACGTTGACCCGGAAAGCGAAAAGGCACAAGACCTGCAGCCTTCAAAAAAGCAGGCCGTAGAGGCAAATCAAGAAGTCTTGGTATACCCATCTTCATCTTATAGCAATATAGAAAGAATCACGCCCCCATCGGCAGCAATCGCTGTTGTTGCCTTGCAAGAAAAAGCCAATAAAAGAACACACAGAAAACAGTTAAAATGTCCTCATTGTTCCTCTGTCCAAATTTTTAATCAAGCCAAGTTGGCCGAGCACATAAAAGCAAATCACCCAGGCAAAGCTCTTTTCTCTTGTATGGAGCCAGGATGTTCTCAAGGATATTCTAATCGCCGCTCTCTGGCTCGCCATTATAATACTGATCATCTTGGGAAGCGCTTTGCATGTGAAGAATGTTCTCAGAGCTTTAAATATGCGCATCATCTAGCATCACATAAAGATGCACACAAACCCGGGCAACCTCCTTTAAAACCATATAAACCAAAAGAGTTAAAATGCCCTCATTGCGCCTCTGGCCAAATCTTTCAGCAAAATGCTCTAGCGGAGCATATAAAAATACACCACATAGACAAGATGCCTTTTCCTTGTATGGAGCCAGGATGCTCTCAAGGATATAATGATCGCCATTCTCTGGCTCGACACAAAAGATGCACCCACGAATATGAC
>Ga0209624_10001125_pt1 | contig 21899 bp, 18 predicted proteins | sample JacPinW_OM2H0_O1_FD_188565 | JGI IMG/M metagenome (GOLD analysis project Ga0209624, IMG submission 188565) | Forest soil microbial communities from Algoma, Ontario, Canada - Jack Pine, Ontario site 1_JW_OM2H0_O1 (SPAdes) (version 2) | ecosystem: Environmental > Terrestrial > Soil > Boreal...
CGTTCGGGACCATGCCAGCGCACCATGTCGGGCGGAATCTCGTTGCCGACGAGATAGGCGAAAATGGCGGGATGGCGGCCAAGCGCACGCACCGTCTCGCCGACACTTTCGAGGATCTCTTGCTCGATCGCCGCATCGTCGAGGAACGTCACGTGCTGCGACCAGGGAATCCCGGCCAGCACCTTGAGCCCCGCCTTCTGCGCCTCGTCCAAGAGCCAAACCGGCGGCGCGGTGAAGACGCGCACGGTATTGACGCCGGCTTCGGCCATCTGCGCGAAGTCGCGCGCCACCTGGCCGCGCTCGGGGAATTGCGATCCGTGAGCGGCGGGAGCAAAGGGCCCGTAGGTTACGCCCCTGACGAAGTATTTTTCGGCCCCCTTGAAGAAAAACTTGCCGGAGACGCGGATGGGATCGCCGTCATGCGTGGCGGCGGGAGCGGCAATGCTGCGGTCGGCGGATTCCGGCGCCATCAGGCGCCCGCGGCGCCGAGCGCCGGCTTCTTATCATGCGGCTGGCGCCGATTGTGCCAGGCCCAGGCGGTGGCAATGATGTTGTCCATGCCGGACATCCGCGCCTGCCAGCCCAGCACCTTGCCGACCAGACTGGGATCAGCCACCAGCATGGGCGGGTCGCCGGCGCGGCGCGGCGATTCCCGCTTCGGGATCGCGAGCCCGGTGACGCGTTCTGCCGCCGCTATCGTCTCGCGCACCGAGCAGCCTCGGCCGGTGCCGAGATTGAGCGCCACGCTGTCGCCGCCGCCTTCGAGATATTGCAACGCCTTGACATGTGCCTCGGCCAGATCTTGGACGTGGATGTAATCCCGGACCGCGGTGCCGTCGGGCGTCGGGTAATCGGTGCCATAGATGTCGATGCGCGCGCGGCGCTTCAGCGCCGCATCGAGGATCAGCGGGATCAAATGGGTCTCGGGATCGTGATGCTCGCCGGTCTCGCCATCGGGATCGGCGCCGGCCGCGTTGAAGTAGCGCAGGCAGGTGTGCTTCAGCCCATGCGCCGGGCCGAGCCAGGAAAGCGCGCGCTCCACCATCAGCTTGCCCTCGCCGTAGGGATTGACCGGGCGCTGCGGCGTGGTCTCGCGGATCGGCATTTCCGTCGGCACGCCGTAAGTGGCGCAGGTCGAGGAGAACACGATGCGCTTGACGTTGGCGGCCAGCATGGTCTCGAACAACCCCAGGCTGTTGATGACGTTGTTGCGGAAATAGAGCTCGGGCCGTTTGACCGATTCCTCGACATAGGCGAAGGCGGCGAAGTGCATGACCGCCGCCACGGCATGGCGCTTCAACGTGGCGGCCAGCAATTCCCGGTCGGCCAGATCGCCTTCGACCAAGGGCCCCCAGCGCACCGCTTCGCGGTGCCCGCGCACCAGGCTGTCATAGGACACCGGCTCATAGCCCGCCTTGGCCAAGGCCTTGCAGGCATGGCTGCCGATATAGCCGGCGCCGCCGGTCACCAGGATGGTCTTGTTCATGCTGCCCCTGACAACGGCCGGAGGCGGCGATTGTTCCGCAAACGGCCGGGCCGTGACGGCCCAATAACGCCTAGGTCTCTACGACGGAAAGCAGGGTCGGGGCAAGATGGCGCGGCGGAAAGAGACCCAAGATAACCGGCAATGGCGCGGCCACCGGAGGACGCGCCAGGCATTATGCCTCCCTAACCCTAGAAACCGACGGTGCGTGCATGGGGGTCAGATCCACGTACGAATCCACGAACCGGCCATAATCCAACGCGGGGACAATGGATCTCTGGCTGCGGCTGCTCAAAAGCAGAAGCAACGCGGTAAGCGTCGAGACAACGGCCTGGAAAACGATGATGATAATGCCGAATTCAACCGTCGTTGCCCATCCCGGGGTCGCGAGGTCTGTGAACAGCCGCATGAAAGCCACAACACCACCAGCAACGACACTTGTCACGAGTAGGCAGCAAGTTGCTATCAGCATGCGGACGAAGATAGCGTCGCTGTATACTGAAATGCCACTTAACCCGAGCACCATCAGCGACACGTAGCTCATCTTCGATGTGCCATGATAGCGATGGCCCCGGTCGGTCGGTAAGCGTTGGATTGGCAATCGAGAACGAATCAATGCGGCGGAAAGATTGTTCCACAGGTCGGGCGTCATGGTGAGGCGCCGGACGTATTGGCGCGAGATAAGGCTGAAATTGCCGAAGCTTATCTTGCGGCCGGTCAAAGTCGCGAAGGTAATCCTGTATAAAGTATAGAATAGTTTGAACGATAAACTCTCTACTCGCTTGCGCCGTTCGGCGACGACAACAAAATCTCGTTTCCCATCTGCTGCCGCGATGAGGCGCGGCACGTCCTGTGGACGATCTTCACCATCGGCGTCCATAATGACAACTGCATCGACATCGGATTCCTCAATCGCCACCGATAGGCCAACCGCGACCGCGCGTTGGTGCCCAAGATTCATCGCAAGTTTAGCGATGCGAACGTTGCTCAAAGCAGAGAGTACGCCTGCCTCCTCCAGGGTGGTCGGCGCTTCGTCCGTCGAGCCATCGTCAACGGCCAGTACCGAAACGATATAACGTCGATCAGCAAACACGCGGTCAAGCTCACGCAGTAGCAAGAAAAACGACTTCCAATCGTTGAATACGGGAACGACAATTTTTAAGTGCTTCATCGGAAATTACTTTGCCCGCGCTTTGTTACGCCAACACGGCGACGAGTAACCGCTTCGGATCATCTCCAAGTCATTTTGACACGCTTCTCCCGTCATGACGACACATCCGCCCTAAGGCCGGCGGCGCGGAAATCCCGCGCGACGAGTCGCCGGCCGATCTCCGAATCGAGAGCAAAACGCAGCAGCAACGCGCCCATAACGGCGATAAGCCACCACCAGGCCAGCTCGCGGCCAAGCCAGAAGACGAGATTGACCCAGGTGCTGGCGATGATGCGGCCGACGGCGAGACGGAAAAATTCGCCCCACAGAAGAAAGATCGCCAGAAAACCCGAAGCCGCAAACAACGCGCGGAGGAAAGAGCCTTCGGCCATGCGCGCCAGGGCGAACAGGCCGGGTAAGGCGAAGATCAGGAACACGCCGCGATAGCCGATGCTTTGGCCGGCGAAGAAGCAGCCCACCATCAGGGCGCAACCGATGACGAGGAACGTACTTTCGGCGGGATCGAGCAGGCGGAAGACGGTGCGCAGCGGCTCCCGCAAAGCCAGCGCGGCCATGCCGGAACCTGCGGCGATCACGAGCGCGGCCAGAACCGGAAGCGGCGGGACCGCGGGAAAAAGCGCGGCCAGGCCATAGGGGAGATCGCCGGCGCCGAACCTGTCGTTGAAGTAATATCCCCTCGGCAAATTGGCGAAGACCAGAACCAACTCGGCGTGATAAATCCCGGCGAAGGCGGCCAGCGCCGAAGCGGCCGCGGCGCCGACCGCGATGAACAGAAGAGGCCGTTCGCGCAGCGCCAATATCAATAATGTTGCGGGATAGAATTTGATCAGTGCCCCGGGCACGATCAGGGCATAGGCCCAGATGCGCGCACCGCCGCGATACAGCAGCAGCATTCCGGCGGCGGCGGCGAGGGCGAAGACGACCAGATCCAGATTGGCGCGTTCGACGGCGAAGGCCGTTGCCGTCGACAACGTGCCGAACAGCAGGATCACCGCTTCGGATATCCGCCGCGGCGGCGGCAGACAGGCGAGCGAAAGCAAGAAGACGCCGTCGACGATCAGCCCGCTCGTTTGCGTCGCGGAGGTGCCGATGCCGGTAATCGCCAGCCCCAGCAGCGGCGGTGAATAGTTGAAGACGCGGCCGAGCGCGTCGCAGGGATTGGTCACATAGACATCGATCCCCTGACGCCAGCATTCGAGCGAGGACAGCATGAAGTGGATGTCGAGAAAGGGAAAATCGAACGGCACGACGCCCCAGGCCGAAAGGACGGCGCGGTAAAGCGTCTCCTGGCCGAATGCATAAAGCGCATAGAGCGCGGCGAAGACAGCGGCGGTGGCCGCCGGAACCGCGAAGCGCCGGAGATGGGCCCCGGTCGTGCCTGGGATCATGCCCTAGCTTTTAGGGCGTCATGGTTAAGGAGCGCTGAATTAAGACAGGACTTCGCTCGATCCCGGCCGGGTTTTGGGCCTTGGCGGCCGGGCGGCGCCGCATTCCGTCTCGGCTTTGGGCTGCTTGCCCGGGATCACTGCGGCGGCGAGGTTCCGGACGGTTTCCGAATGCAGCGCAAAACAGGCCAGCAGCCCGCACAGCAGCGAGACCACCACCCACCAGGCCAGCTCGCGCGCCAGCCAGAACAGGAAGGGCCCCGGCGCCGGCGCCAGATTGTCGACCAGATGGCGGATAAACTCGCCCCACATCAGAAACAGGATCAATCCGATGGCGGATCGGAACAGCGCGCGCCCGAAGCCGCCCTTGGCCGTCTGGGCAAGGCCCCAAAGTCCCGGCAGCACGAAGAGAAGAAAGATGCCGCGATAGCCGATATTCTGCCCCGCCAGAAAGCAACCTGCCACCAGCCAGGCGCCGATCGCCAGGAACACCGCTTCGGCCGGCGGCAGGCGACGGCAGCAAGCGCGCGCGTCAGGCGAAGCGGCGATTGCGACCGCGCCAAAGGCAGCGGCCAGATAGAGGACGATGCGCAGTCCAGCCGGCCGGATGGGAAGAACGGGAAAAAGCGTGGCGAGGCCTTGCGGCAGATTGGGCGCGCCGAACAGATCGGTGAAATTCTTGCCGGCCGGCACGTTGGCGAGCGCGGCGCGCAGCTCGGAGTAATAGACCACGGTAAACAGCGCCAGCACCGCGACGGAGATAGCGGCGATAAAGGCGAAGACCCGGGGCCGCTCGCGCAAGCCCAAGGCCAGCAGCACCGCGGGATAGAATTTGATCAGCGCCGCCGCCACGATCAGCGGATAAGCCAGGAAGCGCGCGGACGAGCTCCTGGTCAAAAGCACCCCGGCAAGCGCCGCCAGCGCGAAGATCAACGGGTCGATATTGGCGCGCTCGAGCGCGAACACCACCATGGTCGAAAGCGCGCCCAGCAGCATCAGCGCCATCCCCGGCCGCCCGCGCGGCACCGGCAATGCCACCAGCGACAGCAGAAACAGCCCATCGATGATCAGACCGGCGGCCCCGGTGTCGGACGTGCCGAGACCGAAGGCGGCGCCCCACAGCAGTAGCGGCGAATAATCGAACAGGCGGCCGAGCGCGTCGCAGGGATTGGTCACATAGACGTCGACGCCCAAGCGCCAGCATTGGATCGCGGACAACTCGCCATGGATGTCGAGGAAGGGAAAATCATAGGGGCCGATGCCCCAGGCTTCGAGCACGGAACGGAAGAGCGACTCCTGCCCGCCAACGTGAAGCCCATAAAGCACGGCGAAGAGCGCGGCGGCGATCGCGGGCATCGCCCAGCGCGGATGGCGATCCGCCGGGGTTTCCATCGGGGTCATGAGGAATGGATGTAGGACGACAGGGTTAAGGAGCGCTGAAGGCCGCCAAGACCCTGACCGCCTTCCCGACGCAGGATGCAGGCCAAACCCCTGTTAAGAAAGGGCTTCCCTTGACCCCGCCCGGGCTTTGGGCTTTAGTTGGTTCTCGGTCGCGTTGCGCCCCGCCTCAGCGCGGGGCGTTTTTCATTCGGCGCGGTAGCTGTCCGGTAACCGCTCCGGCGCCAGAATGGGAGTGCGACAATAGGGCTGAATTAAGGCCGGAATTTTGCCCGGCCGGGCCCGTTCTCAGTTGCGGCGAGCGGAGTTTCTCAAATGCGCATTGCGGTCATCGGCAGCGGCTATGTCGGCCTGGTTTCGGGCGCGTGCTTTTCCGAATTCGGAGTCGAGGTCGCCTGCGTCGACAAGGACGCGGGCAAGATCGCGCGCCTCAAGCAAGGCGAGATTCCGATCTACGAGCCGGGTCTCGACAAGATCGTCGCTTCAAACACCGCCGCCGGGCGTCTCAGCTTCACCACCGATCTCGCCGAAGCGGTCAAGGGCGCGGATGCGGTGTTCATCGCCGTCGGCACGCCGTCGCGCCGCGGCGACGGCCACGCCGATTTGACCTACGTCTTCGCCGCGGCCGAGGAGATCGCGCGCTCCCTCACCGGCTATACCGTGGTGGTGACCAAGTCGACCGTTCCAGTCGGCACCGGGCGCAAAGTCGCGGATATCATCCGCAAGACCAGGCCCGACGCGCAATTCGACGTCGTCTCCAATCCCGAATTCCTGCGCGAGGGATCGGCGATCCAGGATTTCATGCGGCCCGACCGCGTGGTGATCGGCACCGAGAGCGAGCGCGCCCAGGGCGTTATGCGCGAACTCTATCGCCCGCTCTACCTGATCGAAACGCCGATCCTGTTCACCGCGCTCGAGACCTCCGAACTGATCAAATACGCCGCCAACAGCTTCCTCGCCACCAAGATCAATTTCATCAACGAGATCGCCGATCTGTGCGAAATCGTCGGCGCCGACGTGCAGGACGTGGCCAAGGGCATCGGATTGGACGGCCGCATCGGCCGCAAGTTCCTCCACGCCGGGCCGGGTTTCGGCGGTTCCTGCTTCCCCAAGGATTGTCTGGCTCTGGCCAAGACCGCCCAGGATTCGGGTTCGCCGATCCGGACGGTCGAAACCGTGATCGAGAGCAATGAGCGCCGCAAGGCACGCATGGTCGAGCGCATCGTCCGCGCCTGCGGCGGCAGCGTGCAAGGCAAGACCGTCGCCGTGCTGGGATTGACCTTCAAGCCCAACACCGACGACATGCGCGACAGCGCCAGCCTGGTGATCCTGCCCGCCTTGCAGAAGGCCGGCGCCACGGTGCGCGCCTTCGACCCCGAGGGCATGGACGAGGCGAGGAAGCTTTTGCCGCGCGTCCAGTTCTGCGCCAACGCCTACGAGACCATGGAAGGCGCCCATGCCCTGGTCATCATCACCGAATGGAACGAATTCCGCGCGCTCGACCTGACGCGCGTGAAGTCGCTCCTCAAAACGCCGACCGTCATCGATCTGCGCAACATCTACAAGCCGGCGGACATGGCCGAGGCCGGCTTCTTTTACTTCAGCATCGGGCGTGCCTCTGCCGGACCGGCGGATGCGCGCCAGCGGCTCACGGCCAAGAACTAGATTGGACCCCAGGAAACCCCAATGAGCTCCACCAAGAAACGCATTCTCGTCACCGGCGGCGCCGGGTTCCTGGGCTCGCATCTGTGCGAGCGGCTCCTGGCCGAGGGCAACGACGTGCTCGCGGTCGACAACTACTTCACCGGCCGCAAGGACAACATCGCCCACATCCTGCCGCAGACCAGTTTCGAGGCGATGCGCCACGACATCTGCTTCCCGCTCTATGTCGAGGTGGACGAGATCTACAACCTCGCCTGCCCCGCCTCGCCGATCCACTACCAGTTCGACCCGGTGCAGACCACCAAGACCAGCGTGCTCGGCGCGATCAACATGCTGGGCCTCGCCAAGCGGGTGAAGGCCAAGATCTTCCAGTCCTCGACCTCGGAGATCTACGGCGACCCGAACGTGCACCCGCAGAAAGAGGAATACCGCGGCAACGTCAACACGCTGGGTCCGCGCGCCTGCTATGACGAAGGCAAGCGCTGCGCCGAGACGCTGTTTTTCGATTACTGGCGCCAGCACAAAGTCCGAATCCGCGTCGCCCGTATCTTCAACACCTACGGGCCGCGTATGCACCCGAATGACGGCCGCGTGGTGTCGAACTTCATCGTCCAGGCCCTGAAAGGCGAAGCGATCACCCTCTATGGCGACGGCAGCCAGACCCGCGCCTTCTGCTATGTCGACGATCTGATCGAGGGCTTCGTGCGACTGATGGCGGCGCCCGACAACGTCACCGGGCCAATCAACCTCGGCAACCCGGTCGAAACCACGGTCGCCGAACTGGCCGAGAAGATCATCGCCATGACCGGCTCGCATTCGAAGATCGAGCATCATCCGCTGCCGATCGACGATCCGATCCAACGCTGCCCGGACATCACCCGTGCCAAGGATACGCTCGGCTGGCAGCCACGCGTGCCGCTCGAGACCGGCTTGCAGCATACCATCGCCTATTTCGACCGCCTGTTGACCGAAGGCGGCGAAAAGAAAGGCCCGACGCTCCGCGTCGTCAGCTGAAAGCGCGGTAGCCGCTTTAGCCCTTCACCCCGGCTTGCTTGAGCGCCTGTTTCTGGCGCGCGGCCAGCTTCTTCTCGTCGAAGCCGTCGATCAGCTCGTGGAAGAGATCGTGCCAGTTGATCTCGGCCTTGAGGCGCAAAAACACCGAGCCCAGGCCCACGGCCGCCCGATCCATGAAGACGAATTCGCGCGGCGGCTTGACGCCGCCCAGCCGCCTGATGTCGCGGTGCACGGTCTCGGCCACGTCGCGGCCATAGGCCGAGGAGCCGTGCTCCTGGATGCGGCGCTTGCGGTCGTCCATCAGCGGCGCATAGACGTAGCGCGCCCAACGGTTCAACACCTCGATCATGTCGCGCGACAGGTTCTTGAAACCCCAGGTCTCGTAGGCCGAGACCGCGAGATCCTCGTCCTCGGTGTCGAGCGCGCGGTAGAGATCGATCACGCCGCGCACGAAGGACGGCGGGAAGACACGGATGCAGCCGTAGTCGAGCAGGTTCACGCCGTTGTCGGGCCGCACGGTGTAGTTGCCGAGATGCGGGTCGCCGTGGATGACGCCGTAGAAATAGAACGGCACATACCAGGCGCGGAACATGTTGCGCGCGACGGCGTTGCGCGCGGACAGCTTGCCCTTGGTCGCGTCGAGGAAGGGTTCGCCTTCGAGCCAACTCATGGTGAGCAGCCGCCGGGTCGAAAGCTCCGGCACATGCTCGGGAACATAGACGTGCTTCTCGGACTTGAGCATGGCGCCGAAGAGCCGCATATGCGCGGCCTCGCGCGTGTAATCCAACTCCTCGCGCAGTCTTTCGGATATCTCCTTGTGAACCTCCTCGGTCGAGATCGCGCGGTCGTAACGCTCGTAAAGCCCCATCAACAATTTCAGCTGTTTCAGATCGGCCTCGACCGCCGATTCCATGTCGGGATATTGCAGCTTGCAGGCAAGAGGCTTGCCGGCGCGCGAAACCGCGCGATGCACCTGGCCCAGCGAGGCGGCATGGGAAGCCTCGTGCTCAAAGCTTTTGAACTTCTTTTCCCAATCCGGTCCCAATTCGCTTGCCATGCGGCGGCGCACGAAGGACCAACCCATCGGCGGCGCGTTGGATTGGAGCGCGGCTAGTTCGGCGGCGTATTCCTCGGGCAACGCGTCGGGGATGGTGGCGAGCAGCTGCGCCACTTTCATCAACGGTCCCTTGAGGTTGCCCAGCGCCGATTTGAGGTCGGCGGCGTGGCGGCCGCGGTCGAGATTGAGTCCCAGATAGCGCTTGCCGGCCAGGCGCGCGGCAAGCCCGCCCATTGCGGTCGAAACCCGGGCGTAGCGCCGCACCCGGCGCGGCAGGTTGTTGACATCGGCCATGACGGCTAATCTCGGCCCACCGCCCCGCCCTGTCCACCGCCAATATGGGATTTCGCGCATGCAACCGACCGCCACCGACGTTCATTGCCATATCGTGCCGGCCGAGTTCCCCGCTTATGCGGGAAAGGCCGACGCCGCGCGCTGGCCGCAGATGGCCGCCGGAGCGGATTGCCGCCACAAGAACGTGATGATCGCCGGCAAGAATTTTCGCACCGTCAGCGACGAATGCTGGGAGGTGGACCGGCGCATCGAGGTGATGGACAAGACCGGCATTGCCCGCCAGGTGCTGTCGCCCATGCCCGAGCTTCTGTCCTATTGGCTCGATCCGGCGGATGGGCTGGCCATGAGCCGGCACATCAACGCCACCATATCCCAGATGGTGGCGCGGTCGCCCAAGCGCTTCGCCGGGCTGGGCATGGTGCCGCTGCAAGACCCCGATCTCGCGACGCGCGAACTGGAAAACATCATGGGCGCGGGGCTTCGCGGCGTCGAGATCGGCAGCAACGTCAACGGCACGGCCATCGGCGACGCCAAATTCGAGCCCTTCTTCGCCGCGGCGGAAAAGCTGGACGCCGCGGTGTTCGTCCACGCCCTTCATCCGGCCAGCCTGGAGCGCATTGTCGGGCCGCCGCGCCTGGTGCCGCTTATCGCTTTCCCCAACGAGAACTCTTTCGCCATCGCCTCGATGATCACCGGCGGCATGCTGGAGCGGCACCCGAAACTCAAGATCGGCTTCAGCCACGGCGGCGGCACTTTCGCCATCGTGCTGCCGCGGCTGATGCAGGGCTGGCGGCTTTCCTCGATCATCAAGGAGCAGATCAAGACCAGCCCGCGCGACCAGGCGCGGCGGTGCTATTACGACACGCTGGTCTACAGCGCCGAAACGCTTGCTTTCCTGATCAAGAGCTTCGGCATCGGCCAGCTCTGCATCGGCACCGATTATCCGTTCGAGATCTCGGAAAGCGCGCCGCTCGACCCCATCGGCCAGCTGGGCCTGGGCGAAAAGGAACGCGCGATGCTCTATTCCGGCAACGCCGACAGGTTCCTGGGTTCTTGACCGTCATCCCTGCTCGGCAGCGGGAATGCCGGCGGGGCCTAACCCATCGCCTCGAGCTGGTCGATGAAGCCCGAAATGACCGACAGGCCCTTGTGCCAGAAATTCGGGTCGGAGGCGTCGAGGCCGAAGGGCGCGAGCAATTCCTTGTGGCGCTTGGTGCCGCCGGCCTTGAGCATCGCCAGATATTTCTCGGCGAAGCCCTTTTCCGCGCCCTGATAGACCGCATAGAGCGAGTTGACCAGGCAATCGCCGAAGGCATAGGCGTAGACGTAGAACGGCGTATGGATGAAATGCGGGATGTAGGTCCAGTACCAGCGGTACTCGTCCTCGAAGCGGATGGCGGGACCGAGGCTTTCTTTCTGCACCTCCATCCAGATCTCGCCGATGCGTTCGGCTGTCAGTTCCCCCGTGCGGCGTTCGTCATGCAGGCGGCGCTCGAATTCGACGAAAGCGATCTGCCGCACCACGGTGTTGAGCATGTCCTCGACCTTGCCCGCGAGCATGGCCTTGCGCCGCTTGGGATCGCGCTCGGCCTTCAAGAGCGCCTGGAAAGTCAGCATCTCGCCGAAGACCGAGGCGGTCTCGGCCAAAGTCAGCGGCGTGTCGGACATAAGCGCGCCTTGCGGGCCGGCCAGCACCTGGTGCACGCCGTGGCCCAGCTCGTGCGCCAAGGTCATCACGTCGCGGGTGCGGCCCAAATAATTGAGCAATAGATAGGGATGTACGCTCGGCACGGTGGGATGGGCGAAGGCGCCCGAAGCCTTGCCTGGCAGCGCCGGCGCGTCGATCCAGCGATTGTCGAAGAAGCGCTTGCCCACCGCAGCCATGTCCGGCGAAAAATCCCGATAGGCGTCGAGCACGATGCGTTGCGCCTCAGGCCAGGGCACCAACTTGTCGTCTTCTGCGGGCAAAGGCGCGTTGCGGTCCCAATACGGCATCTGCTCGACGCCGAACCACTTGGCCTTGAGGCGGTAATAGCGGTGCGACAGCGATGGAAATGACGCGCGCACCGAGGATATGAGCGCGTCCACCACCTCGTCCTCGACGAAATTGGCGAGGTTGCGCGACGAGATCGGATGCTTGAAGCCGCGCCAGCGATCCTCGACCTCCTTGTCCTTGATCAGCGTATTGGTGACATGGGCGAACAGCCGGGCATTGTTCCCGAACACCGCGCCCAGGCTCTTGGCCGCCGCCTTGCGGGTCTCGGCATCCGGATCGGACAGGAGGTGCAGCGCCTCGGCGCTGGTGAGATCCTTGCCGCCGACGGGAAAGCGCAAGGCCGCACTCGTTTCATCAAACAGCCGCGTCCAGGCTGAGCGGCCGGCGACGGATTTCTCGTGCAGCAGCTTTTCCAGCTCGTCCGAAAGCTGATAAGGGCGGAAGGCGCGCAAATCGCGCAGCCACGGCGCATAGCGCGCCAATTCCGGCGCCTTCAGCTTCTCGGCAAGCGTGGAGTCTTCGATACGGTTGAGCTCGAGAGTGAAGAACAGCAGCAGGGTCGAAATATCGGTCGATTTTTCCTGCATGTTCTGGAAAAAGCGGCCGTTTTCGGGGTCGCTCTGGTCGGCGGCATAGGCCAGCCCGGCATAGCTGAGGATCCGGCCGAGGATTTCCTGCAGCCGCTCGTATTCGGCGACCGCGCGGCCGAGATCGGCACCCGGCAGTCCCGCCAGCTTGCCCTGGTAGGAGGCCTGGAAGGACTTGGCGCCGCCCTCGGCGGCTTTCAGATCGCGGGCCAGTTCGGCGCTGCCGGGGCCCGGATAGAGATCGGCCAGGTTCCAGCGCGGCAAGGCGCCGAGTTCCGCTGCCTTGTCCGCCGGTATTTGCGCAGTCGCCGAATCCATGAAACAGGCCTCCTCGCTCCACTTCTATAGATAGTCAGCCGGAAATTGACGGCAAGCCGCAAGCCCTGTTATGCCGCAGCTGGTCTCGGCGGCGCCAGCCGCGCCGAATCAGGGGGATGATGGATTATCGCACCTGCCCCAACCTTGCCGCGATGTTCTTCGCCGAGGCGGCAAGGCAAGGCGGACGGCCTTTTCTTTGGGCAAAGCACCAGGGCGTCTACCGGGCCTCGAGCTGGGATGACGCCGCGCGGCAGGTTACCTCTCTTGCCAAGGGGCTGCGGTCCTTGGGCCTCCAGCGCGGCGACCGGGCGGTGCTGGTCTCCGAGAATCGGCCGGAATGGATCATCGCCGATCTCGCCATCATGACGGCGGGCGGCATCACCGTGCCGGCCTACACCACCCATACCGTCGAGGATTACCGCCACGTGCTGGCCAATTGCGGCGCGAAGCTGGCCGTCGTTTCGACCGCGGCGTTGGCCGCGCGGGTGCTGCCGGCGGCCGCCCAGGTGCCGAGCGTCGCCAAGGCGATCGTCATCGAGCCGCCCAAGGAGGGCCACGCTTCGCGCATCGAATTGCGCTCCTGGCAGTCCGTGTTGGAACTGGGCGCAACCGCGGCGGGGAATGTCGAGGATTGGGTTGCGGAGACGGGACGCGAGGACATCGCCTGCCTGATCTACACCTCGGGCACGGGCGGCATGCCCAAGGGCGTGATGACGGCGCATGGCAATATCCTCGCCAATTGCTTTGCGGCCCATGGGCTGCTGGAGAAACTCGGCCTCGGCCGGGAGGTATTCCTGTCCTTCCTGCCGTTGTCCCATTCCTACGAGCACATGGCGGGCATGATGTTCCCGATCTGCTTGGGCGCCCAAATCTATTTCGCCGAAGGCGCCGAGACGCTGGCGACCAATTTGACCGAGGCGCGGCCCACCATCATGACCGCGGTGCCGCGGCTCTACGAAGCCTTCCATCAGCGCATGTTGCGCGCGGTGACGCGCGAGAGCGGCTTGCGGCGGAAGCTGTTCTTCAAGGCGCTCGATCTCGGCCTCAAGCGTTACGACGACCCATCGAGCCTGTCGCTGGTCGAACGCGTCGCGGACGCTGTTCTCGACCGGCTGGTGCGCGACAAGCTGCGCGCGCGTTTCGGCGGCCGGCTCAAGGCGATGGTCTCGGGCGGCGCGCCGCTCAATCCCGAGATCGGACGGTTCTTCCTCGCGCTGGGATTGCGCCTGTTGCAGGGCTACGGCCAAACCGAAGCTTCGCCGCTGATCAGCGCCAACCCGCCCGACCGTATCCGCATCGAGACCGTGGGTCCGCCGGTCGCGGAAGTCGAAGTGCGCGTCGCGGCGGATGGCGAGCTGCTGGTGCGCGGGCCGAACGTGACCGAGGGCTATTGGAACGACCCCGAGGCGACATCGCGCGTCTTCGTCGACGGCTGGCTGCACACCGGCGATGTCGGGGAGATCGATCCCGACGGCTATATCCGCATCACCGACCGCAAGAAGGATTTCATAAAAACCTCGGGCGGCGAAATGATCGCACCGACGCGCATCGAGGGGCAATTGACGCTGCAGCCGGAGATCGGACAGGCCATGGTGGCGGGCGACAGTCGGCCCTATCTGGTAGCGGTGATCGTGCCGAGTCAGGAACTGGTCGAGAGCGCGGCGCGTCAGCGCGCTTTGCCCGCCGCCGCGCCGCTCGCGGAAAACTCCGAAATCGCCAAGGCGGTCGGCGAAGCGGTAACACGGGTCAATGCCGGCCTTCCGGCGCTGGAACGCGTCCGCCGTTTCCTCGTCGCCGAGGAACCTTTCACCACCGCCAACGGACAGATGACGCCGACGCTCAAGATCCGGCGCCATATCATCCGGCGCGCCTATGGCGAGGCGCTGGATGCGCTTTACGAGAAGCCGAATTAGAGCTTGTGATAGCGGCGGTACCAATCGGTGAAGCGCGGCAGGCCTTGCTCGATGACGGTCGTAGGCTTGAAACCGAAATCGCGCCGCGCCGCTGAGATGTCGGCATAAGTCGCCAGCACCTCGCCCGGCTGCATCGGCAGGTTTTCGATCTTGGCCCGTTTGCCCAGCGCTCGCTCCAGAATAGCGATGAAATGCGTCAACTCTTCGCTGCGGCTGTTGCCGAGATTGTAGATGCGGTAGGGCGGCGCGGCGCCCGCATCCGCCGGCGGCCGATCGAGACAGGCGAGCACGCCGTTCACCACGTCGTCGATATAGGTGAAGTCGCGGCGCATCTTTCCGTGGTTATAAAGCCTGATGGGCTTGCCCTTGATGATCGCCTCGGTGAAGAGCCAGGTCGCCATCTCGGGCCGGCCCCAGGGGCCGTAGACGGTGAAGAAGCGCAATCCGGTCGTCGGCAAACGGAAGAGCTGGGCGTAGCAATAGGACATCAGCTCGTCCGCCTTCTTGGTCGCGGCATAGAGCGATTGCGGATGATCGACCGGATCGCCTTCCGCGAACGGCAGCTTGCTGTTGCCGCCATAGACCGAGGAAGAGCTGGCGAAAACCAGGTGTTTCAGCGCCTTCAAGTGGCGGCAGGCCTCGAGCACCTCGAGCTGCGCGACCAGATTGGAATTGACGTAGGCGCGGGGATTTTCGATCGAATAACGCACCCCCGGTTGCGCCGCCAGATGGATGACCCGGTCGACGCCCTTTTCCTTCTTCAGCAGGGTTTCGAGCTTGCCCTTGCCGGCAAGATCGAGGCGATGGAAACGGAAACGCTTCTCGCCCGCGAGTTGCTTGAGCCGCGCCTTTTTGAGCGCCACCGAATAGTAATCGCTCAGATTGTCGACGCCGAGCACGCTTTCGCCGCGCCGCAGCAGCGCGGCGGAGACGTGGAAGCCGATGAAACCGGCGGCGCCGGTGACAAGAACGGTCATGGGCGGTTGCTATAGCCGGTCCGGCGGCGGAAATCATCCCTTGCGGCGAACCATCCCTTGATGGGCATGATAATAGACAGATGACTCCGCAGAGGGCCGAGGGAGAGTCCATGAAAAGCTATGTCCTGACCGAGTTCGGGGCGCCGTTGCAGACGGTCGAAGCGCCGACGCCGGCGCCGCACGGAACCGAGGTGCTGCTGAAGATGCTCGCCGCCGGCGTGTGCCACAGCGACCTGCATATCTGGGACGGCTATTTCGATCTCGGCGGCGGCAAGCGCCAACCGGTCACCGATACCGGCATCGTTCCGCCCATCACCATGGGCCACGAGATTGCGGGCGAGGTGGTGAGCGCGGGCCCCGAGGCCAAGGGCATCAAGCCGGGCGAACGCTACGTCGCCTATCCCTGGATCGGCTGCGGCGAATGCCCGGCCTGCCGGGAAGGCCGCGAGAACATCTGCACCGCCGGGGCCCGGACCCTCGGCATCCGCCGCCCCGGCGGCTATGCCGAGTACGTGCTGGTGCCGCATCCGCGCTATCTGGCGCCGCTCGGCAAGCTGACGCCCGCCCAGGCGGCGCCCTATGCCTGTTCGGGCCTGACCGCCTATGCCGCGCTGAAGCGCGTCGGCGAAGCGGTTTACAAGAACCAGCCGATTCTCATCCTCGGCGCCGGCGGCCTCGGGCTCACCTGCCTCAAGCTGCTGAAGGCACTGGGCGGCAAGGGCGCGGTGGTGTCCGATATCGATCCCAAGAAACGCGATGCGGCGCTTGAGGCGGGCGCGCTCGCCGCCATCGATCCCAAGATGGAGAAGCCGGCGCGCGCCGTGAATGCGGCGGCCCAGGCGCCGATCGCGGCGGCGATCGATTTCGTGGGAGCGGAAAGCACGGCGCGGCTCGGCATGGCCGCCATCGCGCGCGGCGGCAAATTCATCATCGTCGGGCTGTTCGGCGGCGAGATTACCATGGCGCTGCCGTTGATCCCGTTCCGCGCGCTCACCATCGAGGGGCTGATGACCGGAACGCCGGCCGAGTTTCGCGAGTTGATGGCGTTGGTCGGGCAGGGAAAAATCGAAGGCGTGCCGCTCGATGAGAGGCCGCTCGCGGACGCGAACCAGGCGCTGCTGGATCTGCGCGCCGGCCGCGTCATCGGACGCGCCGTGTTGACGCCTTAGGCCCTGGGCTTGACCGCGCCGACGATGCTGCGGCCCACCTGGCGGGCCAGGCAGTCATAGCTCATGTCGGTCATGTGCAGCTTGTCGTGCGCCAGCATGATGGAGAGCGGCATGCGTCCTTCCTCCGCCCATTCGCGCATCATGGCGAAGCGGTGGATGACCGGCACGTCCTCGGCATGCGCCGCCGAGGCGATGGCGCGTTCCATCTCGCGGTAGCGCGGATGCTGCAGGATGGCGGGCGCGAATTGCAGGTCCATCAATACCACGTCGATCCCCGCCGCCTTCATGCGCTCGGTGCCGGTACGGATCAGTTCCGCCGCGTCGGCCGGGTCGATGTCGTGCAGCAGGTCGTTGGTGCCGACCTGCCAGATGACGAGATCGGGATGATCGGCGATCACGTCGGTGTCGATCCGTTCGAGCGTCGTGCCCGCGGTCTCGCCGCCGACGCCGCGATTGAGGACGTTGACCTCGATGCTGGGGAAGCGCGACGCCAGAAGTTTCGCCAACCGGCTGGGATAGGTCTTGTCGGGCGCCGACGCGCCGGTGCCGTAGGTCGAGGACGAACCGAAGGCGACGATGGTCAAAGGGCCGCCCTTGGCGAGGCTTCGCGCCACGTGCGGCAGCGGCATGTCCAGCGCCGTGACGTCGCCGCTGGCGGCGCAATGATCGATATCGGCCTGGGCATGGCGCCCGGCGGGCGACAACAACAGCAGCACCATGGCAATGAGGCCGACCATGGTGATCGCCATGATCGAATTTTCACGCCGCAGCAGGGCCGGACTCGGTTCCTTCAGTTTCTTGTACATATTAGCGAACGGCGTAATCGATCGCGTCCGCCATCCTTTCTCCCAGGCACTCGTAAATCTCCTCGGCCAGGTCGGCTTGCTTGCCCTTCGGCACGTTGACCAGGTCGAAACTGCCGGCGTCGCTCCAGTAATGCATGATATCATAACGGCGGAAGAGATAAATTTCTTCCAGGTCCGCAGTTTGCCGCATGGTGTCGAGATAGGGCTCGAAGTTGATGATCGAGCTTGTACGCGGGTTGTACTGCATGTCGACCAGCATGATCTCGGCCTTATGCTGGCGCAGCAGAGCGGCGCCGGATTGGATGGCGGCGGCAAAATCCTCGACTTCGATGCCGCGCACGGCATCGACCGTCCCGGTCTCCCAGATGACGAGATTGGGATTGTGGGGAAGCACGTCCTGGGCAAAGCGGGCGACCATGTCCTGGGCGCTCTGGCGCGGTATGCCCTTGTTGATGACCGTGATCGGCACGTCCGGGTGGCGGCGCTTGAGGGCTTCCTCGAGGCGATGGGGATAGGCGTTGATCTCGCCCTCGCCGCCGGCGGCGGTGCCGGCGGTCGAGGCACCGCCGATGACAACGATGGTTATCGGCAGCTTGGCGTGAAAGCGGCGGGCCAACGCGGGTAACCGCGGGCCGTCCTCGATCAGGTCGTGCGGCACCGAGCATGCGGCGGGCACCGGTTCGGGCGCTATCTCCTGGGAGAGTACGCGGTTGCCCGGCGTCAGCGCCGCGAACAAAAACACCGCGATCAAGGCGAGATAGCGGATCATTGCGGAGACTCCGAAGGAGCGACGCGAATGGCCGCTTGGCGCGAGCGCTGGCGCGAACGCGGCCGCGATCCCGGGGGGCGGCGGCCCGCCGCCTTGAACCATTCGAGCAGCAAAGCGGTGGCGATCATCGCTCCGATGCCGACTACGTTCACCACCGCCTGCATGAATATCCCGCCATAGAGTTCGGCCAGGAGGAAATGTCCCAGCACCGACAACACGATGCCGACGCAAAAGACATACAGCGAATGCTGGCCGCACAGAATCACCGGCCACGCCCAGCTCTTGTGCAGGAAAGCGCTGTCGGGCTTGACGAAGGCGATCGTGGCCACGGCGATGGCGAGGAAATTGATGAGCCGCAACGGCGCCAGATTCGTCTTGTCGATGGTGTGATTGTAAAGCTGCTTCGCCAGGAAGGGCGGGAACGGATCGTAGAACCAATGCATCATCCAACTCAGGCAGATGATCGCGCAAAAGACGGTGATGGCGATTGACAAGTATTTGAGCCACTGGCCCGAGGGGAAAGGCCATTTCCCGTTGACGCGCGAAAAGCCCGCGGTGGCGCCGATGACGAACAGGAATTGCCAGGCCAGCGGATTGAAGAACCAGGCATGATCCGCCGGAAAGGTCCTGGGCGCCCAGCCGCGCAGCTGCACCGCGATGTAAAGCAGACCGGAGATGACGATCGGCAGCAGCGTGTGGCGGCGCAAAAGAAACAGCACCAGCGGAAATCCCATCAGCAGCACGATGTAGAGCGGCAGGATGTCCAGGAAGTTCGGCTGGAAGCCCAGGAACAGGGCGCGGATGATGGCAAGATGCGGCGCCTCGAGGAAATCGCCGACGCCCATCTCGTCGGCATACATCGGGTTGCGCACGGCGAAGATGGCGTAGGACACCTCGGCGGTGAAGATGACGAACAGGAAGATGTGCGCGACATAGAGCTGCCAGACGCGGCGATAGATCTGCGCCGTGGCGTAGAGCCCGCCATGCTCCTCGAAGCTGCGACCATAGACCAGCGTCGCGGTGAAGCCGGAAATGAAGATGAACACCTCGGCGGCATCGGAAAACGCCACCGAGCGGAAGGTGAAATAGGAGAGCAGATTCTCCGGAATGTGATCGATGAAGATGAAGAACAGCGACAAGCCGCGGAAGAAATCGAGGCGCAGATCGCGTACGCCCCGCGTCATCCCCTCGGCCGCCGTCATAAACCGCTCCTGCCCCGCTCCGCTCACGCCCCGATCATAGCGGCTTAGCGCCCCATAGCCCAAGCCCCGGGCCGATCGGGCACCGGGGCCGGGAGCATCCTTAATGCCTAAAGATCGGGCGCCGGCTCAGATGGCGTCGAGCTGCCAAGCGATGTCTTTGGAGATATTCCAGAGATAGCCGATATCGGCCGCGCCGACGAGCGCGTATTCGTGCCCGTGATAACGCCAATAGAGCAGGTTCAAATCTCCGCGGCGGTCGAAGGTCGGCGCGAGATCGGGCTTGGACGACGAGGCCACGACCACGGTCAAGGGCCCGAGCGCCTGGTTGTCGGTGGTATAGAACAACTGCGTCGCGGGCTGGCCCTCGACCACGAGGAAACGCGCGCCCTGGAAGCTCAATCCCCAGGGTTTCAGATCGGGCAGGTGGAAATCGGATGGCAACTGCCCAGCCTTGCGCAAGGCGTCGGCATTGCCGTCGGCCGGCACGTCCATCAGTTGGCGGTCATCCGGCCCGGCATTGATGAAGAGCTTGTGATAGCCCGCGATGTTGTCCAGCCAATTGGCGGCGGTGAGATTGCCGTTGAGCGCAGCTTGCTGCGCCGCCAGCGTGACGCCCTGCTGGCTGGCGACGAAATATCCCAAACCTGCGCCGAGCACGATGCCGGCCAGCGAGGCCGCGACCGGTGCGCCGATCCACCACGCCCGCTCGCCCATCAGGTCGCGCCAGCGTTCGAGCCGCACCATCACGTGCTGAATCAGGGTTTCGGCCTCGGCAGCGCGCACCACGGCGATCAGACGTTCGGGTACGGGCTCGCGCAGCACCGCGTCATAAGCGGCGCGGATCAGCCGCGTGCTGTCATTGAGGCGCTGCGCCTGCGCGCGCAGGGTGTCGTCCTGGGCCAGCGCCTGGACCACGGCCAAGCGCTCGGACCCGGCGAGCTCGCCGTCGAGATAGGCAATCAGCGTTTCGTCACTCGGTCTTTGCATCGTCCGATCTCCCCCGGAGAGCATCACCGGATTCCAACTTTGCCAGCAACGCGAGCCGCGCCCGCGCCAACCGGCTCATGATGGTGCCCACCGGCACTTCGGCGACATCCGCCGCCTCTTTGTAACTCAAACCTTCCACCGTCACGAGCAGCAACGCCACACGCTGCTCCGCCGGCAGAGTATCGACCGCCGCCTGCACTTCGCGCAACGCCATGCGGGCCTCGACTCGGCGAACCGATTCGTCCGAGCCCACATTGAGCGCCGCATCCTCGCTCTCCGTCTTGCGGGTGTCCCGCGCGCGCAGTTGGTCGATCCAGACCGTCTGCACGATGCGGAACATCCAACTGTCGAAGCGCGTTCCCGCCTGGAACTGGTGCGTGCGGGCCAGGGCCCGCTCGCACGCCGCCTGGACGAGATCGTCCGCTTCGACGGCGGAGCCGGTCAGGCCGCGGGCGAAACGCCGTAGCCGGGGCAGGACCGCGACGAGTTGGTCGTTGAAAGACGCACTCACCGCCCCATCCCCCGGCGGGGCTGGGCCGTCCGAACATGCCTGACATTAGAACAACGGCTGGGGATGGGGATTATTCCTTCGACAGAACAGCATCTTAATCGCGAGTTTAGGGCCTGAGAAGGCGGATTGCTCAAGTCCTAGCGGTTTGGAGACGGGTCTTGAGTAAGACCGGAGGCTTCGGCATTGTGTCGCCCCGTTCGCGGAAAATGGCGCGTTCCAAGCGCCAAGCCATTGGGGGCAATCGGGCTTCATGAAAATCGGCATTCCCAAAGAGCGCCGGCCCGATGAGCGCCGCGTCGCAGCATCGCCCGACACGGCCAAGCGGCTCGCCGCCATGGGCCACGAGACCCTGGTCGAGAAAGGCGCCGGAGCGGGCGCAGCCTTCACCGACGAAGCCTATGCGGGCGCGGGCGCGTCCGTTGTCGACGGCGCCACGGCATTGGCGGCCGAGATCGTGCTCAAGGTGCAGGCGCCCTTACCCGACGAAATCGGCAAGATGAAGAAGGGTGCGGTGTTGATCGGCCTGCTCCAACCCCTGCAGAACAAGGATCAGGTCGAGGCCTATGCCAAGGCCGGGCTGACATCCTTCGCCATGGAACTGGTGCCGCGCATCTCGCGCGCCCAGGTGATGGACGCGCTGTCCTCCCAGGCCAATCTCGCCGGCTATAAGGCCGTGCTCGACGCCGCGGAGGTTTTCGGCCGCGCCATGCCGATGATGATGACCGCCGCCGGCACGGTGCCGCCGGCGCGCGTGCTGGTGATGGGCGCGGGTGTCGCGGGACTCCAGGCGATCGCCACGGCGCGGCGTTTGGGCGCGATCGTTTCCGCCACCGATGTCCGCGTCGCCGCCAAGGAGCAGGTCGAGAGTCTGGGCGCCTCCTTCCTCGCCGTCGATCTCGAGGCGATGAAGGCGATGGAGACGGCGGGCGGCTACGCCAAGGAGGCGAGCGCGGATTTCGCCGTCAGCGACAAGCCTCAGCCGCGGTACAGCAGCACGGGCTCCTAAAAGGGAGTTTGTTCCAGGTGAGCCGCACGATACGCAGCGGGAACAGCTTCGTGAAGACGATGCTGCCGCCCGCCGTGGCCTCACCGTTGAAGGTCGTCAGGTCGATGCTGCCGCCGGTCAGCGGCAGCGTGATGGTGGCGGTGAGGTTGGACAGATCGATGCTCATCTTCCCGGGCGGGAGGACCAGCGGCACG
>Ga0209624_10001126_pt1 | contig 21895 bp, 20 predicted proteins | sample JacPinW_OM2H0_O1_FD_188565 | JGI IMG/M metagenome (GOLD analysis project Ga0209624, IMG submission 188565) | Forest soil microbial communities from Algoma, Ontario, Canada - Jack Pine, Ontario site 1_JW_OM2H0_O1 (SPAdes) (version 2) | ecosystem: Environmental > Terrestrial > Soil > Boreal...
AACTGGGGGGGGAGAGAGAGGCAAGGCATTTGAGAAGCGGGTTTGCGATCGGCTCGCATCGGATCCCACTACTTCAAGCCCAAGTCGGTCAAGATTTTGGGATTTTCTTCGCCCGAGGCCAGGATCTGATGACAGGCGGAGCAGTCATTGGTAATGGTCTGGCCATCGGCGCTGGTGTGATTACCATCATGGCAGCGGAAGCAGCCCGGCGAATCGTTGTGGCCAAGATTGTTTGGGTGCGTGCCCCAGGTCACCCGCATGTAAGGGAAGATATTCCGTAGGTAGATATTCGCCACTTCCTCGCCAGCTTGCTTCACTGCAGCCCCCCGCGCTCCATCGATTGCAGGGTAGTTGCTCTGATAAAACTTGGCTATCTCGCTGGTGATGCTCTGCTCGGCCACTTCGCGAGTGGTGTAATTCACCTTAAGTACGTCGACCGCTTTTTTGCGAATATAGGGAAGATCCGAGCTGATGCGCCCAATCGACATTTGCTTGTCCACCGCGCTTTCGGGTGTCTCTGAGGCATGTGCGGGCCGGTTGTGACAATCCAGGCAGTCCATCACGCGATGCTCTCCCTGGTCTAACTGTTCTTTGGTTGGCTTGGCGTCAGTGGAAAGGAATTCGGTCGTCTTTCCTTGATCGTCGACGTAATAAACGGCGGGGATCGTCTGCCGCTGAGGATCGATTGAGATGTAGCGGATGCGGGCCGCGTCCGCGAGATGATGTCCGTGGATTCCAGTCGCTCCCTGCCCATTGCTTCCTCCCACCTTCAGCATCACAACGTCTGTCTGCGGCGTGTTTTTTTCATCTTCCGTGTAGCTGGTGCGGACCAGCAATTTTTCGCCCACAAAACGTCCCGGCCAGTGACATTGTTCACAGGTCTGGCTCGCCGGGCGCAGGTCTTTTACCGGCGAGGGGATGGGCCGCGGATAAGTATGGGTAGCCACCATATAAACCTGCCGCAAGCCGTTCACTTTGGCTCGCACCATCCAGGGCAACCCAGGGCCGATGTGGCAATCCACACAAGCCACATGCGCGTGAGGAGAAAGATGGTAAGCGGTATTTTCGGGAAGCATCACGTGACAAGTCGTTCCGCAGAAATTCGTCGAATCCAGATACTCCACACCGCGATACGATGCAGTGCCAATAATAAGAAGATTGATCCCTGTCGCCAGGGCTATCCACTCCAACGTGCGCCGCACCACGGGCAGGCGCAGGTCGACGGCCGGGAACACGCCGGGCATATCCCCACTTCCGCGCAGACTTCGTCGCCTAAGCCAAATGCCAACTGGAATTAGCAACAAACCAAGAATAAAAATGGCCGGCAGGGTCAGGAATACGAGGATGCCTATGTAAGGATGCGGCGGCCCCGGCAGAAATATTTCATAGAACCAGAAGGCAATCGTGGTGAGCCCGGTGCTCGTGGTAAGCACCGCGCCCGTGAGCGAGACGGGATTCTGCGCGAAGAAGTAAAACGGTTTCGACCACTCGCGTATGCGTTCTCTAAGGCTCATGGAGCAAGCGCAACTCTCCTCGTTTTGCCAGTTTCGCCCTGCGAGCGTTGCCTGTTGGGCCTCAGCCCTGCGCTCCGTTGCACTACTTTTTCAAGGTGCGAACATATGCCACCAGCGCCGTAACCTGATCCGGTTTTAGCGACTTTGAAGCCGGCATCTTACCCTTCCCGTTGGCGATGATTGCCGAGAGATCGGCATCCGACATTCCCTGCGCAGATGCTCCCTGGAGATCATGGGCCGCTATTTTGGTTCCGTCGGCCCCGTGGCACATAGCGCATTTTGCCTTGTAAGTCGCAGACGCGTCTTGCGCTTGCGCCGACAATGAGAGAACAAACACGACGGCGATCGCGGTCACCGTGGAGAACACTTGCATCCTGATCGCTTTCATATTCACCTCTTCCTTATGATTGTGGTTACATTTGCGTTTTCAATTTACAGATCCGATATTATCTGAGAAGACGCCCTCGACTTGGAAGCAGATCTCCTCGTCCATTTCTCGGCCACGTCGTGAGTATGGCTGACGGATGTTTTTAGAACGCGTAATGCACTCCAACGGTTACATTGTTTGCATGGAAGCTCCGAGGAGCGGTGAACCCATAGGCCGGACCGTTCATCGCAGTATTTGGCAGCGTGCTACAGGGCACGACTGGAGCCGGGATAGTCAGCATCGGGAGCGTGCTGGAGGTATTGCAGTACTGTGCTCCTGAAAGGCCACCCTCGCCGTAGCCGAAGTAGTTATACTCGCCCTTCCAGATCAGATTCTTTCCCATCGCATAGGAGAGATTCACAAAAGGCGACTGGTAGGTAGAGACCAGTGATCCGTTCACATCGCGCGGATCGTTGAAAAAGCGGCTGCCCCTGACCGAGCTTATTCGGTAGCCGATGTTGGCGTGGAACTTGTCGATCGGCGAAAGAGCCACGGCCACTGACGCGTACTGCGTTGGAGCGTTCATGAAGTCCTTAGCCGGACCAAAAGTATAAGGAGCCCCACTTCCCGTGCGGGGAGCCGGAGACGGGCAAGCCGTGCCGGTGGGCGTCGCGGCGCCCGGTATGGTGGTGCTTGCGGCCTGGCCCAGGAAGCAGATGTTGGTCGCCGTGTACACGTCGCTGTAGGCATAGCCAACGTCGAACCCGTAGTGCTCGTTCGGCATCAAGTCGGCGTTCAAACTCACTATGCGGCTATGATCGACGTGCTGGAGCGGGCCATCAACGGACGCTGTGCCGGTGTTGTTCGTATTGTTGTGGCGCTCGAGGTCATTGTACGCGCCGGAAAACGTCGCCCAGGTCTTCGGCCGGTAAGTGGTGTGAATTCTGTAATGCTGAAGCTCGCGGGGTGCGACCGGGGTGAGGACATTGTCGGCGTACAGAACCTCGACCGAACCGTTGATCTTCCAGTTGTTCGCTGGCTGCACGGCGACGCTGAAGGTACCGCCGTCCTCATTGATGGTGTAGTTGGAGATACCGGACAGGTATCCCGTGGTGTTCGCGGCACCTTCGCCGATGGTGTGCTGCTGGTGGTGATAGGTGAGCGTGAACATGGTGCGATCCGTAAGGTCGTAGGCCGCTGTGAGGTTGTTCGTGATGAACTTCTGTCCGAAGAAATCAAACTGCGGCGTAGCTACGCTCGGACTGCCTTCAAACGTAGAAGTTGGATTGCCCGTGGCCGGGTTGATCGGAGTGTTGATCACCGTGGTGGTTAACGTCGTGCTATTAATGTTCGGGGTTGCGGAAGTCACGGTGGTTAGGCTCGTCATGTTGGCAACTCCCGGCTGGTGCACATTGGAGTAGTCGATCTGCTCGGAGATGCTGAGCCTTTTCAGCGCCTGCCAAGTGACGCCGTAGTCGGTGGCGATCGCTTCCCGCTTGGCGCGGGCGTTGCCGGCATACGTGATTTCGCGGCTCTTTCCCACCAGACCCTGGAAGTCGTCGTAGTAGTTCGGCAGGCTCGTGTTCGCGTAGGTGTAGCGAACGTTCCCGTTCATCGTAACGTCCTTGATGCTGGAGCTTTGTAACCGGAACATTTCGGTCGGGAAGATTTCGCGGGTTGGCTGAGAACGCGAATAGCTGGTAATCACATTACACGCCGGATCGACGATGGGTAGACCGTTCGGAGTCTGCGCCGGGTAAATTGAGGCGGCTCCAACGCCGGTGTTGCAGGTGATGCCGACCGGCTTGTTGATCGGATTGTCATAGTTCTGGAGCACTGCGACCCTGTCTCCGTTCGCTTCCTGCAGGTTGAAGTACTGGGGCGCCATGCTGAAATAGGAATCACCCTTGTAGTGAGTGACCTGCTCTTCGTAGGTCAACCGGGTCCGCGATACGGGCTTCCACTCGACCGATCCCGTCCAGTCATCAGTGCTGTTTCGCTGATACTCCTGGAGCAGCAGGTCGTCGGAGCCGGCAACCTGATAACCGCTGGGCGACAGGCTCGGACCCTGGAAGACGTTCTGCGAGTAGCCGACGCGGTAGGTCACCTTCGACAGCGGAAGCAGTGTAAGTTTGGTGTCCGTCATGCGGCGCACCGTGTTGAACATAAACGGCGACTGCGTCACCTGCGGCCACGCGTAGGAACCCGTCGGCGCCGCGGCGGGACCGATTGGAATCGACTGGAAGGGCGGAAGGTTCGGATTGCCCAGCAGGTTGTAGTCGAAGTACTGGCGGTCACGGCGGAACAAGCCGGAGAAGTCGTAGAGCTTGCCCTTGGAAAAGTCCAGCTTGGCAACGTTGTTCGGATCGCCGCCAAGCCCGCTGGTAAAGGCTTTCAAGTGATCGACGAGGGTGTTCTTCGTGTACGGGAGAGCGCGCAGCTCAAAGGTCTCGCCCAGTATGCGCGGACCGGACTGCTGGTTGACCAGAGTGTCGTACATGGCACCGCTGCCGTCGATATTGGCCACATGTCCGCCCACATCGATAGACTCATGAAGCGTGTAGCCGTCCGGAGCGGTCTGGTGAGACACAAATATTGGAATCTGCGCGACGGCACTGCGCGCCGTCAAGCCCAAAATGGCTGCGGCCATGCCCCCGACAATGCATCGGGCCGCCGCAAGAGAATGCTTTTCAATCAACATTCGGGAAATCCATCCTGGGTTCATCATGAAAGCCTCAATTGAAAAACATTGCTCGTCGAGACCTTGAATCCCTACACCCAATCGAAACACGGCCGCGCCTCCGCAATTCTCCAGGCGCGTTGCAATCGATGACTCCTACCTGAGGAACGCCGCATTCATGTTCGAGCCATGGATATAGGTATGGCAGTTCGTACAAGTTATGATTTCCGACGACCCCGCGCCCATTCCGTGAACCGTGTTGGCAGCTACGCCGCTGTGGCACTGGTTGCATAGCGGGGCGATGGCCGGCATGTTCAGCAGGCGGGCGTTCTGGGAACCGTGCGGAGTGTGGCATCCCAAACACCCCTCGGCCTTGACCGCGACGTGTTCATAGACGAACGGCCCGCGCGTCTCGGTGTGGCACTTGGTGCAGATCGCGTTCTGGTCGGCCGTGGACTTCACGTTGTTGGCTCCGAAGGTGCCGTGCACGTCGTGGCAATCGCTGCACGTGATCAAGCCTTCGTTCACCTTGTGGTGGAACGGCATATTGAACGCCGGCTTAGTGTCGGAGTGGCACTGGAAGCAGAGCGTAGGCTGCGGAGCCTTCAGCAGCTTTTCTTCTTCCTTGCTCTGATGAAGGCTGTGGCAGCTAATACAGCCGACGTTCGCCTTGGCGTGGGGCGAGCGGTCAAAGTTCGGGTGCGCTCCCGCGTGACAGGTCAGGCACTTGGCGTCAACCTCTTTGGCCGAGTGCTTCGCGGGATTGAATATCTTGCTCGTGTCGCCGCCGCCCGCCACGTGCTCCGCTCCGGGACCATGGCAGCCCTCGCAGCCTTGATGGGAGGGTCCACCATTGGTATCGAGCGTGGTCTTCCAGTGCGGTGTTTTCTCCCAGGAGTTGTAAATGTCCTCGTGGCAGGTCTTGCAGGTCTCTGCTCCCACGTACTTGGAAGCTTCGGAAGAAGGCGCAGCGGCCGTAGGTGCGCTGGTGGATTGGGCGTTCTTACCAGCAGCCTGCGGGCTAGCCTGGCCAGCGGCGAAAGCGACCGCGACGAAAAGACATACGGCCGAGAATAGAAGAACTCGACAGGCTCCGTGGTAAACTTTGTGGCTCACAAGTTTAAAGTCCCTCGGCTTCATCTCACCACAAGTCCTATCTCATCAAGCGGAACCGCAATTCCGCGGGCGCAAGGATTCCCTTCGTCACCACTTCGATCTCCCTGGAAATTGCAGAAATTGTAAAGTGCCTCACAATTCAAGGCTGTTCACAATTGCTCAACTCTCAAAAATTAAACAAAGACTGTCTAGTGCGCATTTGGTCTCAGCCGTCGATCGATTTGTGGAGTGGCGCCGGCAGGCGGATTGTCCAATGGCAGTCCGGCGCAACCAGCACCTTACTCAGTATTCGCGTGCCGGCAGAAAGGTTCGACGAATTCCGCGTCCAGATCCGAAAGCTCAGCTTGCGCGTGGAAAGCGAACGCATCGATCCCAAGACCTCACCAAACCATATGTCGACCGGGAAGCACGCAGGCGCGCGGAGCGCGACCGTGGGGCGGCTCGCTTTGCGGAAAAACCAGGCGGACCCTTCCTGCGGGAGGAGGGATTGCCTCTTTTCGAGGCTCGATTACCCACTCCGCCTATCCTCTGGCTACGCTTGGCTGTGTCCCTCGCGGTAGCGGCGAAAGACTGGAGGCCGAGCGGATGGCGCCGAGATCTCCTCAGGAGGGTAAAATCGATTTTTGTATTTTCCTATACATCAAGGTGGGCCACTGGGTAGCGGCCCACCTTTGATGAGTCAGATCCAAATCGCGGTAGTCCCAGCCATTACTTTGAGAGCGCCACGACTTGTTGAATGAACGGTACTGCGTTCGGGGTGCCAACGCCGGTCACATCGTCCCATCCCGTGCCAGTTTTCAGAGACGAGTCTGTGCCGAAGGTAAACACGTCCCAGCGAGTGGAAGAGGCGCTTTGAAATAGCGCGCTGACGTAGTTGGTCGTACCGTCCAAGGGAGCGGCCAATGCATTCGCACTTTCGAAAATCGCAGCATTCGGCGGGTCGAAAATGACGCCGGCCACATTGAAGGGCGAAGTGACTGCGGTCACGTCAGAGATCGCGCTGCCTTTCAACTGGTACAGATAGGGCGCCGCTTGGCCGAGCGGAGCGCCAGCGGCCTGGTTGGCGATTGCCCATAACCCCGAAAACATGGGGCAGGAGAGACTGGTGCCGCCAAACACTTCCACCGACTGCGGGTGGCCCGGGATCTGGTCCAGCGTAACGATGATTTCGACGCCAGTCTCCGGATCGGCATCCATCGAAATGTCTGGCACCTTGCGAAACTTCCCTGGCAAACCGTGCTGATAGGCTGGCTTGGCGAAAAAGACGCTGGTACCGCCTCCGCTTCCGCTTTGGAAGCCAAATGGAAGAGGCGGAACCGTTGGAGGATTTGGAGTAGGCTCTGCGATGCGGGTGAAGTTCATACCCCACCCCGTCTGGAATTTGATCGTGTTGTTGTTGTTGAGGAAGGTGCTGGTTCCTCCGACTGAGGTTGCAAAGGGGGAACTTGATCCCGCTTCGACAGAGACCGAGTCAATGCCGTAGTCTGCCTGATCGACCGCCAGGAAATCGCCGTCATCGCCACTGGAAATGTTCTGCGATATACCCAGAGCAGCGGCGATCTCTGAGATTCCGTTTTCGACCACGAGTTCTGAGGGCAAGAAATCGACCAGTGCGATCTCCGATATGCCGAAACTGTTGGACACTACATTACCCAGCAGATTCTCGACAGCGAAAAGGTTTCCTATATCAAGATTGGTAAACGAATTATCCGCTGTGAGCACCAGCGCAATATTGGCGCCCGGCGCGATGGAGTGCGCCCACTCCACATCCAGAGTGGTTTCAAATTGCCAGTTTCCGTCCACACAGGCAGTCCCGCAATTCACCGGGCCGTTCGGGGTGAAGATTTGGAAGTTGGCTGACGTGAGAGCGGGTAGTTTGTTCAGCGCTGAAAACGTGTTGGCGTCGTCAACGATGGTGTTCGAACCAAAAGCATCAACGATTACGATGGTCTGGCCAGCGCCATTCCAGCCCCGGCTGTACGCCTTGTTCAGCCCGTAAGCAGTTTGCAGCTCGGCTGCATCATAACCGCAAGACGGCAAGTTGGGAGGGGCGGACGTGATATTAGCACCATAGCGGTTGCCGAAATAGACTGCGACGGGACCGCCGCCGCCCGTGGTGAATGTTTCGGTCTCGGGCGACCGGAAACAATTGGCGCTGAAGAACAGTCCATTCGGATTCACGCCGGGAGTCAGCTGAACTCCGCGAAACGGAACACCGGTATCCAGATCCTTGGCCGCAGCCGCGTTCGAAGAATACGTCAAATCACTCACTTGAACGGCTGCCACAACAGCACTTGCCGGTCCCGCAACTGAGGGCTCCGAGGTGGCCGCCTGATGGATTGTCCCCTTGACGTTAAAGCGGTTGATCTGAACGTTGAACGCATCTTGAACATCGCTGATGCGGCCGCTCGCGGTCACATAATGATTGTTTTTCTCCGTCGAGGAGACCGTCAGGTTGTGCCCGGAAAGAAAGTCCCGCACGAGCGCGGCGTCTTTCTTTGTGGGCGCAAAAGTTGCTTTGTACTGCTCCCTAGTGAGCCAGTGGTGATACTGTGGCGAGCCTTCCTGATACATCTGTTGGACCAAGGCGTCAAATGCGTCCTTATTGTGCTGGTGCAGCCAGACCGTAACCGTGACTTGTTTCGAGGAATCTTCCGGACCCAGATCCTGCCGGCTGCCCACGATTGAGTGTGAGCCGCCGGGTTGCACTTGAGAGAATGCGGAAGCCGTCATCAAAATGAGGACGGCGAGCAGAATGGAAGATCCTCTACCAGTCTGAGATTGACTACGACGAATCGACATGATATCTCCTTCGCGGGGCGCGAGAAATGTGCTGCCCTTGCACGTCAGAAGCCTGAAGTGGCGAGCGGGGCCAAGTCTGCCATCACTCAGAGAAGCTGTCAAGGAGCTCGCCTTTCCCGGTTAAGATTTAACGCAAATTTGACAAACGGTCCTTGCCGCGATGCTCAGACTTTTTGATGGCCGCCCTGGGAAAGTGATCACAAGTGCACATCCTCCGTAGAGGGTTGCACGCTAGACTAGTTGGCCTAGAGTAGTGGTGAGAAAAAGATGAAGGTACTTTTGATCGAAGATAGCAAGTTCCAGCGGACCGCAAATGGGAGGGCGCTCATCCGAGCGGGATACGATGTCCTCTATGCGGCGGACGGCGAGGAAGGTCTCGGTGCCGCCCAAGAGAACATTCCCGATCTTATTTTGCTCGATATGATGTTACCCAAAATGTCAGGACTCGATGTCCTTCGGGCTCTCAAAGCCGACGCGCTGGTAAAACACATTCCAGTCGTTGTGCTGAGTGGGCTTGGCCAAGCGAATGAAGCCAGGCTCTTGAAAGAGGGTGCGGCGGCGTTCCTTATGAAGACAGCGGAATCATTCGAGAGCAATTCATCGGCCCTGATTCAGGCATTGCAGAGTCTGACCGGATCAAAAGCCTAGCCGCGCCCCACCAATTCGTCCGCCTTTCCCCTGCTTCCTTCCCAACGGCGCCATATCCCAGAGCTAGGAGTCCGTGCGAGATTGGCACGTAACTCTCGACGCCACCATTGCCTAAACCGCTGTCCCCTGCTTTGCAATCCCGCGCGCCCAATGATAGACTAAACTAGTTAAACTAAGTTCAGTACAAATCCAATGAAAACAGTGAATATTCACGAGGCGAAAACGCAGCTCTCGAAACTCATAGAAGAGGCGACAAAGGGCGAGGCGTTCGTTATTGCTAAGGCCGGTAAACCAGTCGTAAAAGTCACGGCCCTTAGCGCTCCAACCGGTGCCCAGGTACGGCGGCTCGGTTTCATGGCGGGCCAGATCTCTGTGCCGGACGACTTTGACCGAATGGGCAAAAAGGAGATCGAGCGAATCTTCGGCGGTAGTGAATGAAACTTCTGCTGGATACACATCTTCTCCTCTGGGCTGCCGGTGAGCCCCGACGCCTCTCGAAACGAGCTCGAGCTTTGATCGACAATCCGGGCAACGAGCTTCTCTTCAGTGCGGCTAGTTTGTGGGAAGTGGCGATTAAGCGCGGGTTGGGCCGGGAAGATTTTAAGGTGGATGCACGGCTGCTGCGCCGCGGTCTATTGGACAACGGGTACAGCGAGTTGCCAATCATCAGCGATCATGTCGTTGCCACTGAAGGTTTGCCGCTGATTCATAAGGATCCTTTCGACCGAATCTTAGTGGCACAGGCGACTGTCGAGGGCGTTACGTTGCTGACCATCGATTCCTTGGTGTCGCAGTACCCGGGCCCGATCAGGACAGTGTAGGAATCCATGCTGCTGGAGTGGAGAGTAAGGCCGAAGATCTGGTTGGACTGAACTCTTCACTTGAGACAATCGGAAAGGCAGAGGTCAAGGGCCACCTGCAATTCGCTTCCCCATGACGCGCAGGTGGGGTGAACACACCGCGTCTGAGGCCCCATAGAATTGTGAGGTGCTCTCGCTAATTGTGTGCGCGCAGTGCTTCTCGCGCGATGGGCTGGCCATTGAGAAAGATAGTCTCGATCGAGTCATACGCTGTAACGTTTGCCAGCGGATTTTCCCTGAGCAGGAGCAGGTCAGCTCTCTTGCCAACCTCGATGGAGCCTAGTTCGTGCGACAGTCCTAAGGCGGTAGCATTGTCGAGCGTCGCGGCGCGCAAGATCAGAGAGAGTGGAGCACCGGCGTCCGCCCAGTTCTGCAATTCAAGACGCCCGTTCAGCCCCGGCGGATTGCCAAAGCCATCAACCCCTGGGGTGTCGCTCCCAAAAACGAGAGGAACTTGGTCTTGCAACATAACTTTGAACGTTGCTTGCGTTCTTTCAATTGCAGCCCTGAGCAACGGCTCGAAGCCGGGCGGCGGGGAGGCTTTGCGATATTCGCCCAGTAGCGCAGTGCGGGCCTTCGCGCCTTCAGGCGACCGCAAATAAGCGATCACCGCCGGCGGCAGTGACAGGGTGAGTCTGGGATCGTTGAGCAGGCTTGAATCGATCATCGCGCGCTCACCGGCAACTGTCTGCAGCGTCGGCTGTACATGGGTACCGGCGCGCGCGGCGGCGGCAATCACATTGCTCGCGGATGGAGGTGGCATGGCATTGCCGAAATCGCCTGGCCAAACCCAGAGACCGTGCGCGATGATATCAGCGTGAGCATCAAGCGCTGACCGCCAACTGTCAACGCTATTGGCATGGACCATCAACACCAACTTGCGCTCTCGCGCGACGGCCTGGATCTTCTGCAGCGTCTCGGTGTGCAAATAGGGCCAGTGGAACATACCGAATCCGGATTCGACGAAGGCCTTCACGCAAATGGCTCCGGCGTCCGCCGCGCGTGACACCGCCCGTTCCGCCGTGTAGTCGCCAGTGCTCAGTTCTTTGGGCCAGTGTTCCGCTTCTTTCGGTTCATAGACCAAGTTGGGAAAGTTCGTCGATGAGATCGCCGGCACATTCAATGCCATATATCCGCCGGCGACCTTTATTCCTTTGCCACACGAGTAGAAGCGGGGATGCAACGGCGTGTTTTCAAACCACGCCTGATCGCTTGGTGTGAGATCGAGATCAACGATGGACGTAAAGCCGAACCCGAGATAGGCGCGGGGAACCTGCGCGCGATAGGCAGCCCAAAGCTCCGGGTGAGCATCGATTGCGTCGTCATCCAACGCCGCGGAATGGCCCGCATGCACGTGTGAATCGATCAGCCCAGGAACCAGAAATCGGCCGCCGCCGTCGGTCCGCCGGGCATGCGGACCGGGAAGCAAGTTTGTGCCGATTTCAGCGATCCTGCCATCGCGGAGAACAACATCAGCATGAAGCAGCGGAGCGGCGCGTTCCGGCGAGATCAGAGTGACATTTTCGATTACCATGCCCTGATCAACAACGCGCTGTGCGAGCGCGGCACACGCAACATTCAAAACGATGAACGCAGCCAGTGTCCTCGCTGATAGTCGATTGCTCAAGTCCGCCCCCTAGGATTGCCACCAAATATCGGCCGAGGTGGTCGCGCCCAGTCTATCCAGATATCTGATGCGACATGAGGACTTTACGAACTCTCCCCTTTGAAAGTTCCACTCGTAGCACATATATAAGGATATGTCTTCCCCAACCTCGCGTCAGAAATCGATGGACCTAACGCCATGATGGTCGGCAACAGAAACTATGTGGTCTTTGCCGTACATCGCAAGTGCACTTATTGAACAAGAGATCCTGGGCGGTATAAGCAGAGGGGACGACGTTTCGGGGGTGCTGGATCGGGAGATAGACAAAATGCACCGTCAGAGCGATTTCTGCAACGCGAGCAGAGTATCATTTGCCTGGAAGCGGCGGAACGGCGTGCCTACCGGCAAGACCTTTGCCAACGCTAATAGCGTGCCTTACGACGATGCCCCCAGATGCCGGCCATGTCAAACGTCTGAAAGCGTCTATTATTTCGCGAACCGCCGAACGCTGAAAGAAATCGGCAGCCCGACTACGACCATGTGCACCAGCAGCCCTTGAATCACGTCACGGAGTTCGTAAGGACCCCTGTCGTGAAGCGCCGACAACGGCAAAACGACATAACCCATGACTAATTCAACCGCCATCCCATAGAACAGGCCGCACACCAGCGGGTGCTCCTTCAAGAAAGCCAGCCTGCGGCTGGCCGTGTAGTAAATCGCCGCTGCTGAGCAGGCGATAAAAAAGTGCAAGACGACACCAAGAACATAGGTTCCGACGCCTCCTTGGCGAGCCTGCGGTCCAAGCAGGCCGGCGGCAATCGTCAGCGGAACGTGCCATCCAAACAGGATGCAAGCTTGGCTAAGGTCCAAAATGCCGGCGATCAGGCCACCGACCGCGATTGCCAATAGAGCGTTCCTTTTCCCCAACCGCCAAGATGCAGAATCTCCACTCATCCGGTATGCTCTCTTTCACCTCTGACTTGTTCGCAATCCGCAATCCAGTCGTATGATACCCACGTGAGATCCGAGGAATCCTGAGCTTGGTCTGAAACACTCTGAATACTTCTGAAATGACGGTGTGTCGGGGTGGCGCGGGCAGAGTGTCGCTGAGCGCCAGACCGGCCGGAACGCGGCCTGCGCCTGTCAACTGTGTGGAACTCTTCGGCGAGCGCCGCTTTTCAATTTAAGAACAGAGGCTAACCACCGATCCTGCATGGAACGTCCAACCACGACAATGCTTCGCATCGGTGCCTGGCGCGTCAACCCGACGTCCGGCCAGATTTCACGAGATGGACAGACCGCTCGGGTAGAGGCGAGGACGATGCGACTGCTGATGTGCCTGGCCGAGCACGCCGGCGAGATCGTCAGCGTCGACGACTTGCTCAACCAGATCTGGCCTGAGGTCCACGTCTCGCCAGACTCCGTCTACCAGGCAGTGACATCGCTCCGCCGTCTGCTCGGCGACGACCCCAAGGATCCCACTTACATCGAGACGGTACCGCGACTCGGGTATCGGATGGTCGCGACGGTCAGTCCCTGGATGGATCAGCCCATCGCCCAGACGGGCTCTTCGCCGGCTTCGGACAGCCAACATCCGGCCCCGGCGACCAGCGATGCGGCGTCGCCAGGTGCGCGCCGCAGAGTCGGCTTCATGTGGGCGGCCGGCGCGGCGATTTGCCTCGCGCTCGTCGTTTTTGTTACTTTCCAGTTTCGCCGTAGCGTCGTCAACAACAATCACTCAGCCGCACCTGCCATCGCTCCCCCATCGCGGAATTCCATCGCGGTACTGCCGTTTCTCGACCTGACTGCAGGAATGAAGGAGGAAGAATTCGCCGACGGCATGACCGAGGAACTGATCGACAAACTCAGCAAGATCCCGGGTGTTCGGATACCCGGTCCCACGTCCTCATTCTTTTTCAAGAGCAAACAAATGCCGGTCGCGGATATCGCTAAGACACTGGGTGTGGTTTATATACTCGATGGGAGCGTGCGCAAGTCCGGCACTAGGCTGCGAGTCGCCGCGCGGCTGATTCGTGCAGACAACGGGTATGTTGTCTGGACTGAAACCTACGACCGATCAATGGACGACATCTTGGCGGTCCAGGACGACATCGCAGGCGAAGTAACGAGAGCGCTGAGGGCATCCATCGGGGCCAGACCGGACCATGATAATTCCCGGTGATGATCTCTGGTCAAACCATGTGTTCCCAGACGAGTGCCGATAATGGGCGAGATCACCCGGTGCCGGATCGTGACCCTGCTTGCGCAGGTGATCGACGGCGCAATGCAAGCTTCCGGTCAGAGATCTTTGCAACTGCGTCCCGGCTGGAGCCGATGTTTATGCGATGAAACACGTCCTTCACGGCCTTCAAAATGTAGGGGATGCCGGCTTGCGTCACCAGCCCCGGGCGGGCTGGTCACGAACCTCACGTTGGAATCTTGCGAACATGTTCCTGCGAAGCAACTCTCAGCCCGGACCTGCGCTCAAGACTGCCTAGCTGGAAGATAGGTTGTTTAGATGCCTCATACTTCTAGCTGCCGAGGGAACGCAGCAATCGATTCTAGCTGTGGAGCTTGAGAATTTTCTTCAGGTCGAGACTGCTTCCCCTGACGAGCGGTGAGCAGGAGCCTTGACAGGTCGGATACCTGGACGCGAAGTTCCGGAACCGCGATGGTCTCCCACAAGCTCCCCTTGCGCACCGGGCCGATGGCATAAAGAAGATCAGATACGTTGCCGCAACCATCGATTAAGGCGCCGTCCGGGGAGACATCCAGGCCCAAGAACAACCGGTCCGGCCGTGCTAGTTTTCGTCGCATGAGATGCGTCAGCAACGGATCGTCCGCCTTGCGGCAGTCATTTTCGGGACCGGTGCAGTTGATCACACGGTCCACGCGCAGCCGCTCCAGTTGTCCGGACTCGCGAGCGCGGTAAGTCACCTCGACTCCGCCAACGTCTTCGGAGTACGCCGTAATCCGGCCGGCATGGATTTCGATCTGGCCGTCCTGAATCTGCGAAGCAAGCGTGGCCCCGATCGCAGGCGCGACCCGGTGACGATGCACATCCCAGTAGGGGCGCACGTGGCGCAGGAAACGGCGTCGCTCACCGAAGGAGAGGGAAAGCCAGATTTCTTTCGTGAAAGGACGAAGGGAGTCAAGCACGGCGCGCCAGCCGCTGCCTGCTTTCTCCGCAGCCTTCACTTGTGTACGAATTAACCGCAACAGTCCGCGAACAGTTCCAGGAGATTGCTTGGTCCAGAACGGCGGCCAAGGAGCAGTCGCTTTGTGAGCCTGCGGTAATAAGCCGCGGCGCGAGAGGATCTGGATAGTCCCGCGGAATCCGCGTTGCCGCAGGGTAATGGCAACATCCACGCTGGTGAGTCCCGAACCGACCAACAGAACACTACTGTCGTCAGAGACATCGCCCAGTGCGCTAGCTTTCCACGAATTCGAAACATAACGCATGCTGTGCGGCGTTCTTCCCGGGAGCCGAGGGTCACCCGGCGGAAAATTGCCGAGGGCGATCACTACCTTGTCGGCGAATAATGTTCCCCCGCTGCGGAGACGGATCTCTGCGGTCTCGCCAACACGAGCTATCGAGACAGCCTCGTCTTGCACATGTTCGACCTGGCCGGGGTGACGTTCGACCTCTTGCTGCAGCACGGAAGCAACGTACTGACCGTACAACGCTCGCGGAAGATAATCATCAGGAGAAGCGCCAGGGGCATGGTTAAGGCGGGCCCACCCGAGAAAGTGTTCCGGATCATCCGGATAGGCGCTCATGTTCCTCGCCCGGACATTCAACAAATGCTCTTCGCACTCGGTGCTGTAGGCTACGCCGCGGCCCAGGCGCGCGCTTCTCTCAATGAGAAACACCGAGACGCTGCCGCCTGAGTTGCGCAATAGCTGAGCGGCAAGCGTTGCGCCTGTGAATCCCCCTCCGATGATTGCGACGGTGAACTGGGACATCTTCTGGTCTGCGCTAATTCCCCTGATGAGCGTCGTTTCGCCCCTTTGCCTCCAGTTGCCAGGAGTCAAGGAGTCGGTCACCGAATGTCTAGTATCATCATAGACTATATAGTATACTGCTGAAAGTTTGGCTGAAATAGCACTTTCGTGGTGATCGGCAAAAGCTGCGGAGAAAACCCGTGTGCTGGAGTCGTGAGACTGGGGCGCAATGAGCCGTTAGCCAAGTCGATCAACTGGGGAGATTCCACATGAGTCAGATTCTTTCAGAGGTCCTTGCATCCAATCGCGCATACGCTGCCAACTTCGGAGATAAAAGCAAACTGGCTTTGCCGCCTGCCCGCCGCTTCGCAATTCTCACCTGCATGGATGCCCGTCTCGATCCTGCCAAATATGCAGGCCTAGCCGAAGGGGACGCGCACGTAATCCGCAATGCGGGGGGACGGGCGAGCGACGATGCGATCCGGTCCCTGGTGATCAGCTACAAACTGCTGGGCACGCGGGAATTCTTCGTCATCCACCACACTGACTGCGGCATGGAGTTTTTCACAAACGACGTCATGCGTGGGCTGCTAGCTTCAAGTCTGGAGACCGCCGAATTAACGCCGAACGGCTTTCAGGATGTGGGCCGTGGTCCGGGTTCCAAAGCCGGCGAGTATATCGAGTGGCTCACTATCCGTAATCAAAGGCAGGCTGTCCTCGACGACGTCGAGCGCATTCGTAACCATCCGTTGGTCCCCAAGTCGATTCCAGTTTACGGATTCGTTTACGACGTTCGTTCCGGAAAACTGGTTGAAGTGGAAGGCGCTAGCGCAATCGGGCAAGCTGCATAATTACGGCGGGAGTTCGATCTGTCCCCTCCCCTATCACTCGTTGCTCGGACTAATGCGGTCAGCCAGAAAGGCGACCGGCCTACGGCGGAATGTGTCATTTTCGCGCGCAGAGGCGAGGTAAGTCAGCATGAAGTTCAAATACTCCTGGGGAAAGACGCGCAACGATCTCGTCGCCGGGGTTACCGTCGCCGCAATCTCTTTGCCCCAAGCCATGGCTTACGCGCTCATCGCAGGGGTCGACCCGCGCTTTGGGCTGTATTCCGCCATCGTGATCACTCTCGTGGCTTCGATCTTCGGTTCGTCCTCGCACCTGATCAACGGGCCCACGAACGCGATTTCGCTTGTGGTTTTCAGTGCCCTCGGGTTTTTCAATCCCGACGCCCGGCTCGAGTCCTACCAGGCCATGTTCCTGTTGGGGATCATGATTGGCTGCATCCAGATTCTGATCGCGATATTCAAACTCGGAGACCTGACGCGCTACATTTCCGAGTCCGTCGTGATTGGTTTCATGGCCGGGGCCGGTACTCTGGTGGGACTAACTCAGCTCGGCAACTTGACGGGTTTACGCGATCGTGGCACGGGGCAGCAGCATGTGCTTTACCGCATTTGGCTCACGCTTAGCGGCGGCCACGTGAACCCACGGGCCCTTGGCATCGGATTGGGAACCATTGTTCTCGTTATCCTGCTGAGACAATTGGCGCGCAAATACGGTCTGCCACAATTTGACATGCTGATGGCCTTGATTGTTGCGGCGCTTGTGGCCGCAGCTCTCGGCTGGTCCAAGCCGGCGCTGGATGGAACAACCGTTATCTCTGTCGTGGGCAGTGTCCCGCGCAATCTGCCGATGCCCCATATTCCTCAGATTCAGTTCTGGTGGGTTAAGGAATTGTCCGGAAGCGCGTTGGCCATTGCTTTTCTCGGACTCCTGGAGGCATTGGCCATTGCAAAGTCGATTGCTAACACTACGCGCCAGACACTCGACTACAACCGGCAGTGTCTTGCGGAAGGTCTGGCCAATCTTACTGGCGGATTTTTCCAATGCTTGCCGGGCTCCGGCTCGCTGACCAGGTCGGCAATTAATTTTCAGTCGGGAGCCGCGAGCCGCGTTTCCGGAGTTTTCGCGGCGGGAACAGTTGCAATCGTGGTGGTTGCGCTCGCCCCCTTCACCCGCTTCATTCCCAAAGCCGCTCTGGCCGGGTTACTGCTGGTCACCGCGGTGCGTCTCGTCGATTGGCAGCGGCTGAGCTATGCGATGCGGGCCTCACGCTACGATGCCGCTTTGGTTTTGGTTACTGCCTTCTCTGCGGTCTTCATCAGCGTTGAGTTTTCTATCCTGATCGGCGTGGCCTTATCGATTCTGATGTTTGTTCCCCGCGCTGCGCTGTTGCGTTGGAACGAGTTGGTGGTGAGCAGCGACCGCGTCGTCCGGGAGCGACTGCCCGAGGACCGACCTTGCACGGCGATGGTGCTCTACGATTTGGAGGGCGAATTGTTTTTCGGCGCAGCTCCCGAACTCGACCGTTGTTTCGATCATTTGAAGCGGCGCACTGAGAAGGAAGACATTCGATACGTCGTGTTGCGCCTCAAACGCACCCGCAATCCCGACATGGTTTCCCTTGAACGCTTCGACCATTTCCTGCATGAGATGGAGACCCGGGGAGTGACAGTATTGCTGTGCGGCGTTCGTCCAGCTTTCGCGAAGGCCATGGCGAATCTGCGCTTTCACGAATGGCTGCCTGCCGATCACGTTTTCCCTGAAGAACCAGAAAAGTTCTCTGCCACTCTCAAAGCAGTTCGCCGCGTTTACGAACTCTTGGAAGATAATCCCTGCGACCATTGCACGCAGGCGGAGTTTGCTGGAACCGACAAGCAGCCTCTATATTACTTGGTTTAATGTAGGCTTAAACGGCGGCTGCGGACCGGCGGACCGGGCGGCCGATATCTTAGCGAGGAGGTCATCCAATGACCTGGAAGACTGATCCAACGTTCTATCCCTCTCCCAAGCTTGCCATGCAGGCGCCCGTAGAGAGGCTGGCGTATGTGGCCGCTTTGAATGCCAACGGTGGCAATCATCCTGATGCTCTGCTCGTTGTAGATGTAGACCGCGGGTCTAACAAGTACGGGCAGATCGTGGGCCGCGTAGATATGCCGAATGGGGGAGACGAACTTCATCATTTCGGCTGGAACGCGTGCAGTTCCGCGTTGTGTCCCTATGCTCCGCATCCGCACGTCGAACGTCGGTATCTGATTGTTCCCGGTCTTCGCTCGTCGCGCATCCATGTGATCGACACCAAGGACGATCCCAAGCAGCCGAAGATTGTAAAAGTGATCGAGCCAAAGGACGTGGAGGAGAGGACTGGTTACAGCCGCCCTCACACGATTCACTGCGGGCCCGACGGCATCTACCTGAGCGCTCTGGGCTCGCCGAGCGGCGATGGTCCCGGCGGAATCTTCGCCTTGGATCACTACAACTTCGAGCCTCTCGGTCGATGGGAGGTCGATCGCGGTCCCCAATACTTTGGCTACGATTTCGCCTGGCACCTGGGACATGACATTGCCGTCACGAGCGAGTGGGGAACACCGAACATGGTGGAGAACGGCGTGAATCCTGAACTGTTGCTCGGCGGCAAGTACGGTCACAGCCTGCATATATGGGATCTCCGCAAGCGGCGCCATCTTCAAAGCTTGGACTTGGGTGCAGAACAGCAGATGGTCCTTGAACTGCGCGCGGCGCACGATCCGACGAAGGCTTATGGTTTTGTCGGTGTGGTTACATCGCTGAAAGATCTTTCCAGTTCCATCTGGTTGTGGCATCGCCCGAGTGGAGGATCGAACGGAGGGTCGAACGGAAAATTTGAAGTGAAGAAAGTCATTGAGATTCCTGCCGAGCCTGCCGAGCCGAGTCAACTGCCTCCCCTGTTGCAGGGCTTCAAAGCTGTGCCGCCGCTGCTTACAGATATCAATCTTTCTGTGGACGATCGCTTTCTGTACGCTTCCTGCTGGGGCACGGGAGAGATGCGCCAGTACGATGTCTCCGATCCGTTTAATCCCAAGCTGATCGGCTCGGTGCACGTTGGCGGCATCGTGCGTCGCGCCTCTCATCCTGCCAGGCCGGGTGAGCCCTTGAACGGCGGGCCGCAGATGGTGGAAATCAGCCGCGATGGACGCCGCGTCTATTTCACGAATTCGTTATACGCAGCCTGGGACAAACAGTTCTATCCCGATGGCATCCGGGGCTGGATGGTTAAGCTCGACGTTTCCCAGGATGGTAGCATTCAGCTCGATCCTAAGCTGTTTGTCGACTTTGCCGACCTGCGTGGCCATCAGGTCAAACTGCAGGGTGGCGACGCGTCGTCGGACTTCTACTGCTATCCATGAATCCCAACTGGCCCTGGGTCGCTCTGGCGCTTCTCGGGGCCTACCACGGTCTGAATCCAGCCATGGGCTGGCTGTTCGCGCTGGCTCTTGGCCTGCAGGAAAAGCGCCGGTCGGCGGTCGGCGGCGCCCTGCTGCCAATCGCTCTCGGACACGCCGCCGCGATCACACTGGCGATTGTCCTCCTGCGCTTAGTTCAGCATTTTCTTCCCATGAATATTCTGAAATGGGGAGTTGCGTTATTTCTTTTCACGCTTGGTGTCTATCGACTTTTCCGCGCGAACCATCCGCGTGGTGCTGGTATGAGAGTCGGAGGCAGAGACCTGTTCGTCTGGTCCTTCCTCATGGCATCCGCCCACGGTGCAGGGTTGATGCTCCTGCCGGTTCTCATGGCACGACCTATGTCTGGGAGGACGCACAGCATGGCGGGAGGTATGCCGCTGATGCCTTCGTTGTCAAGCGCATCTTGGTTGAGCGCATCCGGTATTGGCCTGGCAGTGCTGATCCATACGGCTAGCATGTTGGCAGTAGCCGGAATCCTCGCAATAGCGTTTTTCGAAGCCTATGAAAAGGTGGGCTTACGGCTCCTGCGTCACACCTGGGTTAATTTCGACCTATTGTGGGCGATAGCGTTGCTGGTGGCAGGATGCGTGGTCCTGTTCTTCTAATTCGAACCTCAGCCCTGCCCTAGACTCTCTGCGTACAAGCAGCCGAATGTCCCCAACCGCCCTCGAAAACGAAGTGTGTCAGCGGTTTTCGCTTGCGCGGGCTAGCGTCTCTATTGCGTAGTTTCTCCGGAAGCCTGCCCGGGGCTACCGGGGTATCCGATGGCGGCGACCACAACGGGTTGATGATCTGGAGGAATTGAGAACTCGCAGCGAGCCTTTTCCACATCGAAGCCCGCCATCTCATGAACCACCAATCCAGAGACAGTGGCCTGGACCGTAAGAGCGGCAGTCGCCAGGCCCTCGTTCGACCGGAATCGGTAGCAACTCGGCTGCGTCATCTTTACCGCCTGCTTGCCCTCCTTGATCGATTGCTCGGCCGTGCCCGGCTTGTCGTTGGAACCGCACCACCGGCCGGCTCGGTGTCGTCTGGGTCGCGATGAACCCGACATCTTTGTTCTTTGTCCCTGCGCTATTGTTGCCACCCACCTCCCAGCGACTGGTAAAGCTGAACGAACGCCAGGCGCTCGTTGAGCTGGGCTTGCACCAGGTTGAGTTCCGCTGAGAAGTAATTTGTTTCGCTGGTCAGAACCTGGAGGTAGCTCGCGCCGCCGTTCTTATAAAGCACCTCGGAAAATTGGTCGGTCTGCTGCGCTGCCTTCGTGAGCAACTCCTGTTGCTCGCGAAACTCACGATTTTTTTGAGAAGCAACCAGTGAATTCGAAACCTGTTCCAGGGCGTTCTGAACGGTTTGCTGGTACGAGAACCCCGCTTCTTGCCAGTTGGCACGGGCGAGTCTCAGTTGAGAGCGCAGCGCTCCGCCCTGGAAGACGGGCTGACTCACGCTGAAGGCCCCGTACCAGGTCTCCGAGGGCTGGCTGATGAACTGGTGCAAGGCATTGCTCTCGAGCCCTCCCAGTCCGGTGAGAGACAGGCTGGGGAAGAATGAGGCTTTGGCGACGCCGATTTGCGCGTTGGCAGCAACCATGATTTGTTCCGCCTGCCGAATGTCCGGTCGTCGCTCCAGCAATTCTGAAGGAAGTCCTGCGGGAACGCTCTCCAGTACGGGCTGTTCTGTAAGCGCGCGGCCCCGGGGAACGGATTGGGGGTTTTCGCCAAGGAGAGTGCTAAGGAGGTTTTCCTGCTGCTCGATCTGCCGTTCGAGGTCGGGAATCGTTTCCGAGGCGGTATAGACGAGTTGCTCGGCTTGACTCACGTCGAGCCCGGAGCCTGAGCCATGACGTTCGAGCACCTGAGTCAACTGCAGGGATTGCTGCCGCGACCCCAGCGTGCGCTTCGAGATCTCGAGTTCACTGTCAAGGGCGCGAAGCTGGAAATAGGCCGTCGCTACGTTAGCAACCAGTGAGGAAATCACCGCCCGTTGTCCCCACTCGGTTGCGAGTAACTGGGCGCGAGCCGCCTCGGTTTGTCGGCGATATTTTCCCCAGAAGTCCAGATTCCAGATC
>Ga0209624_10001127_pt1 | contig 21874 bp, 14 predicted proteins | sample JacPinW_OM2H0_O1_FD_188565 | JGI IMG/M metagenome (GOLD analysis project Ga0209624, IMG submission 188565) | Forest soil microbial communities from Algoma, Ontario, Canada - Jack Pine, Ontario site 1_JW_OM2H0_O1 (SPAdes) (version 2) | ecosystem: Environmental > Terrestrial > Soil > Boreal...
CTCCAGGGAATAGGGCAGCGCGCTCGAAAGCACCGCCACGCCGATGGCGATCGGCAAAATCGCCGGTGAGAACAGCTGCGTGCCATTGTGCGCAAAGCCGATGGGCACGATGACGCATGCGCCGATCACGGTTCCCAACGAGGTGATTTGGCCGCCATGAGCAGTGCCCGCGCTGCGCCCAAAAACGATGTACAGCGCCCAACACGCCCCGGCCGCGAGCGCAAAGGCAATACCGAGGCCAGACAACGGCGCCCCGCCCAACCTCCAGGGCAGCAATGCCGCCAAGCCCAGTGCCGCCAGCAATATCCACAGGAAATCAACGGCACGCCGCGATGCAAACAATGCAACGCCCAAGGGGCCTGTGAATTCCAGTGCCATCGTGATGCCGAGAGGGATGTAGCTCAAGGCGAAGTAGAAAAAGAAATTCATCAAGCCCATGGCGACGCCGTAGACCACGACGATACCCAACTGCCTTCGGGTAAAACGAATGTCCCACGGGCGCCACACCGCGAGCAGGATGATCGAAGCGATCGCGAGGCGCAGTGCCGCGGTACCGCCGGGGCCCACGATCGGGAACAAGCCCTTGGCGAGCGTTGCACCAAGCTGAAAGCACGCCATGGCTGCCATCAACGCCGCGATGGGCACGGCGATGGGCGGAATTTTGGATTGGCCGCTGCTCATGCCGCCGCTTGCAGCGCATGAGCCGGTATCACTTCTCAGCCGGCTCCTCTGCCTCACTAAGTTCCGCAACCGTCGCCGCCGGTCGCGTCGTCCCCGACGCTGTGCAGTCCTGCGAATTTTCCGATAAATGCAGGTGCTTCATGACACGCTTGAGATTTCGGCGTATCTCATTCAGATGCCCGATGCTCACCGCGGTTTTCAACGCCTCTTTCAGGGGCTGCAATGGATAACCGCCATAGGCGCCGGCGTTCGGTATATCGTTGGTGACGGAAGACCTGCCGGAAAGCGCGACATTGTCGCCAACGGTGATGTGGGCGGTGACGACGGAATTGCCGCCCGTGACGAACTGCCGTCCGATCTTGGTCGATCCTCCCATCATGAAGCCCGCCGTGAAAAAGCCATTCTCTCCAAGGTCGCAGTTGTGCGCAATATGACAGATGTTGTCCAGCTTGGTCCCGGATCGAATATGAGTCGACGTCAAAGTTGCGCGATCGATCGCGCAGTTGCTGCCGATTTCCACGCCGTTGCCGATTTTGACGTTGCCCAAATGCGCAATCTTTCGCGGCCTGCCGTCGGAATCCACCGCATAGCCAAAGCCGTCGCTGCCGATACTGGTGTGCGGATGAATCTCGCAATCTTCGCCGAGCTCGCAGGCCGCACCAATAAAAACATGCGGGTGCAAGATGCTGCGAGCGCCGATCTTTGCGTTACTTTCGACGACGCAGTGTGAACCGATCAGGCATCCATCGCCGATATCCGCTCCTGCGCCGATCACGCAATACGGCCCGAGGAACGCACCCTTGCCGATGGTAGCGTCGCAATGCACGACCGCTGTGGGATGATGTTCGCCCCATTGCGTGAATCGAAAGGGCTTGCTGTCGAAGTACCTCAGCAATATCGCCATACCCATGGAAACGTTCTTCACCGAGAAGCAGCAGCTCTCCGCGTCCGCGACGGCGCAAATGCGATCAGCCATGTTCGCATGGACGATGAGAATGGCGGGTTTGTGGCGTCGCGCCTCGGAAAGTTGCGCCGCATCAGTGACATACACCAAGCTTTGCGGCAACGCCTCTTCCGGAACGTGGCAATGCGTGGCCGCGATTTCCAGATTCCCTTGAAGAAATGTAAAGATGTCCGAGTGGTGATTCTTGATTGATTGAGCGCTTAGCATGCTGCTTCTCTTAAGAATCGTGGCAGATTGATCTATCTATCGAGGAAGCGACCTAGGAGACTATCATCGTAGGCGAGCCGGCGCCCGGACTTAAAGGATCGATCGAGCGTATTTCGCGCAATACTGTGCCGTCGGACACAGTTGAACTGGCCCGAGCTTTGCTCGGCAAAGTTCTGGTTCGCGAAATTGACGGCCTCATGGCGGCCGGCCGAATCGTGGAAACCGAGGCCTATTTGCAGCATGATCCCGCCTGTCACGCATTTCGCGGGATAACGGCGCGCAACCGCTCTTTGTTCCTCGAACACGGCCATGCTTATGTTTACCTATGCTACGGGACCTCGTACATGCTGAACGTTTCGAGTGAAGCGGGTGGCATCGGTTCCGGTGTACTACTGCGCGCACTCGAGCCTCTGTGCGGTAGCACACATATGCAGCGCAACGTCCGCCATGTAAAGCCAAATGACTTGACGCGGGGGCCCGGCCGGTTGACCGCCGCGCTGCGGGTCGACCGGCGTCATGACGGTCTGAATCTATTTACCAATGAGCAACTTTGGATCGGCAACGATGGTCATAAAATCCAGTCCATCGGCGAAAGCGTGCGCATCGGCCTGACCAAGGGCGCGGATGAACGATTGCGCTACTTTGTCGCCGGCAGCCGCTATTTGAGCGGCCCGCGAAAGCTCAATCAAACTACGGAGAAGTGATGCGTGCATCCCTGATTGTCGGCGGGCTGATTTTGGCGTCGTTTGGCGTCCGTAGCCATGGCGCGTGTCCCTCCGGCGCGAGCACCGAGCTCAAAGTGAGCGGCTCTACAATCTGCCTGATCCTCGACGATGCCGCCCTACCGCGTCAGCAACAGGTGTTGCGCACCTGGGTCGATCGCTCCGCCCGCATCGTCGCCGACTACTACGGTATGTTCCCGGCGCCCTTGGTGGTGATCAGGCTACAAGGGATGGATGGCAGCGGCGTGGGCGGCGGGCGCACCACCAATGATTCGGGCCTGATGATTCAAATGCGCGTTGGCCGCGAAAGCACCGCCGAAACGCTGGCGGCGGATTGGGTTCTGGTCCACGAAATGGTGCATCTGGCGCTGCCGGAAGTTGGCCGAAGCCACAACTGGCTGGCGGAGGGCCTGGCCACCTATGTCGAAGGCGTTGCGCGGGCTCAGTTCGGCAATCGCGACATCGCCGATGTATGGGCCGAGGACCGCCATTCCATGCCGATGGGATTGCCTCGCGCCGGCGAAGGAGGCATGGATCAACGCATTGGTTGGGGACGCACTTACTGGGGTGGCGCGCTGTACTGTCTTCAGGCGGAGGTGGCCATACGCGAACAGACCGCGAATCGAGTCGGCCTGCAGACCGCATTGCGCGCGATTTTGAAACAGACCGGAGGATATGCGTTCGACCGTGATATCGCCGATGTGCTGCGGATTGGCGACGCGGCGACCGGCACCCACGTGATGAACGGGTTGTACCAGCAAATCAGGGCGACGCCGCAAACCCCCGATCTTGATCTGCTCTTCACGCGGCTCGGGGTTCCAAACGACCCCAAAACTGAAAGTTTCGATGATCACGCACCGCTGGCCGCGATTCGCGTCGCGATTACCGCACGGCCGGCGGCCGGCGAGCCTGGGGAACCTAGCCAGGCTCCGGCCAGTGTTCCGATAAAATCTAGTGCTCCGAAAAATTAGGCTCGCGCTTCTCGAAAAATGCCCGAACTCCCTCGACGCAATCCTGCGTCTCTAAAGTCATCTCCTGCGCGCTGCGCTCGGCGCGCAGCTGCTCTTGCAGCGAATTATCGAAGGTCGATGCATGCAACGTACGAATCTGTCCGAGCACTGCGCATGGACCCGTCGCGAGCCGGTGAGCAATTGCCTGCGCGCGGACGACCAGTTCTGCAGCCGGTACCACCGCATAGGCCAGGCCCCACTCGAGCGCGGTTTTCGCATCTATCCTTTCCGCGAGCATCAAGGAGGACAACGAGCGTCCCGCACCGATACGTCGCGCCAAGTGAAAGGTGATGCCCGCATCCGGCACGAGGCCGAGACGCGCGAACGACGGCAAGAAATAGGCGTTGTCCGCAGCGATGATGATGTCGCTGGCCAGCGCAAGGCTCATGCCGGCGCCTACGGCGGCACCATTGACCGCCGCGACGATCGGATACCGAAATCCGCTCAAGCGGAGAATCAACGGATCCATAAAGCGGCGCATTTCAAAATGCGCCCGCTGGCGTGCTTCCGCGGTTTTTAAATCGATGGAATGAAGGTCCAGGCCGCTGCAGAACACATCATTGCTGCCGGTGATCACGACCGCTTTCGCGCCGCCTTCGCCCTTTTGGATTTGATCGAGCGCCAGATGTATCGAACGAATAACGGTGATGTCGATTGCGTTGCTGCAGGTCGAGCGTTGCAGCGCCAAAGTCGCGACCCCGTCGGATACCGTGAACGACAATGAACCCATTCGTCTATCCTCCTCGCTTTTCAGTGCCAGCTAGCCGGTGCTCTCGTAAATCGTTGACTTATTTAAGTTATACGCTCTTGAATCAGCTGTCCGTCAACAGATCATGCCCCCTACCTACCGTCTCCGCAAGAAGACGCTGCCTTTGATCCGCGCCCAATCGCATAGAGTGCTAATCGTTGGACTGCTAACGGCAAGCTGCCAGGCGGGTCAGTGATTTTCCTATGCACGCGGCCGCTTGATCCCGCAAGATTCGCGTTCCAAAATTCAAGCCCTCCGGAGTTCAACGATGTCGACATTTTGCGGGCGCATGAGCGCACGATCCACGATAGGCGCTGCGATTCTGCTGGTGATTGCGAGCGCAGCGCCGGCATTCTCCGATCAGACGCTGCCGAGTGAGACCCCTGCCACCTTCATACCGCGCGTCGAGAGCTTCGACTACACCAAGCGCGAGGTCATGATTCCGATGCGCGACGGAATCAAGCTGCAGACCGTCATTCTCATTCCGCGCGGCGCACATCGCGCGCCGATACTGCTGAGCCGCACCCCTTATGGTGCGACTTCCCGAATTGCCAAGAATGCCAGCGCGCATCTCAACGCACTGCTCGACAGCAACGACGTGGCGGATCAGGCAGTCCTCGACGGCGGCTACATCCGGGTGGAGCAGGACGTTCGCGGCAAGCACGGCTCGGAAGGCGATTACGTCATGACCAGGCCGTTGCAGGGTCCTCTAAATCCCACCAACGTCGATCACTCCACCGATACCTATGACACCATCGATTGGCTGATCAAGAACATCCCGGAAACCAACGGCAAGGTCGGCATTCTCGGCATTTCGTACGACGGATTTACCTCGCTGATGGCGCTGGTCAATCCGCATCCTGCGCTGCGCGCGGCAATCCCCATCAATGCCATGGTCGATGGATGGATGGGCGATGATTGGTTTCACAAAGGCGCATTTCGGCAAGACAGCTTGACCTACATTCATGGCCAAGAAGCCACGCGCAGCAGCGATATTTCGTGGTGGACGGATCATTACGACGATTACGACACCTGGCTTGACGCAGGTTCCGCGGGCGAGATGGCGCGGCGGCACGGCTTGGAGCAAGTGGGCTTCGCCACCAAGGTCATGAACCATCCGGCATACGATGAGTTCTGGCAGGACCAGGCACTGGACAAGATCCTCGCCAAGCAAAGGGTCGCCGTGCCCGTCATGCTGGTGCACAGCCTGTGGGATCAGGAAGACATTTACGGCAACATCGCGCTGTATAAGGCGCTCAAGGCGCAACAGGCCGACACCTCGAACATCTACCTGGTCATCGGACCGTGGTTTCACCACCAGCAGCGGCTCGACGGCAGCGCCATCGGACAAATCCGCTTCGGCAGCGATACCGCTGAATACTTCCGTAAAAACCTGGTGCGGCCATTTTTCGACCACTATTTGAAGGACGACGCGCCGCCGCTGCACATCGCGCAGGTAACGGCCTTCGAGACCGGCACGAATCGATGGCAAGGGCTTGCGACATGGCCTAGCGGTTGCGACTCCGGCTGCGCCATACAAACACAGAAACTCTATCTGCAGAGCGGCGGCAATCTGCGCCTGAGCGCAACACCCGAGAATTCCACTTCTCGGGCCGGCGCGGCCGATTTTGAATCTTATGTGGCGGATCCGGCCAAGCCGGTGCCGTACATTCCGCGGCCCATCCATATCGGCGGCGAGGAAGGCGCGAGCAGCTGGCAAACGTGGCTGGTCAGCGATCAACGCAATGTCGCATCGCGCACCGATGTCTTGAGTTTTTCCTCACCCGTACTGACTGAAGCCTTGAAAATCAGCGGCGAGCCCATCGCCAATCTCATCGCTTCGACCACGGGAAGCGATGGCGACTTCGTGGTCAAACTTATCGATGTGTATCCGGATGAGGTGGGGCGCGAGCCACGGTTGGGCGGCTATCAATTGATGGTGTCGGCCGACATCCTTCGCGGCCGCTACCGTGATTCCTTCAGCAATCCGAAGCCGATCCCCGCGGATCAACGGCAGGTTTTTCGTTTCGCACTGCCTACCGCCAACCATGTGTTCCTGCCGGGACACCGCATCATGGTGCAAGTGCAATCAAGCTGGTTCCCGGTGTACGACCGAAACCCGCAGACCTACGTGAACAACATCTTTTTCGCCAAGCCGGGCGATTACAAGAAAGCGACCATAAAAATATTCGACGGCGGCTCCGCCGTGAGCTTCGTCGATTTGCCGGTGGTGCAGGCGGCCGGCATTCACAGCCCTTGAAACGAAAGCGGCCGAGCAAATGCTCGGCCGCGGTTTTGCGTATTTGCGCTTTGCCTATTTGTCGTGCTCGCCTTTCTTTTCCTCAGGCTTCGGTTTTGGCTGCGGCTTCGCGGGTTTCGCCGGCTTGGCGCCGCCCGGTTGCCCCGGCTGTCCGGGCTGCCCTTGCCCTTGGGTGCGAGCCGCACCGTTCGGTTGCCCAGGTTGTCCGGGTTGCCCTTGGGTGCGAGCAGCACCGTTGGGTTGTCCTGGTGTGCGGACAGAGCCGTTCTGCTGCCCTGGCTGGCCCGGTGTGCGCGCCCCCGCAGGCGGGGTAGCGGCGCCTCGTGCGCCCACGACACCCGGCGCGTTGAACGCTGCGGGTCGCGGCGTTGCCGCAATGGCAGGATGACCGCCGTTGGCGCGCGCCGCCAGCGCGGGATTCCTGGCCGCTTCCTGCACATGCTGGTGTTGCATCGCGGTGGGAGGAATATGCCGCTCTGATGCCGCCGCACGTTCTTGAGCCGAAGGCGCCGCAGACGTACCGCCGGGCCCACCGTTGTAGCTCACCTTATTGACCGTGACATTGTTGACGACGGTTTCGTTGTACGTGTTATGAATGACCGTCACGTTTACGTTGTTGACGGACCGGTTATAGGCAAATGAATTGCCCACCCATCGACCGCCGGCGAAACCAACGCCTACATAGCCAAAGCCGTAGTTGACGCCGCCGTAGTAGCCGATGTGCGGACCCCAATAGCCGACGTGGAAGGCGTAGACGCCGCCCACAAAGCCCCAGTATCCAGGTGTCCAAAGCACGCCGACGCTCGGTGGCTGTACCCAGGTTCCCGGCACCCAGTAGTACCCGCCTCCGCCCCACGCCCAGTATCCGGGTGTCCACATGTATCCGTCTTCGGGACAGGGAGGTTGTTCGTAGTCGGGCAGCGGAGGCGGCGCCTCATTTGCCTGTACTTCCACATCAGCAGCAGCAGCCGGCTCGACATAGGCGGGCGGCGGCGGTGGGGGCGGCCGTACGTATACCCGAGGCGGCGGAGGTGGCGGCGGCGGGGGCGCCACGCGCACTACGCAACCTGCCAGCAGCGTCGCCGCAGCCAGAGCCAGCGTCACGCCAGCAATCGAACATCTTGAATTTAAAGGGTTTTCTAAAGTAAGCATCGTGACCCGCCGTTATTGATGTTGATACCCCAGCGTACGCACAAGTACGCTGTCCATAGAACAAATAACGTCACACTTCACAGAATGGCCATCTCTGTGAAGGGAATGTAACCCGGAAGGGGTAAGTCGCCTCGAGGGAACGAGAAGCCACACGACCGAGGATGGCCCGTCGGGGCTCGGTCCTCCTGCACCGTGAGTTGAGCGGTCCATCGCGAAAGGTCCGGGGGATAGGAAGCTTCGGGGCAACTGTTCTTCTACGTTGCCCCGAAGCTCAAATTCACAGTGCAGAGGTCTTAGGCATCGATGGCGCGCTTGTTGGTCTCAGGCAGAAACAGCAGTCCTATAACTACGGTAATGCCGGCGACCACAATGGGGTACCAGAGACCATAGTAAATATTGCCGGTTGCCGCCACCATCGCAAATGCCGTGGTTGGAAGAAAGCCTCCGAACCAGCCGTTGCCGATGTGATACGGCAGCGACATCGCGCTGTAACGGATTCGGGCCGGAAACAATTCCACCAGCAGCGCGGCAATGGGCCCATACACCATGGTCACGTACAGCACCAGGATGAACAATATGAGCACCACCATCGGCTTGTTGATGGCCGCGGGATCCGCCTTGTCCGGGTAGCCCGCCGCCGATAAAGCGGTTTTCACCTGTTTCTGGAAAGCCGCAATGGCTGCCTTGCGGTCAGCGCCGGTCACTGTTTTCGGGTCAGGAGCGGCAAATGTGTTGCTGCCGCTGCGAATCTTCGCCACGGTTCCGGCCGGTGCGTCTTCGCGTTGATAGGAAACGCTCGCTTTGGCCAGAAAACTCTTCGCAATGTCGCACGAGGTCGAATCGAAGGCGTTTTTTCCGATGGGGTCGAACTGAAAGGAACATTCTTTCGGATCCGCGACCACGGTTACCGGGGCTGAGGATTGCGCCGCGTACAGCGCAGGATTGGCGTAGCGGGTCAATGCCCCAAACAGCGGGAAGTAAGTGAGCATGGCCAGCAGGCAACCCACCATGATGATGGGCTTTCTGCCGATCTTGTCGGACAGCCAACCAAAAAATACAAACCCCGGCGTGGCCAGCACCAGCGCAATCGCCACCAGGACATTGGTGGTGGCCCCATCGACTTTGAGCGTTCGCTCGAGAAAGAACAGCGCGTAAAACTGCCCCGTGTACCACACCACCGCCTGACCCATGACCGCGCCGAGCAGGCTGATGAGCACGATCTTTAAGTTCGGCCAGCGCCCGAACGCTTCGGTCAGCGGCGCCTTCGAAGTCGTTCCCATATTCTTCATCTTGACGAATACGGGGCTTTCGGAAAGCTGCAGGCGAATCCACAGGGAAACGCCGAGGAGAATGACGGAAATCAAGAATGGTATGCGCCATCCCCAAGCCTTGAAGGCATCCTCTCCCAGATTGGTCCGAGTAACGATGACGACGATCAACGCGCCGAACAGGCCCAGCGTTGCCGTGGTTTGAATGAAGCTGGTGAACAGTCCGCGCTTGCCCTGAGGTGAGTTCTCGGCGACGTAAGTCGCAGCACCGCCATACTCGCCTCCCAACGCCAGGCCCTGAAGCAGGCGCAAGGCGATGAGCAGGACCGGTGCCAACACGCCGGCGGTTGCATAGTTTGGCAACAATCCGACCGCGAAGGTCGAGCCGCCCATGAGTCCCATGGTGATGAGGAAGGTGTGCTTGCGGCCCACCAGATCGCCCAACCGTCCGAACACCAACGCGCCGAATGGCCGCACCGCAAAGCCCGCGCCAAATGCAGCCAACGCGAAGATGTATGCGGTGACCTCGTTGACGCCGGAAAAAAATTGCGAGCTGATGACGCTCGTAAGCAGGCCGTACAGGTAGAAATCGTACCACTCGAATACCGTGCCTAAGGATGATGCACCAATAACGAGCCATTGACTCTGTGTGCCAGCCGTTGCTTTCGGCAATCCTGCATCTGCGGACGTGGTCGCCATTGTTTTCCCCTGCTTTTTTTTAAAGTCGCTCGTCGCAAACTAACCGCGTAAGAACCATCATGGATCTTGCTTACTTGTGCTTGAGCGGTGCTGCCGTGATGATGGTTCGCAGTTCCGTCAATTTCGCCTTGATGGCCTGCGCATTCTCCGGCCCCATGCGGATCAACAGCTTTTGGCCGGCGGGCCGCGCCTCGAGCGCCGGATCCGCAAAGGTATACATGACATTGGGCCGCACCAACTTGATCGGTCCCTTCGGATCCGGCGTTGCCAGCATGACGTCGATGACTTCAACGAGCCGGTCATTGAAATACCCGTTGGGATAGCCCAGGTTTTGATACGACTGCTGAAACAACGGATAGAAGTGGATGTACACCGCACCCAACTGCTGCGCGTCGAGCTTGCGTATCACCGCCACCAGCGGCTTGTAGCGTTCGAAATTCCGCGGATTGAGCGTGGCCTGCAATTCATCGCCGTCGGCGGCAAACGATCCCGCGGCGGCGTTGACGGGCCGCTTGTCGACAGCGACCTTTTGCCGCGGCAGATTATCGATGGTCACCACCATCCGGCGGATCACGTCTTGCGGCACCAGATAGTCCTTCACGGCGTCCGCGCCGCCAAGTTCAGCCAGTGCATCGCGCAGCGGCATATCGCTGTCGGCCAAGTCAGGCAAGGGCCCCGAGGCCGCAGCAATCCCGGAGGATTCCGGCAAGGGATGCGCGATGGCCGGTTCCCCGGCTGCCGGAGCGGTGCCGGCCGGAGCGGTGGGTGCGGTCGGCAACGTCGCATTGCGAGTCTTTAGGTAGTACACACCACCCGCCGCAAGCACAAAAATCAAGGCCGCTACGCCGACAATCGGTTTATTGATCATGCATTACCCTCGCCTCTACCCCGCATTGAGCATACGAAGTTGCAGCTCGTGCCGGCGATAGTCAATGATCAGGGTGTCGAGCAGCCCCAGGGTGTCCATGCCTATCAATATCGCCGGCTCAGTCGTCAGCCGCCACTGCTTGAATATATACAAATCGCCGAAGGTCACGCCAGGATCATGAATGGTAATGGCGCCCAGACCGATGGCGGGCGTGTCCATCAGTTCACCCTTTTGAACATCCTTGGTCGCACCGATGATCGAGTCGATTTTGCTCTTCGGTGAACCGCCTACGCGCGACAACGCCTCTTTCAGCGCAAGATTCGCGATCGTGACTTGCCCACCGGTGTCGATGACGGCCTTGCAGCGGACTTGGCCCACAAATGCGTCCACGACAACCAAGGTACCGCGCAACGAGTGGAACGGCACGCTGACGAATCCGGGACTGGAGCGCTCATTCCTCGAATACGCAATATCGATCCGATCATGACGAAAATCGATGAAGATTCGCTTGCCTACCAGCCCTTCGGAACCCAGCACCCCTTCAGCGCCACCCAAGGCGTCCGGCACGATGGGTAGAATCGTCTGATCGACCGCCACGTCGCCCACGCTCAAGGTATCCACGCGTATGGTGGGCACGGTGGCAAATCCGGTGACACCGCGCAGAATCACCGGCGGGGAACGATCCGTCGGAATGCCCAGCGCCAATGCAACCAGGGCAGTAATCGCGCTGTGGCTGGCACCCGTATCGAGCACCAAGCGGAAGGGTCCGCGTCCGTTGATCATCACCGGCGCCCAAATGCGTCCGATTTGGTCTCGGCGCGTCGGGGACACATAGCGCGGCTCGCGTGCCTCGACCATGATTTCCGTCAACTCATCGATGGGGTCAACAACCGGCGTCGCCGGCGGCGAAACCTCAGGAGCGGTCGCGCCCGTCCATCCAGGCCAAGCCGCCAGCGCGCCGGCGACCAGCGATGCACCGAACCAGCGCATACATGGATTCGATGGCAAAAAAAACGTCCGTATTATGTCTTTCAAGTGCCCGCCTCAGCGCTTCAACGCCGTTATATCGCCGTCGATCGCCTACCCCCAAGAACCGCCACACTCTACTGGCTGCAGCATAGCACCGCGTGCCTATGCGATCATAGCCAGCCGGAGGTGAGCGTGAAAACCTATGAAAATTTAGCCGAGCTCAAAGCACTGGTCGGTTCCCCCATCGGGACCAGCGACTGGCTCACCGTCGACCAGGAGCGCATTGACAAGTTCGCGGATGTGACGGGCGATGATCAATGGATTCATGTGGATCCCAAGCGCGCCGCCGCCGGCATGTTCGGCAGCACCGTCGCGCACGGTTTTTTAACCTTGAGTTTGCTGCCTTACTTCATCCGCAGTTCGCACAAAGTCGGCGGTGCGCGGATGTCGGTCAACTACGGCCTCAATCGCGTGCGCTTCCCGGCGCCGGTTCCCGTCAACAGTCGGCTGCGAGCGCACTTCAAACTGCTTTCGTTCGAGCCCATTGAAGGCGGCGTGCAAGTCATTACCGAAGTTACCGTCGAACGCGAAGGTCAGGCAAAGCCCGTATGTGTGGCCGAGAGCGTCGGCAGACTCTATACCTGATTCGGCTGCGGCTCCGACAGCGCCCTGACATGGGCGACCGCGCTGCGCCCGAGCGCGGATAGGTTGTAGCCGCCCTCGAGCATCGAAACCATACGGCCTTGCGAATGCCGAGCGGCCACCAGCTTAAGTTCGCGGGTCATCCACGCGTAGTCGGCTTCGATCAGCGCCATGCCCCCCAGCAGATCTTCCTTGTGCGCGTCGAATCCGGCGGAAATGAAAATCATCTGCGGCTTGAAGCTCTCCAGCGCCGGCAGCCATTGCGTTTCCACGGCTTTCTTGACAGCGACGCCGCCGCTGCCCGCGGCCATAGGCACATTGATCATGTTGGGCGCGGGATTCGACGTGCCGCTGTACGGGTAGAAGGGATGCTGAAAGAAACTCGCCATCAGTACCCGCTTGTGCCAGTGGGTGGGGCTGAACATATCTTCCGTACCGTTGCCGTGGTGCACGTCGAAGTCAATCACCGCCACCCGCTCGAGTCCCTTTTTTTCCAACGCATACGCCGCCGCAACGCCGATGTTGTTGAAGATGCAAAATCCCATGGACCGGACTTGAGTAGCATGATGGCCGCAAGGGCGAACTGCGCAGAACGCATTGGAGGATCGCCCGGCCATCAGCTCATCCACCGCCAACACCCCAGCACCCGCCGCGCGCCGCGCCGCGGCCAAGCTGAACGGGTTCATCGCCGTATCGGGATCCAGCTGTACATAGCCCTCGCTGGGTGCGTGCTCGAATATTGTGTCCACATAAACCGAGCGGTGCACCCGCTTCAGATCGTCGGCGCTCGCAAGCGGCGCCTCGAGACAGCGCAACTCACTGAGCAAGCCCGACGAGCGCATTTCCTCGTTGACGGCGGTCAATCGATCGGGACATTCCGGATGTCCCGCGCCCATCTCGTGACGCAGGCAATCAGCATGGGTGATGTAGGCCGTTTGCATAGTTTCGATCTAGTTCGCGGCTCCCGACAACGCCACTCGATCGTTCGCGAAAACTGCCGCGTGAATTGCGACGGCAATTTCGTGCTGTGTACAAGGTTTCGCCAGTCTCGCTATCCCCAAGCTCGATGGATCGACCGGCAGCTCTGCGTACCCCGTCGCCAAGATGATGGGTAAGCCGGGAAATTTCTCTTGAATACATCCGGCAAGCTGCAAGCCGGTCATCATCGGCATGACATGATCGGTTAAAACCACGTCGACCTTGAGACCGGAAAGCAGCAAGTCAAGCGCCTCGGCACCGGAATGAGCCTCGACCGGCGTGTGGCCTAGGTCCAAAACCATCGCGGCGGTGCCGGTCATGACGAGCGTATCGTCATCGACGATGAGTACTCTGCACGGCGTGGTCGCGGGCCTGCTCTGGGCTGGCGACTCCGTCGAGCGCACGACGGTGGCGGGCGCGCAATTGGCCCTGGGCAACCACAGCTCAACGACCGTTCCCGCGTTCGGCTCGCTGCGAATTTGCAGCAGACCGCCGGACTGCGCTGCCAGGCCGTGCACCATCGACAAGCCAAGACCGGTCCCTTTGCCCGGCCCTTTCGTTGTAAAGAACGGCTCGGTTGCCTTGGCCAGGGTGGATTCGTCCATGCCTATGCCCGTGTCGATGATGGTGATTCTTACATAGTCGCCCGGCGGCAGGGCGGCGCCGTCCACGGCGTCGCTGACAGGCTTGGGGCCGCCGTTGGACACGCGTCGTGAATTTGAGGATGCCGGCGACCCCACGGTATGGGCCGCAGCCGTGATCTTGACGATGCCGCCGTTCGCCATCGCATCGCGCGCGTTCAAGGCCACATTGAGCAGCGCCAATTCGAGTTGATTGGAATCCACCAATACCGGGGGCAGATCACCGGGAAACTCGCTGCTGAACGCGATCCCATTTCCGACTGCGCGCTGCAGCAGCTCTTCCATGCCGCGCACGAGTTGCGCGAGGTCAACTGCTTGGGGCTTGAGCTGCTGGCGGCGGGAAAATGCCAACAGCCGCTGCGTCAGCGCCTTGCCGCGATCCGCGCCTTGAATTGCGTTTTGCAGCAGCCGCCGCGTTTGCGGATCCTCGGGCAGCCGCTTTTCCAAAAGCGCGAGGCTTCCCAGCACCGCCATGAGCAAATTGTTGAAATCGTGCGCGACGCCGCCGGTCAAGCGGCCGATCGTATCCATTTTCTGCGCCTCGAACAGCTGCGCCAGCGCAAGTTCGCGCTCACGCGTGCGCTCCTCGATCCGCAGCTCGAGTTCCTCGTTGAACTTTCGCAATTCCGTGGTGCGCTCCTCGACGCGCCGTTCCAGGTCGGCGTTGAACTGTTCGAGCTGCCGGGTTTTTCGGTACAGCTCCACGAAGACCTTGACCTTGGCCCGCAACAATTCAGGGACCACCGGCACCGGCACGTAGTCCACGCCGCCCGCCTTGTAGCCGCGCAATTGATCGATGTGCTCCATCATCACCGCGGAAATGAAGATGATCGCCGTGTTTTGAAAGCGCGGGTGCTCGCGGATCATCGTGGCAAGCTCGAATCCATCGAGGTCCGGCATGCACACATCGATGAGAATGAGCGCCACCTCGTTTTTCAGCAAGCACTCGAATGCTTCGCGCGCCGAACTCGCCTTGAGGAGATTTTCGCCTATCTCCGCGAGCACGACCTCGTGGCTCAGCAGCTTCGCCTGCTGATCATCGACTAAGAGAATATTCACCCTGTCGGAACCGATCATGTTGTTTCGCCCACTACCTATGCAGCCACATCCGCAAAGCGGACATCAATTGCTGGATGTTCACCGGTTTCGCCAAGTAGTCGGAAGCTCCCGCTTCGAGGCACTTCTCTCGATCACCCTTCATGGCCTTCGCTGTCAATGCGAGAATCGGCAGGCGGCGATGGGCGGGATTTTCGCGAATCGCTTGCATGGTTTCGTAGCCATCCATGCCGGGCATCATGATGTCCATCAGCACGATGGCGACGTCGGGCCGCGTACCCAGCACCGCGATTGCCTCGACGCCGGTCGTCGCGGTGAGCACTTCCATGCCGCGCCGCTCCAGCACGCTGCTCAAGGCAAAAATGTTCCGCGCATCATCGTCCACCAACAGTACCGTGCGCCGCATCAGGTCTTCGTCGGAACTGTGCAGGCGCTCCAGCATGCGCTGTTTGCTCAGGGGCAGATCGCCCACGACGCGATGCAGGAATAATGCGGTCTCATCCAATAACCGCTCCGGCGATTCCACCCCCTTCACCACCACGCTGCGCGCCATGGTATGCAGTTTGGCATCTTCATCGGGTAGGAGCTCACGGCCTGTGAACACCACTACCGGAATATCGCAGAGCGAGGCATCGTCGCGAATCCGCTCCAACACTTCGAACCCGGTCATGTCCGGCAGCTTCAAGTCCAGCACGACGCAATCGATCGAATTGTCACGCAGTTGCAACAGCGCGCTTTCCCCCGTGTCCGCCGCCATTATCTCGATGTCGTCCGAGGCCAGCAACTCCGTGACGCTGCTGCGCTCCGCCGCGTCATCTTCGACCAGCAACAATCGCTTGCGCCGCGATTTGGCGTAACCCTTGATGCGCGCAAAGGCGCTCTCCAACCCTTCCGTGGTCGTCGGCTTTTGCACGAACGAGAACGCCCCTCGCGCCAGCCCGTGATGGCGATCCTCATCCAATGTGACGATCTGCACCGGGATATGCCGCGTGGTGGGATCTTGCTTGAGTTGGCTCAACACCGTCCAGCCGAGCATGTCCGGCAGGAAAATATCGAGAGATATCGCGCTCGGATGATGCGCGCGAGCCAGCGCGAGCGCGTCCGCGCCGCGATGCGCGACCAATACCTTGAATCCCTCGTCTTTCGCCAGATCGACCATGACGCGTGAATAATGCGGATCGTCCTCGACGATGAGCACCACGCTGTCGTGCGGCGCGAGATTGTTCCTGTCATCGACGATCGGCTCGGGCTGCCGCTCGGCGAGGCGCATCTGGCCTATCGCGCCGCTACCGGCAGCCGGCGCGGCGCCGGGTACGCCGGCCCTCGCAGAGGCGCCGCCGAGATAAGTGAGCGGCAGGTACAACGTAAAGGAACTGCCCGTCCCGGGTGTCGAGCGCAATTGAATTTCACCACCCAGTAGATTGGCGAGCTCGCGGCTGATCGCGAGCCCTAAGCCGGTGCCGCCATACTTGCGGCTCGTGCCCGCATCGGCCTGCTGAAACGCCTCGAAGATTATGCGCTGCTTCTCCGGCGGGATGCCGATGCCGGTATCCGACACCTCGAAGGACACCACGGACGGTGCATGCTTCAAAATCGCATGATCGGCGTTCCAACCGCTCACCGCCGGCGACACGGTGAGTTTCACGCCGCCCTCCGCGGTGAACTTGAACGCGTTGGACAACAGATTCTTCAACACCTGCTGCAGGCGCTTCGAGTCGGTGATGATGCTGCGATCCAATTCGGGCGAAATCGCGATCTCGAACTGCAGCCTGCGATTTTCCGCCTCGTGGCGGAACGGCCGGCCGATCATATCCAGCAAGTTGCTGAAATAAACTTCTTCCGCGTCCACCGATACGGTACCGGATTCGATCTTTGACAGGTCGAGAATGTCGCTGATCAGGTTCAAAAGATCGGTCCCGGCGCCATGAATGGTGCGGGCGAATTCAACCTGTTTATGGCTCAAGTTGCCTTCCGGATTTTCCGTAAGCTGCTGGCCTAGAATCAGAATGCTGTTGAGCGGTGTGCGCAATTCGTGCGACATGTTCGCCAGGAATTCCGACTTGTACTTGGAGGTCAGCGCCAACTCGGTGGCCTTCTCTTCCACGGCGCGCCGCGCCTGCTCGATTTCCTGATTCTTCGCCTCTACTTCGACATTGCGGTCGGCGAGCTGCTGCGCCTTTTGTTCCAACTGCTCGTTGGTCTGCTGCAATTCACGCTGCTGAGTCTGCAGCTCGGTGGCGAGTTGCTGCGATTGACTGAGCAGTCCTTCGGTCTGCATGGTCGCTTCAATCGAATTCAGCACGATGCCGATCGATGTCGTCAGCTGCTCGAGGAACGACTTCTGCAGATCGGTGAACGCCGCGAGCGAAGCAAGTTCGATGACCGCTTTGACCTGCCCCTCGAAGGATACCGGCAGCACAATGGCATTGCGCGGCGGCGCCCGGAACAGGCCGGAACTGATGGGCACCACGCTGTCGGGCATGTCGGTGATGAACATGCGCCGCGCGTCGCGCGCGCATTGCCCGATGAGCCCTTCGCCGAGTTCCAGGTGCTCCGCGTAGCCGTTGGACACATCGTCGGCATAAGCGGACAGCAGTTTCAGTGCGACGCTCACGCCATCCGTCTGCACTTGATAGATCACGCCGCGCTGTGCGCCGACCAGGGGCGCCAGCTCAGTCAGCAGCATGCGGCCGACCGTCGTCAAGTCGCGCTGACCCTGCAGCATGTTGGTGAATCGCGCCAAGTTGGTCTTGAGCCAATCTTGTTCCGTGTTGTGGTCGGTGGTGAGGCGCAGATTGCCGATCATCGTGTTGATGTTGTCTTTGAGTTCAGCCACCTCGCCGCGCGCCTCGACTTGCACCGAACGCGTCAAGTCGCCCTTGGTCACGGCTGTGGCCACTTCGGCGATGGCGCGCACCTGCGTGGTGAGATTGGCGGCCAGCAAATTCACGTTGCCCGTCAGGTCCTTCCAAGTTCCGGCGGCGCCCGGCACGTTGGCCTGGCCGCCCAACCGGCCCTCGACGCCGACCTCGCGCGCCACGGTCGTGACCTGGTCGGCGAAAGTTGCCAGCGTGTCGGTCATGTTGTTGATGGTTTCGGCCAGCGCCGCCACTTCACCCTTGGAGGCGACTGTGAGGTTTTGTTTCAAGTCGCCGTCGGCGACCGCGGTCACGACCTTGACGATGCCGCGCACCTGCTCAGTCAGATTCGCCGCCATGACGTTGACGGTGTCGGTCAGGTCCTTCCACGTGCCGGCGACGCCGGGCACCTGCGCTTGACCGCCGAGGCGCCCTTCGGTGCCGACCTCGCGGGCCACGCGCGTCACTTCGCCGGCGAAGCCGTTCAACTGATCCACCATGGTGTTGATGGTGTTCTTCAGCTCGAGAATTTCGCCCTTCACGTCGACTGTGATCTTGCGCGATAAATCGCCGCGCGCCACCGCCGTGGTCACTTCGGCGATATTTCTGACTTGCGTGGTCAGGTTCGCGGCCAGCAAATTGACGTTGTCGGTCAGATCCTTCCAGGTGCCGGCCACGCCGGGCACGACCGCCTGGCCGCCCAAGCGGCCATCGGTTCCCACCTCGCGCGCGACGCGTGTCACCTCGCCGGCGAAGGAGCGCAGCTGATCGACCATGGTGTTGAGCGTCTCTTTCAACAGCAGGATCTCGCCGCGCACGTCGACCGTGATCTTGCGCGACAGGTCGCCGGTGGCGATGGCGGTCGCAACTTCCGCGATATTGCGCACCTGTGCGGTCAAATTGCCCGCCATCGAGTTGACGTTGTCGGTCAGATCCTTCCAGGTGCCGGCCACGCCGGGCACCTGCGCTTGGCCGCCCAGCTTGCCCTCGGTGCCCACCTCACGCGCCACGCGGGTTACCTCGCCCGCGAAGCCGTTGAGCTGATCGACCATGGTATTGATGGTGTTTTTCAGCTCGAGAATTTCACCCTTCACGTCCACCGTGATCTTGCGCGACAAGTCGCCGCGCGCCACGGCGGTGGTGACTTCAGCGATGTTGCGAACCTGACCGGTCAAATTCGACGCCATGGAATTGACGTTCTCGGTCAAATCCTTCCAGGTGCCGGCGACTCCCGGCACGTTCGCCTGGCCGCCCAGCTTGCCCTCGGTGCCCACCTCGCGTGCCACGCGCGTCACTTCCGAGGCAAACCGATTGAGCTGATCGACCATGGTGTTGAGCGTTTCTTTCAACTGCAGAATCTCGCCTCTCACATGCACGGTGATCTTGCGCGACAAGTCGCCGCCCGCGATCGCAGTCGAGACTTCGGCGATGTTGCGCACTTGCGCCGTGAGATTTCCGGCCATGGAGTTGACCGAGTCGGTCAAGTCCTTCCAAGTGCCCGCCACGCCCGGCACCTGTGCCTGGCCGCCTAGGCGGCCTTCGGTGCCGACCTCGCGCGCCACGCGCGTCACCTCGCCGGCAAAGGAGCGCAGCTGATCGACCATGGTGTTCAAGGTTTCCTTGAGCAGCAGGATCTCGCCCGACACCGTGACCGTGATTTTCTTCGACAAGTCGCCTTGCGCCACTGCGGTCGCGACTTCGGCAATGTTGCGCACTTGGCCGGTGAGGTTCGAGGCCATGGAATTGACCGAATCGGTAAGATCCTTCCACGTGCCGGCCACGCCCTTCAGTTGCGCTTGACCGCCCAGCTTGCCTTCGGTGCCGACCTCACGCGCCACGCGCGTCACTTCGCCGGCAAATGCGTTCAATTGATCCACCATCGTGTTGATGGTGTCCTTCAGTTCGAGGATCTCGCCCTTGACGTCCACCGTAATTTTCTTCGACAAGTCGCCGTTGGCCACCGCGGTGGTCACCTCGGCGATATTGCGAACCTGACCGGTCAGATTCGAGGCCATGGAATTGACGTTTTCGGTGAGATCCTTCCAGGTGCCGGCAACGCCGCGCACATTGGCCTGGCCGCCCAACCGGCCCTCGGTACCGACTTCGCGCGCCACGCGCGTGACCTCGGACGCAAAGGCGTTGAGCTGGTCCACCATCGTATTGATGGTTTCCTTCAGTTCCAGGATCTCGCCCGACACGGTGACGGTGATTTTCTTCGCGAGATTGCCGCTGGCAATCGCGGTCGACACCTCCGCGATATTGCGAACCTGCGCCGTCAGATTCGACGCCATGGAATTGACGTTGTCGGTCAGGTCCTTCCAGGTACCGGCGACACCGGGCACCTGCGCCTGCCCGCCCAAACGTCCCTCGGTGCCCACTTCGCGCGCCACGCGGGTCACTTCTCCTGCAAACGCGTTGAGCTGGTCGACCATCGTGTTCATGGTCTGCTTGAGTTCGAGGATTTCGCCCGAGACATCGACCGTGATCTTGCGCGACAAATCACCGCGCGCCACGGCAGTCGTCACCTGCGCAATGTTTCGCACCTGCGCGGTGAGGTTGCCGCACATGGCGTTGACCGAGTCGGTCAGATCCTTCCAGGTGCCGGCCACGCCCGGAACCAATGCCTGACCGCCAAGCTTGCCCTCGGTACCGACTTCCCGCGCCACACGCGTCACTTCGGAGGCGAAGGAGCGCAGCTGGTCCACCATGGTATTGATGGCCTCTTTGAGCTGCAGAATTTCGCCGCGCACATCGACGGTGATCTTCTTCGACAAGTCGCCGTTGGCCACCGCAATCGTGACATCGGCGATATTGCGCACTTGCGCCGTCAGATTCGACGCCATCGAGTTCACGCTTTCGGTCAGGTCCTTCCAAACGCCTGTCACCTCGCGAACCTGCGCTTGGCCGCCAAGCTTGCCGTCGGTGCCGACTTCGCGCGCGACGCGCGTCACTTCGGACGTGAATATGCTGAGCTGCTTGATCATCGTGTTGACGATGTTCGCGGAGCGCAGGAACTCGCCCTTCAGCGGCCGGCCGCCGACATCGAGCGGCACGGTTTGCAACAGATCGCCGCGCGCGACCGCGCTGACCGTGCGCGTGACGGCCGTTGTCGGCCACAACAAGTCATCGATCAACGCATTGACGGAACCTTCCATGTCAGCCCACGCGCCATCCGACAATCCGAATCGAACACGGGTGCGCGTCTTGCCTTGGTGACCGACCACCTCGCCCACGTGTTCCAACTGCTGCGCGATGCGTTGATTCGCGGCCACGATGGTATTGAACGCATCGCAGATCTTGCCCGCGACTCCGACCTGGTGCCCGGGCAAGCGCACCGAGAAATCGCCGGCCAGCATGGCGTGCAGTGCATCAAGCAATTCAGGTTGATTGAGATCGGGCGCGACTTGGGCATGGCCGTTTCCAGGCGCGCTATGGGCGTGGCCATTGCCGGCCGATCTCTTGCCGATGCCGTTGCGAGCCTTGGCTTCCGTACGAGCTGCGGGCGTGCTGTTGCGAGCCTTGCGGCCACGCCCTGCTACGGGCGAATTTTCAGCCATGTTCGGTCTCCGGGCCGCACCTAAGACTGCCGCGAGGCAGCGTTGTTTTCATCCCATTAGCCAACAACTTGAGAACAAAATCGGGGGTCGTGTCTTAGCCGCTTCAGCCCGGCTCTCTTCGGCATGCCCATGGCGGGAAAGCTTCGCAAAGGCGCGGCTGAAAGTCCAACTACTGGTGGACTAACGGCTTGGAATCTTTTGTGTAGGACTCATCCTACACCCGCCGTAGCTAGGAAGGGGAGGTGAGGATCCCGCGCGTCGCACCATCGTGTCGCAGGCGGCTACGGGCGCCACCGCCGGCGCGGCATTTTTACTTCTTGGATTCGATCCGTTTAGGCATCGAGCGCCAGCCAGATGGCTTTGGGTTGCGTGAAGTTCTCGATTGCCGCGTCGCCGTGCTCGCGTCCCAAGCCCGACTCACCCGAACCGCCCCAGGGCAAGCGCACGTCGGTGTACCCGTAAGTGTTGATCCACACGGTGCCGGCCTTCAAACCCGCAGCGATCCGATGCACGCGCCCGATATCCGCGCTCCACACACCGGCGGCCAAGCTGTACGCCGTGCCGTTCGCAATTCGCAGCGCATCTTGCTCATCG